>OIZE01000002.1_pt1 | contig 356471 bp, 325 predicted proteins | sample 1588421 | NCBI WGS metagenome assembly OIZE01 (sample SAMN03283251) | human gut metagenome | biome: human-associated habitat; material: feces | host: Homo sapiens | place: USA | collected 2013 | reverse complement strand
ACTGGTGTTCCTCCTAATATCTACGCATTTCACCGCTACACTAGGAATTCCACTTACCTCTCCTGCACTCAAGAAAAACAGTTTTAGTTGCAGTTCCTCAGTTAAGCCGAGGGATTTCACAACTAACTTATCTTCCCGTCTACGCACCCTTTACACCCAATAATTCCGGATAACGCTCGCTCCCTACGTATTACCGCGGCTGCTGGCACGTAGTTAGCCGGAGCTTCCTCCTTAGGTACTGTCCTTTCTCTTCCCTAACGACAATAGTTTACAATCCGAAAACCTTCTTCCTATACGCGGCGTCACTGCGTCAGAGTTTCCTCCATTGCGCAATATTCCCGACTGCTGCCTCCCGTAGGAGTCTGGGCCGTATCTCAGTCCCAATGTGGCCGTTCAACCTCTCAGTCCGGCTACTGATCGTCGACTTGGTAGGCCGTTACCCCACCAACTATCTAATCAGACGCAAGGCCATCTTTTAGCGGATTGCTCCTTTCCCGATTGTACCATGTGATTCTCTCGGCATATGCGGTATTAGCAATGATTTCTCATTGTTATTCCCCTCTAAAAGGCAGGTTCCTTACGCGTTACTCACCAGTCCGCCACTAAAGCCATTGTTGTAAGTCTACTTCAACTTTCTTCGAACAAGTTCTCTGTCCATTTCCATTTCATTACAACGACTTCCGTTCGACTTGCATGTCTTATGTGCGCCGCCAGCGTTTATCCTGAGCCAGGATCAAACTCTCATATTTTCTTGCTTCAAATAAACTTCGTATTACTTTGTCAGACTGCAGTAAAAATTTTCTCAACATACAAACGTATAGTTTCAAAAATTTTTCTTTGTCTTCCTCGTACTACTCGTTTCTTTTTGCAATATCTTTTGCTATTTTCATAGCTTAATCTCTTTGAGTTTTTTGACTCTTAATTATTTTCTGGCTGTGATTTCTCACAGTATTTTTTTATAGATAGTTTGCTTCTATCTTCCTTTATTATTTTTGGTTTCTCAAAGGTTTGTTATTTACTTTTCAATGTGCTTTTTATGTTCACCGTTCTTGATGTGAACGAATGTTATTTTACTACTTTATTTTAAAAAAGTCAACACTTTTTCAAAATATTTTTTTAAATATTTTTGGGCAAAATAATAAACTAGTAAGATGCTATCCTAAAAATGACTTTTCTTTACTAATTTACCCTTCCACAAACGTATGTGACTTCGTCTATAAGTAGTAACTTATTTAATAATACCACACCAATTTTATAAAGTCAAGCTATTTTTTGTAGTTTTTTAAATTTTTTTATATTTTTTATAAGTTTATATATTTCTAGCTAATTCTCTTAAATTTAATCTCAAGATATTGGTCAAATTTCCACTAATATAACATCATCCCCTATGCATTTTATGTTCTGCCATTGTATTACAATATCGTTGTTTGAAGAGAACATACTTAAGATTCTATTACTTCCTGGCACTATTATTGATGTAATTGTCCCTGTTTCCAAATCTGCGCATACATCTTGAACAAATCCCAATCTTTTTCCGTCTCGTATATTTATTACTTCTTTATGTTTGAAATCCATTCCTTTTTGTCCCATATGTTTTCCTCCTGTATTTGTCTTCTTATATAATATGTTTATTTTATAAAAAAAATGCACCTATTTGAAATGCACCCCAAATGTTAGACAAAAATTTAACATTTGGAGGTGTATTTTTTATTTATATATTCTCTTAATGTGATTTATTGCTGTTCTTTCTAATCTTGATACTTGTGCTTGTGAAATTCCTATTTCTTCTGCAACTTCTATTTGTGTTCTTCCTTCAAAAAATCTTTTATTTATTATCATTCTTTCTTTTTCATTTAATCTTTTCATTGATTCTTCAATTGTGATGTTTTGTGTCCATAGTTCATCTGTATTTTTTTTATCTTTTACTTGATCTATTATATATATGTTTTCTGTGTTTTCACTATAGGCCGGTTCTTGAAGTGATATCGGTTCCTGAATAGCATCCAAACTTATTACTATTTCTTCTTTGCTAACTTCTAATTGTTTAGCTATTTCTTCAATTGTTGCCTCTCTTTGTTCTTCCTTATATATTTTTTCTTTTACTCCTAGTGCCTTGTACGCTAAGTCTCTTATTGATCTACTTACTCTGATAGAATTGTTATCTCTTAAATATCTTCTAATTTCCCCTATTATCATTGGAACTGCATATGTTGAAAATTGTACATTTTGACTCATATCAAAATTATCTATTGCTTTTATTAATCCTATGCAACCAACTTGAAACAGGTCATCAACATTTTCTCCTTTGTTATAGAACCTTTGAATTACACTTAATACTAATCTTAGATTTCCATTTATAAATTTTTCTCTTGCTTCCAAATCTCCATGTTTTAGTTTTTTTAACAGCTCATTTCTTTCTTCATTTGATAATGCCTGTAAATTTGATGTATCAACACCACTTATCTCTACTTTTCTTATCAAAAAGAAAACCTCCTTTGGAATTACTTGTTAAAAGTATTTCCAAAAGAGGAATTTTTATTCTTTATATTGTTCATTTATAGCTTTTAATTTTTCCTTAGAATTTATAAATATGTTAACAATCTTAGGATCGAAAGCTTTACCACTTTGAGAAATAATGTAGTCTTCTACTTCCGAATATGGCATTGCCTTTTTATATACTCTGTCATTTACTAATGCATCATACACATCTATAACAGCCATTATTCTAGATATAATATCTATTTTGTCACCCTTTAACCCGTCAGGATATCCTGTTCCATCATATTTTTCATGATGATGCAGAGTTATCTCTTTTGCATATTCTAAAATGTCATTAGATATCTTATCGCTATATGTATTTTCCAGAATTTGATGTCCTATTACAGTGTGCTGCTTCATTTTTTCGTACTCTTCATCTGTTAATTTTCCAGGTTTGTTTAATATCTCATCTGGTATTCCAACTTTTCCAATGTCATGTAATGTTGCCGCAACTCCTATATCTTCAATTGTCTTTTGTTGTTCAAATTCTCCTGTGTTAAAAGATTTTTCAAATTCTTCCAACATTACTTTCATGTACTCTTGTGTTCTTTTTAAATGCGCTCCTGTTTCTTTACTCCTTACAGATGTTAAGTTCACTAAACTCTCATATAAAAATTTGTATATGTCTGAAATCTCATTGTTATATCCTTGAATTGTGTTTTCAATATTCTCTTCTTTGTCCTTTTTTTCTATTATATCAGTTAGTACTAATCCTATAGTCTTAACATTGTCTATTCTTCTTATATATCCATCTGTGCTTGTTATTGTTACGTCTTCTTGTTTTTGATTATTAACTTTATAGTCTAAAAACAACACTAGGTTTTCTTTTGAATTGTATGCCGCTTCTTCTTTGGCATTTTCATCAGTTTTATCAATTAAAATTGCTCCCAATTTCTTTGTTTCCACTATTATGTTTATATCTTTTGTATTCAATGTACATATAACATTAAAATTATTATTCAAACTTTCTAGCAATTCCCAGTTTCTAATTTTATCTGCTATAAATAATATTGTTTCTCTTTTTTTGTTTTCATTTCCCGAAGTACAGTTTTCACCTATTATACCCTGTACTATATTTTTTAAATCTTCTGGTTTCACTGGTTTTTGAATATATGACTGTATATAATTTTTGTTATCTTCTATAACTTTCTCTGTAATATTAGTTGCTGTAAGTGCAACTATTGGTGATTGAACGCCAAGCTCTGTTTTCATTATTCTAGATATATCATACCCATTATATTTTGGCATATGAATATCCATAAGTATTACTGCATAATAGTCTGTTCCATTCTCTTCTATTTTTTTTATTGCCTCCATACCATTATCAGCGATGTCACACTCTAAATTTATTTCCGATAATATTTGAGAAGTAATTTCATTTATTGTTTTATTATCATCTACAAGTAAGACTTTATTAGAATTTATTTTGATTGTTTCTCTCTTGCTAAAGTTATTATTTACAGCTTCATTTTTTACACTTAACATATCCTTTTGTGTACTTTTAGCAAGTTCTAATTCAAAAAAGAATTTAGTACCTAATCCATAACTACTCTCAAGCCAAATTTTTCCTCCCATGCTTTCAATTATTTTCTTTACTAAAGGCAATCCAAGTCCAAATCCTTCTCTTTCTTTTATTGTTGGATCATTAACTTGTTCAAATTCCTTAAATATTTTTACTGTATCTTCTCTTTTTATTCCTCTTCCTGTGTCTTTTACACAAAATCTAATTAAATATGAATCTATATTGTCTTTTGTTTTTGATATTTCTAGTTCTACATATCCTTTATCTGTATATTTAACCGCATTACTTATTAAGTTAATAAATATTTGCTCTATTTTAGTTTTGTCTTCATAGAGTTCTATATCATAATTAAAATTCGATTCTATAGACCACTGTATTCCCTTTTTTTCTATTTCTTCTTTAAACATCATATAAACCTTATCTATAACTGTTTTTAAAGAGAATACTTCTTTCGTATTTATTAAATTAGTAACCTTATTACTTTTTGTTACATTTAATATATTGTTAGTTAACTCTGTTAACAGTCCAGCTGCTTCTTCTAGCTTTTTCACATATTGGTTTTGCTTTTCATCTAAAGAAGTAGATTTTAAAAAGTATATCATAGCAACTATTATGTTTATTGGGGTTTTTATCTCATGTGATAAATTGGCAACAAATAAGTCTTTATTTCTTAGCTCATCATTTGACTTACTAAGTTCTTCTTTTAATCTTGTTTCCTTTTCTATGTATTTATTAGTGTCCTTTATATATACAAGATATTTTTGTATATTTTGAACATAATACATAGAAATATACATACATGTCTTTTCCTGTCCTTGCATTATTTCAATATTGTCAGAAAAGAAACCCTCATCTTGAATTTGCTTATCTATTTCTTCTAGCAGTTCTTTATTGTTTTTATAGTCAATTATCTGTAATAATGAAGAATATGTTTCTTTTAATTCTTTTTTATTTATGTAGACAATTTCATAATTATTGTCTGTTATACAAACTATATCTTCTATCTTTTCAAAAAAACCTTGTACAACATTTATATTCAATCCTGTTTCTAAACTTAAGTATTCCTTTTTTCTCCTTTTAAATGGATTTAAAAAATCTAATAACTCCATTGTGTCCCCCATTAAATTCTTTAGTATTTTCGATTCAATTATATCATAAGATAAAAAAAATACAAATATTTATTTAAAATATTTGTACTTTTTTGTAGAATTATCCAGTTTTACTCATAATTTCTTTTTTCATTTTATTTATTATTTTCTTTTCTAGCCTAGATATATAGCTTTGTGATATTCCGTAACATATCTGCAACTTCTTTCTGTGTCTTTTCTTTCCCACTAATAAATCCAAAACGAAGTTCCATTATATTTCTCTCTCGATTATTAAGTTTTGCAATAGATGCTCTTAAAAGTGATTTATCCACCTCATCTTCGATTTGTCTTGAAGTCACATCCGAATCTGTTCCTAGTATATCTGATAGCAAAAGTTCATTTCCATCTCCATCTTGATTTAATGGTTCATCAATTGAGATTTCTCCCTTTATCTTATTACTTCTTCTCAAAAACATTAAGATTTCATTTTCTATGCATCTAGATGCATATGTAGCAAGTTTTATATTTTTATCTGTATTAAATGTATTTATTGCTTTCATCAATCCTATTGTTCCAATTGATATTAAATCTTCAAGTCCTACTCCTGTATTTTCAAATTTCTTAGCAATGTATACTACTAGTCTCAAGTTTCTTTCTACCAATGTTTGCCTAACACTCTCATCTCCATTGGCCAATTTTTCTAGTATCTCTGTTTCCTCTTCGCTAGTTAATGGTGGAGGCAATGTTTGACTTCCTCCTATATAATATATTGGAAAATTGCCTTCTTCATCATTTCCAATATATCGTACATATAATGTATTTATACTATTTTTCAATAATTGTAATAAGTTCATCACTTTCGCTCCCTTCTAATAAGTCTAGTCCAAATAATGCAGAGTAGTTATTTCCTAACTTTTGCATTGAAATTCCAATAATAATATTTTCTCTTTCTTCAACTTCTTCTTTTTCTATTATAATTTTGTCTGCTTTTATTCCTAGCATTAGCCCATTTTGTTTTCCCATTGAAGAAAATGGCAATATTTTTAGCCTACTAAAATACTCATTATTGAATGATATTTCTTCACCTCCTATTATTTTTTCTATGTTGTCCAATAATTCGGCTGGTATTATAGAATATAACTTTTCTTTTTCTACTATAATTACTGGTATTTTAGATATTGGATCTCTAAGCAAATTTCCAGTATCCAGCATTGCACTAACTTCTTCTTCTTTATCAAATATCTGTATCTTTATTTTGTATATCATATCTTTCTTTTTTAGCTTTGTTTTTATTATTTTAAAAGCAATATTAGTTATAATAAATCCTACTATTCCTCCTAATAATGCTATTTTTATTGGATATGTACCTATGTAGACTCCGTTTTTCATGAGTACATCTTGAGGTTTAACAAAATAAAGTAATGCAAATGCACAGCCTCCAAATACAAATGAAGTCAAATAAAATATCACCAGTTGCTTAGCTAACTTTTTAAGTTCCTTTGGATTTAACGCTATATATACCATAATTACTGAAAGTATTATTTTAGTTATTAAATTTGAGTAGAATGGTAATATGTCTAAATATGCAACTACAGCATATATTCCTCCGTACGAAGCTTGATATTATTAATCTCCATTGTTTAGTTTTTATTTTCATAATGTAACTAGTTGCAAATAAAATTATGTAATTCATACATAGATTTTCCAAAAGTACTACATCTAGATATATAGTCATTAAAAATACCTCACTATATTGAAAATTATACTACCTTATATTTAAAAAGTGTGTCATTTTCTAGTGGCGAATCGAAGAAATATTCTACAAAAAAATGCAAACTCCAAATAGAGTTTGCATTTTTCGATATTTTTTATTATTTTCTTCTTAAAAATGTTGGTATTTCTAAGTTTTCTTGAGGATTTGAACTATCTGTTGGTGTTGGAATAGAATTTAATTTTTTATCCCATGCTCTATCTATGATGTCACCTACTGCTAAAGTATTTGATAATGGTCCTTCTTCCTTTTCAAATCCTGTTGCAATAACAGTGATTACTATATCTTCATCAAGACTTTCATCAATTACAGCACCAAATATAATATTTGCTTCTGGGTCTACATTTCTTTGAATTAGTTCTGCTGCAGTATTTACTTCATGTAATCCTAAATTGCTTCCACCTGTAATGTTAATAATAACTCCTCTTGCACCTTCAATCGAAGTTTCAAGTAATGGGCTTTGTACAGCTTGTTTTGCTGCGTCTTCAGCTCTGTTTTCTCCAGATGCTCTACCAATACCCATATGTGCCATTCCTGTATTTAACATTATAGTTTTTACATCTGCAAAATCTAAGTTTACTAATCCTGGGATTGCGATTAAGTCTGATATACCTTGTACACCTTGTCTTAGCACATCATCAGCCATTTTAAAAGCTTCTACAATTGAAGTTTTTCTATCAATTACTTGTAATAATTTATCATTTGGAATTACTACTAAAGTATCAACTTTTCCTTTTAAACTTTCAATTCCACGTTCTGCTTGTGATAATCTTTTCTTTCCTTCAAATGTAAATGGTTTTGTTACTACACCTATTGTTAATATTCCCATTTCTTTTGCGGCTGCTGCAACTATTGGGGCTGCTCCAGTACCTGTTCCTCCACCCATTCCGGCTGTTACAAATACCATATCTGCTCCGCGTAAAGCTTCTGCGATTTCTGTTTTGCTTTCTTCTGCTGCTTGAGCTCCAATATCTGGATTAGCTCCCGCACCTAAACCTCTTGTAATTTTTTCTCCTATTTGTATTTTAGATGCTGCTTTTGAAAGTAGTAAAGCTTGTCTATCTGTATTTACTGCAATAAATTCTACGTTTCTAATGCCAGATTCAACCATTCTATTTACAGCATTATTTCCTGCTCCTCCTACACCAATTACTTTGATAGTAGCAGTTCCATCTAACATTGTGTTTTCTTCACTGTTATTATCCATTAACATATTGTTCATTCCTCCTAATTCTTACCTTAATATATATTTAAAATTAAAATCTATGAATAAAAGAATTCTTTAATTTTTTCCATAATGTTTTTTAAAATGTTTTCATTTGAGTTATTGTCTATACTACTTCCAACAGTTTTTGCAAATGGTCTTGAAGCCACATATTTAACTAATGCATATGCTGTTCTGTATTCTGGTCTTACTACACTAATCAATCTTCCTGTTGCTATTTTTACTGGAATATTTAGTGTGATTTTTCCAGCAACATCACTTTTACTAATGTTAGTAATTCCCTGTCCTGTTAAAATAACATTGTTGATCTTTGACTTGATTCCCTGTGCAGTAATGTCTTTATTAACTAATGCAAAGATTTCTTCTATTCTTGCTTCCATAATTTCAATTAATTGTGAACTTTTAATTACTCTTTTACTATTTTCATCTTTACAAGTAGTAAGTAAAATTTCGTTATCATTATCTATAAATGATTTTAAAGCTAAACCATATTGTTTTTTTAGTTTTTCTGCTTCTTCCTCACTAATATTTAACACCAATGCGATGTCATTTGTAATGTTGTCTCCTCCTAAAGGTATTGTGTTGGTATAGACGAAACTTGTTCCATTAAACACACCAATTTCTGTATTTCCAGCTCCAATATCTAATAACATTACACTGTCATTTAATTCATTTGCATCAAGTGCTAATGTTCTTTGTGCTAATGTTATTGGTACTAAGCCATCAATATCTAAGTCAGCTTTTTTAAATATAGAAGCAATTTGTTTCATATATTCTTTATCTGCTAAAATAACCTCTGCTTTTAATGTAAAACTTCCACTTAGACTTCCAACTGGATCTGAAACATTTCTTCCATTTTCTAAAATAAATTGGCTTTCTACAACATCAATAATTTGTTTTCCTTCCGGTACATCTATATCTTTTACTTGCATTATAGCCGATACGACATCTTTAGCAGAAATTCCAGCATATCTATCTTTTGCTTCTTTTACTATACTATTTTGTACTATAGTAATATATTTTCCTGGTATAGTAACATAAGCAGAATTTATTTTTATGTCAGCTTCTTCCTCTGCGTCTTTAATTAAATGATGTATAGAACTTGCTATTTCATTTTCATCTATAATTTTTCCTTTTTTTATTCCACTACATTTATGAGTAGCTGTACAAATGACTTCAATTTGATTAAAATTGTTAACCTCTCCAATTACTAAACTAACCTTTGAAGTCCCTATATCAATTCCAACAATTATATCTCCAATTGCCAAGGTTCATTCCTCCAATTTTGCTTCTCTTAAAGATTGTTTGTCATCTGTTTTTTATGCCTAAAGAATATTACATTTTTTCAAAAATGTCAATAGATTTGTAATAATTTTGTAATATTTTCGTAACAATTATGAAACATTGTTTTTTTGTGTCGTCTTTTTGTCCCATTTTTCCAAATAGTAACGTCTAATTATAGCTAAATTATTAAACATTCTTCCTACAAACACAACTATTGCTGCGAGGTAAATATCTACATTTAGTTTTTGCCCTAAGTAAGTAAGTAGTATTGATAAAATTGCATTTCCAAAAAATCCTGTTACAAATATTTTTAAATCAAAATTCTTTTTTAATGTTGATGAGATCCCTCCAAATACAGAATCCAATGCTGCAATAATAGCAATAGCTAAATACCCTGAGTATGTATATGGAACTATTGGAGCATAAATTCCTATAACTGCTCCTAAAATACATCCAATTACAATTGCAATAAAAATCATGGCTTGTTTGCTCCTTCCTTCATATATTTTATTTCCATTTCTCCACTATACTTTAAGATTTTTATATTCTTCCCTGTTTCTAATTTAACGTTTAATCCAACAGCTTTTGCTTTATCAATATAACCACTATCTTTTAAGTTTAGCATACTTGATAAATAAGTTTGATTTCCTATAGCTTTTATTACATATGGAGATGTTATTCTTTGTCCTTTTATCAACATCAACACTCCATCAGGTTGAGCAACATATGTAGAACCAAGTATTCTAACATCATTTATAGATATTGCCTCTGCCCCCGCATATCTTAGTTCATTTATAAGTTCTAATAAGTCACGATACTTAACATCTCTCTCATTTGTGCTTGATAATGTTATTATTACGCCTTCACCATATACGTCTGTTTTTCCCAATATCATATTTGATTCTTCTAAATCTTTATCTACTAGTTCTGACGCTTCTCCATTTTGTTCTATTTTTTGCTGATATTCGTCAATCGATTTTTGATTGGCTTCTAATTGTTTTGCAGTTTCCTCATATTTGCTTTTCCATTCTGAAATTGCTGTTCTCAGTTCAGCTTCTCTCATGTTTTCAATTTCCGTGATATCTGTTTCTTCAATAGTTCTGAATTGCATAAACATTACAGCAAATAGTACTAAACATACCCCACAAATAATCATAGTCATTATAACTCTGTTTTTCATCTCTTTATCCAAAGCTTTTTTCACCTCTATTTTTCATTTTTCATGTATTTATAACTAATAACTCCAGTATACTTTTCAACTGTCAAATTATCTGATTGAGTAGTCTCAACTATAACCCCAGCTTCATCTAATATGTATAGATATCCTCCTATCATTGTAAGTGAGCCATATAACAAACCTTGTGAACCTATTGCTTTTATTGTAAATGGTGAGCTTACTCTTTGTCCATTTATTTTAATTACATTTCCTTCACAAGTTATTGCAGTCGTTTGAACTATTCTCTGTCCATTTACTGATATTGCTTCTGCCCCTGCGTTGTTGAGAGCATTTATTACTTCAATTAAATCGTCATAATGAACTATTTGTGAACTTGGATCTAGAGCTTCACTCCCATTTTTTAAAATTCCAGTATTATTATCTGCTAATTTTATTAATAATCCTTCTCCTTTTACCTCTTGTAAGCCAAGTAGCATATTATTCTTTTCGATTTCTTCCTGTTTTGCCTGTGATTTTGTATCATTTTGAGTTGCACTTTTTCTTATTTCTTCAAGGTCTTTGTTTGATTTCGTAAGTTCCTCATAAGCATTGTCATATCTTTCTTTCCATTTCAGTACTTCATCTCTTAATCCATTTTCTTTAAGTGATTGTGATACAGTTGATGTTGTATTTTCAACAGTTTTTAGTTGAACACATATGGCAACTGTTAATATAAAACACATTATACCTAATGTAATAGCTATTTGTTTTTTATTCATTTTTGCCTCCTTACACTTTTTTTCTAAATATTGCGCCTTTATTATTCAAATCTGTATTAACTAAAATTTCTCCTTCTATTTTTTTGTTTTGCTCTAATATACTTTTTATATATAACATTTTTGTACTTAAATTTGAAGTATCTCCCATTTGTACAGTCTTTTTCTCATCTTTTAATTCTAGTATATAATTTTGCTTATTTGCTATATTTATTTTTGTTACTAAACTAGCAATCTCATTACTTGTAGCTGACTTCATAATTTGTAATACTTCGTCTAATCTTTGTAAATCTTCTACGCACAATCTATTTCCTTCTTGTATATCTTCCTCTTTAGTTAAAAATCCCGTTAATATTGGTAATTCTAATTTGTCTTTTGAAATTTCTAAAAAGTATCCTTGATTATTTATGTAAGCATATGCGTTTGCAAATGTAATCATATATGTAGGAGTTCTTTCTTCTATTTCAATTGTAATAGTATCTGGTAGATTTCTTTTTACTTTTACATTTTCCACATATGCATTTTGTTTTATATTTTTTTGAACTTTGCTTTTTACTAACTTAAATGTATTTTCATCTTTTTGTACTTGTGATAAACTAATTATTTCTTCATTAGTAAGCTTTTGGTTTCCAACTATTTCAATATTTTTTATATTGAAAAATGGAGACAACAAGAAATATATTCCTCCACCTATTAAAATCAAAATAAGACTTGTCCACTTTATTAGTCGAAATATAGCTTTTCTCTTTTTTTTAGCCATTTCTTGTTTTTTAGTCAATTTTTTAGGCGTTTTTTTCTTTGTTTTTATCTCTTCATCTTCAATTCCTAATTTAAATTCAAATTCACCTTTTTTAGATTTTGTAGTTGCTTTAGCTTTTTTTACATTTTTACTTTTTTTAGTTGTTGTCTTCTTTTTGTTTTTTTTCTTAGGTTCTATTTCAGGCAAAGTTTTAATACCAATAATGATTTCATTGTCCAAATCAATATTAGTGCTTTGGGTTGGTTTTTCTTTAACTTTTTTCGCCATCTGTTATCACCTTCTTAATTTTTTCTAAAAGTCCTACAACTGTAATAGATACGTAAATTATGGTTTATATACCATACTTCACGTACCTATTTTATCATATTTATATACAATAAATCTAGTACTTTTACAATATTTTTAATCTTTCTGTATTGTAATTTTAGCTCCTAGACTATTTAATTTTTTATCCAAATTTTCATATCCTCTTAAAATATATTCTACATTAGTTACTGTTGTAATTCCTTTTGCCGACAAACCTGCTAACACCATACAAGCTCCACCTCTTAAGTCCGTACTTTTCACTGTTGCACCTGACAATTTTTTTACACCTTTTATTACTGCGGTTTTTCCCTCGGTAGTAATTTTAGCTCCCATTTTATTAAGTTCAGCTGTATATCTATATCTATTTTCAAATATATTTTCTACAATTACTGAGGTTCCTTTAGCAGTAGTTAAAGTACTAGCAAATATTGATTGCATATCAGTTGGAAATCCTGGATATGGCATTGTCTTAATATCTACAGCTTTCATCTTTTTTGGTGCCTGCATATACACTTTATTTTTCTCTATATTTATGTCACAACCTGCTTCTTCTAATTTATTTAATATTGGTGTAATATGTTCTGGTGTTCTATAATTTAAGCAGATATTTCCACCTGTAATTGCTCCTGCACACAACAAAGTTCCTGCTTCAATTCTATCTTGCATAACTTTGTATCCAATATCTTTTAACTTTTGTACTCCTGTAATTTTTATGATATTAGTTCCTGCTCCAGTAATTTTAGCTCCCATTTTGTTTAAACATTTTGCTAAATCCACAATTTCTGGTTCCATAGCTGCATTTGTTATCTGTGTAATTCCTTCTGCATATATTGAAGCAAGTATAATGTTTTCTGTTGCACCTACACTTGGGAAATCTAAGTCAATATTTGTTCCTATTATTTTGTCAGCTTTACATATAATAAACCCAGAATCTTCAGTAATATTAACTCCTAATTTTTTAAATGCTGACAAATGCAAATCTATTGGTCTTGCACCAATATCACATCCTCCCGGATAAGAAAACTTTGCTTCTTTAAATCTGCCCAGTATTGCTCCTGCGAGTACAACTGTAGACCTCATTTGACTCATTAAATGTTCCGGAATCTCTTTTTTGTTAATTTTCTTACTATTTATTTCTATTTTTCCATTGTGCCTTTTTACTTTGCACCCTAAATATTTTAATATTTCTAAGGTGATTTGTGTATCATGTATATTTGGAATATTGTATAGCCTTGTGGTTCCTAAATTTAGTATGCTGGCTGCTATAATTGGTAAAGAGGCATTTTTTGAGCCTGATACTGTAACTTCTCCTTCTAACTTTCTGCCTCCTTCTATTATGTAACTAGACATTTTATTCACCCTTTCTATCTTATTTTTGCTATATATTATGTCTAGTTTGCATAAAGTGTGAATGTTATAAAAATAGAGAGCCTTGGAATTTCAAAGTTCTCTATCTTCTTACAACTAATTTATCAATTTTACTGTTTATGTATGCTTCTAGTTTTGTCATAAACTCATTTGGTTCAATCTGCTTACTTGATACCATTTCAAGTCCTTTCTCCCAACTTGCTGTTAGTCTTGGATTCAGCATATCTGGCATAGACATAAATACTATATCATATATTTTTTCTCCTTTTTCAGTAGGTGTTATAATTTGCGTTTTAGTATTTATTGCAATATATCCTATTCTTTCTAGCTTTTTCATAATTTCTGCTCTTGTTGCACTTGTGCCAATTCCTGCTCCTTTAATTTGCTCCCTTAATTCTTCCTCTTCAATTAGCTTTCCTGCATTTTCCATTGCAAGTATCATTGAGCCCGAATTGTATCTACTAGGTGGAGAAGTTTCTGAAGTTTTAGTTTCATAATTTAGTACTCCTATTTCTTCTCCTTTTTTTAAGCTTCTTAATATTTCTAAGCTATTTTGCTCTTCTGGTTGTTCTTCTACGTTTTCTTTCTTAGGTTCATTTTTAGCCACTTCTAAATATCCTAATTTTTCGCACACTCTTCCACTGGCTGAAAATTGCTCATTTTCAACTTCTATTGTTACAGATATTTTACTGTATTCTGCTGGTGGATAAAATATACTTAAAAATCTTTTTACTATTACCTTATACATTTGCTTTTGTAAATCTGGTAAAGCATCATAATTTTCAAATCCTTGACCTGTTGGAATAATTGCATAGTGATCTGTTATTTTGCTATCATTTACATATTTTGTTTTTATTAAGTCAGTAGAATATTTTTCATCTACCATCTTCTTTATATATCCTTGTATTTCCTCGTCTTTAAAGCCTTTTGCTAATCCATTTAAATTTTTAGAAATTACTTTTGCAACTGCAGTTGATAAAACTCTCGCATCAGTTCTTGGATATGTTACCAGTTTCTTTTCATATAAATTTTGTATTATTTCTAGTGTTTGATCTGGTTTTATTTTAAATCTTTTAGTTGCTTCATTTTGAATTTCTGCTAAGTTGAACAATAGTGGTGCATTTTCTTTTGTTTTAGATTTTTTTACTTCTGTTATTATTGCTTTTTTATCTTTTAACGACATAATGAAATCTTTTGCTCCATTTTCTTTCTTAAAGCCATTTTCATTATATAGTTTTGGAGATTCCCACATTTTTGATTTTTCTGTAACTTTCCACTCGGCAGTGAATGATGAGCTTTCTTCTCCAAATGTTCCTATAACTCTATAATACGGAGTCTTAACAAAGTTTCTAATTTCTCTTTCTCTTTGTACTACCATTCCTAGTACACATGTCATCACTCTACCAACTGAAATAGATATTTTTTCTTCACCTAAATCTTTTGCCATTCTTCTACCATATATAATTGATAAAAGTCTTGAGAAATTTATTCCTATTAGATAATCTTCTTTAGCCCTTAAATAAGCAGAATCACACAAACTATCATACTCTGATAAATCTTTTGCTTCTTTTATTCCTCTATTTATTTCTTCTTCTGTTTGTGAATCTATCCATACTCTTTTTCTTGTCTTATCTGCCACGCCCACTTGTTTTTCTACTAATCTATATATGTATTCTCCTTCACGTCCAGAGTCAGTAGCAACATAAATACAGCCTACATCTTCTCTTTGAAGTAGGCTTTTTACTATGTTAAATTGTTTTTCAACACTTGGTATTACTTCGTATTTATATTCTTTTGGCATAAATGGTAACGTATCTAATCTCCAGAACTTTAAATTTTCATCATACTTTTCCGGATAACTCATTGTTACTAAATGGCCTACACACCATGTAATAATCCAAGTATCTGACTCAATATATCCGTCCTTTCTATTGCCACCACATTTTAGCACTTTTGCAAACTCAGTAGCAACAGATGGTTTTTCTGTTATAAGCAGATTTTTTGCCATTTAATATTTCCTCTCATTATTCGTATAATACAACATCCATTTCTGAAGTGAAGTTTTGGTTTCCATATGCAAAAATTATATATAATTCTTCATTTTTTCCTAAGAAAAATGTTGATATATTAGAAATTTGATACATACTATCTGATAGATTTCTATTATATACTGTATATCCAGATTGCACTAATACTTGTGCTTCCTCTTGTGCTTTAGTAACTATCTCATGTATTTTATTTTGACAATCGCTCTGAATTATATTTCTCTTTGCTAAAACATCTACTAGTTGTACTTTCTCTCCTGTTTCTAGGTTATAATTATATGCCTGAACAATTACTCTCTGTGGGGTATTTCCTTGCTTTAATGTAGATTTAATTACTAATGATAGGATATTATCATTTACATATGAAATATAGTCTACACTATATATTACCTTTTCTGTATATTTGTTGTTTAATATCTCTGATGCTTTATTTGCAAAAATAGATTGTGTCATTTTATTAAAATCAGTAGCCACACTATCATTAATATTTATTACTGGTAAGTGAACATCCAACTCATAATTTCCTTCTTGTTTTTGAATATCATATGCTGAATAAACTATACCTTTTGATGCATCTCTTTTCTGTAAATTAGTTTCATCATAGTCATTAGATATAATTTCATTTGTAAATAAGCTGTTCAATTGTGATTTTATTTCTTCCTGTGTTTTAGGCTTTATCTCATTATTTATACTGTTATCTGGATTTTGTATATTATTATTGTTTGAACTTCCTACAAAAAACTGTGCATATATACCTGCTATTAATGCTAATACACAAAATGCTCCTACTAAAATAAATATAAGTTTCTGATTTTTCATTTTTTTGCTCCTTTAACTTTTCTTCTTATATATTACCCTATTTTTTACTAAAAATCTAGTGTTTTTTATATTTTTTTAATTAGATAGATTAAACATTGACTTATCCTTAATTTTGCTGTATTATATATTATGTATTTTTAGACAATAAAGAAATGGAGTTTATATAAAATTTATGGAATTATGTTCAGTATGTGGGAAAAATCCTGCAGTTATTTTCCTAAATGCAAAAGATAAAGATGGTAAGACTATATCTAAAGGCTACTGCCTTGAATGTGCTCAAAAGCAGGGAATAAATCCTTTAAAAAATTTGAGTCAAACAGATATGAATAATATGACAAAACAGATTGAAAATATTGTTAGTAATCTAGCAGAAAATATGGACTTAGATTCTTTTTCTGAGCAATTAGATGATATGGATCCAGAAGATTTAGAAAAAATGGAGCAAGGTTCTCCAATGTTTGGTGCTGCCATTCCATTAGGTTCAATTTTTTCAAATATGTTTGGAGAAAATCAAGAAGGATCTACTAATAGTTCAACTGAGAAAAAGAAAGTTAAAGTAGAAAAGAAAAAAGATAAACGTAAAAAAGCATTGGAAGCTTATGGTACAAACCTAACTCAAAAAGCCAAAAATGGCCAATTAGATATGGTTATAGGCAGAGACAAAGAAATTCAAAGAATAACTCAAATATTAAATCGTCGTAGCAAAAATAACCCTTGTTTAATTGGAGAGCCTGGAGTTGGCAAAACAGCTATTGCTCAAGGTTTAGCAATCAGAATTGTAAATGGTAAAGTACCTGCTAAATTGTTAAATAAAGAAGTTTATTTATTAGATATGACAGCTATAGTTGCAGGAACTCAGTTTAGAGGACAATTTGAAGCTCGTATGAAATCTATTATTGAAGAATGTAAAGCTTTAGGAAATATAATTTTAGTAATAGATGAAATTCATAATATTATTGGTGCTGGTGACGCAGAGCGTTCTATGAATGCTGCAAATATTTTAAAGCCATCACTTTCTAATGGTGAAATTCAGTTGATTGGAACAACTACTTTAAAAGAATATCGCAAGTATATAGAAAAAGATAGCGCCCTAGAAAGAAGATTCCAACCTGTTTTAGTTGAAGAACCTTCTATTACTGATTCTATAGGAATTTTAGAGGGTATTAAAAAATATTATGAAGATTATCACAAAGTTAAAATTTCAAATGATGTAATCAAACAAGCTGTTATTATGTCTGAGAAGTATATTCATGACAGATTTTTACCAGATAAAGCAATAGATATTTTAGATGAAGCTTGTTCAAGAATAAACTTGAATAATAAAGAATTATATCAATTAGAGATATTAAAAGGTCAACTAAAAGCTGTTCAAGAAGAAAAAGAAGAAGCCGCTCTTGCAGATTCAACTGAAGATTATAAAAAAGCAGCTGAGCTAAAAGCTAAAGAATGTAGTTTAATGGAACAAATTGATAGTTTAAATGAGAAAATGAAACTTAAAAACTTAACAGTTCAAGATATTGCCGAAGTTATTGAAAGTTGGACTAAAATTCCTGTTAAGAAGATTACTGAAGCTGAAACTCAAAAACTACTAAACTTAGAAGCTAATTTGCACAAGAGAGTAATTGGTCAAGATACTGCTGTTGAAGCTGTTTCAAGAGCAATACGTCGTAATCGTGCTGGACTAAAAAGTACAAAGAGACCACCATCATTTATATTTGTTGGTCCGACAGGAGTTGGTAAAACAGAACTTGCTAAATCACTTGCTTATGAAATGTTTGGAAACGAAAACTCAATTATTCGTGTGGATATGTCTGAATACATGGAAGGACATTCTACATCAAAACTAATTGGTTCTCCTCCTGGTTATGTAGGTTATGATGATGCAGGACAACTAACAGAAAAAGTAAAACGTAATCCTTATTCTATAGTATTACTAGACGAAATTGAAAAAGCTCATCCTGATGTATTTAATATTTTATTACAGGTTTTAGATGATGGACGATTAACAGATAGTCAAGGTAATACTGTAAGTTTTGAAAATACTATAATGATTATGACTTCAAACGCTGGTTCTAATCAAAATACAAATTCAATTGGTTTTGGTGGAACAAGAATAAATCAAGATAAAGTTATGGATAGCTTAAAAGAAACTTTTAGACCTGAATTTTTGAATCGTGTAGATGAAATTGTTGTATTTGAGCAATTAAATCATGAACAATTATTACAAATTGTAAATTTAATGCTTGACGATACAAAAAAAGTATTAGCTGATAAGAATATTACTTTAGAAATTTCCGAAGATGCTAAAAAATTCTTGTTAGAAAAAGGAACTGATATAAAATATGGTGCAAGGCCATTGAGAAGAGCTATTCAAAGATATTTGGAAGATGAGCTTTCAGATATGATATTACGTTCAGAACTATTAAATGGAGATACTATAGTAGTTTCTTTAGAAGAAAATAATTTAAAATTTAATGTAAGAAAATAGGAGATAATTTTTATGGCAAAGCATATTCCAAATATATTAACAGTTGCAAGATTTTTTCTAATACCTTTTATAATTTATTTTATAGTAGTTGACCAATACATTACAGCACTTATACTTTTAACAGTATCTGGTTTAACAGATATTTTAGATGGTTGGATTGCTAGAAAATTTAATTTTATAACAAACTTTGGAAAACTTATCGATCCTTTAGCCGACAAATCAACTCAACTAGCTGTACTTTTAACAATTACATTTAAAGGAGTTATTCCATTTTGGATTATTATAGTAGTTGCTTTAAAAGAAGCAGCAATGATAGCAGGTGCATCTTTCCTTTACGGAAAAGAACTAGTTGTTTCTAGTAGATGGTTTGGAAAACTTGCAACAGTGTTATTCTATATAGCAATTGTATGTTCATTTGTAATTGCATACTGGAACAATATTGCTAAAATTCCTTCAAATTCTATAGCACCTTTGCCACAATTTGATTTATGGATTTATTATTTAGCTTTGGCTACTACTATATTTTCACTTGTTATGTATTACATTACATTTTATAAACAAGGATATCTAAAAAAAGAAAACTTAAAAATAGATGAGAAATAATCTCATCTATTTTTTATTCAAAATCTTCTAATGCACTATTTAGTTCCATGTTTCCAACCGCTTCTATTCCCTGCTTTACCTTTTCTAAATCTGCTTCTGGTAAATACATAGTCTGAATTTCAGTATCCTCTTTTAAAGTAATCTTTCCATTTTCATCTATTGTGTAAATTCCTAAAACGCCATTATGTTCTTTAATTAAATAATGCTGGTTACAAAAACCACTTTCTTCTTTATATATTATAATTTCATTTTTTGAAAAACTGTCGACATTCCAGTCTTTATAATACTTTTCTACTTCTTCTTTATTTTTGTTCACTAAATTTTCCGGTATATCTTTAGTTTCTTTTAATAAATGATCACAACCTGTAAAATATTGCTTTTGTATTACCTTAGCATTTGGTGATACTTTTTCTTCAACTACTGCTGTAGGAACCACATTATTTATCTCATTTTCCTCTGCCAATTTTTTATTATCTACTATATTAGTGTTATCTGTTTTATTTTTGTTATATACAGAAATTCCTAAAGCCACACCTATTATTAGTAGAAATATAGCTAATGCAATAATCCATCCTTTTCTCATACTATATCAGTCCTTTTCTAAATATTTAATATTAGTATGAGATTTTTTGGAAATTTTATTCATTTTTTAGAATAATATAATTATATGCACATGCACGAATCAAACGATTTGTAATCGCAAGTCCTAAACCTTTACTGCCGACTCCTTCAATAATTATTAAATCGACATTTTCTTTATCTGCTCTTCTTAAAAATGTAAATATATTTTTAGCAACATCTTCTAAACTATTTCCTAAGCTCCATTTATGTCTTGCAATATACTTGTCCATGTGTTCCTCTTTTGCTAAAATTAGAACATTCTCATTTTGCATAGTTATTTCATTTATCTTTTTAATCATTTGATCTGCATCTTCACTATATACCATCATACATTTTGTATTTGGAGCGTAGTGTTTATACTTCATTCCCGGAGATGCTACCACTTCATCTTTTTGCACTTGCCCTAATACATTTTTATCAACTTTAACTTGATTTGCCACTGTTTCTAGTTGTTCTTTAGTTATCTTGCCTGGTCTTAATATATTGATGTTATCTCCATCTACTTTAATAACTGTTGACTCTAATCCTATGTCAGTCGAACCTCCATCTAATATATATGCAACCTTTCCATCTAGTTCTTCTATAATATCTTCAACATTAGTTCCGCTAGGCTTTCCAGAAACATTTGCACTTGGGGCTGCAATTGGTACACCGGATTTTTCTATTAATTCTTTTGCAATCAAATTGCTAGGCATTCTAATTCCCACTGTGTCTAAATTTGCCGTTACAACATCAGGAATTATTTCATTGCTTTTGCGCTTAAATATTATTGTAAGTGGACCCGGCCAAAAATTCTCTATTAGCTTTTTCTCTAATTCAGTTATTTCTTCTACTATCTCTTCCACCATCTTGATATTTGAAACATGAACAATTAAAGGGTTATCTTGTGCTCTCCCTTTTGCTATAAATATCTTTTCTACCGCATTTGCATCTAAAGCATTTGCTCCTATTCCATATACAGTCTCAGTTGGGAATAATACTAAGTTTCCATTTTTTATTTCATTTGCTGCTTCTTGTATTTCCTCTTCATTTATCCCATTTGTTTGATTTGAATATTTTGATAACATATTTTTGCTTCCTTTTCTATTTTTCCTATATATTATACTACTTTTGGGCTATTTTTCAATATCTATTTTTTTATTAACCTTCACTTTATTATTTTTTATAGTAATAGTTATCTCTCCACATAAATCAGTCCTATAAATTTCACAACCGTAAATTTTCTAACCTTTCTAATACTCCGTCATTTGGATGCCCAAAAGTATTCTTTTCTCCAACTCCAATAAGAGCTATTTCAGGTTTCACCTCATCTAGAAATTGCTGTATTGAGGAACTTTTTGAACCATGATGTGCAACTTTTAGTATATTAGCTTCTAGTTTTTTCGTATCCTTGTATTTTCGTATCAATTTTTCTTCAGCAATTTTTTCTATATCTCCTGTAAGTAATACACTATAATCTTTATACCAAAACTTTGCTACTATTGAGTTATTGTTCAAGATGTTCTGCTTTATCAAATCTGTGTCAGGAAACAATATCTCAAAGTTACATTCTTTATCTATAGTAACTGTATCTCCTGCTTTTACAGTAATCTTATTAGTATGTTTTAACTTTACAAGTTCTGAAAATTTTTCAAAATTCTCACACTCTTTCCCCTGTTCTCCTATAATTACATTTTTTACATTTATACTCTCTAGCACCGTAAGTAAACCTTGGCAATGGTCTGAGTCAAAATGTGTAAACAAAAGATAATCTATGCTTATAATTGACTTGTTTAATAAATATGGTAGTAATGTTTGCTTTCCAACATCAAATGTGCCAAATTCACTTCCTCCACCATCCACTAAAATTTTCTTTTTAGATGGTGTTATAATAAGCATACTATCACCTTGTCCTACATCTATAAAATGAATTTCTAACTTATTTGTTGGAATTACTGCTAATCCATAAGGTAATAAAGTTAAAATTATTAAAAATATAATTATTTTCTTATAATTATCTAATATTTTTGGGTAAACTTTTTGAATATCATCTTTGAAAAAATATATTATAATGATTAAATAATAGATTAGAATTTGCCATATCTTTGGCGTTGGCATTAAAATTTTTGAGAATGGTATATTCCTTGAAAAACTTGCAACTAGAATAAATATTTTTAATAGTGGTCCTAATAAAAATGCCACTACATATGCTAATGGGGTAATTATTAGAGAAACTAAAAAAATCATTCCAAGAATTAAGCATATCCCCATTATAGGTGTAGCAAGTAAATTTGAAATTATAAATACTAATGAAATTGAACTAAAATTATGAAGCATAATTGGTGTAATAACTATGTTTGCTGCTAGTGACATTATAGTAGTTTGCTCTATATATATTAAAATTTTGTATGTGAATTCACTATATTTCCTTCCTTGTATCTTTCCATTTTTTTCTTCTTGATCCTTTCTTTTAGTTATTCCTTTTCTCTTTAATCTAATATTATATAATAGCTCTACAAATGTGACTATTCCAATAGTTCCACCAAATGAAAGTTGAAAGCTTATGTCTAATAAAGCATATGGATTAAAAAGTAATATTATAAATGCACTTATGCCTAAATTGTTAAATGTATCTGATTTTTCAAATAACATTTCAGCTACTAAATTTAAAATTGCCATTATACAAGCTCTAACAATTGACGGTGATCCACCTGCTAAAAACATAAAAAATAGTAAAAACATACATATAAAAGTTTTAGCCCATCTTTTATGAATTTTTAGATATGATAAAACAGTTGAAACTCCTAATAATATATATGATATATGTGCTCCTGAAATAGCAAGCATATGTGACAAATTCGCCTCTCTAAAACTATTTTCTATATCATTGTTTATCTTACTTTTATCTCCTAATAATAAGGCTGCACACAGTCCTGCTTCATCCTTAGGCAAAATCTTGTATGTTTTATTTAATAAAGCATTTTTTAAATCATTTGTTATTCTCGCTAGTATATTTATCTTGTTTTGCCCCACTAATCTTATATTTTCACTTTTACTCATTACACTGCCGGCAATCTTTTTCGTTTTTAGATATTGACTATAATCAAATCCTCCTTCATTTCTTTCTGTGTATGGTGTCTCAAATTTTGAACTAAATATTATTTCATCTCCAAACTTCAGTCCTATTTCATCTTTTTTGCCTTTTATATCACATAACACTTTAAAGTATCTCTTTTCAGTTTCTCCTGTGTTATTATTATGTATTTTCATTACTTGTATTTCATATTGCGTTTTATATTTCTTCTCATTTCCGTTTGATACAACAATTCCTTGTATAGTTATTGACTGTTTATCATATTTCTTTGTAATTTTTGTGTAATTATTTTCCAACATCAATGTATAAATACAAAATACTATAAAACATATACCAATTATTATTACACAAGAATTTAATTTATTTTTCAACTTAAGTATTATATTAATAATTATTATCATTATACATATGAAAAAAGCTATACTTTTTAAGTATAGCCCTATTATAATTCCTAAAATTACTCCAATAGTGGCAACACAAAATGGTCTCATATTTAAACCTTTCTATAATGCCCCTATAAATTATATCAATCTTAAACCAGAATAAAATCTACCTTTATATATTGTTTTAAAACTAGATATTTCAACAGCATAACAAGTTGTTGATGCATGAATAAAGTTATCATTTCCAAGATATATTCCACAATGCCCTATTCCTACACCTGTTTCATAATCTGTTAAAAATACAATATCCCCTACTTGTAAATCACTATATTTAGTAATTTGAGTACCTTTTCCACATTTGTATTGTTTACTTGCTGCATGTGGAAGTTTTATACCAAAGTGTTTATATACATACATTGTAAATCCTGAACAGTCAAATGTTCCGTTTGATCCATCACCGCCATATACATATTTATATCCTAAATATTTTTTGGCATATGCAACAATGTCTGTACTTTTAATTGTTGTTTCATTCTTACTTGTCGTCTCTTGTTCAGACTTTTGAGTTGTTGTTTTGATTGCTTTAACCTGTTCTTTTTTAACACTTTCAGTTGATTTAGTTGTATTTTCATTATTAGAAACTTTTTCTACTTTTGTATTACTAGCAGTAGTTTTTTCAGTATTGTTTTCTGTTCTAGAAGTGTTATTTCCTCTAGTTGTAGTAGTTTTTGTATCTGATACATAGTCTTTTGAAACATATCCAGTAGTATTTCCAACCTTAACCTGATACCATTTTCCGTCTTCACCTGTTATAGTTAATTGAGTATTTAATGATAATACTTTTACTATACTATAACTTGTTCCAGCTCCTTTTCTCATATTAACTGAACTTTCATTTATATATCCTGTTTTTTCTGTATATTCATTTTTGTCTGTGCTATTAGTGTTCCCATTATTAGATGATGTTGTACTTGAATCTTCTAAGTATTCAGTTCTTATCCATCCACAGTTAGAATCTGTTTGTACATATGACCATCCATTAACTTCACTTAACAATATCATTTCAGCATTCTTTTTTAAGCTTTCGATATTGCTTGAATAAACCAATGGTAAAATTTTTAACTCACTATCTTGTTTTAATTTTTTATATACAACTTTTACATCTTCATCTATGTTAGTATCTGAAGTTGTATTATTCTCTTCATTTTTAGAAGTGTTATCCGTATCATTTTTATTATCAGTGTTTGTTTCAGTGTTTTTAGGTTCTTCTGTATTATTAGTTTCACCTATTATCTCTGCATACTCTTTACTTACATATCCCGTATATGTTTTGTACTTAACTTTGTACCAATCTCCCTCTTCTTCAAGCAATTCACATTCTACGCCTTTAGATAACATTGCTACAACTTTTGTACTAGTTGAAGGACCTTTTCTTATGTTCAACACATCTCCTGTTACTTTTACTTTCGTAGTTGCTTTTGAACTTACTGCTAGTAATAATATACTAACTACTGTAAGTATTAACATTAGTGATATTTTTCTTAAATTCTTCATTAAAAGAACTCTCCTTTTTTCTACAAATATTACTATAATTTTTGCTCTTTGGTACGCATATAGTATATAATTAAAGTCTAAAAAAGTCAATATAAAAAGCAAGGTTTTACAATTTCTTGTAACCCTTGCCTTTTCTATATTACATAATTTAAATTAAGCAATAATTTCAGATACAACACCTGAACCTACTGTACGTCCACCTTCACGAATAGCGAATCTTAATCCGTTTTCGATAGCGATTGGAGTAATAAGTTCGATAGTCATATCAACGTTATCTCCTGGCATAACCATTTCTGTTCCAGCTTGTAATTCGATAACACCTGTAACGTCTGTTGTTCTGAAGTAGAATTGTGGTCTATATCCATTAAAGAATGGAGTATGACGTCCACCTTCTTCTTTAGTTAGAACGTATACTTGTGCTTTGAATTTTGTATGTGGATGAATTGTTCCTGGTTTTGCTAATACTTGACCTCTTTCAACTTCGTTTCTTTGAGTACCTCTTAATAAGATACCAACGTTATCTCCAGCTTCAGCTTGGTCTAATGTTTTTCTAAACATTTCAACACCAGTAACAACTGTTTTCTTAGATTCTTTAGATAATCCAACGATTTCAACTTCGTCTTGAAGTTTTACTTGACCTCTTTCAACTCTACCAGTAACAACTGTACCTCTACCACTGATTGTCATAACGTCTTCAATTGGCATTAAGAATGGTTGGTCAATTGGTCTGTCTGGAGTTGGAATATAGCTATCAACTGCATCCATAAGTTCTTTAATTGGAGCGTATACAGGATCGTTAGGATCTGTAGATGTGCTTTCTAGAACTTTTAATGATGAACCTTTAATAATTGGAATCTCATCACCTGGGAAATCATAGCTTGATAATAAGTCTCTAACTTCCATTTCAACTAATTCTAATAATTCTGGATCATCAACCATATCGCATTTGTTTAAGTAAACAACGATATATTTAACACCTACTTGACGAGCAAGTAAGATATGCTCTCTTGTTTGAGGCATTGGACCATCAGCTGCTGAAACAACTAGAATTGCTCCATCCATTTGAGCAGCACCAGTGATCATGTTTTTTACATAATCAGCGTGTCCTGGGCAGTCTACGTGAGCATAGTGTCTTTTGTCTGTTTCATACTCTACGTGAGCTGTGTTAATTGTGATTCCTCTTGCTTTTTCTTCTGGAGCACTATCGATTTGATCATATGCTTCATATTTAGCTTTTCCTAGTAATCCTAGGTATTTTGTAATAGCTGCTGTTGTTGTTGTTTTACCGTGGTCAACGTGGCCGATTGTACCAATGTTAACGTGTGGTTTTGTTCTTTCAAATTTTGCTTTTGCCATTTAATTTTCCTCCTTAATTTTGTTAGGGATTTTTATAAATCTCCTACATTTATTTTAATTTAATATTAAAATCTTTTTTTCAAGTACTTGTATTTTATACTATTTCATAGCTAAAATCAAGTATTTTTTACTATTTTTTTAAGTTACTTCGAACCACATAAATTACAAAGCAATTATGTATATCTGTGGTTCGATTTATATTCTTAGTTTTGTTTTTTAGCTCTTGATGCAACAATGTTATCAAATACTGATTTTGGAACTTCTTCATAATGGCTTGGTTCCATTGAATAAGTACCTCTACCTTGTGTTTTTGAACGTAAGTCTGTTGCATATCCAAACATTTCAGATAATGGAATAAAGCATCTAATTACTTGATTTCCTTGAACAGCTTCCATTCCTTCTAGTCTTCCACGTCTAGAATTGATATCTCCAATAACATCTCCCATGTATTCTTCTGGAACTGTTACTTCAACCTTCATAATTGGCTCTAATATAACTGATTTAGCTTGTTTACATCCTTCTTTGAATGCCATAGAACCAGCAATTTTGAAGGCCATTTCTGAAGAGTCAACTTCGTGGTAAGAACCATCTACCAATGTAGCTTTAAAGTCGATTACAGGGTAACCTGCTAAGATACCGCTTTGAGCAGCTTCTCTAACACCTTCCTCGATTGGTTTGATATATTCTTTTGGAACAACACCACCAACGATTTTGCTTTCAAATTCAATTCCTTTTCCAGCTTCTAATGGTTCCATTTCTAGCCATACGTCACCGTATTGACCTCTACCACCAGATTGACGGATGAATTTACCTTGTACTTTAACTTTATTTCTAATTGTTTCTTTGTAAGAAACTTGTGGTTTACCTACACTACATTCAACTTTGAATTCTCTCTTCAAACGATCAACGATAATGTCTAAGTGTAACTCACCCATACCAGCGATGATTGTTTGACCAGATTCTTGATCTGTCCATGTTTTGAATGTTGGATCTTCTTCAGCAAGTTTTGCTAAAGCTATACCCATTTTTTCGCTATTTGCTTTATCTTTTGGTTCAATAGCAATATCAATAACAGGCTCTGGGAATTCCATTGATTCTAGAATAATTGGGTGTGCAGGATCACATAATGTATCACCTGTTCCAACTTCTTTTAAACCAACTGCAGCTGCAATATCACCGGCATATACTTTATCAATATCTTGTCTGTGATTTGAGTGCATTAATAGAATTCTTCCCATTCTATCTTTTTTATCTTTATTTGCATTTAATATTGTTGAACCAGCTTCTAATGTACCAGAATACACTCTGAAGAAACAAAGTTTTCCAACAAATGGATCTGTTGCAATTTTAAATGCTAGTGCTGCAAATGGTTCACTATCAGATGTTTTTCTTACTGCTTCGTTTCCATCTAAATCAACACCTTTAACATCAGCTATATCAAGTGGTGATGGCATAAAGTTAACAATTGCATTTAATAACTCTTGTACACCTTTGTTCTTGTATGAAGAACCACAGCATACAGGGATAAGTTTGTTAGCAATTGTACCTTTTCTAATACCTTTAATGATTTCTTCTTCAGTTAGTTCTTCACCTTCTAAATATTTCATCATTAAATCATCATCTTGTTCAGCTGCTGCTTCTATTAATTTTGATCTAAATTCTTCAGCTTGTGCTTGTAAATCAGCAGGTATATCACATACTTCAATTTCTTTTCCTAAGTCGTCTTTGTGTATAAATGCTTTCATTTTAATTAAGTCAACAATACCTTTGAAGTTTTCTTCTGCTCCAACTGGTAATTGAATTGGAACTGCATTTGCTTTTAAACGATTGTGTAATTGATCTACACAAAGCATAAAATCAGCACCTGTAGTATCCATTTTATTTACATATACCATTCTTGGAACTTGATATTTATCAGCTTGTCTCCAAACTGTTTCTGTTTGTGGTTGTACACCACCTTTAGCTGCTAATACTGTTACAGCACCGTCAAGAACTTTTAAAGATCTTTGAACTTCAACTGTAAAGTCAACATGCCCAGGCGTATCGATAATATTGATACGATGTCCTAACCATTGACAAGTTGTAGCTGCAGAAGTAATTGTAATACCTCTTTCTTGTTCTTGGACCATCCAGTCCATAGTTGCTGCGCCTTCATGAACTTCACCAATTTTGTGAGTTTTACCTGTATAGAAAAGTATTCTCTCTGTTGTAGTAGTTTTTCCCGCATCAATGTGAGCCATGATTCCTATGTTTCTTGTTTTTTCTAAAGGAAATTCTCTTCCAGCCACTTATTTTTCCTCCTTTTATTTAGTTTCTCGATACATTCTAAAAAATTAAATGTACCATATAAATACGTTTAATTTTAATTAGAAGCGAGTATAACGAGGCAGCCGAGCTAAAGTTTTTGAGACTATACGTTTGTATGTCGAAGAAACTTTATGCGATGGCTAACAAAGTTAGACGACGCTTATAATTAAAATTTATAATGTGCGAAAGCACGGTTAGCTTCAGCCATTCTATGCATATCTTCTTTTTTCTTAAATGCTCCACCGTTTCCAGCTACAGCATCCATAATTTCACCTGCAAGTTTTTCAGCCATAGTTTTTTCATGTCTATTTCTAGCATAAACAACTAACCATCTTAAACCTAAAGTTTGTCTTCTTTCTGGTCTAATTTCGATTGGTACTTGGTATGTAGCACCACCAATTCTTCTAGCTTTAACTTCTAGAACTGGCATTACATTTTCAAGTGCTGCTTGGAAAACTTCTAGTGGATCTTTTTGCTCTTTTTCTTTAATGATGTCAAATGCATCATAAACTATACCTTGAGCAACTGTTTTTTTACCATCTAGCATAACATTGTTAACTAATTTTGTAACAACTTTGCTATTATATATTGGATCTGGTAAAACTTCTCTTTTTGCTATAAATCCTTTTCTTGGCACTATTCTTCCCTCCTTTTATTATTTCATACTAAACCGTATGATAGGTACTCTGAAAAGCCTTAATGCTTTTCCGTATAGCGCTATATAATGTATTATAAATTTAAGTACCTTAAACTAGTAATAAATTATACGCACCATTTCAAATTTCTACTTCTTTGGGCGCTTAGCTCCATACTTAGAACGCGCTTGCATTCTATCTTTAACACCTGCTGTATCTAATGTTCCTCTGATAATGTGATATCTAACACCAGGAAGGTCTTTTACTCTTCCTCCTCTAATTAGAACAACGCTGTGCTCTTGTAGGTTGTGTCCTATACCTGGAATATATGAAGTAACTTCATATCCATTAGATAGTCTAACTCTGGCAACTTTTCTTAAAGCTGAGTTTGGCTTCTTAGGTGTTACAGTTTTTACAACAGTACATACACCTCTTTTTTGTGGTGCTCTTTTGTTAGTCATTCTTTTATTCATAGAATTGTAACCATGTTGTAAAGCTGGTGCTGTTGATTTTGTTGTAGAACTTTTTCTACCTTTTCTTACTAATTGATTAATTGTTGGCACTTAAATTTCACCTCTTTTCTAAAATCTATTCTACAAAAAAGCTATATTATTACTTTTTTGTGACAAACAAACCGTTAGGGAAATACACTATTCGCGTATTTTACACTAACGGTTTATATTTTATCATTTTCCTCTATAAAAGTCAACAGTTTTTCCAGTATTTTCTTACTTATTAGCAAAAAACCTTCAACTTTTAATTGAAGGTTTTTTATGTTATTTTTCTTCTTTTGATTTTGCTTTGTGTTGATCTATATATTTTTGTTCTTTTGCTTTTTTTACTGCTTCCCTATAGTCAACATCTACATTTTGTCTAAGAGCATCTAAAAAGTCAGCTTTTTGTTGTTTAGTAGATTTTTGTTTTGTTGGTTTTTCTTCTTCCATTACATCTTCTTTACCAAATTTTTCTTTTATCTTAGCTGGTATTGATTTAAAGAAGTTTTTAATTTTAGTCCAAGTTGTTACTTTTGCTGGTAAATTCTTTTTCTCTTTTTGTTCTTCTTGTATTTTTCTTACATTTTTTCCAATTTGTTCTTTTATTTCTTTATCTTCTATTTCAATAGGCTCTTCTATTATTTCCTCGTCTTTTTTTCTAGTAAACCTACCTTTAGTTTGTTTTGCTCTTAGTTGAATATCATCCCATGTTTTGTTAGTAAATAATGTTCTCCAAGCAAGATTGCATTTTCCTATTTTAGCTTCAAGGTCTTTTGCTTTTGCTTGTGCCTTTTCAAATATTTCTTTTTGAGATTTCATTTCTTTTTCGGCATTTTCTTTTTTAGTTAGCAAGTCATTATATTCATTTTGATCCATTTCCATAGTTTTGTTTTCATCTTTTAATAACTTACTTGCTTCCACAAATTCCTTTTTAGCTTCAGCATATGCCTTTTTGCTATCATCTTTTACTGCTATAACATTTGCTAGTTTTGCTTCCAACCTTCCTCTATAGTCTATAATTTTTGAAATTTGAGTTTTATTTTTAGAATATCCTTCTAAGTTTTTAAGTCTATTATTCTTCTTTTCTAAATCTTTTTTCATTTTTTCTCTGGCTTCACCATCTAGATTTTCTAAGGCTTTTTCTTTTCCGGTAATCTCTTTTTTTAATGTCTCCATCTCTTTTTTCATGTCTTCTTCAGACATATCTTTATATTTAGCATCAACGCTTTGTCTAACGCTCTTTTTTTCATATAAATTACTCCTTTATTATGAATATTTTTTCACATACTTTATTATACCACATTTTTCCTTTTCTTGCAACTGTATTATGTAAATTCGTGTGATTTGTAATTAAAACTTAACACAATTGTAATATACACGTAATATTTTATATGTTTTGTATTGTCTTTCTCATTTCTTCTATTGCTCTATCGGCTAGTTTTGAATACTTTAATTTTTTATCTTTTATTTTTTCAGGAAGTTCTGGCAAGATGCCAAAGTTAGCATTCATTGGTTGAAAATTTTCATTAGTTGTTGATATATATTTACTCAATGCTCCTATCATTGTTAAGTCTGAAAAAACAATTTCTTTATTTGTTTGATTGTATTGTTCTATCGCATTTAACGCTGATACTAATCCTGAAGAAATTGATTCTACATATCCTTCTACTCCAGTAATTTGTCCTGCAAAATATATATTTCTGTTGCTTTTTAATTGATATGTTGGTTCTAGTAATTTTGTAGAATTTATATATGTATTTCTATGCATTACTCCATATTTTACAAAATTGGCACTCTCTAAACCTGGTATCATACTAAATACTCTTTGTTGTTCTCCAAATTTTAAATTAGTTTGGAAGCCAACCATATTAAATAAATTTCCCTCTGTGTTGTCTTGTCTTAATTGTACAAGTGCATATGGTCTATAGCCTGTTCTTTTATCTGTAAATCCAACTGGCTTTAAAGGCCCAAATCTCAAAGTATCTTTTCCCCTTTTAGCCATTATTTCTATTGGCATACATCCTTCAAATATTTCCTTTTTTTCGAATTCATGAAGTGTTACTACTTCAGCATTTACTAGAGCTGTCCAAAAACTTTCATATTCTTCTTTGTTCATTGGAAGATTTAGATAACTTGCTTCTGTTTGTGACTGTATTCTATTTTGCCATTCTTCTATTGGTTCGTCTTTTTCTCTTTCTTGTTCGTAGCGTTCTCCCCAAAATGCTACATCCATGTTTATTGAATCTTTTTCGATAATTGGTGCTGCTGCATCATAGAAGAACAATTTATCTTGACCTGTGATACTTAATATTTCATTTGATAGTTTATCCGAAGTTAATGGACCTGTTGCTATAATTACAATTCCGTCTTCTGCCATTTCTTGTAGTTCACTCTTGATTTCACTATCTATTAAAACATCGTCTATATTGTTTACGATTTGTTTTCCAACTTCTTTTCTTATTATTTCTATATTTTTCATTTTCTCTAATTCTTCTGTTACTCTCTTAGAAAAAACTTCTCTATCTACTGCAAGTGCTTGTCCTGCTGGCACCGCTGTTTCGTCTGCTATTTTTATTAAAAGTGAATCAAGCATTCTTAGTTCTTCTTTTAATAGACCACAAGCATTAGTATGTAAATTTGATTTAAACGAATTACTGCACACTACTTCTGCTAAATTTTGATTACTATGTGCAGGAGAATATTTTTGTGGTTTCATTTCATATAGCTTTACTTTTATTCCTCTTTTGGCAATTTGGTAAGCAGCCTCTGTTCCTGCTAATCCTCCTCCAATTACTGTTATATAATCCTTCATTTTTCCACCTCATATTACTTATATATTATATCCAAAAACTTCCGTGACTGGCATCACGGAAGTTTTTTTGAGTTACTTGTACCTTTTATTAAATTGAGATTTGACTCTCTACTACAATTATATTACTACATTATTTAAAATATGTCAACATCTTTTGGAAATTTTAACCAAATAATTTCATAATATCTTCTTTTGATAGTTGACTTATAAATGTGTTTTGTGTTGATAACATATTGTCTGCAAGTTTTGCCTTTTTTTGCTGTAGTTCATAGATTTTTTCTTCTATTGAATTTTTAGTAATTAGTTTATATACTTGCACATTATTTTTTTGTCCTATTCTATAAGTTCTATCTGTTGCTTGGTTTTCAGCTGATAAATTCCACCATGGATCATAATGAATTACTACATCTGCTCCTGTTAGGTTTAAACCTGTTCCACCAGCTTTTAAAGATATTAAAAATACCTTTATATTTTCGTCTTCATTAAATTTATCAACTAAATCTATTCTATCTGCTACTTTTGTTTGGCCTGTTAGCTTTAAATATGATATTTTATTTTCTTTGAGTTCTTTTTCTATCATTTCAAACATTGAGGTATAGCCTGAAAATAGTAATATTTTGTGTCCACTCTCAACCGTGTTTTTTATAAGTTCTATACATTGTGTAAGCTTACTACTTTCACCTTCATAATCTTGTAAAAACAGTTTAGGGTGACAACATATTTGCCTTAATCTCATTAACAAAGCTAATATTTTTATTTGGCTTCCTTCAATTCCGTTTACTTTAATCTCATCACTTATCTCTTTCTTTGCTCTTGATAAGTATGCCAAATATACCTTTTGCTGTTCCTCTTGCATTTCATTATATAGCACACTTATTGTTTTGTCTGGTAGCTCTGTTAGTACCTCTTTCTTTATTCTTCTTAGTACAAAAGGTTCTATCATTTTTTTAAGTCTTTCTAAACTTGCTTCGCTTTCTTCTTTGACTATAGGTGTTTCAAATGACTCTTTGAATCTTCTGTATTTGAATAAATATCCTGGCATTATAAAGTCAAATATAGACCATAATTCTGAAAGTGAATTTTCAATAGGTGTACCTGTTAGTGCAAATCTTGTTTGTGTTAATATTTTCTTTATAGATTTTGCATTTTGAGTATTGTTATTTTTTACATATTGAGCCTCATCTGCTATCATATATCTAAAGTTATAGGCTTTTTCTTCATATATTTCAATGTCTCTTTTTAATGAATCATATGATGTAATAACTAAATCATATTGTGGTATTTTATCTATTCTTTTTGCTCTTTCTATAGCATTACCACTAATTACACATACTTTTAAACTTGGTGCAAATTTGTTAGTTTCGTTTAGCCAGTTCAAAGTAAGTGAACTTGGGCATACTACTAGTGATGGCATTTTTCCTTCTTTATTTACGTAGTCTAATATTACTGCTATAATTTGAATTGTTTTTCCAAGTCCCATATCGTCTGCTAATATTCCACCAAATTGATAACTATCTAATGTTTTCAACCATTGATATCCTATTTTCTGGTAGGTTCTTAAACTTGCATTCAAATTTTTAGGTATTTCCATTTGAACAGTTTTTTGTTCTGTTTCAAGGCTTTCTACCATATTTTTATATGCTTCATCTTTTGTTACTTCAACATTATTTAGATTTTTTAAGCATCTTTCTAAATACAAACTTCTATAGTTTTGAAGTGTAATAACTCCATCTTTTAAATTTGTAAATCCATTTTCCATATCTAGATTTAGGTCATCTAAAAATTTTAGAGTTTCATTTTGTTTTAAATCTATATAGCTTCCATCTTTTAATCTGTGAAAAGTCTTTTTTAACTTATACTTTTCCATTATGTCTGATAGATCTGATAATTCAATTCCTATTTGTGATAAATCTATTTGTAGCAAATTGTTTTCTATCCTTACTCCAATAGATTTCATTTGTGGAGCACGTATTTCTTTTTTCTTAAAAGTTTCAGTAGCCAAAACTTCATATTTTTTCATATAGTCTTCAATTTCTTCTGATAAAAATTGATATATCTTTTCGTCATTTGCCAAAATTAGTCTTGCATTTTTTCTATCAAGCATAAATCCAGTTTTTATAAATTGATTTAGTGCTTCATTTTCTTTTATCATATTTCTGGCAAAATCAACATTTTGATTTGTTAGTGGATTGTATTCATTTTTTCCATAACAAAATTTTATATCTGCTATAACATTATTGTTTGCATCATAATCTAAGTATATCTTCACCCCTAATTTTTGTGGAATATACTTGTCTTTTACATATTTAGGCAAATCGTCTGTAACTACACTTTCTTCTATTTCTGGTGCTATCATTGCAAAAAAGTTTGTTACTTCTTTTTCGTCCATAATTATTTCATTTGTATAATTTTTTCTTAAGGTTTCTAATATATTTAAAATGGTGTTTTCGAATTTTATGTCACAACGATATAAGCTGTCTGTGAATAATAAATATATATATTTTTTGCCTTGTAAAATATCATAACTAAAAACATCAATATTGCATTTTAGTTTAAATTTATTTCCTTCTACTTCTGTAATGTTGAAGAATATTTCTGGTTCTTCATCTGCAAAATATATATTTTTTTCTACTGCATTTATTTGAAAGGCTACATTTTTATTTTTCAAAATTTCAAAAATGTCGTCTAAGCCTGAATTTGATAGTAAAATATTGTCTGGTATAAAATTGTTTCTATAATATGTGTAATTCATTTCATTACTGTATTTAATAATTTCTGCATATTTTAGTAAGAATGATAAAATTTCTTGTGATTCTTTTTCAAAAGATTCTGTAGTATGTATAAAGTTTAGTTTTGCTCCATATTGATATACTTCATTGTTTAACATTTTTTCGTAGAATTCCGGTAGATTTTTAAGTTTATATAGCTGTTTTTCACCTATTCTAAATTCCACCTTTAATTGTTTTTTGAAGTTATCATAAAAAAATTTAGGTACAATTTTTATATTTTTACTTATATTTTCCTCTTCAATTTTAGAGCTTTGTTCACTTTGCATAAAGTTATTTAATAACTGCTTAAATACCCTATGATTTTCCTTTTCTTTAAAGTTTTCTTCTTTATTCAACATAACAATCTCCCTTGAAATTTCATCAAGTTGTAATTATATCATAAGTTATTTATTTTTTCAAGGAATATGGCATAATTTAAGAACGAGGGTGTAGTTCCCCGTTCTTGAATTTATTTTTTAGTTTTTCTTTTTGTTGTTTTTGCCTTTTTTGTTTTAGTAGTTTTCTTTTTCTTTTCTTCTTTTTTCTCAGGTGTCCATGGTTCTCCTGGTTTTGGTGGGTTCCATGAAATGTATTCACAAGTACCTGGATTATTTTCACATACGTAGAATTTCTTTCCTCTTCTAGTTTTCTTTATTTGCACTGTTCCCCCACATACTGGGCATGGTACATCTATAGTTTCTATAATAGGTTTTGCATTTTTACATTCTGGATAGCCAGGGCAAGCTAAAAACTTACCATATCTACCATATTTTATTACCATCATTCTTCCACATTTTTCACATGGTACGTCTGATACTTCTTCAACTAATTCGACATGTTCTAGTTCTTTTTCTACTCTATCTAAAGTCACCTTAAATGGTCCATAGAACTCACGTATAACTTGTTTCCATGGTTCTTTTCCTTCTGCAACTTCGTCAAATTCTTCTTCAATTTTAGCAGTAAATTCAACATTTATTACATCTGGAAAGTTTTCAACTAATAGTTTGTTTACTATTTTACCTAAATCTGTTGGTATTAGTTGTTTTTGTTCTTTTTGAATATATCTTCTTTCCAAAATTGTTGTAATTGTTGGAGAATAAGTACTTGGTCTTCCTATTCCTTTTTCTTCTAAAGCTTTTACTAAGCTCGCCTCTGTATATCTTGCAGGTGGTTGTGTAAAGCTTTGCTTTGCTTCTAGTTTTTCTTTTTTTACTTCTTGGTCAATTGTTAATTCTGGAATAGAATTATCCTCTTCCTCTTTTTCTCCCTCTATAGTTTCCACATATAGAGTCATAAAACCTTTAAATTTTAAAGTTTGTCCATTTGCTCTAAAATTGTAATTGTTTACATCTATATTGGCTGTAACTGTGTCATATATAGCATTAGCCATTTGGCTTGCAATAAATCTGTTATATATCAAACGGTATAACTTGTACTGATCTGTTGTTAAATAATCTTTAATTTTTTCTGGTTCTAAATCTATATATGTTGGTCTAATTGCCTCATGCGCATCTTGAGCATTTTGCTTTGTTTTGTAATAACGATTTTCATAATAGTTTGCGCCATATTTTTGAGTAATAACTTCTTTTGCTACTGCTCTTGCTTCATCTGAAATTCTAGTAGAGTCAGTTCTCATATATGTAATTAAACCAACTGTACCTTTTTCACCAACATGTACACCTTCATATAGTCCTTGTGCAACAGACATTGTCTTTTTTAGTGTAAAGCTTAATTTTCTAGATGCTTCTTGTTGCATTGTACTTGTAGTAAATGGTGGTGCAGGAGTTCTTTTCTTTTCTCCTTTTTTCACATCTGCTACAATATACTTGCCTTTTTCTATATTTTTTAATATTTCGTCTACTTCTTCTTTTGTATGTATTTCTAGCTTTTTACCATCTTTTCCATAAAATGTAGCTTGAAATTTCTTTTTAGAATTTGGTTCTAATAAATCAGCATAAATATTCCAATATTCTTCTGGTATAAAGTTTTCTATTTCTTCTTCTCTATCAACAATTAACTTTACAGCAACTGACTGCACTCTACCTGCTGATAATCCTCTTTTTACTTTTTTCCATAGCACTGGACTAATTTTGTATCCCACTATTCTGTCTAATACTCTACGAGCTTGTTGTGCGTCAACTAAATCCATATTTATTGTTCTTGGTTTCTTTATACTTTCTTTTACAGTCTCTTTAGTGATTTCATTAAAAGTAACTCTGCAATTACTATCTTCTGGTATTTCTAATATATGTGCTAAATGCCATGCAATAGCTTCTCCCTCACGGTCGGGGTCAGATGCCAAATATACTTGTTTTGCAGCTTTGGCTTCTTTTTTTAAACTTTTAATTAGGTCACCTTTTCCGCGAATATTTATATATTCTGGTTCAAAGTCATGTTCAATGTCAACAGCCATTTTTGATTTTGGTAAATCTCTAATATGTCCCATTGAAGCCATTACTTTGGTATTTCCACCTAAGAACTTTTTAATTGTGTTTGCCTTTGCAGGTGATTCCACAATAATTAGCTTGTCTGCCATTTGAATTCTCCTTTAATTAATAAATTATAAGGAGTTGTCTTTAGACAACTTCTTTGATTTCTTTGTAGATTTTTTCTTCTACATCTTGTATTGCAACTGTATGAGCTTTTTCGCCCATTTCTTTTAAAACTTTTTTATCCTTCACTAAGTTTGATATTGTACTATTTAATTCTTCTGCTGTCAAGTTTTTGTCTAATATTATTTTAGCAGCTCCTACATTTTTTAATACTTTTGCATTGTATTCTTGATGATTTTCTGTTGCAAATGGGAATGGTATAAATATTGCTGGCACTCCCACATTTGCTATTTCTGTTATTGTCATTGCTCCACTTCTTGAAACTACTAAGTCTACAATATTCATTATTTCTTCCATATTATAAATGTATGGTACTATGCTAACATTTGGTATATTGTTAATTTCTATTGAATATTTTTCTTTTAGTTCATTTTTTATCTGATCATATTGTTTTGGTCCTGCTGCCCATAAAATCTGGTAGTCTTGATTTTGTTTTTTAGATATTATTTCCAATAAACTATTATTTATACTTTTAGCTCCTTGACTTCCTCCAAAAAATAGTACTATTGGTTTATTGCTTTCTAGTTTATTTTCCTTTAACAATTCTTGCTTTCTTAAAGCTGATATTTCTACTTTTTTTACTTTAGTAGGTGTTCCTGTAACAACTACTTTTTTTGCTTTTGGTAATCTTGCTTTTGCATCTTCAAATCCTACTAATATCTTGCTTGCTTTATTTGATAACATTTTTACTGCTACACCCGGAAATGCATTGCTTTCGTGCAATACTACTGGTACCTTTTTCTTTTTAGCTGCCATCCCTACAGGCACACAAATATATCCACCTGTTCCAATTACTACATCTGGTTTAAACTGTTCTATTATTTTTTTAGCTTCTTTTATTGAATGAAAAGTTTGATATATTTTTTTCATATTTTCTAATGATATTGTTCTATTAAATCCATAAGCATTTATATGTTTTAGCTCATAACCTGCTCTAGGAACTAAGTCATTTTCTAATCCACGATCAGTACCTATAAATATTATTTCTGAGTCTGGTTCTTCTTTTTTTATCTTATTAGCTATTGCTATTCCTGGATTTATATGTCCGCCTGTTCCTGCTGCTGCTATTATTACTCGCATTCTAGTTCCCCCTTTATACTTTTGAGCCCGCTCGTGAAATGTTTAGTAAAATACCGCATACTACATAATAAAATCAATAACGCTGTTCCTCCATAGCTGAAAAATGGTAGTGGTATACCTGTATTTGGAATTGATGATGTAACAACTGCTATATTTAGTATTACTTGAATTGCAACTAAACTCACTATTCCTGTAGCTAATAGGCTTGAAAATGTATCTGGTGCTTTTATTGCAATTAGTACACCTCTCCAAATTAAAATTCCAAATAATATCATTATAATTAGGCACCCTATAAAACCTAATTCTTCTGCAACTATTGCAAATATAAAGTCATTTTGTGGCTCTGATATATATAAATATTTTTGCTTACTTTCACCTAAACCTGCTCCAAATAGTCCTCCTGAACCTATTGCATATAAACTTTGAACTACTTGCCAGCCTGTTCCTGTAAGGTCTTGCCAAGGGTCTAAGAATGAAATAATTCTGCCTATACGGAAGCTGTCATCCCCTCCTCCTGAACTAACTTTATATATCAGGTATGAGATTAAACCTCCTCCACCTATTACTCCAACAATAATAAAGTGTACGAGTCTTGTTCCCGCAATCAGCATCATTATACAAGTAATCATTCCAATAATTAATGATGCACTTAAATGGTTTTGTACTAAATATAATACTGCAATTGGTGGAAGTATAAAACAAAGTGGTTTTACAAATCCTCTCCAAAAATCTCTCAACTCATCTTTGTGCTCTGTTAGATAACCTGCATAAAATATAATTAATCCTATTTTAGTTAATTCTGATGGTTGAAACTGTCCTATTATCGGAATTTTTATCCATCTTGTAGCTCCATTTGCTTCAACTCCAACATTTGGAATTAGAACTAGTAATAGTATAAGTACAGAAACCACATATGCCATTTTATACATTTTTTTATAAACATTATAATTTATTTTTGAAAAGAAAAACATTCCAAATATACCTAAAATGGCTGCTAAAAGTTGTTTGCTTGCATATGAATAAGTTTTGCCTGTTTCAGCTAATGCTGATGGTGCTGAAGCTGACAATACCATTACTATTCCTAATGCCAACAATATGAATATTACAGCACATAGTATAAAATCAAATGGTTGGTTTATGAAATTTGTGGATTTCTTTTTTGTTTTTTGCATTATTTCTTCCCTTTCTTAATGGTGTTAAATAGCAAATAATCCAACTATACAACACACAAGAGTTATCAAGCTAAATACTGATACTATTTTATTTTCATTCCAGCCAGATAATTCAAAATGATGATGTATTGGAGTCATTTTGAATATTCTTTCTCCGGTTTTCTTGAAGTGCTTAACTTGTATAATTACTGATAAGGTTTCAATTACTGGCACTAAAGCAATTATTATCAATAATAATGGCATTTTTAAGTAAAGTGCCATGCTTGCAATTGCACCACCAAGTAAAAGTGAGCCTGTATCTCCCATAAATACTTTTGCAGGGTGTAAGTTGAATATTAAAAATCCTAAACATGCTCCAATTAATATAGTTCCAAATATTGTTATCTCTTTTACTCCAAATATAATTCCTATTACAGTTAGACATGTAATTATTATTGTTGTTACACTTGTAGAAAGTCCGTCTATTCCATCTGTTAAGTTAACAGCATTTGTAGTTGCTAACATTACAACTACAGCAAATGGAATATATAGCCATATTGGAAGGCTTATAGATATTTTGAAAAACGGAATGTATGTATCTGTTCCTAAATGTAATATTTGAGTTAAATATAAACTAAATCCAACAGATACTATCAATAAACCTAACATTTTATATTTAGGTTTTAAGCCATCTGTATTTTTACCTATTAGTTTTTTCAAGTCATCAATTAGCCCTATTACACCAAAGCCTATTGTTGATGCTATAAGTGGAATTAAATGTATTGCAATTTTTTGTTCTTCGGTATTAGCTGATTTAGAGTAATTAAAGCAAATGTATGCCCCCATCACCAATAATGTAAGCATTATTATAATTCCACCCATTGTAGGCGTTCCCTGTTTTTTTAGATGTGATTGTGGTCCTTCTTTTCTTTCTAATTGACCTACTTTTAATTTTTTTAGTATTGGAATTGTTATTAACCCCATTATAAAGCTAAATGCTAATGAAATTAGTATTATTTTGGTTTGAAATTCCATATTTCCTCCTTAGTTGTTCTGTGTTTTATTTTAAATTTTCTATAATTTCACGTACAATTTTACGTTCATCAAATTCATATTTTTTTCCTTTAATTTCTTGTGTTAATTCATGTCCTTTACCTGCAATAACTAATATATCTTTTTTATGCAACATTTCTATTCCTTTTTTTATTGCTTCTTTTCTGTCTACTATACACTCATAGCTTCCTTTTGTCTTTGTAATTCCTTTTTCTATTTGTTCAACTATTTCTTTTGGTTTTTCACTTCTAGGATTATCTGAAGTAATAATAGTATAATCTGCTAAAACTCCTGATATTTCACCCATAATAGGTCTTTTACCACTATCTCTGTCACCACCACAACCAAATACACAAATTACTTTTCCTTGTGTGTACTCTCTAACAGTTGTTAAAATATTTTCCAAGCTTTCTGGTGAATGTGCATAATCTATCATAATTGTTAGTTCTTTTTTATTATCTACTAACTCACTTCTTCCTGGTACACGAACATTTAATAGTGCTTCTTGTATATTTTCTACACTGCAACCAAATTTTGTTGCAACACTTATTGCTGCCAATGAATTATATACACTAAATCTTCCAGGAATACCAGTTTTTACTCTTTGATTTTTTCCGTCTAATTTCACTTTAAAATCAACACTTGAGTTTGTTACTGTAATGTCTTTTGCTAATAACTCTGTGGGGTTATCTATTCCATAAGTGCTAAATTGGCAACTTGGTACTAATTTAGGTAATTTATTAGCATATATATCATCTGAATTTATATATCCATATTTACACATTGTAAATAGTTTTACTTTTGATGCAAAATAATCTTCCATATCTGGATGTTCTTTTGGGCTTATGTGATCTTTTGAAAAGTTTGTAAATATTCCTATTTCAAATTCACATCCATCAACTCTGCCTAGTTTTAGACTTTGAGAAGATACTTCCATAACTGCCACATCGCATTTTTCTTCCACCATTCTGCTCAAAAGTTGTTGTAATTCTAGACTTTCTGGTGTAGTTCTATCATTGTCTCCTAAATTTTTATCTCCAATATATGTGCAAATGGTTCCGATTAATCCAACTTTAAATCCTTGTTTTTCTAGTAATTCTTTAATCATAAAAGTGGTTGTTGTTTTTCCTTTTGTTCCTGTTATGCCTATCAATTTAAGTTTTCTAGATGGATTTTTGTAAAAATTACAAGCACAAATTGAAACTGCATGCCTTGTATCTGGTGCTAAGATAAAAGTAACATTCTCTGGTAATTCTTTTACCATTTCTTTAGTTATTTTATCTGCTTGTGCCATAATAACTTTTGCACCTTTTTGTATTGCTTCACCTATATATTGATGTCCATCTGTGTCAAAGCCATCTATAGCTACAAACATATCTCCTTTTTGTACTAGATTAGAGCTGTTTCTAATCTCATTTACTTCTACATCAAGACTTCCTTTTACTTTTAGTCCTTCTAATCCTGATAATATACTCTTTAAATCCATAGCACACACTCTCTTTCTCCATTTTTACGTTTACATTATATAATTAAATGTTTTTTTTGTATAGCTTTTTTGCTAAATTTTTATAATAACCTTTGTACCTTCATAAACTTTAATGCCTTTTTTGGGCACTTGTTCTCTAACTATTGTATTTTCCTTATCCAAGTTTTCAGGTTCATTTTCTATTTGTATGTTTAAATTCAAATCCTTTAATATTTTAGTTGCTTCCTTTATCGTTAATCCTTCAACATTTGGAACTTCCACTTGTTTTCTAATATCTTCTTCTTTTTCGTCATCTTTATTTAGCTCTAAATATGGTAAAACCTCTGATAACACTTGCCCTCCAACAGGTGCTGCAACCACACCTCCTTGATGACCTCCTTCTCCTTTTGGATCATATAAAGTCACAAGAACTATTACTGTTGGATCTGATATTGGTGCTACTCCCAAAAATGAAGCAATATATTTATTTGTATTAACACCATCTTCTGAAGTTCCGGTTTTTCCTCCTACTCTATATCCTTTTACTTGAGCTCTTTTTCCTGTTCCTAAAGCAACTACTGATTCCATCATATTTAGCATTTCATCTGCATGTTTTTTTGAAATTACTCTTTCTCCAGTTTTTACAGGAACATCTTTTACTTCTCCTGTTTCACTATTTATAATCTTTTTAACTACTCTCGGACTTACTTTTACTCCACCATTTGCAATTGTACTTACTGCTGTTGCAAGTTGTATTGGTGTAATTTCAAATCTTTGACCAAAGGCTATTGTTGCTAATTCTACTGGTCCAACTTTATCCTCTTTTAAGAATATACTTGTAGCCTCACCCGGAAGGTCTATACCAGTTCTATCAAGTAATCCGTACTTTTTCAAATATTGATAATATGTATGTACTCCCAATTTTTGTCCTAGTCCTATAAATACTGGGTTACATGAATTCATTAGTGCATCTCTCAAAGATTCTGGTCCATGTGGTCTATAATATCTCCAACATTTAATTCTAACACCTGCTATTTCTATTCCACCTGTACAGCAAAATTCTCCTTTTTTATCAGGTGTTGTAATTCCTTCTTGAAGTGATGCAGATGCTGTAATTAGTTTGAAAACTGATCCTGGTTCATAAGTATCTGTTACTGCTTTATTTCTCCAGAGTGATAACATTGTTTTATTTCTATCAGCTTGTGACATACTTGGCCAAGCTTCTTTTAATTCATCTGTACTTGGTTCAAAAGGTTCATTTAAATTGTAGTTTGGATACCCTGCTATTGCCAAAACGTCGCCGTTTTTTGGGTTCATTACAACAATATTTCCTCCGTCTACACATTTATTGTCAATGCATACTTCTTTTAAATACTTTTCAGCAATTCCCTGAATTGTAGCATCAATTGTCAATACTAAATCATTTCCATCAATTGCTTCTACATAATTTTCGCCTGTATTTTGTATATCCCCTCCTGTTGCATCTGTGAGCTTTTGAATTTTACCTTTTGTTCCTTTTAGTTCTTCATCATAAATAGCTTCTATTCCATCTAATCCTTGGTTATCACTTCCTGAAAATCCTATAATTTGTGAAGCTAAATTATTATATGGATAATACCTCTTTGTGTCTTCATCAATATTTACACCTGTGGTTATATTGTTCTCTTGCAACCATACTCTTAGTTCATCAGCTTTTTGTTTATCTATTTTCTTTATAATAGTCTCAATCGAACTTCTTTTTGTCACTTTTTTATATACTTTTTCATATTCTAATTCAAATATTTTGCTTAAGGCCTGAGCAACATTTTCTTTATTTTCCTTTGAAATATTAACTGGGTTTACAGTAACAGTTTCTACAGTACTACTTACAGCTAAAATCGTTTTACCTGTCGCATCATATATAGTACCTCTTCTAGGGTTTATGCTTCTATCTAGAGTTTGTTGCACATATGCCTTAGACTGTAATTCTGCTCCCATTCCAAATTGTAGCCATGCAATTCTAACAGTTAATACAACTAGCACTAACCATAAAACTATAATTTCATTTTTCATTCTCTTTTTTCTAGAAATACTACTAGTTCTTTCTTCTACTTTTATTTTTTCATTTTTTAGTTCTTGTTTAAATTTTTTCTTAATATCTTTTTGTGCTAATTTCTGCTCTTTCTTTATGTTTATAACTTCCTCTTTTTTCTTCTTTTTCCATTTTAATAACTGCTTTTTGTCTATGTTATATCTTAAATTTTTCATAATCTAAACTCCTATTTTCTCTTCTTATTTTTATTCACGTAAATAAAAAAAAGACCAACTCTTTTGAGTTAATCCTTTTAATTATTTTATCCAATCTGTAATTGTATTTATTATTTTTTCAAACCAATTTTGCTCTTCTGTTACCACTACCTGTTCGCTTGCTGTTTCTACATAATCTTCTTTTGGAAGACTAACATATACTTTTTGTGAATCAGATAGTTTTTTCATTCCTAGCATACTAGATGCTGATTTTTCTATATTTGTTAAATTCAAACTAGTTTGAATGTTAATTTCTGTTTGTGCATTTTCTTTTTGAAGTGTGCTTAATTGTTTTTTCAAACTTTCTTTTTGATTAAAGCTTGCTGTTATAAGTGAGTTTCTATAACTTATGGCAAATAAGATTGCAAAGCCAATAACTATATACATAATAGTTTTTACTTCTAATTTTGCTTGTTTTTGAGACTTTTTATTTTTTTGTTTTAATGTAGACGATTTCTTTTTTACATCATCATTTTTTATAGGTTCATATTCTGGTTTTAATTTTCTAGGGCTAGTCTCATATTGATATTTCATTGGTCTATATGCCATAAGTTCTCACCTCTTTTCTTTTGGTATTTTTAAAATCCTATGTGTTTTTATCTAATCTTTCAAAAACTCTTACTTTTGCACTTTTGGCTCTAGAGTTTCTTTCTTGTTCTTCTTGTGTTGCTATAATTGGTTTTTTATTTATTATTTTTCCCCAAGATTCATAATTGCACACACAATATGGTAATTCGCTTGGACAAGTACATTTTCCTTGTAAATCTACCATAGCATTTTTTACTGCTCTATCTTCTAATGAATGGAATGTTATTACTACTAATCTTCCTCCTTGTTTTAAGCAATAAACACTATTTTTTATGGTTTCATATAATGGAGCGATTTCATTGTTTACTTCAATTCTAATAGCTTGAAATGTTCTTTTTGCAGGATGTCCATCCTTTTGCATAGCTCTTGGTATAGAATTTTCTATTATTTGTACTAGCTCTTTTGTTGTTTCAATTGGCTTTTCTTCACGGAATTTACAGATATTTTTAGCTATTTGTCTGCTAAATCTTTCTTCTCCATATTCCCATATTATATTTGCCAACTTTTCCTCTGTATAAGTATTTACTACATCTTTAGCTGTTATTCCACTTGATGTGTCCATTCTCATATCTAGTTTACCGTCTCCTATGTAGCTAAAACCCCTTGCTCTTTCGTCTAACTGATATGACGAAACTCCTAAATCTAATAAAATACCATCAACTTTATCTATATTAAGTTCATCTAATATTTGCCTTATATCATCATGATTTCCATGAACATAACTTACATTTTTATATTTTTCTAATCTTTTTGAGGCAGCTTTTAATGCTTCCTCATCCCTATCAATTCCAATTAGTTTTCCATTTTCTGATAGATTTTTTAAAATTTCTTCACTATGTCCAGCTCCACCCAATGTACCATCTACATAAATACCATCTTTTTTTATTTCAAGTGCTTGTATACATTCTTTTAATAAAACTGGTTCATGTTTAAATTCCATCTGTTTTGTATAATCCTTTCACTGGCATAGTTCTATCTCTAAAATAGCATAATAAGTTGGTATGATTTATACCAACTATTATGTTTTTATTTTAGTATTTTTTCTTTTGTGTTTTTCATGGTTTTTAACCTTCTTTTGTAGGGTATGGAAATTTTTCAAACAATCTTTAGTAAATTTATATTTTTCACTTTAGTTATTTAAATATTTTTTCTTTTGAAATTAAAATCTTTTGTAAGACCTTATTTCATTTATCTTTAGTAAAGTTTATCTTTTGTAGGTATCTAATCTTTAGTATAATTTATCTTTTGTATGATTTTTTCTTTAGTAAGTTTAATCTTTTGTATCTTTAAAATTTTCTTTTGTGCTTATATAGACTTTTGCAAGTTATATACCAAGCATTGTCATATTTTCTGCTATTTCATCTGCTGAAATATTTTCGTCACTATTATAAGATTTCCATTTTTCTTTATCCCAAATTTCAATTCTAGTACCTACACCAATTATTACTGTGTCTTTTTCTAATTTTGCATATTCACGTAAGTTACTTGTAATTAAAAATCTACCTTGTTTATCAATTTCACATTCTATTGCGCCTGATAAGAAAAATCTTACGAAATCTCTGGCATTTTTGTTTGTAAGTGGAAGTGTTTTTAGTTTTTCTTCGAAGTTAGCCCATTCTGTTTGTGAGAAGCCAAATAGACATTTGTCTAAGCCTTTGGTTATTATGAATTTTTCTCCCATATCTTCTCTAATTTTTGAAGGTAGTATCAATCTGCCTTTAACATCTAGAGAATGCTCATATTCACCTATTAACACTTTTACTCACCTCGCTAACATTTTGTTCCACTTTCTACCACTTCTCTCCACTTCAATTAGATTTTAATATAAGATATTAAAAATATCAAGTGTTTTTTGAAAAAAAGTTAAAAAAATTTTAAAATAAAAAAAAGCCATTGGGGACGGAGAATTTTGGCACGTTTTTTACTTAATTGAATTTACTTCATTTTAATGCAAAACGTGCCAAAATTCTCCGTCCCCAATGGCTCTTTTAATAACTTTATTTTTTTTCTAACATTTCTTCTATAATTTTTTCTAGATCAGTAGTATCTATAACTGACTTTATACTTGCATTCAGTACTTCTTGTGGTGGTGTATTTTTTAAGTTTAAAACATATCCATTTTTTAAAGCTAATTGCCTAATGAATTCTCTGTTTGTTCTTCCATTTCCTTCTCTAAATGGATGTAAAACATTTAGTTCTGACAAATAATATGCTAACCTTTTTGCTAGTTCCTGTTTTGAAAGTCCAGCTAGAAAGTTTTCTTGTTTTAATTCATTCAAAAGTCTATCTAATTCTGGTTCAATATATTCAAAACTTGCAAATCTAAACTCACCTTTTCCAATATTCTCTTCTCTAAATTCACCTGCAAATGGATAGATGTCTTCAAATAAATATTTGTGAATTGAAATATAATGCTTTTTATCGAAATCACCCGTAATTCCTTTTATTCTTAAACCTAAGGATTTGGCTGCAGTGATTTTAGCCTCATATTTTTCTAGTTGTTTATAATCTCTAATATCTAATTTATTTTTTAAAGTTCCACTATTTTCATAGCAATATTTTGAACCCTCATACAAATTTCTCATATTATATCCCACCATTTCTTAAGATGAGTTTAAAGTAAAAATTAAAAGTTGTCAATATTTTGACAACTTTTACATTAGATTTGTTCTTTTATCATATTTATTAATTCTGGCATTGCCACTTCATTTTCTGCTAACATTCTATACATATTAACATCATTCTCTGTTATATCCATTCCTTCAATTGCTAAATCATTTTTTATATTATCTATATTAAATTTAAAAATTTCTTCATTAAACATCTTTTTATCCTCCTATTCGGATATTTGGTTTTTCAAACCCTACAATACTATTATACCACAAAATCACCAAAAAGTACAGCTTTTTAGTGATTTTTGGGTTATTTTTTTTATATTATACTTGTCTTAATTTTACTACTAGTCTTTGTTTTCCACCATTTGTACAAGTAATTAATGTAAGTTCTTTTCTACCATCTGTCAATTGACTGGTACATCTTGTATCTGTTGGTTCTACAACATATTTGTTGTATACCTGATATTTAAGAGTATTTCCTGATAAATCTGTTAATTCTGCTTTATCTCCATTTTTTAATTTATGTAACTTTCCAAACATTTTACCATTTTCATAATAATGTCCTACTATGCAATAATTTCCTACTTCATTTGGTTGTGGGCCCCAGTATTTATTTAAGGATACAAATAATAATGCATCTGAAGTTGCTGAAAGCACTGGATATTCAATGTTTATTTTAGGGATTTTTAAGATTGCTTCTGTTGTATATTTCACCCCATCTTTTGATGTATATGTTTTGGTATCAATTTTAGTGTTATTGGTTTTCGTTTGATTATTATTTTGGTTTTCTGTTTTATCCTCGTTATCTTCTTGAGTTCCTGGTACCTCAAGAATAACAACAATTTTATCATTTTCATCTTTTTTTACTGTATTATCAACTTGTTCTTTAATTTCAGCAAGTATTTCCTTTGATACCTCTTCACTTTTATTTCTATCATATTCGGCATATATGTAATAGGAAAATAGAAGACATATTAAAAAAACTGATAGAAAAAGTTCAATCTTATATATACGCTTTTTTCTTTTCAGTTCTGGAGTCACATATAGTTTTTCTGTTACTAATATCTGATTCACTTCAAAATATCCTCCCTCATTTTAATATATACAATAATAGTATAACATATTTTTTCAATATGCACAATTACTTCTCCAAATTTATTTTCAAATATATTTATTGTGTATTGAAATTATGAAATATTTATAATATACTAATGGTAATAATTAGCAATTTATTTTAATTGAAAGGTAAAAATGGTGACATTTATGAAGATTCTTTTTAAAGTTTTGAGTATTATAATAGGAATTGTAATTATTTTAGGCATTCTTTTCTTTATTGTGGATTATAGCAGAGTTAAAAATAATCAAATACCAATTTTTTGTATCCCTGTAGGAATAGCAATGGATGGTGGAACTGTTGAATACCTTGGACTTGGATATAAAGTAATAGATTTTAATACAATTTCAGGATATGACGATATAAAAATTGGAACGTGGACTATGAAGTACAGTGATTTTGACGATGAAATAAGTAAATATGACAAAATTAAAGAACAGCAAATAGAAATAATTCAAAACAGTAAAGTTGCTACAATAGAAGTTGAAAAAACACCTAAGAAAAGTGAAAATTCGAACAAATCATATACTTTAACTATAAAAGAAATGTATCAAGTTTTAACATTAATAGAAACATTAAATTTTATTCCCAAAACATGTAATAATGAGGTAATATACTCTATTAAATATATTAATGAGAATGAAAGTGTATTTATGACCTATAATATTGAAGCAGGTGATGGTAGATACCATATTAGTTGTGATGACAAAACAGAAGCAATATTATCTACGTCTCAAAATAACCAACTAAATGAAATAATAAATAAATATTTTTAAATATTAGTACCAGTCATTGACATAGCTTAACTCTTTGCTATGTCTATCACTTGAATTATTACGCATAACCGCTAAATATGATTAAGAGATAATTCATCCCTTAATCATATTTAACTTTAAAAATCACTCTACTTCATAATCATATTGAGTGCCCGCAATAGCTGTCGAACCAAAATATCCATAAGTTGTAAATACTTGAATAAATTTTTTCCCGTATTCAAATCTATAAATTTTCGTAAATCCTGTTGTCGTATTGTAATAGGTGCAATATTGGTAAAATTATCAATACAGGTATAAATGTTTTGTCTAACCGTATCACTTGTCGCAGCTTCTTTTGCAATTGTTGCATCATTCATATTAAAATCTGTATTTATATTTCGCATCTCAAAATCAATTGAATTATCAGCAATTTGAATAACTTTTCCATTGTTCACAATTACTGTATATGAAGAATTAACTACCAGCATAGCCGGAAGATTATATACATTAAAACCGTTATGAATATTTTCATAACGGTTTTAGTCTAATCCAAAGCTTACACCTAAAGCGCTATTTATTTGTGACATTATATGATTATCATCAATATGCCCTATTTTTTCCTTTAGTCTACTTTTATCTATTGTTCTTATTTGCTCTGTTAAGATAACAGAATCTGCTTTTAAGCCACTCTTTTCTGGTTCTATTTCAATGTGTGTTGGTAATTTAGTTTTTCCTGTTTGTGATGTTATAGCTGCCGCTATCACAGTTGGGCTATGCTTATTTCCAACATCATTTTGTATTATAAGCACTGGTCTCACTCCACCTTGTTCTGAACCAATTACAGGACTCAAATCTGCATAAAACATATCTCCTCTTTTTATTACCATTTTCTTCACTCCCAATATTCTTCCAGTTTTGATATATTTTAAGGATTAGCAAAGATAAAAAAATAGCTTTAAGCAGATATGTGTTTCTTAATACTGTGCTACAGAAAAATTATTTAATCTAAACGCCAGTACTTCTTCCTTCTTTAAACTATTTATCTTTATCTCATTATATAATATGTAAACTAGATTTTTTTGGTTCTTGTCTTGTACTATCATTTTTGTAATTTTTCCTGTTGTTTTGTCGATAAATAGCTTTTTTGAAGAAACATACTGATTATTGTTATGTAGTGTTACCTCCATAATTATCATATTATTTTCTTCATAAAGTTTTTTATTGCTAGAATTTTTATAATCTTCTATAAATGAGTTCAGCCATAAAAAGTTTTCTATCATGTATTGATAATTTTGGTAAACAGTTGATAGGTTTAATTTGGTGTTGTTTATTTTTAGTGTATTTCCATCATATACTGTTTCTAGACCACTTATGTTGCTTGGTTCTAAAATTGTTTGTTTTTCTATATTTGGTGCAACATAACTTTGCTTTATTTTATATTTTGTTTTGTTTTTATTTGTTTCAACTTCTACATCTATCTCTGCTTCATATGAGCTAATATTTAAAATATATTCTTCAATTTCTTGATTTGTTTTGTTACTTAAATTATTTCCCATTTTTGAATTTTTATTAACATTTCTAGAAAAAAAGTAAATTATTATTGCAATTACTGCTATAACTACAATTGCAATGGTAATTTTTAAAATCATTTTATTTTTCATATGATCAACTCCTATTTCAATTTATATTCGCTTAACCTCAAAGTATTCATGTCTAATATTGTCGTATTTTGGCATACGTTTTTTGTTGACATTTATTTACATTTATTTTATTATTTAACTGTTACATCTATAGCTTTTTTATTCAAATTATTTTTTTCTATTTAAATTCATTGAAACTAATTATATAAAATGTTATAATAAGGGAGGTGTGTATATGCCTTTAATTTCGCAATTCTATGGTATTCTTATTTATCTATACAAAGAATTAGGAGGACACCACAACAAACCACATATTCATGTAAAATACAATGAATACGAAGCTTCTTTATCGCTTGATGGTACTGTTATAAATGGTAATTTACCGTTAAAGCAATTGAGACTAGTTCAGGCTTGGATGGAAATACATAATGACGAGTTAATTGCAACTTGGTATTGTTATAATAATGATGGTGAAATTTTAAAAATAAAAGGATTGGAGTGATTTTATGCGACCTAAAGCTATAGATGTAAAACCTTTAGAAGATTATATGTTATTGGTTATATTTGAAAATGGAGAAAAGAAAATTTTTGATGTAAAACCTTATTTAACTCATAAAGCTTTTGAGCAATTAAACGATAAAGCTTTATTTAATACTGTAAAAATCGATGGTCTATCAATCAGTTGGCTTAATGGTGCTGATATATGTCCTGACGAATTATATAATAATAGCAAAAGCATAAGCGAATAGATTCACTTATGCTTTATATATTTTTAAAATATGTAATTATGCAATCTTGTAGTTCTTGTTTTGTTTCTATTTGATTTATTTTTTGGCGCATTTGTGTTGCGTTTGGTAAGTTTTTTAAATAATAGCTCATATATTTGCGCATTTCTTTTATTCCAGTGTTTTCTCCTAAATATTTAACCTGCAAATCTATATGTTCTAATATTATTTCTAACTTCTCTTCATTAGATACTGGTGTTATTTCTTGACCAGTTAAATATTCTTGGATTTCTTTAAATATCCATGGATTTCCTATACTAGCTCTTCCTATCATTATTGCATCTACACCTGTTTGTTCAAACATTTTTAATGCATCTTCTTTGGTTTTTATATCTCCATTTCCGTATTACTGGTATATTTACCGCTTGTTTCACTTGTTTTATAATATCCCAGTCTGCTTCTCCTGTATAAAATTGTTCTCTTGTTCTTCCATGTATAGTTATTGCTTTTACACCTTTTGCATCTGCTATTTTTGCTAACTCCACTGCCACAATATTATTATCATCCCAGCCTTTTCTCATTTTTAGTGTTACAGGTACTTGAGAGTTTTTAACAACTGCCTCAATAATATCTCCTGCTAGTTCTAGGTTTAATAATAGTTTACTTCCATCTCCATTTTTTACTACTTTTGGTGCAGGACATCCCATATTTATATCTATTATTGGTGATGTTTTGCTTAGTTCTTTTGCTGCAAATGACATTGCCTCAATATCATTTCCAAATATTTGAGCAGCTACTGGTATTTGTTCATTTTCTGTATTTAATAATAGTTTTGTTTTTTCATCGTTATAAAATAGCCCTTTACTGCTTACCATTTCTGTATATGCTAAGCCGAACTCCAAATTTTTCGCATATTAAGCGAAATGGCAGGTTGGTTATTCCTGCCATTGGGGCTAGTAGTATGTTGTTTTTTAGTTTTACATTTCCTATTTTTAGTTCTTTTAAGTACATCTTATTTTTTTCTACCTTTACTATTTTCCGCTACTATCTTCCGCAACGTCGCTTGCGCATGATATATATTTTTCTTCGACTAAAGCACAGAAAAATATATAATCATGCCGCTGTTGCTACTTTGTACACGTAAAAAACTTCATTCTATAAACATTGCTTTTTTGCGTCTGGTGCTTATGTTTAATAAAATTGCTATTAGAGTTAGGTTTGTGAGCATTGAGCTTCCACCATAGCTTACAAATGGAAGTGGTATTCCTGTAATAGGCAATAGTCCCATTGTCATTCCTATATTTTCTAACATATGAAAGAAAAATATTCCAACTATTCCAGTTGCTATATATGAGCCTAAATCATCTTTGGCAGTTTTTGCTACTTGAATTGATTTTGTAATTAGTATTACATATAGTACAATTATGGCTCCTGCAACTACAAATCCCATCTCCTCACTTATAACTGCAAATATAAAGTCTGTGGTTTTTGGGTATAAGTAACCTAACTGTGTTTGATTTCCTTTAAATAGTCCCATTCCAAATATTTGCCCAGCTCCTATTGCTAATTTTGATTGTATTATGTTGTAGCCATCTCCTCTTGGATCTAAGTTTGGATTTAGGTACACATCTATTCTTGCTTTAGCATGCTCTGGTAATATAAAGAAATATGCTAATGGTACCAAAATAACTACTAATAGTACAGCTGTTATAATATATTTTTTGTTTATTCCTGCTACATATAGCATAAATATCAGTGCAACTAAGAATGCTAATGCTGTTCCATAGTCTGGCTGTTTTATAATAAGTAGTGTTGGCACTGCAACTGTTGCTAATATTATTCCTAACTTACAAAATCTATTTATTTCATCTCTACCTTTTTGTTGCAATTTTACCATAACATTTGCCATAAATAATACTACTGCAATTTTGGCAAATTCGGCTGGCTGGAATGAAAATGGTCCTATATTAAACCAGCTAGTAGCTCCATTTATCGGCTCAGTAAATAATACTGCTACAAGTGAAATAAGGCTTAGTCCATATATAACTGGAGATATTTTAGCTAATATTTCATAATCCACCAAAATAACTACAACTATTACTGGAATGCTAATGCCTATCCACATAATTTGTTTTTTAAATTCCTCATAATCTGAATTTTGAGTGGCAGAAAATAGTGCAACTAACCCTATTGCTAGTAGTATTATTGTACATATTAAAATCCCCCACTCAAAATTTTTAAACATCTTTTTTTGCATGTTTACCCTCTATTTAATTATTTGATGTCTCTGTTTCCTTATCATCTTGTTCAGATATATTATCTTCTACTTTTTGTTCTTTATTCTCTTCTCCTTTATTTTCTTCGGTATTTGTTGTGTTTTCTGTTTCTTTATTTTCTTCTTGTGTAGAATCAACTTCATTTTCTTCTTTAACTTTCTCCGTTTCCTCTACCTCTTCTTTTTTCTCTTCCTTTTTAGGTTTGTTTTCAGTTTCTTTAGATTTTTCTTTTTCGTTATTATTTTCTTCTTGTTGTTTCGGTACGTTTAATTTTCTTGCTTCATTTTTAATTGTTACAATTGGGATGTTTGCATATAACGCAGGTGCTCCAACTGTGCCATCCTCATTAGCCTTGTTTGTTAGATGCACATCTATTTCTTTTTCATCAACATCTATGTATTTTTTTATTACTTCTATTATTTCTTGTTTCATAAGTTCCAAGAAATCGGCAGATACGTTTGCTCTATCTTGCATTAAAACTAAGTGCAATCTTTCTTTTGCTGTATCTGAGCTTTCCTTGCTCTTTTCTTTTTTTACAAGACTTTTAAAAAAGTTCATTATATTTTCAAACATGTTCTACCTCCGTATGTATTATTTTGTGAAGAAATTTTTAACTTTTGCAAAAAATCCTTCTTTCTTTCCTGGTATTGTAATCTCTACATTTTCCCCTAATATTCTGCTAGCAATTTCTGTATATGCTTTTCCAGATGGAGCTTTATGATTTGTTACAACTGGCTCTCCTTTATTAGTTTGTGTAATAATGAATTCATCATCTGGTACAACACCAATTAGGTCAATTGATAATAAATCTACTATATCTTCAACTTCCATCATTTCACCTTTTTTAACCATATTAGGTCTTAAACGGTTAATAACCAATTCAGGATTTTTGATTTCAGATGCTTCTAGTAACCCTATAATTCTGTCTGCATCACGAATAGCAGATATTTCAGCTGTTGTTACTACAATTGCTCTACTTGCTCCTGCAATTGCGTTTTTAAAGCCTTGCTCTATTCCTGCTGGACAGTCTATTAAGATATAGTCAAATTCTTCTTTTAATTTTTCTGTTAATTCTTTCATTTGTTCTTCATTTATTGCACTTTTATCTCTTGTTTGAGCTGCTGGAAGTAAAAACAACTCTTCAAAACGTTTATCTTTTATAAGAGCTTGTCTTAATTTACATTTTTCTTCTACAACGTCTACAATGTCGTAAACTATTCTGTTTTCTAGTCCCATTACAACATCAAGGTTTCTTAAACCAATATCAGTATCAACTAATACTACTTTTTTACCTCTTAATGCTAAAGCGGACCCAACATTTGCTGTAGTTGTAGTTTTTCCAACTCCACCTTTTCCAGATGTTATTACTATAACTTCTCCCATGATTTCCTCCTTAAATTTGGATATTATTTATTTTAAAAATGCAATATTAACAGTTTGTATTATATAACAGATTCTGCTAAAAATCAATGTGTAGAGCACAAAAAAATGTGTAATTCTAAGATTAGTTAAATTACACATTTATATTATTATATAGAACAGGGTTACTTGTAAAGTGAGGGCCTATAACCAATGTAGCCGCTGCTGTCAGTCGTATAGCCGTAGCTACGGTAAGAAGCTGGATAGCCAGAGCCAATGCCGCCGTAACTGCCACCCCTAGAAGCACAAGGATTGCCGGTATTAGCGGAATATTCTAATGTCCATTCCCATACATTTCCAGCCAAGTCATATATATTCATTTTTTTACACGCATCACTTGCTCCTGTGGTTAATAATATTGAATTACTACTTGAACTTGCTGAAAGTTTTGTACTTTTTCCATTTGCATATGTTACGCAATTTGCTAATGCTGTATTATAATTATTCCATGCACTACTTAATGCTCCATCTTTTGCATATTTTCCTCTATTTATTGTGAAACTTGCATTTTTATAATTTCCCCAATCTTTACTATCAGTTCTTAATGCACTTTGTATTGTTGCTAATGCTGTTCCTTTTTCTACTTCTTTTGTTTCTATATGTTTTAATACTAAGTCCCATTGTACTCCAAACATTAAACTACTTGTATAACTTTTTCCTGTTGATAATTTACTTGCTAATTCTTGTGCTTGACTACATGTTACATAAGTATATGGATATGGATATATTGGATTTTCTTCTGTTCCTGTTTTTGATGTTGATAATGGAGCTGATGCTGTTGCTAAATCTATTTCTTTTGAAGTTCTATTTTCCGCTATTCCTGCTTCATATCTTCCTATCCAAAACCCTCCATTTTCATATACACTTTTTAACATTTTTTGTTTTAAAGCTGTATATTGTTCACTTGTTAAGCCTGTTCCTGCTAATACTTTGTCTGATGGATATTCGTCTGTAAAACTTGTCAAAGTTCCATTACTCTTTTTTCTATAATCTTCTGTATATTTATTCAAACAATATTCTATTTTATCATAATCTGTTGATTTTGTAGGTTTTTTGTCTGCTGTTGTTGTTTTTGTGTTATAGCTACTATCTGCATACAAGCTTTTAGGAACCTCTATCCATACATATTCATTTCCATTTGAATCTCGAATTACTAGTCCATCATTTAAGTTAGTATCTGGATCTTTCTCAAATGTATCATCTGGATAGTATGGTCTTGTGTCTTTTGTTCTTGGCAATTGTCGTTCAATTCTTTTTCCCTGTATCATATATATCTGCTCTTTTTTACTATTATCTTGTTCATATACTTCTTTTATTTTTATAAGTGTCTTTATTTGATTTCTTCTTGTAGCAACCGCTAACGAGAAAAGCGCAACTAATATTATTGTAAATGTTACTACTGCAATGGTAACATACATTGTCATAATACCTTTTTCACTTTTAACTTTATTTTTCATTTGCATATTATCACTTTCCTTTACATTTTATATGTATATAATAATAAAAAAATACATTATTGTCAATTGTTTTCCAAAGTATATTATACCTTTTTTTCTTGACATTATGCTTATTTAAGAATAAAATAATACTTGAAAAATATTTAAGGAGGAATACTTAAACTATGAAAGATTTAATTGAAATTAGATGGCATGGTAGAGGTGGTCAAGGTGCTAAAACAGCTTCTCTTTTACTTGCAGATGCTGCTTTTAACACTGGTAAATATATTCAAGGTTTTCCTGAATATGGTCCAGAAAGAATGGGTGCTCCTATTACTGCATATAACCGTATTAGTAATACACCAATACGTATTCATAGTAATATATATGAACCAGATTATGTAGTAGTTGTTGACGATAGTTTGTTAGAAGCTGTTGATGTAACTGCTGGTTTAAAACCTGATGGTGCAATAGTTATAAACACTACAAAAAGTGGAAATGAATTAAAGCCTTTACTTAACGGATATACCGGAGATGTTTATACTATTGATGCAAGAAAAATATCATTAGAAACTTTAGGTAAATATTTTCCAAATACTCCTATGCTTGCTGCAATTGTAAAAGTAAGTGGAGTAATTGAAGAAAAAGACTTTTTAGCTGATATGGAAGGTTCATTTAAACACAAATTTGCTAAAAAACCTGAAGTTATTGATGGAAATATGAAAGCTTTAGAAATGGCTTTAAAAGAAGTTAATAAAGTTTAGAAAGGATGGTTTAAATGATTGATAAAAATACTCCAGCTTGTGATATGACTATTGGTGGTAATATTTATAAAGCTGGTAATGCTAGAGAATTTAAAACAGGTGACTGGAGAAGTGTTAAACCTATTTACATATCTGAGAAATGTACTCAATGTGGTTTATGTTTTCCAGTTTGCCCTGATGATGCTATTCCTGTAAATAAAGAAGGAAAGCGTGAAGATTTTAATTATGATTATTGCAAAGGTTGTGGAGTTTGCGCTAAAGTGTGCCCATTCCATGCCATTGAAATGACTGAGTAAAGGAGATTATAGTATGGGAATTAGAGAAAGATTAAGTGGAAATGAGGCTGCCGCTATTGCTATGAAACAAATAAATCCAGATGTTGTAGCTGCTTTTCCTATAACACCTTCAACAGAAATACCTCAATATTTTTCTACTTTTGTTAGTAATGGCACTGTAGATACAGAATTTGTTGCTGTTGAAAGTGAGCATAGTGCTATGAGTGCTTGTGTTGGTGCAGAAGCTGCTGGTGCAAGAGCTATGACTGCTACTTCTGCTAATGGTTTATCATATATGTGGGAAATGATATATATTGCGTCCAGCTTAAGACTTCCTATTGTTATGAGCTTAGTAAACAGAGCTGTTTCAGGCCCATTAAATATTCACAATGATCATTCAGATGCAATGGGTGTAAGAGATGCTGGATGGATTATGCTATTTTCTGAAAATAACCAAGAAGCATATGATAACTTAATTATGGCTCATAGAATTGCTGAAAATAAGGATGTTTTATTACCTTTAATGGTATGTCAAGATGGATTTATTACTTCTCATTCAATTGAGAATATCGAACTAATTGAAGATGATAAAGTTAAAGAATTTGTTGGAACATATAAACCAGAACATTATTTATTAAATGATAAAGAGCCAATTGCTGTTGGTCCATTAGATGTTCAATCATATTTATTTGAACATAAATATCAACAAGCTGAGGCAATGAGAAATGCTAAAAAAGTTATTTTAGAAGTTGCCAAAGACTTTGAAAAAATGACTGGTAGAAAATATTCATTTTTTGAAGAATATAGAATGGATGATGCAGAAATTGCTGTTGTTTGTATGAACTCAACTGCCGGAACTACTAAAACAGTTGTAGATGAGTTAAGAGAAAAAGGAATTAAAGCTGGTATGGTTAAGGTTCGTGTATTTAGACCTTTCCCTGCAGAAGAAATTGCTGAAGCTTTAGGAAATTTAAAAGCTGTTGCAATAATGGACAAAGCTGATTCTTTAAATGCTATGGGTGGTGCATTATATGAAGATGTTATCTCAAGCATGTATACAGCTAAAAAGCAGGTTCCTGCTGTAAGCTATGTTTATGGTATTGGTGGTAGAGATACTACAAGTAATAATATTCATGAAGTATTTGATTATTTAGCACAAGTTGCTAAAACTGGTGAAATTGATAATCCATATCGTTATGTAGGATTAAGAAAGTGAGGAAAATTTTATGGCATATAATTTAAAAGAAGTAATGGCAAATAAGCCATCTAGATTTACAGCTGGTCACAGAATGTGTGCTGGTTGTGGTGCCCCACCTATTGCTCGTATGGTTTTAAGAGCTTTAAAACCAGAAGATCATGCAGTAATTAGTAATGCTACTGGTTGTATGGAAGTTTCAAGTTTTATATATCCATATACTTCTTGGACTGACTCATATATTCACACAGCTTTTGAAAATGCAGCATCTACTTGTTCTGGTGTGGAAGCAGCTTATCGTTCATTAAAAAAACAAGGCAAATTGCCTAGTGATAAAACTACTAAATTTATTACATTTGGTGGAGATGGTGGAACTTATGATATAGGTATTCAAAGTTTATCAGGTGCTATGGAAAGAGGTCATGATATGGTATATGTATGTTATGATAATGGTGCCTATATGAATACTGGTATTCAACGTTCTTCTGCTACTCCTAAGTTTGCAGATACTACAACTTCACCTGCTGGAACAGTTATACCTGGCAAAATGCAGTCCAGAAAAGATTTGACAGAAGTTATGGAGGCACATCATTTACCATATGTAGCACAAACTATTGCTTATGCAAATTTTAAAGATCTATATGAAAAGGCTGAAAAAGCTATTTATACAGAAGGTCCATGTTTCTTAAATGTATTATCACCTTGTCCAAGAGGCTGGGGATATCCAACAGATATGTTAATGCAAATAAACAAATTAGCTGTTGAGACATGCTATTGGCCTTTATATGAAGTAATTGATGGCAGATATGTAATAAATTATAAACCTGCTAAAAAATTACCTATTGAAGAATTTTTAAAACCTCAAAAACGTTTTAAACATATGTTTAAACCTGGTAATGAATGGATGATAGAAGAGTTTCAAAAAGAAGTAGATAAACGTTGGGAAGCTCTTTTAAAACTTGAAGAAACAACAAATAGCTAAGAAAAAACTCGGCTGTGAGCCGAGCTTTTTTGTTATTATTTTATTCTTCGTTTGGTTCTGGTGCACCAACTGGGCAAACACCTTCGCATGTTCCGCATGAGATACATGCGTCTTTGTTTATTACATATTTATCTTCACCTTGTGAAATGCAAGATACTGGACAACTTGCAGCACATGCTCCACAGCTGATACATTTGTCTGTAATTTTATATGCCATTTATTTCACCACCTCTCATTTTTATATCTCTTATTAAATATCATCATCATCTGATTTTGCTCGTTCATCTAGTTTTTCTAATTTTTCTAATTCTGCTAACTCTTTTGCATGTTCTTTTTCTTCTGGGTCTATCTCTTCTCTTCCAATATTTTTTATAATTTTTACCTCAGATGCTGGGTATCTTTTATAGAATGTATCTTCTCCATCCCTAAATTTTACACGAATTATTTCTCTTAAAGTTTGTATTGAGTCAACTGTTCCTTCCCCATCTTCTGTTTTTACAATTGCTCCAATTTTAGGAAGTCTTTTTAATTTATCTTCATATACATTTTGCTCATATTTTAAGCAACACATAAGTCTTCCACAATTTCCTGATATTTTAGATGGATTTAGTGAAACATTTTGCTCTTTTGCCATTTTTATAGATACTGCCTCAAAATTATCTAAAAATGAACAACAGCAAAGTTCTCTACCACACACACCATTGCCACCTATTTTTTTAACTTCGTCTCTTACTCCAATTTGTCTTAATTCGATTCTTGTTCTAAAAACAGCTGCTAGGTCTTTTACTAATTCTCTAAAGTCTATTCTTCCATCTGCTGTAAAGAAAAATATAATTTTACTATTGTCAAATTTATATTCAACTTCAGTTAAATTCATGTCTAACTTATATTTTTTTATTTTTTCTTGAGCAATTTTAAAAGCTTCTTTTTCCTTTTCTCTATTTGCTTCATCAATTTGTATGTCCTTTGGTGTTGCTATACGAATTACCTTTTTTAAAGGTGCTGTTAAACTAGATTCTTCTATTTCTCTAACACCTGTAGTAACATTTCCAATCTCTTGTCCTTGGCTAGTTTCTACTATCACTTTTTGACCTTTTTCTATATTTAATTTATCCGGATCAAAAAAATATACTTTTCCTGGTTTTCTAAATCTAACCCCTACTATCTTTTTCAATTAACTTCCTCCCATAGTTTTAGTAATAAGTTATCAATTGACATATCATAATTAGCATTTGCTAATATTCTTTGTTTTGTCTGTTCTATTATTTGTATTCCATTTATATAATTTGCTTTATGCTTATTTTTTATAGCATTATATATCACTATTTCCATATAATCTAGCAAATCAATAATTTCATCTTTGGCAGAATATAGCACATCTGCTTTTCTCCAAATTTGTGTTATGTCTTGTTTATCTAATATGCCTATTAACTGCTCTATTTGCATATATTGTTCTTTTGAATCATTTATTTTTAATGCTTTGCCAATACTACCTTCACAATGTTTTAACATATTTTCTGTAATGTCTGAATTTATACCATTTTGTTTTAAATAGTTTATTATTTTTTTCTCTGGTATTGGTTCAAAATATAGCTTCATACATCTTGACTTTATTGTTGTTAATAGCTTGCTTTCATTTGAAGTTGTCAAAATAATAACTACATATTCTGGTGGTTCTTCTAAAGTTTTAAGTAAGCTATTGGCTGCTTCTCTAGTCATTGTTTCTGCTTGCGATATTAAATATACTTTTTTACTTGAAGTTACAGGTTTTTCTTGTGCTTTTTCTTGTAAAAATCTCACTTGCTCTATTTTTATGGCTTTTCCATCTTCTGGTGCTATTTGTAAAAAGTCAGGATGGCTTTCTCCATTAAATTCCAAACAAGATTTGCATTGATTACAGGGTTTGTTTGTTTCATTACTGCATAATATCATTTTTGCGAACTCTTTTGCAAATAAGTTTTTTCCTATTCCTTCTTGTCCTACAAACATATAGCTATGTAGTACATTGTTATTTTTTACTGTTGTTTCAAGTATCTGTTTTATTTTTTCATTTCCTATTAAATTTTCAAAAGACATTTTTATACCTTTCCAAATAAATTTAATGGCCAAAATCTAATCCAAACTTTGCTTTCAACTTTTTCTACTGGAACACATCCAAAAGCTCTACAGTCTGTAGATTGACTTCTATTATCTCCCATTGCAAAAACATATCCTTCTGGTACTGTAAATTCAGAAAAATAATTATAGTTTTTTGCATCAACTGTTGTAACTACATTTGGTTGTAAGTATGGTTCTTCTAATTCTGTTCCATTTATATATACTTTACCATTTTCAATTTTTACATGTTCACCAGGTAATGCAATTACTCTTTTTATATAGCTTTCTTTTCCTATTTCTAGCACATAGTATACAAATTTACTCCACCAATTTGTTGGTTCTTTTTCATATTTAGCTACTGGATTTTGTAAGTCTACTTCTAGGCTATTGCTATATGCCACTTTACTAGGTGCTTCAAATGTAATTATTTCTCCTCTTTGTGGCATTTCATTTATTGTTCTCATCCATCTATTTAGTATTAGTCTTTGCCCTGGCATCAATGTTGGTTTCATTGAAACTTGACTTACAATTGTAGGTGTTCCTACAAAATATTTAACTACAATTGCTAAAACAAATGCAATTACAATACATAAAATCCACTCTAATATATCACGTGTTTTGTCACTAATAGTCATTATGTTTTTACCCTCTTTCTATTTTTTATAAACTGGTATTCTAATTACAACTTCAGTACCTTTTCCTGCTTCACTTTTTATATCAATACTTCCATTGTTTTGTTCTATAATTTCTTTTGCAATTGGAAGTCCTAGTCCAGTTCCACCAAGTTCTCTTGATCTTGCTTTATCTACTCTATAAAATCTTTCAAATATTCTAGATAAATCTGCCTCTGGAATTCCAATTCCATTATCTATAACCTTAATATATGCGTCATTATATACGAATCCAACATATACTTTGATTACACCATTTTCTGGAGTATATTTTATGGCATTAGAAATTATATTTAATATTACTCTTTCTATTCCATATTTGTCTGCATTTACTGGTGGTACATTTGCTGTTACAAAACATTCAACATTATGATTTTTCTTTTCCACCTCAAAACGTAGTCTATCAATACAATTTTTCGTTAGTTCTCCTAAATCAAATACAGATTCTTCTTTTGTTACTTTTTTATTATCATATCTAGAAAGCACTAGCAAGTCTGTAACAAGTCTTGCCATTCTTCTAGCTTCTGAGCTAATAACTTCTAAGAACTTAGTTTGCATTTCTTTGTCATAGTCACTCTCAAGTAAAGTATCTGCATATCCCATTATTGATGTAATAGGTGTTTTTAATTCATGTGATACATCTGCTACAAACTCTTTTCTCATATTGTCTAGTTTTACATGTTCTGTAATATCTTGAATTACTACTATTACTCCCTCTGGCTTGTCACTTTCATCTTGGAAAGGTGCAAATAATAGGTTAATATATTTTTCTCCTATATTTAGTCTTTGTTCTGATGAAGTCCAATTTTCTAAATATACTATTTTCTCTAAGTTTATATCTGTATTAAATTTTGTGAATATACTATTAAATGTGTTTTTTTCATTAGTTAAATTTAATAATTGTATTGCTGCTGGGTTTATATGAATAATATTGCCCTCCATGTCAAAGGCAATAATTCCGTCTGTCATATGTAATAAAATAGTTTCAATTTGTCTTTTTTGTCTAGCTACTTCATTTAAATTCTGCTTTAGTTCATTTGTCATTAAATTAAAGGCATTTGATAGTTCTGATATTTGTGTTTGATTTTTATTTTGCTCTTTAAATTCAACTTCTTCACCATTTGCAATTTTTTCTGCGTTTTCAATTAGATTGTCTATTGGTTTTACTATTGCTTTATGTATAAAATACCCTACTAACACAGTAATAATGGCAAAAACGCCTATTGCAATTGCCATTATTAATAATGTTTGTGATGTTTTTTCAGCTATTATTGTATTTATTTCTGTATTTGCTGTTTCAATTTGCTTTAAACTATTTATATTTAAAAATGATAATGCACCAATTATAATTATTCCTATTATGAAAAAAATTAGTATAATTTTTGTTTGTATACTTTTTATCATTTTTGGTTTCCTTCCTTCAAGGTACAAATCTGGTTAGAAAAGACTGGTAATTATTTAGTTGGTTGCTAAATAATATCCAACTCCTCTTTTGGTAATTAAAATCTTTGGAGCTGATGTGTCTTTTTCGATTTTTTCTCTTATTCTTCTTACTGTAACATCTACTGTTCTAATATCTCCATAATATTCATAGCCCCATACTTTTTCAAGTAAAGTTTCCCTTGTTACTACTTGGCCGGGCTGATTTGCTAAATATTTTAATACCTCAAATTCTCTTAAAGTTAAATCAATTATTTTTCCTCTAACTTTAACTTCAAACCTTTCTGTATCTAAAATTAAATCACCTAATTCTATTACAACGTTTTCTTTTTTAGGTTTTTCTACATTTGCTGAGTTTTGTACTTGAACTTCAGCTTTTCTCAAGTTTGCTTTTACTCTTGCCATTAGTTCTCTTACACTAAATGGTTTTGTTATATAGTCATCTGCTCCTAGCTCTAAGCCTAGTATTTTGTCAATTTCTTCATCTTTTGCAGATAATATTAGAATAGGCACATTTAGTATATGTCTTAATTTTTTGCATACAGTTAGTCCATCTATTTTTGGAAGCATAATATCTAATAAAATTAAATCTGGTTTATGTTCTGTTGCAATTCTTATTGCTTCTTCTCCATCATTAGCTTCTAAAGTAGCATACCCTTCTTTTTGTAAATTGTATGTTAAAATATCCACTATTGGTTTTTCATCATCTACTACAAGAATAGTTTTTTTAGATTCTTCTACGGAATTCAACTCTGTAGAATTTTCTTCTACTAAATTTAGATCTTCTTTTTTTAATTTTTCTTTATTATTCTCCACAAAAAAGCCCTACCTTTCTTACTTTTAAGACTTATAACTTTGATACTATATTTATATCATAATAACTAATTTTGTACAAGTTTTTTTCAATAATTTTGTCACATTTTTGAAATAATTTTGAAATGATTTTGTAATAGAAAAAGAAGGCTACTTTCGTAACCCTCTTTTCTTAGCAATTATCTGCGATTCAGTTTCTTCAGATAGCGTTTAATGGGCTTCTGGAATGCCAATGCGATTCCATAACCAATAATTGCAAATCCGAAGATCCAGCCGGTGTATGCCCATACTCCAAAGAGTGTGGAATCCACACTTGCCTTGATTCCGAAAGGCAGAACCTTCGCCATGTAGGAACCCATAATATAGATTCCAAATAAACTGATGAGAATGCCCAACAGCTCCGAGATCAACGTTCTTGTAGTCTTTTTCATGATGTATATCTCCTTAATAAATAAATTTTAATACCTTAATTATACCATTTTTTCTTATATAAATCAAATTTAGTTTACATAAGTATTTCTATGTTATACACTCCATCTGCAGAATTTAGCTCAATTTTCTTATCTGGTATTTCTTTTCCATTTAGTTTAAAGCTTTCTACTGTGTTATTTTTACCATTTGGATTACTTACATGAATGTTATATACAGAGTTTCCATGTTTATATTTTATGCTATATTCTTTCCAGTCGCTTGGAATACATGGCTGTATACTTAGGTATCCATTTTCTATGCGTAGGCCTAATAAATACTTAATACCTGCTTCATACATCCAGCTACTTGAGCCTGTGTACCATGTCCAACCACCTCGTCCTGCTAAATTTTTTTGAGTATATACATCTGCACTAATTACATATGGTTCTACTTTATATTTGTTTGCCGCTTCTTTCGTTCTACTATGCTCAATTGGGTTTATCATTCTATAATATTCCCCTGCTTTATCTCCAAAGCCTAGCAAACTAAATGCAATTATTGCCCAAATAGCTCCATGTGTGTATTGTCCTCCATTTTCTCTGGTTCCTGGTACATAGCTGCTAATATAGCCTGGTTTTAGTATTCCTTTGTCAAATGGCGGGTCTAGTAATTTTATCACTCCATTTTCTTTATCTATTAAGTGGTTCTCTAAACTTTCCATTGATATATATTTTTTATCATTGTCTCCTGCTCCTGATATTACAGACCAGCTTTGTGCAATTGAATCTATTCTACATTCCTGGTTTTGCATACTTCCTAAAACATTTCCGTCATCCATAAATGCTCTTCTAAACCATCTGCCGTCCCATCCACTAGCATTTAATGCTCTCTTTAATTTTTCTGTTATTTCTTCATATTTTTTTGCTAAATCTGGTTCATCTTTTTCTATACATATTGGAATAAATTTCTTCAAAACATCATACATAAAAAATCCCAACCATATACTCTCACCTTTACCTTTATTTCCTACTGTACTAAATCCGTCATTCCAGTCTCCTGAACCTATTTTAGGTAAGCCATTTTCTCCAAAGTCTAAAGATATTTCTATTGCTTTTTTGCAATGTTCATAAATGCTTTCTGTTAATTCTGTCTGCTCATATCTATCATACTTTTCGTCGACTCCTGTTTCAAGTATAGCACCTGTTAGATATGGCGTTTGAATATCTAGTATTTGCTTATCTCCTGTAAATGATATATAGTCTTCTACTAAATACACTAACCATAATCTGTCGTCTGTAAATCTTGTGCGTATTCCTCTAATTGTTTCTTCATGCCACCAATGTTCTACATCTCCTTCTATAAATTGATGTGCACTGTGTTTTATTATTTGCTGTTTTGTAAACTCTGGATCAACATATTTTAATGCAATTGTATCTTGAAGTTGGTCTCTAAATCCATATGCTCCACCAGATTGATAATATCCTGTTCTTCCTAATAATCTTGAAGTTATAGTTTGATAAATTAACCAACTATTTAACAAAATATTTGTAGATTCCAATGGTGTACTTACTTGTAGATTATCTGTTATGCCTCTCCAGTAATTTTTAGTTTTTTCATATTCTTCTTTTACTTTGCTTAAATTACAATACTTGTATGCTATATCTTGGCACTCTAAAACAGTTTTACCCACACCTAATGTAAATACAATTTCCTTGCTTTCTAGTGCTTCTAGTTCTACCTCACATTGAATAGCAATTATTCCATTTTGCCATAAACTGTTTGAATTATCTAATTTTATTTGGCGTATTCCATCTGGATTTGCTAAACCTCCATTGCCCACAAAGTTTTGCTTACTTCCAGTATATGATGTTATTTTTTCGCTACTTGATACAAATAAATATTGTGAAAATGTCTCTTCTTGGGCAGTATTTTTCATACAAATCACATTTGAATTTGGTATAAATTCTAACGTACAATATCCATTTGATTTAAGCTCATCTTCTTCTAACACTGGTTTTATATAATACACAAGTTTTAGTTTTTTCTTTTTTAGTCCATTGTTTTCAAGTTTTAGAGTTTGCACCTTTATATTATCTTCCATTGGAATATACATTTCTAAATTTTGACTTATTTCATCACTTTGATGGCGATATTTTGCATATCCTAATCCATATGTGATATAGTAGTCATTATCGTCTGGACATGGATTTAAGCCCATAGACCATACTTTTTTACTTTCTTCATTTTGCAAGTATATTATTTCTGACGGTACATCTTGTACTGGTAAGTTTCTCCATGCTGTTAATCTATTTAATCTGCTATTTTTATACCAAGTATAACCTCCCATTCCCTCTGTTACTAAAGTTCCAAATTGCTTGTTAGTTAAGATATGGCTCCATACTGTTGGTAATTTTTCATCTTTATTTACACGAATTATATATTCTTTTCCGTCTTGTGAAAAACCACCGTAATCATTTAGATATTTTAGCTCTGTTAACTTTTCTCTTTTAGCTGGTATGGTTTCTACCATTCTTGGTGTTTCTTCAAATGGTATATATTTTATACTATCCAGATACTCATCTTCTAGTTCCTTTAAATATCTGTATATATTACCATAACTTGCATTTAAAGTTAAGTTTGCACGATACTCAAAAAAGTTTATCTCATCTTGTGATAAATTTTCTAATACAAAAATTCCACTTTTTATATTTTGCAAATATGATAAATTCTCATTTGAAATACTGTTATATATTTCTTCTCTTAAATTGCCGTCATAACTGTACTTTTCTTGATTTATAATTATCAAATCTACTAATATATTTTTTACTCTAAAATAGTTGTAGGCTTTTAAAGTTTCTTCTAAGGTTTCTATTTCGTCTTTTTCTTTTATTTTTAATAACAATATAGGCAAATCTCCTGAAATTCCATACTGCCACAACCTGCTTACAGGTGCTTCCATACTGCTACAAGTTAGAGTCTTTAATGGGTTATTATATAACAAATATCCTAACATTTTTTGATATAGCTCAGTTTGTTTTGCATTTACTCCTAAATATTTATTTTCCGCTTCTTTACTAGCTCTCGCAAGTTCAAAGTTGTGTTTAATTGTAGCTTGGCTTGTAAATTCTTTTAGTGTTTCTTCTACTTTTTGTTTAGTTTTTGCAACTGCTAAAATTAAATTAAGTGTTACCTTTTCTTCTGGCTTTATTGTTATAGTTCTTTTCATACTTACAATCGGTTCTGTTGTCAACTGCATATTGTTACTAAACGGAATTGAATTTTTTATTACTATTGGAAGCCCTAATTCATTCCTTCCATAAAATTTTTCCTTATCTATTTCATATTCTAGCTTTCCTACTGCCTCATTTTCTGTGTAAAATTTTATACCTAAAAATACTTGATTTTCGTTATCTGTCCTTTTTCTTCTAGTAACTAAAATTGCTTCTAAATCATCTAAATATTCATAGTTTAAGAATAAATTATTAAAACTTGGGTGGCTGTAGTCTTGTGCTGGTTCTGAAAGTACAGGTTCTAAAAAGCTTGTAATTTCTAGTGTTTTGCTTTCTAGCCCATGGTTTGTTATTTCTAAACTTCTTAACTCTACTGGGCTATCTACCATAACACTTGTTTTTAATATTGTTTCTATTCCACCATCTTGTCTTACTATTTTGTTTTGATCATCTGAAAAATACATTACATATTTGTCTGCATTATTCATATAACTCATTTTATTAGCTGTCCATATTCTATTTGTTTTTACATCTTTTATATAAAAGAAAATTCCTTGTTCAATATCATTTGTTTTTTTGTACCTATTTATTAGTATATTTTTGTACTTACTATAGCCTTCTCCTTTGGCATTCATTACAACTGTATACTCATTACTTGATATTACATTTATTTGTGGAATTTTCAAGTTTGGCTTAGTTATTTCTCTTACTGAATAATTATTATCATATACATATTTTATTTTTTCTACTTTTTCTTTTTCCTCTTTTGTAATTATTATATTTTCTGGCATTTTTTCTTGAAGTAGAATGTCTATTGCCTTTAATTCAGGGTTTTCCATAAATCTTTTTTGCATTATATTATTCTTAAATAGGTTGTTTATTGCAAGTAATATTAAGCCTTGGTGATGTGCCATATATGTTTTTACTACTGCATATTTTTCACCTTTTTTTAATCTAGTTGGAGTATAGTCAATTGATTCATAAAATCCATATTGTTTATACATACCGTTTTTTTCTAATATTTTTAAATTTTCAACAACCTCTTTTGGAGCCTCTGTAAGCGCTAAAATACTTCCGTAAGAACTTGTTACCATTTCATCTGAAAGTCCTCTTTTTAATCCTATCCAAGGGATCCCAAAAGCTTTATATTGATAATTGTTTTGCAAGTCTTTTAAATAAAAAGCTGATTCTGATATTCCCCAAGGAATGTTGAGTTTTTTAGCATATTCTTTCTGGCTCATAAGCATAAACTTGCATGACTCGTCTAATAGGCTACCCGGATATTTAAGAATATTTATATTTGGCATAAAATATTCAAAAGCTGTTCCAGACCACGATATTAGTCCTTTATATTTATTCAATATTGTAAGTGTTCTACTCAAATTGTTCCAATGTCTTGCTGGTACATCTTTTTTTGCTATTGCTATTAAGCTAGTTTGCCTTGCTTCTGATGCAAGTAAATCATAATATGAATCTGTTAAACTGTTTTCCTCTATATTAAATCCAATTGAAAATAGGCGAGTGTTTTCATCATATAGTTTTGAAAAATCTGTGTTTTCAATTAGTGTATCTACTGTTAAAAGTAATGCTTCAACATTGTTTTCTTGAATATGTTCTAGTAAAAATTGTTTTAAAGTAAATAAATATCCAACCAAATTTCCACTATCTACTGATGAAATATATCTTGGTATTAAAGGTTGTAAATTATCTAGGTTATACCAGTTGTATAAATGACCATTCCATTTTGGAAGATTACTAATTGTATTTAGCATTTTTTCCAATAATTTAAGTGTGTCTTCTAAATTTTCGTAACCCAAATCATAACTAGCTACTACTGCAAGTAAGCCTAACCCAATATTTGTAGGTGAAGTTCTATTCACAAGTTTTGGTTTTCTATCTTCTTGGTAGTTATCTGGTGGTAGAAAATTGCTTTTTTCATTTATAAATTCTTTAAAATACTGCCAAGTTTTTTTGCCTAAATTTAATAAATATTCTTTGTCTGCATCATTTAATTTTTCTAGCTGTGGCGTTACTTTATATTCTTTACTTATTTGCCACATTACCGCAGGAGTAATTGTCCAAAGTAGTCCAAATAAAAGTATAAATATATTGCTGAATTTTAATGGTAATATAAATAACATTGCTAGTGTTAATACGCCTAAAATAACGTTTGAAATCATATTTTTATAATATGAAAACAAGTCCTTTTTTGCATTTTTTTCAGCTTCTTCTGCTGTCATCCATTCAAGTAAATGTTTTTGGGTAACAAATACTCTTCTTAAAGTTTTTATACAAGCATTTAAGCTAAAATATGCTTTGTCTGGTAAATTTCCTAAAGCTAATAATCCTCTTTGAATTGCTGCATTTGGCCCAGATATTGTTTTTGTAAAAGTTTTTTGTGGTTTTTCTTGATCCTTTTTAAATAATATACGGTTTAATAATTCTAAAATAGTTGGAATTATTGTTGCTATCACAAGCAAAGTTATTATTGGCCATATTTTTATATTAAACAATAGCTTGAAAATACTTACATAAACCATTGATATTACTACTGTTGGCTCCAATAAACTTCTTACTAAATTGTCTAAAATTTTGTATCTTGATAATATACTTAATGGGTTTTCCTTTTTCTCTCCTCTTTTATTTATAATGCTACTGCCTAACCATTGCACCAATTGCCAGTCTCCACGTATCCATCTGTGAAGCCTTGCTTTAAAACTATTATATCCTGTAGGGTATCCATCAAGTAACATTATATCTGTTGCTAGTCCACATCTTAAGTAACTTCCCTCTAGTAAATCGTGGCTTAACACAGTATTTTGAGGTATTTCATTTGTAAGTACAGTAGAAAATATTTGTAAATCGTAAATTCCCTTTCCTGTAAAAATTCCTTCCTCAAAATTGTCCTGATATATGTCTGAAATGGCATTTGTATATGCGTCTTTTCCACCTGAACCTGCATATAATTTTGTAAAATAGCTTTTTTGCACATCTAAAAGTGAAATTCCAACTCGTGGTTGTATCAATGCATGTCCGTCTATTACTAAGTCCTGTTTATGATTTAATACTGGTTTATTTAATATATGTGCCATTGCACCTATTAGCTCTAATCCAGTATTTAGACAAAGTTCAGTGTCTGAATCTAAGGTTATTACATATTTAATTTTAGGAATTTTTTCGCATTTTTCAATTGTATTTGCTAAAAATTCATTTTTGCTTTTTCCTAAAACATATTCATTAAATTGATTTAATAATCCTCTTTTTCTTTCCCAGCCCAAATAGCATTCTTCTGCTGTATTCCAAGTTCTTTTCCTGTATAAAAAATGAAACTTTGGAAAGTTATTATCTGGATATTTTTTATTTAATCTCTCCACTTCTTCAATTCCTGTACTTACAACCTCTTCGTCAAAAGGTTCTTTCTCATTTTTTCCTGCTGTGCAATCACCTAAAAGTGCAAAATATATGTTATCACTCTTGTTTGCCATATAATATTTTTCTAAATTCTTCATTATTTTCTGCACTTTTTGCTTAGAATTCACAATTGTAGGTATAACCACAAAAGTTGCTGATTCTTCCGGCACACCTGCTTCAAAATCCAATTTAGGTATTGGCTTTGGTTTTATAAATTTTCCTAAAATATATTGTGCAATTTGCACTAAAATGGTTTGCACTGGGATAATTAGCAATACTCCTAATAGCACAGCAAACCATACTGAAAATTGTGCTTTTGCATAAAAACAACTTGCAAATAATATACAAATTATAGCTGTGCAAATACTTAGTACAGTAAGCCATATTGCAATTTTTTTATCATTTGATAACTTGTTTGTTTTTTTGCCTGTCAACTCTTGCAGTAATTGCCCTTTGCCATCTGATATTAAATAATATCCTACATGTTTTTGTCTATCACCTTTTGCTTTATCAGCTAAATGCCATACCTTTTTTGCTATATATATTTCAGAAATCTTAGTTTTTTGGGCTATTTCTTTTATTGCATTTCTGTATACTATTCTTGTTTGATAATCCATTTTTTCATAGACATTCGCTGGATCTTGTTTTAATATATCTTCAACGCCATTTATGTTTTCAAAAATTTCTAGCATACTAATTCTATTTAGATTTTTAATGCTTGTAATACAATTGCCCATTGATACTTTGTTTATAGCAATTTCATAATGTTCTTTTTTTATGGCTTCATCTAAATCCATACCTGCTCTATTTACTTGTTCTTCTAAAATAGATATATATGGATATGCCTTTTTGCCGTACTTTTTTAATTTATATGATAAGTATTCAATAAATGGATACTTCATTTCTGTATGTTTTGTTAGTTTGTCTTTGTATTCTGATAGCTTTGTAAACTGCAATTCATCTTTATTTTTTTGTTCAACAAGTCTTTCAATTATATTTTCAACTTTGTATTTTTGGAGCTGAGAAACATATATCTTTTCACAAATTTGCCTAATGTTTTCTATTAAGGCAATTTTCATAAAAATACCTATGCTCCATATTTCTTCCATACTTAAGGTCTTCTTTTTTTGATATGCTTGTATATAATCACTTAAATTTTTGCCATCTATTTTATTATCTGTGTAATTTACAATCTCACTTGCTAAAACATACACTCTAGCAAAGCCAGCATAATTTCCATTTGCTAGCCCTAAAAACTTTGTATATTTATGTTTTGGAAGCTCTAACTTTATGTTTTTTACTGCCTCATCTATTACATAGTAATTGTCTAAAATCCACTCTCCTGCTGAATGTATTGGTATTTTTAATTTTGCATGTTCATTTAATAAATTATATGTTTGAGTAATTAACTCAAAATTTTCTTTTAATCTTGGAATTGGGTATGTTTCTTTATCCGAAAAGTTCTGTAAATTATGGCTTGAAGCCACTTTTTCTAAATAATCTTCTAATTGATTTTTACCTAAAATTGCACCTTTTATCATTAAGGTTTTATATTGCATTTTAAAATTCCACTCCTTGCATTATATGTTTACACATATTTTTCTCAAAAAGTGGAATTTTTATTCAAAAATCATAATTTTAGAATTATCTCATATATATGATTATGGGGTGGGTTTATGGTTGTTTTGAGTAAAAAGAGATTGGGTATTATTTCTAGTATTTTGTTAGTTTGTGTGTTTGTTTTTGTTTTTCAAATTGCAAATACTGATAAAACTGTTCCTACTGTTTCTTTGCCGGTTTCTAATAAGGTTATTGTTCTAGATGCTGGTCATGGAAAACCTGATGAGGGTGCTCAATCGAGTAATGGCACCACTGAAGCTGAAACAAATTTGAAAATAACTTTGAAGGTCCAAAGTTTGCTAGAACAGTCTGGTGCTACTGTAATTTTAACTCGTAGTGATGAAAATGCTATTTATGACTTAGATAAAAACACTTTGAGAAAAAAGAAAATTTCTGATATTCATAATAGAGTAAAAATTGGTAATGAGAGTTCTGCTGATATTTTTGTTTCTATTCATTTGAATAAAATTCCTCAGCAACAGTATTATGGTTGGCAATGTTTTTATAAACAGAATGATGAGAAGAGTACTGTTTTAGCAAAGAGCTTACAACAAAATTTAAATGATTCAATTCAGAAAGAAAATAAAAGGGTAGCTATGAAGCTTGATAATGTTTATATTATAAAGCATGTGGAAATTCCTATATCTATTGTGGAATGTGGATTTTTATCTAACCCTGAAGAAGAACAGCAGCTTTTAACTGATGAATATCAAGATAGATTAGCTTGGGGAATTTATAATGGTATAATGGATTATTTTTATAATACATAAAAGGTTCTCTATTTTTTAAGAGAACCTTTTAATTTTTTAGTATTTTATATTGTACTTTTTATATTTTATTGCAAATATTACTCCTGCTACTATTACTAATGTTATTGCAACATATATTACTATACTAGCTCCTGTTTGTGGAAGTTTTCCTGTTGCTGTTGTGTTGTCAATTGTAGTATCATCATTTCCTAAGTTCCATTTGAAATTATCATTTAAGTAATCAAATAAGTTCTTGCTCGTTTTTCCATCTTTTTCATATGTCAATGCTTGATATAATGACACATCTTCTACTGGAAAATATTTTCCATTCTCATCATCTAGTACCATATATACATAATAATATTCATCATTTACTAGATTTAATTTATTTGTTATAGATTCAGACCTTCCTAGAGGAACTGTACCTGTATATATAGAATCTGCATTTTTAGCATAATCTAATAATTTTTGTAAACAATCTGTTTCTCCATTTTTTATAGCTCTTAATATACTTTTATCTGTTACTTTTCCTATTTTTACATTTATTTTTCTTGCATTTTCATAATTATATGCCTCAAATAAATGTGTTGAAGTCTCCTCATTAAGGAAGTAACATTTCATTCTTGTTCCTATTTTTTTAAGTGCTGGTCTTTCTATTTTTTGCGCTTCAATAATGCATTTATTTTGACGTACATTATTTACTATTTGTGTTTCATATATCCATACATAAATATCTCCAGATTTTTCAAGATATTTACTAATTGAAAATCCTGGTTTATTTGTTACTGGAAGATTTTCATTTTCTATCCATCCAGTATCAGGAACTGTTGGTGCTATTTTTCCATTAGATATAAATCCATAATACTTTCCATCTTCTTTTAATCCAGTTACCTTTAGATAAAAATCTTCTGTAACTGTGAATTTTATGTTTGATGGATCTGTCCAAACAATGCCATCATTTTTAGATACAGTAACTATACAAGTGGCAGTGTAGTTTCCATCTTTGGTCTTTACTGTTATTTTAGCTGTTCCTTCTTTTATAGCTGTTACTTTTCCAGCTGTATCAACTGTAGCTATTTGAGTGTTGTCGCTTTCCCAAGTAACATTTTTATTTGTTGCATTTGTTGGGTTTATTGTAGCTGTTAATGTAGCTGTTTCTCCAACCTTAATGTCTAAAGTCGATTTATTTAAACTTACAGATGTAACACTAACTTCAGTTGGTTTAGTACCCTTCATAGAATATATTTCTTGGTCATAATATGTATTTGTTCCTGTTACTAATTTTGCCCATATAGAAAATGATTTTTTTCCTGAAAATTGTGTTAAATTAACTTTGAAACTTCCATCAGTTGTTTTAGTCCAATTAGAATCATTGTACATTGGAAGTTTATCCTTTACTTGATTATTTATTTGTGATACCTTGGCATTATATTCATCTACTTTGGTATTATATTCTTTTACTTTATTTGTATAGTTGGTATTTGCTGTTTCATATTCTGTTTTAGCTACATTTATTTGTTCCTCTGTTAAATTGTTACTTATTGCATTTTGATATGTAGTATATTTTTCGTCTTTAATAGTTTTTAAATTATTGTATTCTTCTTTTAAAGAATTCATTTGTCTTTCTATTGTTGACAATTCAGCTTTTCCATTTTTCTTTATTGTATTAATTTCATCATAAGTTGCATTTGATATTTCTACATTTTGATAATACAATGTATAGTTTGTTACAGAACTTTTTACAGTTATTGTTCCTTTTCCTTCACTAACTATAAATGGAAATGATATTAGACTTTCTGGATCTAAATCCACTGAATGTGCACTTACTGTGCCTACTATTGCTATTAACATCAATGTTAGCAATAACAAAATTTTTTTACATTTACTCATTTGTTTCTTCCCCCATTTTTTCCTTTATTGTTATCTTTATATTAACACTCTTGTCGAATATTGTAAATAGCTTTTATATTTTTTCTAGTTGGAACCATGCTTTCTTCTGTCTATTACATATGTACTACCAGGTGTAGTTTTTGCTAAGTGTTTTACTTGTGCAGCAGTTTCACCTATTTCTAATACATTTTTAAATCTACCTTCATCTACTACTACTACAGCAATTGATATACTTGTAAGTGGGAATTGTTCTATTATACATTTTCTATTTGGTACTTCTAAGTATCCTTTTTCAATATCTTTTTTATTAAAATATTTAAGTTCTCCTTGGTCAAATTCCAATACAATATTCTGACATATTTGCTCACAATTTATATTAGAAGTAATGGCAACAAAGTCATCTCCTCCAATATGGCCTACAAAATTTCCTTCATCTTCTGTATCATGTAAATGATTTGATATACATCTTGCTGTAAACTTAATCATTTCATCTCCATTTAAAAATCCGTAAACATCATTATATGCTTTAAAATTATCTAAGTCTATATATAGAATTGAAAATTGCTCATTATTAAGTAAGCGTTTTTTTATTTCTGCTTGGATTTGAACATTTCCTGGCAATCCTGTTAGTGGACTTACTCTACGGTTTGTATCAAGCAAACGTATTACATTTTTAACTGTATAATATAGATATTCCTCATCAATTGGTGCTTTTATATAATGTTCAACACATGCTTGCAAAATTTGTACCCTGTGTTGTTTTTCTGTTATTGATGAAATTACAATTATTGGAGTTATGCTATTGTCTTCATTTTCTCTAATTTTGTCACATAGTTTTATGATATTTTCTTGTATTCCATCCTCATTTATTATTATCAAAGCAGGAATATTTTTAAGTACTGTTTCTATGTCTGTTGTTTTAGCTTTTTTAAATTTATAATCTTTTTCTTTTTTAAACAACTCTGTCAATTTGTTTTTTAATTCATTTCCATCATCAATTAAATAAATCTCTTGTGCCATTATTGGTCTCCTTTTATTATGGATTATATTGTAATTCTGCAGTTGCTTTTTCTGTATAGTCATTTACATTTGTAACTTCAACTGAAATAGTATTATTTCCTTCTCTTAAATATAAATATCCTACTTTAACTTTTTTTCTATTTACATTCGTTATTTCATACTCTTCTCCATTAAGATTAGCTTTGATACTTTTTATTCCGTCTTTATCTTCTATTTCTATAGATATTTTTTGTTTATTGCGTCTAAGTGTCATTTTAGGCCTTGAAGTAGAAGTAGTAATTTCTTTTTGAATTTCTTCAATATTTCCATTTGTATCTACTGCTATTATTTGTATTTTCTTTAAACCTACTGTTAATGGTACTTGTACAATCATTTCTGTTTGTCCCTGTTGATCTGCATTAACTGTAACTGGCTCCCCATCTTCCCATTGATATGTTATATATGCTATTCCTGTTTCATCTTTTGCCACAATCTTCATTTTATCGTTTCCATCTTTTGTTTCAATTTCAACAACTGGCTTTGTAATATCTACTCCTGTCAATAAATATTGTTTTTGAAATTTTACTCTTTTACCATTCATATCTTCTATTGTAAGATTTAAAACACTGTCATATCCTAAAAGAGTAATTTCTTCTCTCGCATTAGTACTTCCAATTGGTATAGCACTTTCTTCTCCATTATTCCAAGAATATACTAACTTCGAAATTTCAATATTACTACTAATTTGTACAATAGCCTTATCATTTACTCTTCCTATTGTAACATATGGTATATTTTCTGGTTTTCTGTCATCTATATCTTTATATAAGGCATATGAGCCTTGTCCTGCAAGAGTAAGTCCAAATACCATAATTATTACGGCAAAAAACATCACTATGCCTTTTATTTCTATTGGTCTGCCAGTTCTTATTTTTTTAGTTTTAACTTTTTCCTTCTTTTTATTTTCAACAGCAAGAATTTGATTCATATGTCCAACCTTCCTTTGTTACATTTTCACATAAAATATTATATCACAAGCGCTTTTTAATGTAAACAAAAAATAATGCTAAAATTACTTTAGCATTATTTTTATTGTTAAATTACATATTTCTTGATTAAAACTATTCCTCCTGCAATCATGCTTATTGATGCTAATGCAAGTGTAGCATATGTAGGTGCATTACCTGTTGCAGTAGTTAGGATAACTGGTGCTTCATCGATATCATCTTCTCCTTTTTTGTTATTGCCTGGTGTTGAATCGATATCTGGTGAATTATGTTCATTGTAATCTTCATAAATTTCAGCCCAGTTTGTTTTTAATCCCATGTTATTTTTTCCATTTATCCATGTAAGTATTATCTCTACTGTTTGGCTTTCTCCTGGTTTTATAAGGACATCTTTTAGTTGATCTGTTAGTACTTTTCCATCATCTGTTAATCTCCACTTTGGATTATCCTCTGCAACGAATTTTAGTCCTTCTGGAATATAGTCTATTATTTCTTTAGCATATCCTTCTATTTCGCCTTCATTCGTTACTTTAATACTAAATTTAAATTTTACAGTAGTTTTATTGATTCTGTCTTGACGAATTTCAACTTTTGCTGGTGGCTCTGGATTTTCATCCCCTGTATGTCCTGTTTTAGTAACAGTTGTTTTTCCATTGTATGTTACTATTGATTCTGTTACCCATTTTTTTAGAGCCAAGTCAAAATATTTTACTTTAATTTTTTCTATATCTTGGTCGTCTTCTTCAGGAACATTGTTATCTGGAGTTGAGTCAATATCATCAACTTCATTTCCATCTTCATCTGCGTCATCAGCTATTTCTGCTGTATTTATTATAATTCTATCAGATGTATTTGGCTCTGTTACTTTAAATGCAATTTTTATGTCTTTATAATCAGGCATTGTCATTGTTTCAGGATCAAATGCTTTTAATATATTATTTCCTTCAACAGTTTCATTTGCTTTAGATAAATAGTTTGTTTTAATAAATTTTGCTTCTTTTACATCAGTAGTTTCAGTTCCATCTTCTTTATACATTTTCCATTTAAATGCAGTGTTTATTGTGTTTTCTGGTAAGAATTCTAGTCCTTCCGGTAAATTATCTTTAACTTCTTCAGCATATCCTGCCACATTACCTTCATTAAATATTCTTAATGTGTATATAACTGTATTTCCATTTGCTACATCAACTGGATCTTTTGGATGTACATATTCATATTTGCCATCTGATGTTTTTGTAAATACTGGTGCTCTGTTTGTAATTTCTTTTTCATTTACACCTGTGATGAATTTTCTTAATGCTAAATCGAACTTTTTAAGTATCAATTTTTCAAAATCATCGTCATCTTGTTGTCCTGCAATGTATGTATCTCCACGTTCTATTTCTGTATCTTTGTATTCTGGTAATGTTTCATCTGTTGGTAATACTACATTTGATTTTTGTGAGTCTCTATCAATTATAGCATTTCCATTTTTATCAGTGAAATCTGTAATATCCGCAATATTTGTTATTTTTTCATATAAGCTAATATTGTCTTTTACTTTACATTTAATTTTAACATCAATATAATCTAATACATTTCCGTCAAATGCTTTTAATAAAACTTTGTCTGTATTGTTTGTTCTATCTTCATAGATTTGGTCTCTACTTGCAAAACTTGATGTTGTAGAAGATGTTATATTTGTTTTTACTGTTCTTCCATCTTCTGATAAAATCCATCCATATTTTGCATTTAGTTCATCATCTACTATAAATTCTAATTGTTGTGGTAAATGGTCTGTTATTTCTGTTACATAACCGTCCAATTGACCTTCATTGTAGACACGAATAGTATATGTTACTATGTCACCATTATATACATTTACTGGTGTTTTTGGATGATTATATGTTGCTGTTGTTGAGCTTCCGTCTTTTAATGCATCAAGGACAACTTGTGGTTCTCTATTTGTAATTTCTTTGTTATTTACAGCTGTAATGAATTTTCTTAATGCTAAATCAAAGTATTTTCCAAACATTATTAAATCTTCAAAGTCATCATCGTCTTCTTGGCTTGTTGTACCATAGTTATCTTTGTTTACGTTATTTGGTTGAGAATCACGATCAATTACAGTTTCATTTCCATCTTTATCTTTATGCGCTGTTATTTCTGCTATATTTTTCAATCTTTGATCTGTTGATTGAGTAGGTGCTACTACTTTACACTCAACTTCCACGTCAACATATTTTAATTCTGTTCCATTAAATGCTTCGATTAGTTTGTCTGCTAAATAAGCTGTTTTTATTGTTTTTCCATCTCCTGATGGATTTGTCCATCCATAAGTTTGATTTATTGTACTTTCTGTATTTGGTACAAGTTCTAGTCCTGATGGTAAATAGTCTGTAAGTTCTGTTACATAACCATCTAATTCTCCTTCATTATATACTCTAATTTTGTATATTACCTTGTCGCCTGTTGTTACTGTTAATGGATCTTTTGGATGTACTTTATTAACTGTAGTTATAGTTCCATCGGCCAATTTAGTCAATTCTGATGCATCTACTTGAGGTGTTCTATCAACTGATGGTGCTTGACCATTTATTGATATGATAAATTTTCTTAATGCTAAGTCAAAATGTTTTCCACCCATTATTAATTCTTCAAAATCATCATCATCTTGTTGGCTTGTTCTATCATAATTATCTAAATCCACATTGTTTGGTTGTGAATCACGATCAGTTACATTTTCATTTCCGTCTTTATCTTTATGTGCTGTTATTTCTGCTATATTTTTTAGTTTTTGGTCTGTTGATTGAGCTGGAGCTACTACTTTACATTCAATTTCAACATCTAAATATTTTAGTTCTGTTCCATTAAATGCTGTAATTAATTTGTCAGCCAAATAACTTGTTTTTATTGTTTTTCCATCTCCTGATGGATTTGCCCATCCATAGGTTTGATTTATTGTACTTTCTGAGCTTGGTATAAACTCTAATCCTGATGGTAAATAATCAGTAATCTCTGTTGCATAACCATCTATTTTTCCTTCATTATATACTCTAATTTTGTATACTACTTTATCACCATTATTTACTGTTAATGGATCCTTAGTATGTACTTTATTAGCTGTTGTTGTAGTTCCACTAATTAGTTTAGCTAACTCTGTTGCGTCTATTTGTGGTGTTCTATCAATTGATGGTGCTTGACCATTTATTGATATAATGAATTTTCTTAATGCTAAGTCAAAGTATTTTTCCTCTTCTTTTATAACTGTTTTACTGTCATTAAAATCTATCTTGCTTTTTTCTACTTTTACAACTGGTTGGTCTTTAGCAGAATCTGGATTTTCTACTGACCAATATGTTGATTTTGTTGTTGTATATGAACCAGATATTTCAAGCTTGATTGATTCAATATTTGCACTTGTTGGTACAGAAATGTAAAAATCCTCTCCAACTAAATTTTTGATTGACTTATTTGTTTGATCTTTGTTTGAATCTAATAATGTTATACTTGAAATTACAGTATTATTTTGGTCTAAAAATTTCGCATCAAAAGAATAATTTATATTTCCTTGTCTTTGTAGTCTAAATGGTCCAACTATGTAATTATCACCATTCTTTACAATTCTAGCATCTGTATCAGCTATCTTTATTGGGTTTGGTGTTACGTTACTATTATCAATAGTATATGTGAAATCTGCTTTTTGTGGAGTTTGTACCAGGTAATCAAATAATGCTTGGCAAGCATTTGCTCTATCCCATCCATCATCTCCAAAGTTGATCATTGATTTAAATGTACTATTTTCTGTTCCTTGTACACTGTTTAACCAAAAATCAATACTTGTAACATGATATGGGTCTCCTTCTGGGTTTGTATAATACCATACTGCTATTTGTTGTACTGCATCTATATCATCATCTGTTAATAGATTTAGTTCATTAATTGTTACATCTGTATTAGAAACTTCTTCTGCATATGCTGCTGCAGCATTCAATAAATTCTTTTTGTCTTGTACTGCTCTGTTTGCTTCTTCTGTTGTTGGGTTTGTTTTTGGTGCTACATAACAGTTGTCTAATATCCATAACAATGCTTTATATCCTTTACTTGAAGTGTCTGGTAAAACATTCTTATATTGATTTGGTGTTATACTGTTTGGATCTTTTAAATTAAAATATTGTGTGTAATGTGTTTCTTGTGGTGTTCCTGATACATAATCACTAGAACCAAATCCAGGGCCACCTTTTAAACAATATATTGTACTGTTTAAACCTTTATCATTACCATTTCCATCTGTTTCATAAATTTTCCATACATTTTTGTTATTGCTTGCAAGTTTATATCCATAACCTGAATTTCTCAATAGTTTAATATTAAGATACATACTACCTGTAGCTGCTTTGACTGTAGTAAACAAGCTAAGCATACAAGTTACTAGAAACAAAATTGTTATAAATATTATTCCTTTTCTTTTCATTGATTTACCTTCCTTTTAGTTATAATATTATACTTATATTTTACTTTCGTATTTTATCAATGTCAATAGCAGTTTTTTCCTATGTTACATGCGTTTTTTTAACACTATTTTTTATACTTACGGATATACATTTTCCATTTTAAAATTTAATTTTTATGCATTATATTACAATTATATTACATTTTTGTAACATTTTCAAGTTTTTTTAAGTTTTACTATGTCTTTTATTAGATTTCCGTAAGAGTTTATCAATTTATTGCAATAAAAAAATGAAACTTTATTAAGTTTCATTTTTTTGTGGAGGCGCCTATCGGAATCGAACCGATGATCAGAGTTTTGCAGACTCGTGCCTTACCGCTTGGCTAAGGCGCCAAAAATATTTAATTATAGTCACGAATAAGTTTGCTTACCAGCGACTCGCTAGCGCTCCCTGCATACTGATGTTGTAACTCACTAGCGTTCGAACAACCTCAGCAGCTTGGCTAAGGTGCCATTTTTTAATATAAAAAATGGAGCGGGAAACGGGGCTCAAACCCGCGACCTCTGCCTTGGCAAGGCAGCGCTCTATCAACTGAGCTATTCCCGCATATGCTTTTTTCAAAGCATATTTATAATAACAAATTTTCATAAAAAAGTCAAGGTACTAATGATAAAAAATCTATAAAATAATCAAATATATTCTTTTTTTCTATGATTTGCTTATTCTTTATGCTTAAATTGGCTATTGTTTTTCCAGCTATTTGCACTTTCGCGCTACCTATGACTCTGCCTTCTTCTACTGGTGCTTCTAAATAGTAAAGTGAATTTATCTCTATTTTCACATTATCAATATCTGTTCTCTTTACTGCAATCTTGGAATAGTCTAAGTTTTCAATCTCTAAATCTATGTTTTTTTGTTTTGCTTTATTTATATATATGCGCTTTTCATTTAAATATTTCCAATTTTCAAATTGTTCTTTAATATTTTTTTCAATATCAATCACTTCATAATTTTTATATGCATATTCAATCAATTTTATGCTGTCTAAAGTTCTGATTTTTTTAGTATCTGCACCCAACACTATTGTTATGATATCTAGATCATTCCTTTTACACGCTGTTACTAAACATCTGCCTGCTCCATTTGTAAAACCTGTTTTTACTCCATACACTCCATTTAGGTTTCCTAATAGTTCGTTTGTATTTCCTATTAAACTGCTTCTGGCATTTATTGTAATATTATAACTTTTTGAATTTACAACTTCTTTAAATTTTGGTATATTAAGTGCGTAATCTGCCATACATGCAAGTTCATATGCTGTTGTATAATGTTTCTCTTGATCTAACCCATGTGGAGTCACAAAATGACTATTTATTAATCCCATTTCACTTGCCTTTTTATTCATCAGGTCTGCAAAGCCTTCTATTCCTCCGCCAACATGTTCTGCTAAAGCTACGGCTGCATCATTTCCAGACTTTAACATTAGTCCATATAATAAATCATGTACTGTAATTTTATCATTTGCTTTTAATCCCAATCTGGAGCCTCCAGTTCCTGCCGCTTTTTTACTTATTGTTACAATATCATTTAGATTAGAATTTTCTAATACTACTATAGCTGTCATTATCTTGGTTGTGCTTGCCATCGGAACCTGCTTAAGTCCGTTTTTTTCATATAATATCGTTTTTGAATTTCTGTCAAATATTAAACCTACTCTTGCATTTAGCTTTAGTTCATCTGCATTTTTTGCAACAGTTTCAATTGTCTCTTTTTTTATCTCATCTACATCTATTATTTCATTATCATCTATATTAGCGTAGGAGATGGTATTTATATATAATATAGTAAACATTAAAAAAGCAAATGTTATCTTTTTTATTATATTATAATCATTTTTAAAGGGGTGCTTTTTGCCCCTGTCCCCCAAATCATCCTTTATCTTTTTCATATAAAAACTCACCTTTTACATTATATTTATAAAGGTGAGTTTTATGAATAATTTAATTATCTTCTAGCATCTCTTGCTTCTGCATCTCCCCAAGGCGTTCTTTCTTCCTCTTCTTCTGTTCTTTCTTCTTGTTTTACTTCTTTTATGTCGTCATTTACTCTATCTTTAGCTTGCTTTTCTGTTAATTCTTCTTCTCCTATCATATAATTAAAAATTGCCACAGCTTCATGCTTTTGATATCCTTGCTCTATAAAGCTTTCTATTATTTCATCAGAATGTTGCATTAAATACGTTCTATCATATTGAATCTCATCTTGTGGTTTTCCCATATTCTCCACTGCTTCATATGAACTAGTTTCTTTATCTGGATCCGCAACTCCTGTTTTCATGGATGTTGCTTCATTTACTTCTGCACTATTATAGTCTCTTCCTCTAACCTCAATGTCATGTGCTGCCCATTCTCCATTTCTTCCCTGTCTAGCTTCTTCTATGTCTAAATATCCATACTGATCAAATTTTACATTTATTCTAACATCTCTTACGTCTGGATCTCTTCTAGTTAAGTTTTGAGTTCTCATTACTTGCTGTGGAGTTTCTCTTGTCATAGGGTTGCCATCTCTTCCCATAGATATGGTCTCTTGTCTAATTGAAGTGTTTGATGGCTGAATATATTTAGAAGGCTGTAAGTCACCATTTTCATCAATATATTCTGCTTTTACCTTTCCGTCATTATCACGACTGAAAATTAAGCCTCTTTCTATTTCTGGATGATCTTTATACAAATTGCTGTTATCTCTAACTATTAATACATTATTTACTGGAATTCCCTTTTTAATTGCAATTTCTTGTTCTTCAACTCCTTCTTCTTGTTTTTCTTCTTCTTGCTCATCTTCTACTTTTTCATCCTTTTTATCTTTTTGCTCTTTTTTCTCAACTTCTTGTTTTAATTCTTCATGTTCTAGTAATAACTCTTCTTCTTTTAATCCTTCTGGTAGTTCGAACTCCGCTTCTTCCAATTTTAATAGTTTGAAAAATTCTTTATATTCATCTCTTAAGTTTTCAATATACTCAGATGTAAATTGAATTTTACCCTTTTCATCTACAGTTGCAATCAATTCTCCATCTTTATTATATATTTCAAAAACTTCTGCCTTTTCTTTTCCATTAGTTCTTTGTAATTTAGTAATAAATATATCATTGTCTATAAATCTTGCAGAATCAAACGTAAATTCTTTATAATATGTTATACTTGAAATTTCAGTATCTTTTCCTTCCCTCTCTGCTATTTGTGTATAGATTCCTGCCATTGTTTGTTTTACTTCTTCTTGTTTTTGTTCCATAACTAATCTCCTTATTTTTTTACTATTATATCATATAATGAAAAACTTGTGAAGAATAAATCTTCACAAGTTTTTTCTATACTCCAAATGACATTACAAAATCAGTGTTTTCATTTAAACGCATTACAAATGTTTTTGTTATACTCTTTGTACCTTCTTCATTTCTAATCTTTATATCGTACATATAAATATCCCCTTGCTTCCTTGCATTGCTTGCAGATATTTCATTTTTCTCAAAGAAGTTAGAACTTATATATTTTTGGAAGTCTGCTAGTGTTTTGAAATTATTAGACTTGAAAGTATTATCTAGTTTGCTATATACATAGTTATAGTCTTTATCATTTATAGCAGCAAAACATTTTTGAATATTTAAGAGTACTTTTTCTTCATCTGATGCTTTATTATACCTTTCTGTAAATTCTGGTAAGTTTATTGTATAAGTATCTAATATTACATTAAAATTCATTATTCCATTTTCATTAAATATGTAATAATTCTGATTTTGGTCCACACATATATACTGTGTATGACTATCTGCTTGTTTCTTTTGATATTTGCTTAAAGTCATCGTTCCTAATTTGTATATATTGCTTTTTACATAGTTTTCAAAACTTAACTGTGTGCCAAATTTTTTAGTAGAATATTCTGTATTTAATAATTTATATGCTCTAGTTCTGTTATATAGCAAATCTCTTTTATATGTATTAAATACATCTGTTATATATGTCTCATCATTAATTACTTTATATTGATATACATTGTCTATATCATTTTTAATGCTTTCTTCCACTGAAATTTGTATATTATCACCAGTTTTTAAATTAGCATATTTGGCTTTAACATAATCTTGTAAATATATTTTAAAAGTTTTGTTTTTCATATCTGTTTTTACTATTGCAGAAAAGTCTTGGTTTTTATTAGACTTAATATCCAGTAAATTTCCATATATAATATATACATATAAATTTTCTTTCTGTTCACTAACATACATATCATTTATTTCTACATTTACTTCATTTATCTTTGGTAACTTGTTTAATAAATTTTCCTTTGTAATACTAGCATATTTTATATAGTCTTCGTCTAACATATTGTATATTGCTGTAATGTTATTATTTTGCTCTCTTTTTATGCTTTCAAGTGCTTCGCCTTCTAGCATATAATTGCTATTAAAATTATTAAATATATTTGCATATGTACTATAAAATTTTTCGATGCAAGTTTTTACAACATAAAAGTCGTTTCTAATTTCTACAGGCCTTAGTTCCTTTGTAAGTTGATATGTAATTTCTTCAACTGGCACTTCGTCAATTGATGTTGCTGGACTTTTCTTTATATTTAGTATAAGTAAAATTGTTGTAATCAATATAACAATTATGGTACATACAATAATTATTAACATTTTAATATTTTTCATGAAATTCACTTATATAATAAATATTATTATATAAAACTCCTTTCTATTTTATTGTGGAGCTCTTAAACCGTATAAGCAACTGTTTACACCTACTCCTCCGTTTGGTGCTGCGCTCCTAATTGCGTTTCCACTTCCCGCATTATATACTTGGCCATTTCCTGCATAGATTTCAACATGTCCAGAATATATAACAATATCTCCCGGCTTCAACTCAGATTTTGATACTTTTGTAAATCCTTTTTTGGTTTCTAATGTGAGTTCTAATGTTTCAACGCCATCTGTGTGTTCTTCTGTTGTAAGATATCCAGCTTCTTGTAATACCCATGAAACAAATGTTGCACAACAACTTTTTCTTGTTTGTGGACTAGTTTTTGATCCTTCAAATGTAGGTGATAAATAATGTGAGCCTCTACTTAATGTATTACATTCTTCATATTCGTTTCCACCATATACACAATAAACATAATTGTTTTCTTCCATATATTGATGTATAATTTGTGCCCATTCAATTATAGCTCCCCCCTCTGGTGTAAAGCTATGTGTTGCGATATTATATCCTGTCTTAAATAGCAACCATTCTGCTTTTCTTCTTGTAACCAAACCTGCTAATATGTTTCCTTCACTATCTTTTGTAGGTGTATTCATATAGTTTTTATATAAAGCATGGTTATACATTGCATCATTTTCTGCTATACCGTATTCATTATCTTTTTCATTCCAGTATTTATTGTATGCATCTTTAAATCCAACTATATTTCCGCAATTATAATATCTACTAACTAATGCTATAATTTGATATGGTTTTAACCCCAAACCATTTGTTGCTGTCTCTACTGATGCTTTCATTTCAGATAATATCTCTTCTTCTATACTGTCTACTAGTTCATTATCCATTCGGTCTCCTTCTTTTAGTGTAGAAGGATCTATTCCTCTCGCTATAAATCTTGAACCTTGCGCCTCTATATTAACTCCATATCCCACTGTTCTATTTCCTGCCGAATCTTTATACACAACATATTGTCCGCCTTCTTCTCTTGTTCCCTCAAAGTACCTTATAAAAGACTTTAATGAACCTACACCTGATACCTCACTGAAATCTTTGATGTTAAATATACTAAGGTCAAGCTCTGTTACTCCATAGTCTTTATCAGTATATTTATACATTATGTATCTCATAACTTGTTCTAAGTTTTGTAATCTTCCGTCTTTCTCCATTAGACCAAATAGCCATTCAGCACCACTTACCATATTGGTTTTTCCTGCTGCTTCATATCTATTTGAATTTGGAATTTTAAAGTAGTCATCTAATAGTCCTAGGAATGTTGTTTTGTCATCAACCACAAAATTGTTTTTTACTTGTCTTTTTTCATTTTTATATGACTCTTTTGTTACTCCTTGGCTTCCTTTTTCACCAATTTTATTAATTACATTTCCTCTGGTTTCTTCTTTATACATTGTTCCTGTCACATCAGTTGTGAATTCTCTGCATTTATTTGTATTCCATTCTACAGTTTTACCTGCTGAAGGGTCTCCCGGTTCTTGATCATCTGCAAGAGATGAATCTTCATTTGCCGTGTTCTTTTCATAATTATGATAAGGTGTTTGTTGTTCTAGCTTATATGTTATTCTTTGTTCACTAAACCATGTTTTTGCATATGTTATTTTAACTGTAGGAATAACTGTAGTTGTGGTTATTTTAGTTGTTTTTAACATATTTCTTGGTTCGTTTTTACTTGTAGATTTACCTGTTACAGTTCCTTGGTGTTTCTTTTCCGTTGTTGTTTTACTATTTCTAATATAACTATATTTTTCCTCTTCTACATTTACAGTTTCGGTATCCATAATTGTTAATTCTATTCTACTATTCTTCACCATATCTGTAACTGCAGATACAAATTCAGGATTTTGTGATACCATAGTTAAATATATAAAAAAGTTCATTGGAGTAGTATATTGTGAGATAGCACTTTTATAATCTATATGTTTTAAACTAATTATAACTTCATCGGCTTTTCCCGTAGTTTCTATTTTTGTCCACTGTGCTATTACTAGTTTACCTTCATCATCTATTGAATAATGATTTTTTATAGTATTTAATCCTTTTTCATTGTTTTTTGCTGCTTCTTCTTGCATCGTCGAATATGACATCCACGACATAGGAGTTGCTTTCGAATTTTCATTTATATATTCCTGATCATTTGCTCTATATATGTATACTTGTCCATATGTTTTTTGGTTATATGCATTACCACTTGCAATCACTGGTTCATAGTGAGGTGTTTCTGTTACAAGTTGTGCCTCTAAAAATTTCCTTACATATTTTTTAGAAGCTTCTTCTTGTTTTGCTTTTAATGTTTCATCTGTGTCCGTATCATCGGTTTCTATATCTCCCAGTAACCACAGGTCATCCATATCGAAGCCCATTTCTTGAATGTTATCAATAACTTTTTTGATATCATCATCTTTGATAGTAATTGAACCATCCCATGAATCATCTGCTGTAAAAAGGTTTACGAATGAATTTATTACACTCTGAATAGTATTTCCTATTGTATCAAATATACTAAATAATGACATTGCTAATGATACAACTACAATTATAGGTATTAATATTGCAGATATTATTGCTATTCTAACTTTTTTGTTTTTTAAAAGACTAAATCCATTCTTTACTGCACCAAGTACATTTCCAGTAGATACGTTTTTAGCTAAGTTAGCTCCATCTCTTACTGCATCTTTTGTGTCTTGAATAGTATCACTTGCTTTTTCTGCTAAGCTTTGTTCATTATTTTGTTCTTCATCCATTTTCTCACCTTCTTTGCTAGATTTTTATTGTTATACTTGTTTTTGTATTTGTTTCTTGGTTTAGAGTTATATTTCCAAATTGTATCTTTTCTATTACTCTAGTTGGAGCATATATTTTATTAAATGAAATGTTTAATTCCGTAGTTCTTCCTGCTCTTAATAATAAATTATATTCTGGGATTTCATGTAAAAAAGCCACATATTTCGTATCATTTTTATCTAACAAACAAATATCTTCGCTGTTTTTCCCATCACTAAGTAAAATTGTAGTTGAATTATTATTTTTTATTGTTATTTTGTATTGTTCATAACTTCTATATACTTTTTTGCTCTTTATTGTTATTTCTATATTGTTTGTTACTTGAGTTTTATTTATTTCTTGATTTTTTATAAAGTTATTTATATTAAGTTTTCTTTCCCCATCTTGATTTATTATTGTTATATAATCCTCGAAATTATTATTTGCTCCAGTTCCACCTGTTGCTAACAAATTATCTTCATAATATGTTATTTTATATGTATATGAACCTGCTTCAGTATATAACAATTCTAAGTTGTATGTTTTTTTAGTTTTAAAGATTCTATTATAATAATCATTTATAAACTCATTAATGTTATTATTAAATTCTTCTTTACAGTCATTTGATAATAACTCATATGATTTTTGCGTTTGATTATTGTTACAATAATCAACAAAAGTTTTTATGATGTCAGTGTTCTCCTTAGTAACTGTCTCTGACACATTTTGCCCTGTTATAGTTGATCTGGTTGGTTTTTGTAAGTCTGTTACTTTTGAAATTGTGTTTGTTCTGTTATTATTGATTTTATCTGCATTCTGTTTTTTTACAATCTGATTTGCAACCTGTATAATTATAAAAACAAAAGCTATAACAGCTATCGTTATTATTATCTTTCGTTTGTTTTGATTCCAGTATCTTAATAACTTTATCATTGTTATAGCTCTCCTTTATTTATTAATCTTTCACACCTTTAGCTGCTTTAATATACTTAACCGCTCTACTTGCCTCTTTTCCTGCATCAGAACTACTATATCCACCCTTTTCAAGTGCAGATTTTAAGCTATTTGTTAAGTTAGTTACTTTTTGTTTATCTCTTAAATCCTTTGCATCATATCCTTTTGCTTCTTTCATTACTCTTGCTATATATCCTTGTACATCTGTATCATCACTGACTGGTCCTAGTTCCTTCTTTAATTTATCTTCTAGCTTAATTGCTTTTATAGCATTATCGCCATCTATTCCACGTGCACTATAATAAGCTCCTTGCTCTTTTTTAGCTTTAAGTTCTGATTTAGATAGTGCTGAGCCATCTTCATGTTTAAATTCGTGTTGATATATTGCATCATACTCTGTACTCTTTACATAGTCTCTTTCAGCCTGAGAAATAAGAGTATCTGGACCATAAGCACCTTCTTTATAAGCTTCTGAGATTGATGATCTTGCTGAGCTTATCGCTCCCGGAAGTGCTGCACTACTTAATGCTGCTCCTGCTGTTGTATATTTCCAAACATCTCCTAATTCGTCTCCTGCTATTCCTGCAGCCATTCCAAGTATAGCTCCAGGTGCCGCTTTGCCTACTGTTTTTGCTGTACCTATAGCTGCTTTCTTAGCAACATTAAACGTTCCTCTTGCTGTATTTCTAATTGGTTTAGGAATATATCCTATTCCTTTTTTAGCTAAATCTTTTACAGATTTTGCTCCATTTCCTATTGTTCTTCCAAATTTAATTGTTTTTTGTCCAAGGTTTGTTCCGGCAAATTTGTTTCCGTAATTCTTTTCCTAAATTTTTAGTGCTGTCTCCTATCCATTCTCCAAAACCTCTAGCATCATCTTGTTTCCAAGCAAATGCTCTCTTCCACATTCCATCCGTATTTTGTTCTGTTGGTTGAGTTTGAGTATCTTGGTCCGAATATTTTTCTGGATTTAAGTACATGTCATTATCATCCCATGTATCCACTGGTTGATTATTGCCTTGATTACCTGAATTGTTATCATTATTTTTATTTTGATTGTTTGATAATTCAGGTTTTCCTTGTTCTAAATTACCATTTGAATCTGATGTTCCGTTTTTGCCTACTCCTGTTTCTGCTAAGCTTGGTGTATCTGCTTCTGGGGTTTTCTTCGTCTTAATATTGCCTTTTCCTCCACTGCTTCCACCCTTGTTACCTTTTGAACTTAAGAAGTTTTTAGCCATATTCATTGCTGCAGCACCACCTGCTACACCTACTAGTCCTCCTAATGCTCCTGCTGTTGATGCTTTTTCAAATCCAAAGAATTTTCTTAATAGTTTTTCTGCCGGTGTTATGAATGCTAGTGCAATAATTGCAAATATTGGGTTTTTGGCTGTTAATTCTACTGCTGAACTAACAAATATTGTATATATAATTAAATGGAATGGCTGTAATAGTGCATTGAATATGTATTCTTTGATCCACATATCAAATGCTTGTGCTTTTCCATCTTTTAGTTTATCTATAGGATATGTTAATGCTACTAATGGTGCTATTAAAGTCAAAAATGCCATTATTATTACCCTTTTCAAATAATAAAAAGTAAATAAACATGTATATATTACCATTGCTATATAAAAAATTAGATATAAAAGTTTATTCCATCCATTATTAGATTGCATATTAAATCTAATTAATCCCATTAAATCAGTACTAAACTGCACATCTTTTTCCCCAGCTTTTACTGCTGTCTCACCATCATCTTCTACTATTCTTACAGTAATATTATTTCCATTTAACCCATCTGTTGCTCCATTCAATGCATTTGAAATTTCTTCAACAATAGTAATAGTAAATGTCATAATATAATGTAAACAGAATAGTAAACACATTGCAATGAGCCAATCCATCAGCATTTGTTTATACTTAGCCTTATCAGATGATGTACTGCTTATAATTATTCTAATTCCCACATATACAAGTACCAACATTAAACCAACAATTGCTAAATTTCTTAAAGCTACATACCAACTTGCTATAGTATCATGAAGTTGTATTGCAACTGATCGTTCCTGCATTTCTGTATTACCATTCCATTGATTTGGATTAACAAAGTTTATATCCAGTGCTGGAATTAAATTTGCAAAAATTTTATCCGGAGTATATTTGAATGTAGGAATATAATAATTCGCACCTCCAAACAAAATCTTTTTATCCAAACCACTTTCCTTTATTTTTTCCATTGGTTCTGCGCCTGCTGGATACTGGAACTCATCATATTTTCCATTTTCATTTTTTAGAAAATCTTTTGGATCTGCTAAAAATAAATTTAAAACTCCTCCATCATCACTGTTATTCATTTGACCATCAACCAAAAACGCTTGTAGTCCTCCAACTACGACATCAAATAGTGTTCCTATCAAGTCAAATAGTGGATCTAATAATACACCGCCTATGCCAGCTTGAGAACGAACTGGAACTGCAAAACTAAGTAATGATACTATCATTATCGATATTACTGTCTTTTGTATTATTTTGTTTTTAGTAATTAGTTTTTTCATACCTTCCCCCTAATAAATTTCTTGTCTTCTCTTTTGGCTCTTCATCTGTGCTAATTTATTTAAGTTCGTTTCAACGAATTCAAATTCTTTTGCTGTAGGCTGTATTTGAATAATTGCGCTATCTGCTCCTACTTTTAGTAATCCTTCTCCTTTAAAGCAAGTGATTAAGAAATTTGCTTCTCCTTCACTTAGTTTAAATACTTCTTTTAAGTATTGTATTTCTGATTTATCTTGTGCTAAAAATAGCTTTGTATCTGATGATGTTAATACTGCTTGTGCCTCTGGTTTTTCATAGAAATCTTGGAATCTTTGTGAAATGATTGCCAAAGATACATTTCTTTTTCTAGCACGTCTAGCCATAGTGTTTAAGAAGTCTACGGCTTCTGGGTATGGTAAAAGCATCCATGCTTCATCTACTAGTACCCTTTTCTTTGCTGCTTTTGTTCTATCTTCACTATTTTTCTTAACATATTTTTCCCAAATCCATGCTAGCAAAATTTGTTGTGCTAGTGGTCTTGCAAATCTTTCTTCTAGTTGTGATATATCTAGGTTGATGAATAATGTACCATCTAATAGATCAAAGGTAGATTGTCCATCAAAATATGCCATTTGCCCATCATATTCTCTTATGTATTGTTTCATAACTTTTAATAAATAGCTGTAATGGAAGTTATAGTCATGATTTGTGTTTTCTGCCGCCTTATTTTGTATTCTTCTATACCAAGAACCTATTGTAGGCATCTGTTTTCTTTCTTTTCCAAGCATATTTCCCTCTAATCCGTTATTTGAAGCTTCATATAAGCTATTTGGATCAGATGTAATTCCATGTGCAGCATATTCTTCTGCAACTGATTCGGCTATTATTTGTTTTGTAAGTTCATTTACCTCTTGGCTTCTAGTACTACCTCTTGCCATTGTAAGTAAAGCTTGCGTAACGTCTTCAACCTTATTTTCAACATTAAGCACTAGTCTGTCTCTACCAGTGATTTCGTCTTTTACAACCTCTGTTTCAATATCAAATATATTTATAACTGTTTTTGATGTTGGTGAAAGTACCACATTTATTCCACCTAAACTTTCTGCAACTATACTATACTCGCCTTCAGCATCTAGTGCTAAGCTTTGTATTCCCATCAATACTGCTGAACGAGAAATTAAAGTTTTCATTGTAACTGATTTACCAGCACCTGATTTAGCAAATATAACCATGTTATAGTTTGTTAATGAATTGTGGAAATTATCAAACATAATTGGCACTCCAGTTTGTTTATTTACTCCTAGTGGTATTCCTGAAGGATGTCCAACCTCTGATGTCGTAAATGGGAATACAGTTCCCATAGATCTACGGTCAAAGGTATGTACTTTTTTAATTTTATCTTCCATTAATGGTAAATTTGATTGGAAAGCCTCTTCTTGCATTGCCCATGCACTTTTTATATTTACCAAAGATTTAGACATTTCTGTTGCTAATAGCTTTGTATATTTGTCTAGGTCCTCTAGGCTATATGCAAATAAAGTTGCTACAATTGATGCTTCGTAAAGTTTATTATATCCTGCTGCTATTTCATCTCTTAATTGCTCTGCCTCAAATCTTTTTTGACTTAATGTACTTTCTCTATTGATATTACCTCTATCTGCTGCCACAATTCTTTCTGTTTCTAGTTCATTTATAACTCTGTTTAATTCATTTTGTGATCTAGATTCTTGAATTGGATTTATATATATTGATGTGTTTATATCTCCAAACAAATACATATCTCTAAATAGTTCTGGAAATGTACACATTCTTGGTAAGCTTGATACAAAAAAGCTTCTTGCATATCTTGTAACATTTGATATTATTTCTAAGTGATCTATATTACTTGTATCAACTCCAGATGGAGCAATTAATTCTTTTATTGTTTTCTTTTTTAGAATTTTAAATTCTTCTGGCTTTGTGTAGTCATTATGCTGATTTTGTATTACTTCTTCTCTTTGTTTGTTTTTCTTGCCCATCTTCTGTACCTCCCTCAACATTAGTAGTTTGTTTTTTAGGTCTTCCTCTTCTTTTTGCTGTATCTTGATTTACTTTTTCTATTGCATTTTCTGCAATGTCTTTTCCTACAATATTTTTATTTTGAGCAATAATCATTTTAGCCATTTGATCTATTAAATCTTCCTTAGATTCTTGTTTTCTTTCTAGTGCTTGTTCTTTTTCTGATTTTGCTTCTATTACTTTTTGATTTGCTTTATCAAAAGCCTCTTTTTCAATTTGTTCATTAAGTGCTTTCATTTTTTTGTCTACAACATCTGGAGCTGTAGAATATAGTTCATCATATCCAGCTTCTATTGCTTTATCTACTCCATAAACCTCTGCATCATCACGGTTATATGCAACATATAGTAAGTCTACTAAATCATTTGAATTAAGTACTCTTCCGTTTACACCACATACTCCTAAAGTTCTAATAATTGATTGCGCTCTTGTGTATAGTTCTGAAAAAGCTAAGTTTGTAATTTCTTGTCTGTCAAAATTGTTTTCTCCTAGTTCCTCTGGATAGTATGGAATAACTACATAATATTTTTGATTTAACACATTTTTATTTAAGCTCATTTTTTCTGTTGTATAAATTATGTCTTTTCCATATTCATATAGGTTTGTTGTTTTAGTTAATTCGTAAAATGCTGCTTTTATTTCTTCATCTGTATAATTTCCCGAGTTAACCATTTTATCATATTGTAGCTTTTCCTTTTCTAATTGGCTTTCTATTTCTTGAACTTTTGAACGATATGTTTGTATACTGTTCTCTAAGTTTATTGTTCTAGTTTGTGTGTATATTTGTACTGGATGTCTTAATGTATTTAAGAATTGTATAAAGCCTTCTTCAACTGCGTTTTTTTCTACTTCTGACATAAGGTCATAGTTAACACCTTGACATTCTACAACCATTACATATTTTGTACCTTTTTTAGTTATAATCATGTTATCTTCAATTTTGTCAAACTCCATAAAATCAAATACTGATTCTACTGTATATGATTTTGTTGTTTTTTCTGCTGATACAGTATTACTTGTTTTTTGAGTATTATCTGTTTTTTGGTTTCTTGATTTAAAATATAATATACAAAGAATGCCTAACAAAAGAAACATTACTAATAAAACAGCTATTAATATCATTGTTATTGTATTAATCGTCATTATTGTTTCCCTCCTTGTATACATATATTTTTTTACCTTTTGCCTTGAATTTTATTGCTCTTTTTATTATATCGTCTATATTTTCTCCACCTGTTTTTTTGCTAAATTCGAATTTTGCTATTTCTGGAACTTTTATTGTTCCTATTCCAAAACCGAGTAGTGCAAATAATGCCACTATTGCTATTCCCACCATCGTCATATTAAGTAATTTAAATATAAAGTAGAATATTAAACCTATACCTGCTGCAACAACTGTATATATTAAGCTTTTAGTAGAAAATATAAATAGTATTCTATTTTCACCTTTTACATTTCTGGGTAAGTTATATGTGCCCATTATGCTTCCTCCTTTGTTTATTTATATATCTATTTTTACTCAATATATATTATATCAAATATTATCGAAAAATGTAACTACAAAATAAAAAAAAGTGCATAAAAATGCACTTTTTAATATAATTGTAATATTTTTGTAATGTTTCTGTAATATTATCCTGTGATTCCTTGTGCTAATCCTACTACAACTTTTGTAATTGCAGATGCACCAAAGATTAATATTGCACCAACTAGGTATGGAATCATTGTCTTTTTGTATTCTGCTTTTTCTGAAGCACTACCCATCATGTATTTAATACCTAAAACTAATAGTATAATAACAGCTACTACTACACCTACTGTTGTAATAATACCAATTAATTGATTTCCTATTTTTGTTACATCATTTTGTGCATTACTTGTAGTTCCTTTTAGGCCTCCTGCTATATTGGCTGCATCAATACCACCATTAGCACTAACCATAGTAGTTAATGTCATAGAAATTACTGCAATTAATAATAGAACACTTGCTAACTTAATTGTTCTTTTCATAGTTTATCCTCCTTCTTATTTTTTTATTGTATATAAATGTTTCATTTATGAAACAATTTTAAAATCAAATTTATCTTAAAATAGTTATTACTAACTTCCAAATTCCAAACGCTCCAAAGATAACTACGCATCCAATAACAAATGGAATTAAAGAGTCTTTTACTTTTGCTTTTTGTTCTACACTACCTGTTATAAATTGTATTCCTAATACAGATCCAACAATTACAGCTATTACCGTTCCTAGTATGAGTAGTACATTATATATTATATCTGATAAATTTTTTATTTTATCTCCTGCTATCATATCAGATGATGATCCATTAGTTATAAATCCGTCTGCTCCCTGAATAATATTAGATATAGTTGTAGCTTGTACAATATGTGTAGAACAAATCATTAATATAAAAATTATTAAAATAAAGAATATTTTTCTTTTCATAATTCGTTCTCCTTTTTATTATACTATAATTATTATTATGTTGCAATACATTATTTTATTGCATCTTGTGTAAGTTTTGCAATCAATCCAACAGCTGTAGATGCTGCTAGTAAAAGCACTACCCCAATTATATATGGTATCATACTTTTTTTGTACTCAGCTTTTTCCTCCACGCTTCCAATCATATATTTAATTCCTAATACAGTTAATGTAATAGCAGATATAACTATTCCTATTACAGTAATTGTTCCTAAAATGGGATTTACCCTATTCACTATCTTATCTGAATCTGTAGAAGAAATTCCTCCTGGTTTATAGTTTCCAGGATTATCTATAGGATTTCCTGTTGCAATACTATATGTTGGTATAGCAAATAATATTAATATTAAAAATACTATTGCTATTATCACTAATTTATTATTTTTTATCATATTTTTCTCCTGTAAACGTACAATTTTATATATTATAACTGATTTTTGCACATTTTTCAAGTACTAATATAGCATATATTTCTATTTTTGGCATTATTTTAATACAAATGTAACGAAAATGTAATGTTTTTGTAATAATTTTAAGTAAATTAATACAAGGAACCCTCTACTAATAAGTGTTCCTTGTATTAATTTATATATTTCAAAGAAGTAAATTATCCCTTTACCAATTCCATTTTCCTAGTGTTTCTTTTGGGTGATCTAATTTCCATGCTATAATATTTGGCAATTAGTTCATCTAGTTCGACGCTAATTTGATAAGTAATACTATAGTCTTCTCCATTAAGAATGCTGTTGTTTAATCTTTCCCTTAATTTACAAATTTCATCATTTAACATAAAAATCACTCTCCTTTTTATATTTTTTCTTAAGTATATTTCTAAAATACCATATTTTTACAAATTAGTCAATTGTTTTTTACTTATTTTGTGGTATTTTGCCAATTTTTCGTTCGACATTTTTCTACATTATTTTACAACATATCACATTATCTGTGTCGATTTATTAAATTGCTTTTTTTTATGCTATTTTTGTGCATTTTATTTGTATAAATTCGACAAAAAATCTCTCCAGAATTCGGAGAGATTTTAATATTATTTATTAGGTTCAATTATTGACAATACTTTATTTTCATTTTTGAACATTTCATTTAAAATATTTTGTGTATATTCTTTTGTTACAGTTTCAAATTCTTCTATATAGTCAAAGCTTTGAACTTTTTTCATAGTATCTGCTAAAAACATTCTAGCTATATTAGCAACACTATTGTACTCTATAACATAATCACCATAAAGTTTTCTTCTTGCTCTTTCAAATTCTTCATCATCTAATCCTTGTTGTTTTAGTTGTTCTATTCTATCAGTTATCTTTTGAGCAACTTTTTTAGGTTCTTTTGAAGCTCCTGATATCAATGTGTGTGCATATTGTGCACTAAATTCATAATCAAAATCTGGTTGTGCTAATAATAATCCTTCTTCATATAATTCCTTATATAGTTTCGAGCTCTTGCCTATGATTATATTTAACAATATTTCAATAGCTATATGTTTTTTGATTGCCGCTTCTTGATTGTTTTCAATGTCTTTGTATGCCATCATAAATATTGGTATACTTACTTCCATTTGAGCTATTTTTTCTGGCATATTTATTTTATCTTCTTTTGCAGTATATATTCTTTTTATATCTGCTTGGTTTTCTTTTGGTAATAAACGTTTTTTAATTTCTTCCAACAATTTTTCTGGTTCAAAATCTCCACATACTACCATTGTCATATTTGATGGATGATAAAATGTGTTATAACATTTATACAATACATCTGGATCTATTTTGCTAATTGATTCTACTGTTCCTGCTATATCTATTTTTATCGGATTTTCTTTATACATACAGTCTAGAGCATTCATATATAATTGCCAGCCAGGATCATCATCATACATTTTTATTTCTTGGCCTATTATACCTTTTTCTTTTTCAACATTTTCATCTGTAAAATATGGATGTTGCACATAGTCCATAAGCTCATCTAGGCCTTCTTCAAAATGATCAGTACATTCAAATAGATATGCTGTGTGGTCATTTGTTGTATATGCGTTTGCATCAATTCCAAGTGCCATTAAAGTATCTAAACTATTTGTTCCATCTGGTTGTTCAAACATTTTATGTTCAAGAAAGTGTGCTACTCCATCTGGTATATATACTTCCTCTCCTGTTTTTGGCATTATAAAGTGATTATCTATTGAACCAAAGTGTGTTCCCCATATTACATATTTCTTTTTTGTATGTTGTTTTGGTATTATAATTACTTGCATACCGCTTTCTAGTTTTTCAACATATGCTTTTTCTTTAATTTTTGAACTTTCTATAATTTTCATCTTTTCACCCCTTAGTCTTTTAAAAAATAAATGGTATTGATATTTATGTTTTGTGCTAGCTTAACAATTTGGTCTTTTGTTACTGCTTTTATTTTGTCCATGTATTCTTTTAAGTCTACAAATCTATTAGCTAATTCTTGTCCATAATAATAGGTTATTTCTGTATCTTGTTCTTCTGATATTCCTTCAATAGAAGCTATTATTAGTTCTTTACTGTCTTTGATGTCTTTATCTGTGAAATTACCATTTTTCATATTTTCTAGTTGTTGTTTTATTGTATCTAAAGCTTTTTGATAATTTTGTATTTCAATTCCTGCACGAATAAATATACAATTTTTAGTTCTATTATAGTTTGATCCTGTTGTATATGCTAAACTTGCTTTTTCACGTACATTTTGGAATAATTTCGAGTTTGCTCCTCCACCTAGTATTGCATTATACACAGCAGATATAAATCTACTATCTTCTGCTGTTTCATTTATATTTAAGCCCATTACTAGTTTTCCTTGTGTTACTTGCATACTCTCATTTATTATATTTGGCTCTCTAATTTCTATTTGTTCAGTTGTTTCATTGTTTACAATATACTCAGGTTTTCTAGCATTTAGTTTTTTAATGTTTTCATTTTGTTCTATAGTTTGTTTTACTTTTTCTTTATCTATAGTGCCTGAATAGAATATATCAATTTTACAGTTATCTATTAATGTTTTGTAGTAGTTATATAATTCTTCTGGTGTTATCTTCTCTAGGTCTTCTATATAACCATATTTATATAATCCATATGGTTTATCTTTAAACATTTCCTCAATACATCTGTCATAAGCATATCTAGCTTTGTTGTCTATTTTGGCTTCTATAATTTGTTTTAGATTCTTCTTTTCCCCTTCAACATATTCTGGTTTAAATTTGTTAACTTCTATTAATGGATTAAATATTATGTCTGTTAAAATATCCATTGCTTCTTTTAATATATTTTCTGAAGATGGTAGAAATTCTTCACTTAGTGTTTCTAAATAGAATTTCATAATGTGGTTGTCACCTGTTTTTTCAACACCACAGTCAAAACTAGCTCCATATAGCATTTCTAATTTTTGACTAATTAAATCTTGTGATGGTATGTTTTTAGTGCCTCTTCTTAATACTGCTGTAAGCAGAGCATCTAAAGTTACATTTTCTTTTTTTAGTGGTGTGGCTAAAAATATTGCGTTTAAGTTTGTTTTATAGTTTTCAGTATAAATTTGGTGTAAAGTTATACCTGGTTTTATTTCTTGTTTTTGATAATTCATTCTTTCTCCTCTTTTCTTTTTTAATTCATGTATATTATAATCTAATTTTGGAAAATTATTCAAGAGCATTTTTAAGATTTGCGATTTAAAATTATTTGGTAAAATTTGTAAGATGTATTGTAATTGTTACTCATTGTTGATATAATGGTCGTATCCTTTTGCAAAGGAAATCTTTGGAAAGGAGGAAAGTTATATGACTTCATTTGATTTAATCTGGAAACTCATGGTTTTGTTACTTAGTACATATAATGATGATGCAGATGACAAAAAAGATTAGAAATAATCTAATAGGAGAGTATGCAACTGCTCTCCTATTTTTTTGCAAAAAAATGAACTAAATGTTGCAACCCATTTAGTTCGAAAGCTATCTGACTTCATTGATAGCTTGTGTTAAACATAGTATACTACTTTTTTTATTATATGTCAAACTAATTTAAATAATTCCTTATATTTTTTTGGAAATTATTGTAATAATTTTTTAGCAACTTCATTTATTGTTTTTCCGTCTGCTGATGCTCCTAATTTTTCTTTTGCAGTTTTCATTACTAAGCCCATTTCTTTCATGGATGTTGCGCCTAGTTCAGCAATTATTTCTTTTACTTTTGCTTCTATTTCTTCTGCAGATAATTGTTCTGGTAAGTATTCCTCTAGTATAGCAATTTCTTGGTTTATTTGGTCTAGCAAATCTTGTCTTCCACTTTTTTCATAATCTACAATTGAATCTTTTCTTTTTTTAGCTTCTTTTGCAATTATTTCAACTATTTGGTCATCTGAAACTTCTATTTGTTTGTCTTTTTCAACTTGTAGAATAGCAGCTCTAACCATTTGGATAACATTTTTTCTAATTACATTTTTCTCTTTCATAGAGTTTTTTAAATCGTCTAACAATTTTTCTTTTAACATACATTTACCTCCCTATTAAGCAAAAATGGATTGAAAAATTCTAATAACTTTCAATCCATCTCTTACTTTTTAAAATTTTCTTTTTCTTGCTGCCTCTGATTTTTTCTTTCTTTTTACACTTGGTTTTTCATAATGCTCTCTTTTTCTTACTTCTTGTAATACTCCGTTTCTAGCACATTGTCTTTTAAACCTTTTTAAGGCATCTTCTATATTTCCGTTATTAACTTTAACCTCTGACATTTTTGTTCCCCTCCCTTCAGTAGTTACACTCTTACGTGTGGGATTTTAACTGAAAATTATTATTTTTACGTTAATTATTATAACTGTATTGGGTAAATTTGTCAATATTTATATAAAATTTTCTAGAAAATACTTGTACTATTTATCAAAATCGAACAAATCGCCTAGTGGTTGTGCTTCATTTACTCTTTTTATAGCTTCTGCAAATAGTGGTGCAATAGATAAAACTTTGATTTTGTCTATTTGTTTTTCTGTGGTTAATGGCACTGTATTTGTAATTATCAATTCTTTTATTGGTGAGTTTTTAATTTTCTCTATTGCAGGTCCACATAAGACTCCATGAGTACATGCTGCGTATATTTCTTTTGCTCCGTGTTCTTGCAAGATTTTAGCTGCTTCTACCATAGTTCCGGCAGTGCTTACCTCGTCATCAAATATTAATGCTGTTTTTCCTTCTATGTCTCCTATAATGTTTGCTGCTACTGCTTTATCGTCATTGCCAGTTCTTCTTTTATCTATTAACGCCATAGGACATTTGAAATACATTGAGTATTTATATGCTTTTTTAGAGCTTCCTGCATCTGTTGCTACTACCACTTTGTTTTCAATTTCTTTTCCGTCAAAATATGCTTGTAATATGTGTTGCCCTGTTAATCTATCACATGGAATATTGAAATATGCTTGAATTGCCGGATTATGCAAATCGCAGGTGATCACTCTACTTGCTCCTGCTGCTTCTAGAAGTTCTGCAAATAATCTGGCTGTTACAGGTACTCTTGGTTGATCCTTTTTATCTGATCTTGAATATATAAAATATGGAAGTACTACGTTTATTCTGTGTGCTGATGCTCTTTTGGCAGCATCAATCATAATAAGTAATTCCATTATTCTTTCATTAACTGGCGGTTCTGTTGTTTGTATCAAATAAATATCTTGTTCTCTTACTGTTTCTTTGAATTGTATAAAGTTGTTGTCATTTGCAAATTTATAGCATTCAACTTTTCCCATTGGTAAATCCAATTCTTTACATACTTCTTTTGTAAACTCTTCTGCTGTAGGACATGCGAATATTTTAATATTTTTCATATTTAATTCATTCCTTCCTTTGAATACAAATTAGGTTGGAAAATAATTATAATTATTTTCCAACCTCTTATAGTATAGCTTCAATTAAGAAGCACTCTTCCAAGCTGTCACTTCTCCATTTTTCAAGCTCTTTTGTACATCAATTACTCTTTGGTTTTCTGAGCCTCTCCAATCCAATCTAGGATTGTGAAGTGCATCAACATATTGTCCATCTACAAGAACATCTAGATATTTTAACACCTCTTTGTCCTTTAGATAGTCATCAAATTTAAATCCTGACCAAGCCCATAAATTTTTATCTGGAAATTTCTCTTTAAAAGTTTTAGCTAGTTTTGTTGTTCCCTCTATATTATTTGGGTGCATTGGCTCTCCACCTAAAATTGATAATCCTTCTACATTTTCGTTTTGGCAAAGCTCCATTATTCTGTCAATAGTTGCATCTGTAAATTCTTTTCCCCCATTGAAATCGTGTGTTTCTGGGTTAAAACAATTTTTACAATTAAACGCACAGCCTTGCATAAATATAGATACCCTTACTCCTGGTCCATCTGCTATATCCATTTTTCTGATTTTATTATATTTCATAGTTAATAAATCCTTCTTTCTAATCTACTCGTCGTCTTTGTTATCAATATGGAGAACCCTCTCCTTAATCTCTTGTGTTCTTCCCTTATTCCAGAATTGGCTTCCAATATATCCGCAAGTTCTTCTTGCTACATTTAATGTGTTATGATCTCTATTTCCACAATTTGGACAATACCATTCTAAGTTTTCGTCTATTAAAATTTCTCCATCAAATCCACATTTTTGGCAATAATCTGATTTTGTGTTCAATTCTGCATACATAATATTATCATAAATAAAGTTAATTATTTGTAATACAACTTCTAAGTTGTCTTGTAAGTTAGGTGTTTCTACATAAGATATAGCTCCACCTGGGCTTAGTTTTTGGAATTTACTCTCTAGTTTTAATTTAGAGAAAGCATCTATATCTTCAAATACTGGTACATGGTATGAATTTGTGATATAGTTTCTATCTGTAATTCCTTCAACTGTTCCAAATCTTTTCTTTAGGCATTTTGCAAATTTATATGTTGTAGACTCAATTGGAGTTCCATAAACACTGTAATCTATCTTCTCTGCTTCTTTCCATTCTTTGCATTTGTCATTTAATTTTTGCATTACTTTTATTGCAAATTCTTCTCCTTCACCATTATCAGTATGGCTATGTCCTGTCATGTATTTTACACATTCATATAATCCTGCATATCCTAATGATATTGTTGAATAACCATCATGTAATAATTTGTGAATACTTTCACCTTTTTTAAGTCTTGCTAAAGCTCCATGTTGCCATAATATTGGTGCAACATCACTTGTAACTTTACTTAATCTCTCATGTCTAATTTGTAGTGCTTTATGGCATAATTCTAATCTTTCGTCAAATATTTTCCAGAATTTTTCTTCATCTTGTTTTGATGATAATGCAACATCAACTAAATTGATAGTTACAACACCTTGATTAAATCTTCCATAGTATTTTGGTTTATTTGTTTCTGGGTCTACATATGGTGTTAAGAATGATCTACATCCCATACATGGGTAGCAGTTTCCGTTTCCATTTTTATCTATTTTAAGTTCCTTCATTTTCTTTTCAGAAATATAGTCTGGAACTAATCTTTTAGCTGTACATTTGGCAGCTAGTTCTGTTAAATACCAATATTTGCTATCTTTATGTATGTTGTCTTCTTCTAATACATAAAGAAGTTTAGGGAATGCTGGTGTAATATATACACCTTTTTCATTTTTAAATCCTTCTATTCTTTGTTTTAAGAATTCTTCAATTATCATTGCTAATTCTTTTTTGTATTCATCAGTTTCTCCTAAATACATACAAACTGATAAGAATGGTGCTTGTCCATTTGTATTTGTCATTGAATTTACTTGATAATTGAAAGTTTGAACACCGTCAGATACCTCTTTTTTAGTATCTTGTTCAGCATATTCTTTACATTGTGCTTCGCTTAAGCCTCTTTTTTTGTATTTTTTATAATATCTATCATAACTGCTTTTTACAAATGGTGCTAAGTGTGTTAATGATACTGTTGCTCCACCATAAGTAGATGATGTAACACCTAATATAATTTGTGTAGCAATTGTCATAGCTGTTAAAAATCTATGTGGTTTTTCAATCATAACACCATTCATTATTGTTCCATTTTGTAGCATATCTTCTAAGTTTATTAATTCACAGTTAGTTAATGCATTTTGTGCAAAGTAATCTGCATCATGGAAGTGGATAATTCCTTCGTCGTGAGCTTTCACTACATCCTCTGGTAGTAAAAATCTTCTAGTAATATCTGTACTAGTAATTCCTGCTAAGTAGTCTCTTTGAGTTGTAACAACTCTTGCATTTTTATTTGAATTTTCATTGTTCCAATAATCACTTTCACCATCAATTAATTCCTTAATTGATTGATCTGTCGTGTTTGCTTTTCTTACTAATTCTCTAGTATAACGATATGTAATATATTTTTTAGCTAGTAGATATTTTCCAAAAGACATCAATTGCTCTTCTATAATATCTTGAATATCTTCTACCAAAATTCTTTTTTTATCTAAATCTTCAACATAATCAATTATTTGATTTATTTCCTCTTTAGTTGCTCTTTCTCTTGGTTTCACTTCTCTGTTAGCTTTTTCAATTGCTACTCTGATTTTTGATTGATCAAAATCTACCAATTTCCCATCTCTTTTTACTACTTGCATTTTTATTTCCCCCTATATGTATCTTATAGCTTATAATAGTTTAGATATTTTTATAATCTCTAAACAACATCTTTTCTTTTGTTTGACATTATCTTATATCACTCAAAAGATAATGTCAAGCAGTTACAGTTTATGTAACCGTTCTGCGTTTTGCTTGATATATACAGCGTTACGTGTTTTTGTCAATTAGTTTTATTTGTGTCTTTCAGTCAATTTGTTTGCAGTTTTTTGTCTATTTTACACGTTTTTATTTTTTATAGCAATTATTATTACAATTTTATTACATTTGTTTAAAAATCGCTCATTTCTAAACATTTTTAGCATTTCATAAATTGTATCCACATTGATTTTGCTTGATATTTCAGTAAATTTTGCCTCAATTCTTTCAAAAAAATGGTAAAAATATTTTTGTTTTATTTTTTAAAGTTTTTTAAAAATGATTTTTTGAATATTTTTGATTTTTGGTTTCATTGTTAGATGCACGTTTTCATATTTTTCCATATTTGTTAATACTTTTATATATTTTTCTATTATAATTTCATTCTAAAAAAACTCGTTTTTTAAAAAACGAGTTTTTTGATTTTTTTATTTTTTAATATTATTTTTTATTACGTTTTAAATGTATTTTGTGTCGTTGTCTTTTTGTTGTAGTTATTTTTCTAGTTTTTTTATGTTAGATAAGAATATAATGTCTTCTATCATATCTAATATTGAGTAAATTAGAATTACAATTCCTATTGTCACAACTATGGCATTTGATACAAATATTGTATATAGCCCACATACTATCATTACAATAGAAATTAATAAACTGCATATCCAAGTTGGTGATTCTACTAGTTTTAATTTAAATGACAAGCTTAATCTTATTATTCCTGTGTAAACTATCCAAATTCCTATTAAAACTCTGAATATTGTTTCAATTTGGCTTTTGTAAACTATTGTTATAATTCCAAGGATGATAGCTATAATTCCATATGCTATGTCATAATTGTAAAAGTTATATTTTCCTCTTGTTAGGCAATAATCTACTAATTTGTATAGTCCTACTATAATGAAAAGTATTCCTACAATCAACGATACTACCTTTGTGCTTCCCTCTGGGTTTGTAATTAAAAGTATTCCAAGAATTGCAAATACTAATGATGTTAACAAAGATGTCCATCCTGTTCTTTTAAATATTTTTTCAAGATATTCCATATTTGTTGCTCCTTTCATTTTTATTTATATTATTATATTTATCATTAAATTTAATATTTTTCAAGACTAATTATTAGTTTTTTCCTCATTTTGTTTTAATGGATCGGTAATTAAAATGAATTTAACATTTCCATTCATTTCTTCATCCATTTCTGCGAAATTCATATATTCTTTTGATAATTTTTCTAGTGCATCAATTCTACTTGTAAGGTTATGAATGTCTCCATTTACTGTAGAATATAGCTTGTTAATTGCTTTTGTATTAAACTCTTTTATTCCTTCTGATAGTTCTTTTGCACCCTCAGCAATATCACCTGATTTTTCAGTTAATTGTTTACTTGCTGAATATAATTCTTTTACACTTGCATTAAGAGTGTTTGTTCCGGCATTTAATTTATTTGCACCTGTTTTTAATGTACTTATTCCTTCAATTAATGCTACTGATTTTGTTGATAATTCACTTGTTCCTGCAACTAATTCATCTGATTTTGTATTCATTGCATCTAAGCCTTTAGCTAATACTGTTAAGTTTTTATCTAAAGAATTTGCTCCTACTTTTAATCCAGGATCTTCTTTAGTTCCTTTTCCGTCTAGTCCTTCTTTAATAGATGCCACAGTTGTTTGAGCTGTACCTACTGATTTTAGTAATTCTATTGATTGTTCATTTGCTGATATATTTTGTTCTAATAATGCAATAGTTTGTTTATTCATTTCTATTTGTTGTGTTAATGTTGCTTTTAATTGTTCATCTGTTGCACTGTTTTTTTGAGCTGTTAATGCAGTTTGCATAGTTTCTAAGTTTGCTTTTAATTTTTTATCTGCGTCTACAAGTTTTGTTAACTCTGCTGTTTTGGTTTTTACATCAACAGTTGATAATCTGGCATTCATTGCATCTATCGCCTTACTTGTATTTATAATTCCTATGTTTATTGATGTCGCTCCAGCTGCTAATGCTTGGCTTGATTCTGCCATATATTCTACTTTTTCTTTTAAAGTTTTTGCACCATCTGATAATTTGCTTACTCCTGGAATTAAAGCACTTGATTTTGTTGCTAATGAATTTACACCATCAGCCACTTTGCTTGCTCCTTCTCTTGTGTCTTGTGTTCCTTGTGTTAATTCATTCATATAGTCTGTAAATTCTTGAGATTTTTCTGCATATTGACTTGTTCCTTCTTGTAATGTATTTGCTCCTTTTTCAAGCTTTTCACTAGCTGATTTCATATCATTCATTGATGAATACAACTCATTTAGTTTATCTGCTATTTTTGATTCATTTTCTTCTAATACTCTTGGTGTTATATATGTAATCATATTCTCTAGTTCAAATTTTTCTGTTTCCATTGATATTTCTACTTTGTTTGGTATATCAATTTCATTTGTTTTTAAGCTTTCTTTTAATCCTGGGAATGCGACTCCAAGTAGTATAGTTTTTTCTCCTTTTTCAACTACTTTTCCTTGAGTTAATTTAATATTTTTGTTTGTTTTAGTATCAAGTGTTGTTCCTGTTATTACTATAAATGGTGTGTACATTTTTTCAGTTGTTCCATTTATATTTACATTGTGAGTTTCATTGTTTTTGTATGTTATTGTAATTTTCACTTTTCCTTTTTTGCCAACTATTTCTTCTGCTGACATTTCTTTTCCGTCCAATTCATATTTAATAGATGTTTCAATCGGTAATTTCTTTTCTGTTTTTCCTTGATAATATATATCTTTTTCATCAGCATTCCATATTATTTTGTTTTCTTTTTTCTCAAATGTTTCGTTTCCACCTACGTTTGTTATGTCTAATAAGTTTGATATGTCATCTATTGTTTTTAATAATTCATCATTTTTTATATGTTCATTTACTATTGTTTCATATTGTGTTCCACTATTGTTAAGTTTTGAATATACTGTTTCTTCTTTTGTTACAGCAAATACTGGAGTTGCATAACCTAGCATTGTACATAATAATATGCTTCCAATTATTTTTTTACTTTTCATTTTTTATCCTCTCCTTTTTTATTTTAGAATATTAATTGCTTAATCTACGCATATTGGCAGTTGTTTTGCAAATTATTTTATCAAATACAATTAAGAATGCTGGTAAAACTGTCAATACAGTAACCATACTAATGATTGCGCCTCTTGCCATTAAGCTACATAAAGAACCAATCATTTCAATTTTTGAATACATACCAACTCCAAATGTTGCTCCAAAGAAACATAATGCACTAACAATTATTGATTGAATTGATGTTCCTAAAGCTTCATCTATAGCTTGATGTTTGTCTTTTCCTTCCATTCTTGCTGTTTTATATTTTGTTGTAATTAAAATTGCATAATCTATTGTTGCACCTAATTGAATTGTACCAATTACTATTGACGCTATAAATGGTATTACTGTTCCTGTATATGCAGGTATTCCCATATTGATAAATATTGCAAATTCTATTGCAGCAATTAATATTATTGGCAAACTTACTGATTTTAGAACAAATACCATTATTACAAGTATAATTGCAATTGAAACTGTATTTACACTGTTAAAATCATGGTCACTTATTTCAACCAAGTCTTTCATTAATGGTCCTTCTCCAGCAAGTATTGCAGTATCGTCATATTCTTTTATTATTTTATTTACTTCTTCTATTTGGCTATTTAATTCATTTGTTGCAATTTCATATTTTGAATTTATAATTACCATTTGATATTTATCACTTTCAAATATTGATGTTATATCTTCTGGTAGCATTTCTTTTGGTATATTTACTTCTTTTGAAATTTTAGAATAACTTAATGTCCATTCAATTCCATCTAAGCTTTCTATTTTATCTAACATTTCATTTAATTTATAGTCCGGCATATTTTTATCTACTAGTAATAATTCTGTTGAAACCATATCAAATTTATCTTTTAATTCGTTGTTTGCTTGTATACTGTTTAAAGTATCTGGTAAAGATTTGCTTAGGTTATAGTAATTTTCTGTATGTGTATATCCATATACTGCAAATGGTAAAATTACTATAAATGCAACTAAAATTGCTTTGTAATGTTTTAAATTGAAGTTTTTAACTTTTTCAAATCTTGGTAATATTTCTTTGTGTTTTGTTTTTTCTACCCATTTATCAAATACAAGTAACATTGCTGGTAGTGTTGTAACTGCTGTTATTACACCAATTAAAACACCTTTTGCCATTACTAAACCAATATCTTTTCCTAATGTTAAGTTCATACTACATAATGCTAAGAATCCAGCTATTGTTGTTAATGAACTTCCTAGTACTGATACTAATGTTTTTGCTATTGCAGTTGCCATTGCTTCATCATTATTTGAAGCTTTTTCTTTTTCTGCTTTATAACTGTGGTATAAGAATATTGCAAAATCCATTGTTACACCAAGTTGCAATACAGCACTTATTGCTTTTGTTATATATGATGTCTGACCTAAAAATGCATTTGTGCCCATGTTGTATAATACTGCCATTCCTATGTTTAATAGCATTAGTACTGGTGCCAAATATGAATCTAATGCTAATTGCAATATTATTAAACATAAAGCTACTGCAATCATTACATATATTATTACTTCTGAATCCGATAGATTTCTAGTGTCTAGTACTGTTGCAGTCATACCACTTATTTTGCAATTTTCATTTGATATTTCCCTAAGTTTTTCAACTGTTTCCATTGTTGTATCTTCTGAAATTCCATCTTTAAATGTTACTAATACTGGCGTTGTGTTGTCCTTATATAATTTGTCTTTAACTTCATCAGGTAACATCTCTAGCGGTACGTCGGTTCCTATAATGTCTGTTAGTCCAACTACTTTTTCTACATTTCCTACTTCTCTAAATTGTTTTTCTAATTCTATAATATCTTTTGACTGCATATTTTCTAGTATTACTACTGAAAACGCTCCCATGTCAAAGTCATCTGCTAATATATTTTCACCTTTTATAGTTTCGATGTTGTCAGGCAAATATACTAGTATGTCATAGTTTACTCTTGTTGCTTTATATCCAATAATTGATGGAATTAAAAGTAACAAAGATATTATTAGAATAGCTACTTTGTGTTTACATATAAACTGTCCAAACTTTTCCATTTTTCTGCCTCCTTATTTTTATGACCATTAGTCACTTTTCATAATATACTACTTTTCTGACCATTAGTCAATAGTTTTTATGAAAATTTTTTAGCAAATCGATATTTATTGTAATTTTTAGCATTATTTACTGATCTCAAAGAACAATTTACTATTACTTTTTTATTTATTTCTATTGACTATGCGTCATTTTTATGTAATAATTATATTGTATTGGAGGCAAGATTATGAAAGAAAAAAATGATAAAGAAGAAAGATTATTAAACGTAGGATTCAAACTTTTTACCGAAAAAGGTTTTAAAGATACTTCTATTCAAGACATTGTTGATAATGCAGATGTCGCAAAAGGTACTTTTTATTTATATTTTAAAGATAAATATGAATTAAGAGATGTTTTAATCGCAAGAAAATCTATGTCATTATTTTCTGAAGCAATAAATGCTGTAAAAATCACTTATATAGAAAATTTTGCAGATCAAATGATTTTTGTTATAAATTACATTATTGATAAACTTGCCAAAACTCCTTTACTTTTGAAATTCATATCTAAAAATTTATCATGGGGAGTTTATAGCCAAACTGTATTAAATTTATATGAAAAAAATAAAAATTCTGAGGAAGGTCTTGTTTATTTATTTTTAAATGGTGTTAAAGAACATAATATCAAATTAAAAAATCCTGAAGTAACATTATATATGATTATAGAGTTAGTTAGTTCAACTTGCTTTAATTCTATTTTATATAACGAACCTCTCCCAATTGAAGAATTTAAGCCTTATTTGTATGAATTAATTAGAAATTTGTTAAAAGAATAAAAAACTGCACTATTTCTGATGCAGTTTTTTATTTGTTATTTTATTACATATTCCCATCCAGGTTGCCATGTTTTAGTTTTTCTCCAATCATTTTTGTTTGCTTCTTCCCATGATATATTTTTTGTTAAGACTTCAAACGCTAATTGCGGTGCTCTATGAGCTATTATCCCTATCTTTTTACCTTGATAATTTGTTCTTAAAAATTCTATAAAATCATTAATTCTTTTTTCCACGTCTCTAAGAGATTCTCCATTAGGAAATGGGCTGTCTATATGTTCTTCATAAACAACTAAAGACTTATCTTTACCATCTAAATCTCCATAGTTGCATTCTCTTAATCTTTTGTCTTGAATGTGTTTTACATTTGGAAATGCAAGCTTTGCTGAATCAATTGCTCTTACTAGATCTGATGTAAATATCACATCAAAATTTTTATCTTTTTGTAACTCTCCTAATTTTATTGCTCTTTCTCTTCCTAATTCATTCAACTCTACTTGCTTCCATCCACTACATTTTCCAGAAGCATTATCGGTTGTCGTTCCATGTACAAAATACATAATTTTTAATTCCATTATTTTCCCTCCTTTCCTATTTAGAAATTTCAGCAGAATTACCTTTTAACTTAACTCTGTCAAAATATCTATATTAACAAAATATTTCTTTTTATTGTTTTTATCAATATATACTGGAAATTGTTTTATATTTTTTTCCTCTATTATGTCTTCTGGATTCGACCAAATATTTCTACTTTTAAACATATATTCTTCGCTATCTACTGGATTCGTCCATTCACAAATAATTTTATATGGGTATCTTCCATTTACTCTATATGAAGTATTTATTATTGTTTCAACATAGTCTGCATATATCAGTTCTCCATTTTCTTTTAATCTCTTTTCTAAATTCCTCCTATTGATCTTTATAAGTATCCCCGTTCCACCTATTACTAGAAAAATCAGCCCAATTCCTGGTAATATTAAAAATAATAAGTCTAAGGATTTCATACCTATTTTATTTGGATTATCTTTATCATAATATATTTCTATTTCTTTCCCTTCATAAAAGCTAGAAGAATATCCATTTAATGTTGATTCATATTCATTGCCTTCAGCAACATATGAAACGTATACCTTATGATTTCTATTATTGTCAGAATCTCTAGATGACCATATTTCAGTAATAATCCCTGTTGTTTCTATTTTATTATTATAATTAAAAACACTTCCAAACAAAATAAAGCCAATTACGACTAATATCGCTCCAATAATTGCAAATATAATCCATATTAAATTTTCTACTTTATTTTCTTTCATATATCACTCTTTCTATTCTATCTCATTAGAATTATAACTTTTATGTTTGTTTTTATTTTATATTGTGCCATATTCTTTGTCAACATTTTTATTATATTTGAAATACACAAAAACTGCATCATTTCTGATGCAGCTTTTTGCTTTTCGGAATCTATATGTTTTTAAAAACCACATATATAATTCCAATACAGCTAAAAATCATTATGGTACGCGTAATTAATGTGTACCGATGGAAGAATTTTGCGTTTATGGTATCCACAATTTTTTGTCCATTCGGCAAAAACAGCATGGATACATATAGCAGTGTAAACATTAGTGCTGCTACGCCTGTCTTTCCCAAGATGTCTATCATAGTTCGTTCTCCCTTCAAATTTAAAATACATTTATATTTTAACATATTTACATAATTTTAGCAAATACGGGACATATATTAAATTCATTTTTACTATTATCTCATTAGGATTACACCTTTTACATTTGTATGTAGCAGCTTTATGAACTCTTCAGCGTCTTGCTTTGTTCCGACTACACTACCATAATGAATTGGAATAGCTACTTTGGGTTGTATTTGATTTACCAATTGTGCTGCTTCTTTAAAATCCATTGTATATATTCCACCCACTGGCACAAAAGCAACATCACATTTTACTTTTTTATTCTCTTCTGTTATGTCAGTATCACCTGCAATATAATATTTAATTTCATTTATTTCAATAACATAGCCAACCCAACCATTCTCTTTTGGGTGAAATGTTTTGTTTGTGTTATATGCTGGTACTGTTTCAAACTTAATTCCTTGCACCATGTATTTTTGATTTGGTTTTACAGTAATAATTGCATTTTTATTTATTCCCTTTTTTAGCACTTTTGTTAATAACTCTTCTGGTATTACAATAACAGTGTTTTCATTTATAACTTTATCAATATCTTCTTCTGAATAGTGATCATAATGATCATGTGTTATAAAAATAATGTCTGCATCATTATAATTTCTGTCTATTTTAAATGGATCTATATAAATCGTTTTTTCTTTGTTTATTCTTATACTACTATGGTATAGCACTTCAATATTATTTAACATTTGTATTCCTCCCTATTTTTAATCTTTTTTTACTATAAATATCCAGTAATTTTTCTTGTGTCCAAATCTTTCAACTTCTCTTTTTTCAATTTTTAAAATTTGATAATTTCTAAAATATTTTTTTAATTCTTTATCGTCAAATAAATGAATGTATTTGCCTTTATTAAAATAAAAATTTTCTTCCAGTTTTATAGCTGTGTCTTTTATGACATCATAGCCTTCTAATCCATTTACACTTCCAACAAATAATCCACCATTTTTTAAAACTCTATGTATTTCACTCATCAATTGGGCTGTTTTTTCCTCAGAAAAATAGTGTATTGCCAAACTTGAAAAAACCAAATCAAAACTGTTATTGTCATACTTTAATGGCATACTCATATCTACTTTTTCAACATTTTGGTTGAATTTTTTTACTTCATTTAACGCAATATCTGAAATATCTGTTGATATAACTTTATATCCATATTCAATTAATCTTTTAGAATATTGTCCTATACCACATCCCAATTCTAAGCAGATACCTTTATTATTAAAATAGCTTTTATATTCATCTATCCACATATCTATACTTAACTGTCTATTTATATGTTCTTTCCAATATAAATCATTTTCAAAATATTTATCATCAATCATAAATTCTCCATATCAATATCTACATTTTTTTCTACATGTGTATTATATCATAAATTATAAAATGCACACAATAAAAGACGGAGTTTTTATTCTCCGCCTTAAATTTATTTACCTAACTTTTGAATAGCTTTTTCTGCAAAGCTGTTGTTTACTACTTTTCCGTAGTCAGCTTCTTTTTCAAGTTCTCCCGCTTCTTTCATAACCTTTTGAAGTAGCGCAAACGATTCTTGCTTTAATACTGGATTATCTCTCCAAGCATCAATATCTATATAACTTTGCAATGCTGCTTCTAACATAGTTAAATCAGTATCTGGAAAAAAGTCTACTATTGCTTCTGCTATTTCTTTAGCACTATGTGATTTTACCCATTGTTCTCCTTTGTATATTGCATTTGTAAATCCTTGAATTATATTAGGATTTTTTTCAATATAACTTTTCTTAGCAAAATATGCTGTATATGGAATTTCTCCTGATGCTTCTCCAACAGATGCAACAATATATCCTTTACCTGCTTTTTCTGTTGCTGAAGCAGTTGGTTCAAATAATGTTACATATTCAGCATTTCCACCTGCAAATGCTCCTGCCATTAAGTCGAATTTAATACTGTCATCTAATACTAAGTCTTTTTTAGGATCTAGACCATTTTGTTTAAGCACATATTCAAAAGTCATGTATGGTACTCCACCTTTTCTACCAGGAATAACAGTTTTTCCTTTTAAATCTTGCCAACTAAAATTATCTGTTTTTTCTTTGCTAACTAAAAATGATCCATCCTTTTGAGTCATTTGTGCAAATACTTGTGTATAATCTTCTTTTCCTTCATTATATACATATATTGAAGCTTCTGGTCCCGCAAAGCCTATGTCACTTTGGTTTGCCAAAACTGCGGTCATTACTTTATCAGCTCCTTGACCTGTTGTTAATTCTATCTCCAAACCTTCCTCTGCAAAATAACCTTTTGAAATTGCCACATATTGTGGAGCATAAAATACAGAACGTGTTACTTCATTTACACGAATTTTTTGTAACCCTGCTGTTTCTGTATTTTTATTAAGTAGTATATAAGTAGCTATTCCTGCTGCTACTATTATAATAACTAATACAATAATCAAATACTTTTTCAAGTTTTTTCATTCCTTTCTAATCTATTCATGCCAAAGGAGATTTCAAGTATTTTGGCATGTTATTTAACTTTTCTTGTTACTTATAATACTTTTCTCCTATAAGTAACATTTTTATCTGTTATTTTTAAGTTCTTTTAGACATTTTTTTCATAACAATTTTTTCTGAAAGTACTATTGCTTCATAAATAATTGCAGCAACTATTGCAAGAATAATTACTCCCGTCATTACTAAGTCTAGTTGAAATACCTGACCACCATATACAATTAGGTAACCTAAACCTGCTTTTGATACCAAGAATTCTCCTGTTATTACACCTACTAAAGATAGGCCTATATTTACCTTTAATGAGTTGAAAAATGTAGATATGTTTGCAGGTATTACTATTTTTGTTAATATTTGAAATTTACTTGCATTAAATGTTTGTGCCATTTTTATTAGTTCTTTGTCTGTATTTAAAAATCCATTTAGAATTTCTAATATAGTTACAATTAGTGAAATGGCAAGACCCATTGTTATAATTGCTCCCATTCCTGCACCTACCCAGATGATTATAACTGGTCCGCAAAGCTACTTTGGGCAAACTGTTTAATACAACTAAATATGGTTCTGATACCTTCGAAAAAAATGGAGACCACCATAGCAAAATTGCTATAAATACACCTAGTATAACTCCTGAAATAAACCCTATTAGTGTTTCTGTAAGTGTTACTCCTAAGTGTGTTAGCAGTCCATTAGCTGATAAATTTAAAAAGGTATTTAATATTCTTGAAGGTTGACTTGTAATAAAACTATCTATTATTCCTTTATTAGCAAGTAATTCCCACCCTATTATAAATATAATTAGGATAAGTAATTGAGTTAAAATAACAGATATTTTGTTTTTTCTTATTTTTCTTAGATATTTTTTTCTGTCCTCAGACATATTTTTATCATACATGCACATCAAGCTCCTTCCATATAGCATCAAAGTACTTACTAAATTTAGGGCTTTCACGGCAGTTGATTGGATTTCTGTTTTCCATTTCAAAATCAATAGTATGAATGGTTTTTACTGTTGCGGGCCTTTTGGTTAACACTACTATTCTATCACTCATACTAATTGCCTCTGATATATCATGTGTCACTATAATAGCTGTAATATTTTCATTTTTTAATATTTGAAAAATATCATTTGTAACCATAATTCTAGTTTGGTAGTCTAACGCTGAAAATGCTTCGTCTAGTAATAAAATCTTAGGCTTAATAGCTAAAGTTCTTATCAGCGCTGCTCTTTGCCTCATTCCTCCAGATAACTGATTTGGGTATTTGTCTTTAAATTCATATAACCCATATTTTTTTAGTAATTCTATTACATAAGCTTCATTTTCTTTTGTCTTTTTTCTTCTTATTTCTAAGCCAAATGTAATATTATCATAAATATTTCTCCACTCTAAAAGACTATCCTTTTGTAGCATATAGCCAAGCCCACCATCAATTTGTATATCACCAGAAGTTTTAGGTTCCAGACCTGATATTATTGAAAGTAATGTAGATTTACCACACCCACTTGGTCCAATTATGCTAACAAATTCTCCCTCATTTACACTAAATGAAATATTAGACAAAGCTTCTACTTCACCATTTTTCGCTTGGTACTTTTTGCTTACATTTTTTAGTTTCAATATTTCCTTCATAAGTACCTCCTAATTCAAATTTATCATAATACATCTTATGAAGGTATACATAATTTAGTGAATTAAATTCTAAATATTTGACCGTGGATATATTAGGTTTGCGTTTTGTATACGGTTTAGTCTTACTATATTTGCTATAGTTGTATTGTATCTTCTTGCAATTGACCACAAAGTGTCTCCTCTTCTTACTGTATATAGTCTATGTCCACTGTCATGTTTACAATTGCTGTTTACTACTAATCTCTGACCGTGGATATATTAAATTTACATTTTGTATGTTGTTTTCTTGTGCAATTTGGCTTACTGTTGTATTAAACATTTGCGCTATTTTATTTAATGTATCTCCACTTTTAACAATATATATTGTTGTACTATTGGTGGTTTCTCCTTTTACTGGTACTATCAGAGTCTCTCCTGCATATATCAAATTTGGATTTTGAATATTATTTAATCTTACAAGTTCTGCTACTGTTGTGTTATACTTTATTGCCAATTGAGATAAAGTATCTCCCCATTTTATTTTTATTTTTTTAGTTGTTGTTTTGTCATCTTCCTCGTCTGGTTTTGGTTTTTCTGTATCTGGAATTTGAGTACCTTCTGACATAAATATTTCTTTAGTAAATTTATCTCTGTCTACATTATTTGAAATCCCAGCTACTCTACCCACGTCTGTGTATTGCCAACCTGCCCAACTTTTCCATGTTCCACTATTTTCAGGTTCATTTACTTCATATTGTGCAATCCATAAAGGATAATTTGTTACTTCTCCTTCCCAAATACGACTTGCTGTATAGGCATTACTGTATAGTACAACTTCTTTTTTTGTCAGTTCTTCTAGCTTTTTCATAAAAGCCAAGCCTATTGTATTTATCTCTCTTTTATTCAAATTTCCAAAGCTTTCAAAATCCATTGCAAGTCTACAATCTGCTACTTTTCCTGATATTACTGAAGCAAAAAACTGTGCTTCTTTTTCTGCTTGACTTACGCTTCTTGCTGTTACATAATGGTAAAATCCAATTTTTAATCCTGCATCTCTTGCTCTTTTATAGTTTTGTTCAAATTTTGAATCTATGTAATTTGTACCTTCACTCGAACGTATATAAACAACTTGTATCCCATCCTTTTTTACCTTTCCAAAATCAATATTTCCTTGATATCCACTCACATCAATTCCGTTATATATTTCGTCACTTGATGGTCCAAATGCCATCACTTTTGTTGGCATTGTGTATATTGTTGCAACTGTTAGCATTATTACAATAGATAATAATTTCAATATTTTTTTCATATTATTCACCTCATATCACTTCATATTGCAGTAACTTTATTTTGTTTGAAATATATTTTTCGTTATTATCTATTGGTTTGCTTAAATCTGTACTTAGATATTTTTTATTATCATCTGCAAATACTGTTACTACTGGTCCTTTTATATTTTTTTGAAGTAATACACTCCCTAAAAAGTTTGCACCTGATGAAATTCCTACTCCTATTCCTAACTCTGATGCTAACTTTCTTGACATATTTATACTGTCTTCATCATTTACTAAAATTACTTTGTCAATTTCATTTTTATCTAATAAGGCTGGAATAAAATCATCTCCTATTCCTTCTATCTTGTGTTGTTTAATTATTCTGTTTTTAGAAATCAACGGCATACATTCTGGTTCAATTGCAGTTACAGTTATTTCTGGATATCTTCTCCTTAACTTTCTTCCTATTCCCATCAAAGTTCCACCTGTGCCAACTCCTGACGCAAAACCTACGATGTCTTCTGGAACCTGATTTAAAATTTCCTGACCTGTTGTCTCATACTGTGCTAAAACATTGTCCATATTAGCAAATTGGTTTGCTAGAAATCCATTTATTTTTTTAGCTAAACTCCTTGACTCTTGAATACATTTTCTAAAACCTCCCTGTTGTTTAGAAAATGTTATAACTTTTGCACCATAGCTTTGCATAATTTGCACTCGTTCTTTACTAGCCCAATCTGGCATAAAAATATATACTGGATGATGATAGTATTTGCCTAATGCAGACAAAGAAATTCCAGTATTTCCACTTGTTGCCTCTATTATTGGCATACCATCTTTTAATTCTCCTCTTTCTTTTGCTTTTGTTATTATGTAATATGCTGCTCTATCTTTTATACTTCCTGTTAAATTATAGCTTTCTAATTTTGTGTATATATAATTTGTTTTGCCTTCGTACTCATATTTTATTTTTATTAAAGGTGTATTTCCTATTGTTTTAATCATATCCATCACTCCTCACTTTATGTTTTATATATTTTATACAGTTAGTGGTGGAATGGTTAATGGAAAATTATTTAATTTGTTTAATATGATGTAAGTAAAATCTATTTTTTCTTTTGTAAATTTCTACTACATCTATCCTTATATATTGGTCTTCTAACTTATGTGAATATATGTAATATCTTGTTGCATTCCATATATGTTTTTGTTTTCTTTCATCTACTGCTTCGCATGGCATTCCATAGTGAAAGTTTTGCCTTGTTTTTACTTCAATAAATACGTATTCATTCTTGTCTTTTGCAATAATGTCTATTTCTCCTTGTTTACATTCAAAGTTTCTGTCTATAATTTCATAACCTAGCTTTTGTAAATAATTTGTTGCAAAATCTTCCCCTTCTTTTCCTAGCTCTTGTTTTTGATTTATCATAATATTATTCCTTTTTTATATATTTATTTCCTGCTACGCATTTTATATATCCATCTAATTCGAGCATAAATAATCTTTGCATTATTTCGGATATTTTTTTACCTGTCATTTTGCATATTTCATTTGCTGAAATCGGTTGCGTGTTTATTAAGTTATATATTTCTTCATATTCTTTTGGTATTGTAATTTTCGGTTGTAAATCATAATATTGCAATATGTCGTCTGGTTCCATTACTAAGTTTGCACCATTTTGTATTAGCCAATTTGTACTATACCCTGCTGGCTCATCTAATCTATTTGGTATACAAAATACCTCTTTTCCCTGAAGTCTTGCATGTTTTGCTGTAATTGTACTTCCACCTCTATATGGCGCTTCAACTACTAATACGCCTAGAGCTAGCCCACTTATTATACGATTTCTTGCTGGAAAGTTTGCCATATCTTTTTCCTCATCTGGATGATATTCTGATACAACACATCCACCATTTTCTATTATTTTGTGGAATAGCCACTCATTTTCCTCAGGATATATGTGCTTAAATCCACTTCCTATTACTGCTATTGTTTTGCCTAATTCTTCCATGGAATTTATATGTGCTATAGTATCTATTCCAATTGCTAATCCACTTACAATACACATTCCTTTTTGTGATAATTCTTTTGCAAATTTTGCCGAATATTTTCTGCCATATTCTGTGCATTTTCTTGTTCCTACTATTGCTATTGAGTTTGAGTTTAATAACTTGTAATTACCTTCTACATAAAGTTTTGATGGTGGATTCTGGATGTTTAGCAAACGTTTTGGATAAAATTTATTTGTTTTAGATAAAATTTTCATGCTTCTTTCCTCTAATTCTTCCAATACTTTTTGTCTAGGCTTCTATATTGTATTGCTTCTGCAATGTGTGTTTTTCGAATGTTTTCACTGTTGTCTAAATCCGCAATTGTTCTTGCTACTTTTAGAATTCTGCCATATGCTCTTGCACTTAGTCCCATTTTTTCAAATGCTGTTTGTAATATTTTCTTTCCTTCACTGTCTAATTTGCAATATTTTGAAATTAGTTTTGGCGTTAGACTAGAGTTTGAGTAAATATTTTCTTGTTTATATCTCTCTATTTGAATTTTTCTTGCACTGTTTACTCTTTTCTTTATTGTTTCTGAACTTTCTGATATTTCATCATTTCCTAATTTTTCATATTTTACAGGGCTTACTTCTATTTGTATGTCAATTCTGTCTAATAATGGTCCACTAATTTTTCCCATATATTTTGATATTGCTTGTGGTGTACATGTACATTCTTTGTCTACTGAACCATAATATCCGCATGGACATGGATTCATTGATGATACAAACATAAACTCACATGGATATGTAAAACTTCCATTTACTCGGCTTATTGTTACAATTCCATCTTCTAACGGTCCTCTTAACACTTCTAATGAGTGTTGATTGAACTCTGGTAATTCATCTAAAAATAGCACTCCATAATGAGCTAAGCTTATTTCTCCAGGTTTTGGTATTCTACCTCCTCCAACTAAAGACACTCCAGATATTGTATGATGTGGTGAACGAAATGGTCTTGTTGTAATTATTGGTGTATCTTGTTTTAAAGTTCCTGCAATACTATGAATTTTAGTGATTTCTAGTGCCTCTTCAAAAGTTAAATCTGGTAATATTGATGGTATTCTTCTTGCTATCATCGTCTTGCCGTGATCCTGGTGAACCGAATTAAAAGGCAATTATGTCCGTCCAGCAGCTGCTATTTCAACTGCTCTTTTTACACTTTCTTGTCCTTTTACATCTGCAAAATCTAATATTTTTTCTTTACCCAATTTCAAACAGTCTTCCCATTTTGTTGATAAGCTTTCTATTTTTATATTTCCATTTAAATACTTAACTACTTCATTCAAGTCACTTGCACCAAATATTTCCATTCCAGCAATTATAGAGGCTTCTTTTTCATTTTGCTTTGGTAAAATTATTTTCTTTATTCCTTGTTTTTTAGCTTCAATACATATTGGTAACGCTCCATTTATTGGATTTAAACTACCATTTAATGATAATTCTCCTATCATTAAAATATCGTCATTCTGGTTTTGTGTTATAACTTCTAAACTTTTTAAAATTCCCACGGCAATTGGTAAGTCAAATATTGATCCTTCTTTTTTTATATTAGCTGGTGCTAAATTTACAACTATTTTTCTACTAAATAACTCATAGCCTGAATTTTTTATTGCTGTTCTTACTCTTTCTTTTGATTCTTTTACACTAACATCTGGAAGTCCAACAACATCCCATGAAGGCATACCACTTGAAATATCAACTTGCACGTCAATTAAAAAGCCTTCTAGTCCGTGCAAGGCCATACTTTTTGTAATTGATAACATTTTTTTGAAATCTCCTTTAGAATAAAAATTTTTGAATTAATTATTATTTGAATTTAATATGCTGAAATTATATTGTAAATTTCCATTTTTTTCAAGTGTTTTTGCTATTTTCTTTAATTTTTTGAAGTTTTTTAGTCCGTTCGACAAGTTTCTATTTTTTTTGACACGCACTCTATGTTATACTTATGTTAACTAGAACGTTTTAGCTTTTATTTTAAGTTATATTCTTTATAACTTACCTTTATATTTTTTTCATAAAAATAGCAATGATTTTACTTTTTTCTATCATTGCTATTTTTCTTGTTTATAATATAAACAGTTTTGCCACATTCATGCAACAGCTTTGTAATATCAAAATAAAATAAGTTTAATTTTATTTAGCCTATTGGCTATGTAATTATTATACCATATTTATCCAATTTTTTCAATATTTGTTTACATAAATTGACATATCTATATTTATATGTTATTATTATTTATAGCAATTTTTTGCAAATAATAATTTAAGGAGGACATGTTATGAAAATCCGCGTGAACTACAATCTTCAGATTGAGGTCGACCAGAGAAAATGTGATTGCAGGCGCGAACCCGCTCATTGCCATGTCACCCGGAATGGCATTCGTGTAGCCCAAGTTTGGTTGAACCCTGTTCGTATTGAGTCTGGTCATTCTCTTGACCGGAACGAAATTCAGCAGGTGCTGGATGTTGTTTACAGCAACAGCTATGCCCTGTTGAACGAATACGAATATAATCGGGAACACGGTGCCGATTATTAAAAAGATGCCCCTGAGATTTCAGGGGCCTTTTTATTATAAAAAAAACTTTAAAACTTTTAATTAAATTCCATTTATAGTAAGTATCTTCTCTAATGCTTCTTCATATTCTTCTCTTCCAAAATCAACTGTTGGAATAATCTCATTATTGTTAAACATTTTTATAAATTCATCTATGTTAACCCATTTAGCTTCTGTTGCCTCACCATCCGGAAATGTCAAGTCTTCTATATTGATATTATTTCTAAATAACCACAAATCTTTGAAATCTTGAGGTACTTTTTCTCTTTTTACTTCTTTTAAAAATATAGCCTCTTCTGGCTTAAAAGTAACTCCAAGCTCTTCTTTTAATTCTCTTAATATTCCTTCTTTGCTAGTTTCACCTGCTAATATTGAGCCACCGTTACACTCCCACATTCCACCAAACTTTTTATTCATTGCTCTTTTACTAATTAAAATCTCTTTTTTAGAATTTAGTATAATTCCTGTTACAACTATGTGATATTCACCTTTTTGCAATATAGTTACATCTCTTATTGCTGTTTTTCCGGTTTTATTTTTATTCTCATCATATATGTCCCATAATTCAGGCATACGTTATTGCTCCTTTTTATCAATATTTATTTCGTGTACTGGAAATTTGCTTTCTTTTAATACTTCTTTTAGTACATCTGGTCTCAATGGATATTCATCTATTTTATCTAAGTCAATCCACTCATATTGTAAATAATCTTTTCCCTCTATATTTTGTAATGTACTTTCTAATTTTTTATCTTCCTCTTTTACAAATTCTGCTTTGTATATGAACATTATTTCATGATATTTTGCACCTTTCATTTCAAAAAAGTTTTCTACTGTTGATACATATCCTGTTATTTCAATTTCTTTTCCTAGTTCTTCTTGAACTTCTCTTTTTATTGTATGCTCTGAATTTTCACCGATTTCAACTCTTCCGCCAATCATTGCATAATGATTTGAGTTTACATTTCTGTGTAATAAGATTTTGTTATTGTGTATTATAACTACACCTGCTCTTACATTTAATTTGTAACCACCAACATCAATTGTAATATCCATCAATTTCCCCTCCTTTAATATTTTTACATTATATCATATAAAGTAAAAGCCTCATATATTTAATATGAGGTTTTTTTGATTATTCTATTGGAATATATTTTTTCTCAGGCAATTCTTTCTTTTCTTCTTTTTTAGGAATTTCTATTGTAAGTGTTCCGTTTTTGAATTTAGCTTTAATTTCATTCTCTGTTACGTTTTCTCCAACATAAAAGCTTCTTGAACACTCTCCTGAATATCTTTCTTTACGTACAAATTTACCTTTTTCTTCATCCTTTTCTTCTTTATTAACTGTTGCATGTACTGTTAAATATCCGTCTTGAATATTTAATTTAATACCTTCTTTTTCATAACCTGGCAAATCAATGTCTATAATATATTCATCCTTTTTCTCCTTGATGTCTGTCTTCATTAATTTGCTTTCTCCCTCGTTGAAAAATACATCTCCGAACATGTCGTCTAATAGATCAAAGTCACGTCTTCTTGGTATCATCATCATAAAAATCAACTCCTTAAAATTATATTTATGTGTTGACACTTGATGAGAGTGGCACATATGTACTTTTTGATAAATCTTCTTTATCAATTTTGATTATATTATATATCTATTTTTAGCAATGTCAATAGCAGAGTGCTAAAATTCACAAAAGTTTCACATTACTTTTTGTTAATCATATCCCAAAATATTAAATCTTGAATGTCATCATCATTTGCCTCATTGCTCGTTTTTTCAACATTTTTATAACTATCTTTATTTAAAGCAATAGCTACAATTATTACTATTGTAATAACTGGAAAAATAAACATTATTGGAAGCCCATTAAATCCTGCAAATATACAAAATATTAGAAATATTACATACAATATTATCCCCATAGTTTTCTCCTTTATTCATATTATATCATTATTTTATTTAATATGATATAATGTTTACAAATGATTTTAGGAGTGTAATATGAAAGTTAATGATTATTTAGGAAAAGTTTTAAAAATTGAAATTGACAGGCCTTTAGGAAGCAAACATCCTAAATATGGATTTATATACCCAGTTAATTATGGTTATGTTCCAAATACAATTAGTGGAGATGGCGAAGAATTAGATTGCTATTTACTTGGTGTTTTCGAACCTTTTGAAAACTTCGAAGGCAAGTGTATTGCAATAATTCACAGGACAAATGATAATGACGATAAACTTATAATTGTACCTGATGGTAAAAATTATGATAATTCCGCTATTGAAGCTTTAACCGAATTTCAGGAGCAATATTTTGAGCATGTTATTATAAGATAATAGATTTCGATACAGTTTATTGTATAAGAAAAAACCAAATGAATTAACTCATTCGGTTTTATGCTATATTTCATTCCAAAATGTGATTTCTTCTATAGGTTTTCTATCAAAATGTCTTTCACTTGGTTTTGCTTCTTTTGATGGATAACCAATAGCTAACATTGCAATTATTTCTAAATTTTCTGGAACTTTATATACTTCTCTAACTTTATTAGAATCAAAATATCCTATCCAGGTAGAGCCTAATCCTAAATCTTGAACTTCTAGCATCATTTGAGTTGTTGCAATAGATGCATCAATAACGCCTTCATCTCTTCCATCAAATTTACTTTTCCATGAAACTGTTTTATCATAGCAAATTATCATTATTAGTGGAGCATTCCATCCCATTTTTGTACATTCACTTAATCTTGATAACTTTTCTTTGTCGTTTAATATTAGTATCCTTTGTGGTTGATAGTTTACTGCTGTTGGTGCTAATCTTGCTGCTTCTAGTATTTTTTCTATCTTTTCCATTTCAACTTCTTTTTCTGCAAAACTTCTGCACGAATATCTTTCTTTTGCTAACTCTAAAAAATTCATAATTAATTTTCCTTTCTATATTATACATGTGCTCAACAATAGAAATAGCCTGTACTAATAAAAGTACTAAACATTACTTGCAGATGAAGCACATTACTAATCTACAATAGTAGAAATTTATATAAGGTATTAAACTCGTTTTCTATATTATTTTCTTTCACTATCTACAATAGTAGAAATTTATATAAGGTATTAAGCTTTTTGTTAGAGAGATACGAGAAAGATCTACAATAGTAGAAATTTATATAAGGTATTAAACTATAATAAAATCACTGTCAATGTTTAGGATCTACAATAGTAGAAATTTATATAAGGTATTAAACTTAAATTTAGCTTTTCCAAAATCTAAATCTACAATAGTAGAAATTTATATAAGATATTAAACAATTCTATCATAAAATCAAGTTATAAATCTACAATAGTAGAAATTTATATAAGGTATTAAACTAAAGAATGTTATGACAAATATGTAATATCTACAATAGTAGAAATTTATATAAGGTATTAAACAGATGGAAATTATAAACAAGCATTGAAAATCTACAATAGTAGAAATTTATATAAGGTATTAAACCACATACTCCTTTCTCTTACGTAATCATCTACAATAGTAGAAATTTATATAAGGTATTAAACCCCCAACTTCCTCCTGTTAACCATCTATCTACAATAGTAGAAATTTATATAAGGTATTAAACGCTCATATCTCACGTCAACAGCTAGATATCTACAATAGTAGAAATTTATATAAGGTATTAAACTTAAAACACTTGATGAAATTGACGGATCTACAATAGTAGAAATTTATATAAGGTATTAAACTTTCTATATTCAAAAAAGCTGTTACATCTACAATAGTAGAAATTTATATAAGGTATTAAACAAACCACCAACTGTCTACTCAATACTTATCTACAATAGTAGAAATTTATATAAGGTATTAAACTTATCAGCCTTAAAAATACAAGTATAATTATCTACAATAGTAGAAATTTATATAAGGTATTAAACTATTTTTGAAGGTAGACAAGGTTCAGATCTACAATAGTAGAAATTTATATAAGGTATTAAACTATAAAAAAACAGCAATGTTTCTTGTATCTACAATAGTAGAAATTTATATAAGGTATTAAACAAGATTACAAAAAAAATATGATACTTATCTACAATAGTAGAAATTTATATAAGGTATTAAACTTATCAGCCTTAAAAATACAAGTATAATTATCTACAATAGTAGAAATTTATATAAGGTATTAAACTATGGGATTAAAACCTATAAGTGAAAATCTACAATAGTAGAAATTTATATAAGGTATTAAACATGTTGGAGTAGTTAATGGAGGTACAGATCTACAATAGTAGAAATTTATATAAGGTATTAAACTGTTTATGATTTACGCACTTGAACATATCTACAATAGTAGAAATTTATATAAGGTATTAAACTCTATTTCTGCTCCATAGTCTCTTTTATCTACAATAGTAGAAATTTATATAAGGTATTAAACTTAATATTGCTTTTTTAACAATATTTATCTACAATAGTAGAAATTTATATAAGGTATTAAACGTTGGTATTGCCTGGACTATTGCCATATCTACAATAGTAGAAATTTATATAAGGTATTAAACCAAATTTAGTCAACTTGAATTTAGATTATCTACAATAGTAGAAATTTATATAAGGTATTAAACTGTAATCTTGCTATCATCTCGCCTATATCTACAATAGTAGAAATTTATATAAGGTATTAAACGCTTGCATTGGTATGGCTTGGTATGTATCTACAATAGTAGAAATTTATATAAGGTATTAAACAATATTAGAATTACCGTAAGACCTGTATCTACAATAGTAGAAATTTATATAAGGTATTAAACCCTTACATTACCATATATATACTAAATAGGTTATTTTTGTATATAAAGTTTAACTTTATAGTGCATTTTTCTCTCATTTAATACCTCTTTTAATTAAATTTCTAAATTAAGACTACGGTTTGTATTCTTAATTTATTAAGATTATATCATTTTCTTCGTTTTTAGGGAATCCCCATTTTGTAATTTTACAATTTTCACTAGTTTCGATTATCATTACACTATCACATTGTCCAAACTCCTTTTCAAACATATCTGTTATTTCACACATAATATTCTTCAATATATTTTTACTATTTGTTATTTCAAATACAGAATATTGTAACCTATAGCCATATTTCTTTATATATTTTGCAAATTTCGTTCTGAGCTTATCATTTTGTATATCATAACTTATCAGTATCATTTGTTAACACCACCCTCGGAAAATCACACATTTCTTTTTCTTTCATAATCCATCTATAATATTGTTGTATATATTCAAATATCTCTTTCTTATATTCATTTATCGCTTCTAAAATAAGTAACATAAAATTTGCTCCATCTTTCCAGTCTATATGATATTGTCCATTATCTACTGTATATTTGTAATTATCCAATTGTCTAAGATTTATACATTTTCTAATTTTATAATCTACAATTGGTCTAAAAGGTTCAATCATGTCACATACTAATGATTTTCTTTTATAAAATTCCTTGTGTAAATTTCCTTTATATATATCGAATCCATATATATTTAGAATTGCTTCAATATAATTGAATAACATTGTATAACCTATATCCATTAATAAATTTATTTTATCTCTCTTAACTCTTGGCTGTCTTCCATTCCATTCAAAATCTTTAAAGATTCTATTAAAATATACCTTGGCTGAAATACCTTCAATACCCATAATCTCGTAATTATTTAGTTCACTTGTTATTAACTTATTTATCTGAACATCAAGATTCATTATTCCATCTGCTACCGTTACATCTCTTAATTTTTTTAATGTATCTCTCTGGTTCCTTACTTTATTGATTATTATTGCTTTTGCTATTTCATTTGATTTTTTAGTTTCATATTGTTTTTTCCTTAAAAGTGTATTTCCTTCCATTGCATAATTTATAGTTGCATATACTTTAAATGTTGTAGTAAAGAATACTATTGAAAATCCAAATCTTCTACTCTTTTCAATTATTCCAGTAGTCATTGTAAATCCACCTATAATAAATATAGCAAATACTTTGTAACATGTTAGTTGAAATTTTATTTTCCCATCTATGTCTGTTATTATTATATTGTCATTTTTAAATGATATTTTATCTCCCTTTTGTGGCATTGCTATTATTATCTTTTTTTCTACGAAATCTGGTTCTGTTAACATATTAAACTCCTATCACAAGCAGGTTCATATATACACGTTTTACATTTTTCGCCGTTTTTCTGTTGAAAATTCTCTATATCAAATTCATGTATATTTTGTATCAACTTTTCAAATTTTATTTTCATTTCTAAATCTTCTGTAGGTAATTTTATGTTATATTTTTTGTTATCACTCATACTATATAAACTTAATTTTTTTACTTTGTATCCCATTTCTGTTAGTCCATAATATTGAGCATATATTTGAAAAACATATCCGTCATAAATTTGGTTTATCTTATTTTTTCTTTCTACTAATTCCCCTTTATTTATATTAAAAATATCTATCTTTCCTTCAATCCCATATTTTTGTGAATATATATCTATTCCTTGTAATTTGTTTTTGCTTGTCGAATATGTTTTATTATCCACCGCCTTATGTGCATTTGTTCCGTTTATTTGATATTCTGTTTGATACAAATTTCTGTCCAGATTTCCATATAGTTTATGAAAATATATGGAAATAGGACAAAATATAAAGTCGTTTAAATATGATATGATAATTGTTTCTTCCACTACATACCCCTATTCTGTACATAATCTAGCCACTCTTTTTCTGTGATATTATACTTAATTTTATTTAATTTATCATCCTCTGTATTTCTCATTTGCTCAATTAGCATTAGTCCTTTTCTTGCAATATTATATGCACCATTTGCATCTGCATCCTTTGGTAACCCTTCTATCTGCTCATTTGTATTAAAGAATTTTCCATTACTATTTTTTACTGGTGAAATTAAATTATCTTCTTCTTTTCCTGTCAAACTATTACGCATTTGTACCATTAGTTTAAATAATTGTATAAATCCTAAGGTCTCATTATTTCCCTTGAAAAATTCTATGTTTGCTTTTTCTAAAATCTCATTCTTTATATTATCTAAATTTATACTATATTTTTCAAATAATTTTTTAAACTCATTTGTTAATTGTATTTTTTTGTCAATCCATTCACCTTTATCATTTCTATATGTATAAATTCTTTCTCCGTTGGTATATAATGTCCATTTGTTTCTTGTTTCATTTAGTCTGTCAGTAAATTTACTATAGTCTATATCAAATTCAAATAAATTTTCTGATGAATTATAGCTAATATCATCAATTTTATTTATAAATTCTTTTGACTTATCTAAGTTTTCATATTTGATATAAAACCTATTTATAAATCCTGTAGTTGGATCGATTTTACTTGTACACCATGCTGGTATATAATATAAGACTCCGCTTTGCTTACCAATTTTATTAAATGTTTCAAATTTATTTGTTAATTGATAGGCATTTAATACTCCTCCTTCGGATTCTTTAGGTTCATCTTTAAATACAAGATAATTTAATTTATCAATAAACATTTTTTCAAATTTTTGATATACTTGTTTTTCAACTTTTATTCTTGAATTTTTAAATCCTTTATTTAAATCTTCTATAACAATAATTGCATTATATTTTCTCATTAACTCAACAAGAATATGTATTACCTGACTCATATATCCTTCTTTTAGTTCTTTAATGTTTTCTATATTTTTCCAATCTTCTCTAGCAATTTCCCTTTCTTTTTCTTTTTTATTTAATAGTGCATGGTAATTTGTCGAGTATTTTATGCTTTTATATTCATTTACTATTTCATTTAGAGATTTTTGATATACTATTTTTTCATTTTTATCTATTACACATACATATAGAAGATTCCTCTCCCCTCTGTCTATTCCAATAACATTAATATCATCATTGTATTTTAAATATTTATTGACAACTTGATTTATATTAAACATTTTTTCACTTTTAAAGTTCATTGTAATTGGAACATGAAATTGAAATTTATCTACTGTATATCTTTTATCTTTTATTAAATCATATTTAAATAAACTCGTTGGCTTTCCAGATTTTATTGTATTTTCATTTTTATTTGCTACAGGCTCATTTGCAGAATGTGTTATTTTTCTCTCTAAGCTCTTCTTTCTATAAAATATTTCTGCTTCTCCATTTAATTTATATACTGGATTTTTTATGTTTTCTATGTCAAAAACAGCTTTCCAATACATTGTATGTAAATTTGGTCTACCCTTTGAATACTCAGAAAAATCTTTGTTATATATTTGAAATAAATATAGTTCTCCTCTATCTACCAATTCATTTATATATTTCTCAGAATATTCAGAATATTCAATTTTATAGCCTTGTTCTTCTACATCTTTATAAAATTCACTTATATCATTGTATTCTGATGTACTTTTAAATTTAAAGTCAAATTTTTTCCAATCTTCATGTTTATTTAATGAAGTTTTGTAAAAATCAATCAATTCATGACAGAAATTAATATCAAAATCTTTTCCTTTTTTATGACATCCTTTATTATACTTTTCTAATAGTTCGTCTGAAGGCATAAATTTATCTATTTTTGATTTCGAAAAAAATACTTTTGGTAACATTTTGTTTGGTCCTGGCAATAGCTTATATTCCATTTTTTTATAATTATTTTCACTATTAGAATCTTTTTCTTGAATTTTAAATATCTTTTTACAATATGGATTTATTATTCCTAAATAATACTTTTCATTTTTTAATAAGATTACTCCAAGATTTGCTTCTTCTTTATTAAGATCCCATCCATTCAATAATGTAGGACATTCAAAATTTAGTTTTATTTTTTCAGTTGAATATGGTTTTTGTGTTAAATAATTTCTAGTCTTATTATACAATGGAATAATGTCTTTTAATTCGTTATAGTAAGGCATTAATTCTGAGTAAAATTCATCATCTTTTTCTATTGTTCTATCTTTTAGTACTAGTATTTTCACAAACTCTTGTAAGAATTTAATATCATCTAATAAATTCTTTATTTTTACAATTGAATTTTCATCTTTTATTAGTTGTTTAGTGTCTCCTCTTGATTCAATTTTTTGAACTTCGGTAAAATCTGTTTTCATTTTTTCCATAATTTTTGATTGCTCTATATAATTTGATATGTATTCTATTAAATAATTATCTCTAAGAGAATCATTCAAAAATTTTAAGGAATATTGTTTTTGTTTTTTCATATATTCTTGTTTTTGCTTAGAATATTGCTCTGTATCTTTTTTTAATTTTCCTGTATATTCTATATCATATCTTTCTCCTATACGATTTCTTATATAACTCCAATCTTTATATATTTCATTCGAAATTGTATTTAATGTTCCATCATTGTTTATAAATATTAAATCTAGATTATACTTGTTAAATTTAGCAAATAATTGGTTTATTTTATTGAACACTGGAAGTAGTTTAGTATAATAACTTTCTATATTATTAAGCAATTCTTCATCACTTTCAATAGTATCAAATTTAAAAGAAGCAGTGTCTGTATCACTCAATATTTGTTTATATAATTCTTGTAGCTTTGGAATTTTTTCATTGTGCTTTTGATTAAACTCATTAATGTATTCATTCAATCCTTTTATTTTTTCTCCATTGCTTTTCGACTTTCCAGATATTATAATATTGTAGCATTCTATTCCTTGTTGAGTTAATACCTCATTATAATAGTTGATGTCAAAAATCTCATCAATATCTTCGACTTGAATATATTCCATTAGGTCAGTATGTATTTTATTTATTATTTCCGGCATAAATTTTATTACTTTATTATAAATTTTAAAGTTTTCTATAAATGTTGGAAGATTCTCGTTTATAAGCCTATATGCTATACCTGTAGGCTTTTCTTCTTCTGAGTACATATTTTCTCTATTTTTATTATATCCAGAAAAGTAAGTTGTAAATTTGTTAAATTCACTAATATCTTTAATTTTTTCTTTATCGTCCTTATACATAGTTATTAAATAGATATTTATTATATCCTTTTGAAACAACCCCTTATATTCATTATCATTTTTAAAGGATTCAGAAATTTGCTTTCTCATTTTTTCTTGAATTTTTATAAATTCTTCTTTTTGTTTTTCATCTTTTTTCACTACAGAGTATAATTCATAATATTTATTCAATTCATTTAGTCGAATATTTTTTAGGCACTTATCTATAAAAAGCTTATGATATTCATCGCAATATTTTTTTACCTTGCTATAAATCTCTGCTCTATGTTCATCCGCTTTTAGTATTCCTTCTTTTTCCATATTTTCTTTAGTTTTTCCCTGTGGAATAAGTTCAAATCTTAATGTTTTTTGGACTGAATAAAAATTGTGTAGATTTCTGTATAAATTAGACATATATCCTCCTTAATAAATTAAATTTTTACTTTAAATTATGCTATCATATTTTACATTATTTTACAATATATTTTTTATTTTTTTATTCATTTCGACACTTTTTTCATGCAATGTTTCTATAAAGTATAGTTCATACAATTTCCATTTTTGCTTTGTATTCATTTTCTTATCGGAGGAAATATATGTATTTTTTTGTCGCTTTTTATGCGACCTTTTTTATTTGCATTCGTTTTATAATTTATTTAAATTAGGAGGTTATAGAAATGAAAATAAATTTATCTAGTTTAATGTGTTTAATTGACGAAAATGAGAAACAATATTCATCTTTGTTTTTTGCTTTAAAAAGGCATGTGCTAAATACTTCAATTCAAGAATTAAATGGTAATACTAATGTAGTTGAAGACAATAAAAAGGATTTTGAAGAAGAGTTAACTGAAGTTAAAAGATTGTCTAGTGAAATATCTAAATTAAAGGGCGTACTTTATGAAAAAAATAATTTTTTTAAGCTTTCTGATGGCAGAACAATTTAAACTGCAATAGTTGAAAATAGTAACTTAAGAAGATTAAAAGACAGTTTACAAGCTCTGTTGAATTATCGAAATTTAAAGCAAAGAGTTACTGAGGTAAATAACTCATACTTTCAAATTCAAGAAATAAATTATAATCAAGAAGAAGTCAAATCTCAAATCCAGCAATTAGATGAAAAAATACGTAATACTGATTTTGAAATTTCTAAGCTAAATAGTATTGAATTTGAAATAAATTTATAGTCAAATCTGGGTTCTGTTAAGTTATTTTACGGATTAAATTAAATATAAAGTTTTAAGCCCATACCTTTTTAAGATAACTATAGTTTTATTAAATAATTACACTTATAGTTTTCATTTTATTTAATATTATTATGTTGTTTTGTTTTATTGTTTATATATTATAGATATTTTACAATTTTTTATGTGTATACAAATAGGAAAAATTTAAATAGTTACTTAAAAAGGTCTAAAAAGGAATATTACCTTGTATCTGTGATACTAAGATAATATTCCCTTTAGTTTTGGTCATCAATATCATATTTGTTGCTTTCCTTTGTAAATAAATATATTATTTTAAACCATCATTATTCATTTACGTTACTATTTTTAATCAACAATCAATGTATCTTCAAATATTATTTTCCTACCTTTTTCTATTCTTCTTTCATATTTATTTATCTGTTTGTTTAAAAAATTAATTGCAACCTCGTCATTTTTATCAATAATTAAATTTTTCTCTTTGTTATCTACAAAATATTCATTTATATCAAGTAACAAAGAATTTAAAGATCTTTTATTATCTTCATAAAATTTAATGCACTCATCATTACTCCATACATCATTTGATTTCTTTTCTGGCTTTTTATATTTCACATATTCTTTTACAATTTTTTCTCTAAATAATTTGTTTTCCATAATTCTCTTCTATCTATTTAACATATTATTATCATATTTTATTATTATATTGTAAAATCAACTTTAAATTTCTTAAAATCTTTAACAAAAATAAAAACTGTATACAATTATAATATATATATGGCCAAATAAATTTTCGAACAGTGCCTATAAGAAATATATTTAGATCTAATTTTATTTTCAGTTTCATGGTAAGATTTGAATTTATGACCTTCGGGTTATGAGGAGATAGAGTCATAATCTCAAACCCCTTTATTCTCATAGGTTTGGAGATTGGTTTTTTGTTTATACCCTTTATTTACCCTTTATCTTGTTTTTATATACTTCTCTGTTTGAAAATAGACTTTTTCGCTTTTCTTAATCCATTTGTAAATCATCTAAATAAGCCTCTAATCTATTCATTTGGGATAACTTAACTTGTCCTAATATATGAACATATATGTCTGCTGTTGTACTATAACTAGCATGACCTAAAATTTCTTGTAAAACCCTTAAATCTATTCCTGCCTCAATAGATCTTGTTGCAAAAGTATGCCTTAATTCGTGAATCCCTACTTTTCTAAAATTATGGCTTTCACAAATTTGCTGACAATGTTTTCTTAAATATTCTGAATTTATTGGATTATTACACTTTGTTTTAAATATAAAATCATCTTCTTTAAATCCATCTCCTAATTCAGCAAGTGTTTCACTTTCTTTTATTTTTTCTTCTTTGTATTCTTTTAAAATTCTTACTACTTTATCTAGCATAGGGACAACTCTATAACTGTTATTAGTCTTTACATCTGTTATTTTCCTCTCTCTTTTTATCTTATTAAAATCATCATCATAAGTTGTAACTTTTTGAACTCCCCTTCTTACATAAAGAGCTTTATTTTCAAAATCAATATCTTTCCAAGTGAGTCCACTTAGTTCTCCTGCTCTTAGTCCTGTATTTACTAAAACAATATATGCTGTTCCCATTGTATGTTCTTTCATAAATCCTTCAAATACTTTTTGTTCTTCTTTAGTCATTATCTTTAGTTCTTTTCTTCTCATAGAGGGCAACTTTAATTTTCTTGTAGGATTCATTGTCATTAATCTACACATTATCGCATCCTCAAAACACATTTTTAATATACTATTATAATGTCTTAATGATTTAGGTGATTTTCCTTCTTTTTGTAATTCACTAATAAATTTTTGTAAATGATATAACTCTATTTTCTGCAACTGCATATTGCCTAAATACTCAATTATTTTCTTAGTTTTTTCAACATACCCTTGATATGTTCTAGGTGATATATAAGGTTTCTTATATATTTTCATCCACTCTTTAATCCATTCTTCAAGTGTAACATTGTTATTTTCTATAAAATAATTATCATCTTTTTGCCTTCTCATTTCTTGCATTTTTTCAACTACAATTCTTTGAGTTTTCCCATATACAGAGATTTGTTTGTTTTTACCATTTACACTAACTGTTACCCTCCCTTCATAACTATTTCCTCTTTTTCTTATTGTGCCTTCGCCTTTGATTCTTCTTGAAACTTTATTATTACTTTTACTCATTATCTCCCTCCCATAAAAAACAGGATTTATAATAATGGTAATTTAATATTGTTCATCCACTATTATAAATCCTATATTTATCCAATCCCAAACCTTAAACAATAATTCTTCCTGAATTTTTATCAAACCATTCAATCATTTTAGGCTTGTTTATTACAATTCTTCTCTCAAATTTTATGCAAGGAAAATCTTTCAATTTAGTTAGCTCAGCCATAAGTTGTTTGCTAATTCCTAATATTTCAGAAGCCTCTTGTATATTTATTCCTATTTTTTCATCCATATAGCAGAGCCTCCTTCTTTTAATATTTCTTCAGCTTTTTTTACTGCATCTCTTGGAGAATACAATTTCATTACACATTCAATTTCATCATTTAATAATTTTACATTTAAATCATTTGGTGCTACTCCTAAAGTATTTAGAGCAATAACAGCATAAGCTCTAGCTTGTTTTACAGTTACAGTTTTTACATTATTTAATTTCATTTTAATCAAATCCTTTCACTTATAAATTTTTTTAAATAGTTACAAGTGAATTTGGTATTGTTCACATAGGAATTGCACCTCTCCGTTTCCACCGAGCGACTCCTCAACTAAGTTAAGCCGAGTCGAAGTATCATTATCACACTAATATAGATCTTCGCCTACATAAACTTACCATCGTTTACTTTTTCCCTCATTATAGTCGCTATTTACTTAAAATTAACTTTCGCCTTCTTGGAGCTACCTATATTAGTTAAAGTCTTGTAACTAATATATTCACTTGTCAATGTGCATAGCAAATCTCACTTGCTACTCACATTGGCGAAAAAGATTTTAAAATGTCCCGATTATTTTAAAAATTTTTTAATTTCTTTTATTGCTTTAAAATTTTCAATAGTATCAAACAACCTATCTTCAATATATTCTTTACATTCTTGATTAAATTTACCTTTTATATACGATTCTTTATTTATTAAAGGCTCAAATAAAATAAGAATTTCAAACTTTGACTTTGAATCTCCTTTTACAGCTTTCTCAATAACATTAAATAATTCTTTATTACTCATCTCAATTTTCATTTCTATTCTCCTAACATTTTCTTTATTTTAGACTTAATAATACTTTTCTTATTTCTAATTGTCTTTTCCGTTAAATTCATTTTCTTAGCAATTTCTTTACTGCTATATTCATCAATACTCAATGCTAATATTTTCTTTTCATCTTTTGTTAAATTATGAATTGCTAATTTTAATTTTCTATTTGTAGCAATATCTTCTAACTTTTCTATTTCTGACAATTTTAAGTCCTTATAAGCAAAAAAAGAGTCGCTATCATACAATGACAACGACACATTTCTATCCACAAAATCAGTAAAAGCAATTTCTTTTACTGCTCCACCATCAAACTTTCTCACAAAATCAATCGCAGAATGTTTTACTACTTTTTTTACATATACTTTAAATGCTCTTACAACATACTCAATTTCACTTTCTGAATACTCTCTAGCACTCATAAAGATTACCTCCGTTCTAGGACACACTAAAGCCCATACAACGGAGGCAATATAAAATATTCCCTATAATATATTAACTTTAAATTTTTTATAATTCTAAAACATCATATTGATACATATATTAAATCTCCTCTATACAAATAATCCATAATCTCCAAAGCATATAAAAAGTTCCATCCTTAGTCTTTTCTTAATATATCAACCTTAGTGTATATAATTACATTACCTCGTATTTATGGACTATTTGTCCTGCTTATATAATAAAACTTTTTAATAATCTTTCATTAAAATTGTCGAAAAGTGCTGAAAAAGTGTTGAAAAGTGCTGAATTTCTTGTCGAATTATAGGAAGTTATGTCGATAAGATTGGAACTTAACATAAATAATGATATAATAAAACCTAGTTAGATGAGCTGATTGAAGGCTTTTATACACTAATGTAATTTTAATGGAGGTAGTTAAATGATTGAAGTTATGATTGCAGATGATAATACAGCAATTTGCGAAAGCTGTTTCAAATTTCTAACAAAAGATAAAGAAATAAAAATTGTTTCCTGTGCATTTAATGGCGAAGAAACATTAGAAAAATACTTTGAATTTAAACCTGATGTATTACTCCTAGATTTAGATATGCCTATAATAAGTGGCATAGATGTTATCAATACTTTAAACAGGTTTTCAGAAGAAAGATCCAAATGTAATATCATTGTTATTTCGGGAAGTTATGAAAAGCTAAATCAATTATATAATACAGCACAAGTTTTCAGAGTAGTACCCAAACCTGTTGACTATGATTACATACTGGAAACTATAAAAGAAGTACCAATAAGAAATAAAGAAATAAATCAAAAAGAATTAAAAGAAATTTTAATAGAATTAAGATTAAATGTTTTCTCTACAAGAGTGAAACACTTAATATCAGCAATAAATGTAGCATATAAACACCCTTATTTATTGAACAATATAAAAGACTTATATTCAGAAGTTGCTAAGGAATATAATATAAGTCCGAAAACAGTTAAATGGAGTATTAGAACTTCAATAGACACTTTAAATCGTTCTCTGTCTATTGATAATCTTTGCTCCGTTTTTTCTTTAAAGTTTAGACCTGATACAGTAACACCAAAATATTTTATAACTTTGATGGTAGAATATTTTGAGCAAGAATAAAGAGCAGAAGTTAATTTTTCTGCTCTTTCAATTCTTTTTCTATATTCATATTAAGATAATTTTTCATCAATAATTTAACATCTAAGAATTGTTCAATAATATAATTACAACCTTGATTTAATTGACAATAAGGTATATCTAATTTTAAATGTAATTTTCCTCTATTTTTTCCTGGCAATAACAATGCACTATATAAATTTTTATTATTACCCAATTGACTATTACCTAATAAAATTGTATATGAGAACTGTTTATAATTTAAATCACTTATTTCATCATAATATTTAGAATCAAATACATACATATTATCTTCTTCTTCACAATAATGATCTGGTTTAATTGAAAATTTATGTTCTGATCTATCTATATTAAATTTCTTACTATTGAAGTGATTTGCTCTCTTGATTCTTTCATATTTAAATTCTAATTTTCTGTTCTCTTTATCAACTTTTACAAAACAATCATTCAAATATTTATTGACCATTTTTTCCCATATCATATCAAAATAATTTATTTTAATGTGTATAGCTCCTCCATTAGGATTTTTATTATATTTTTCAAAAAAACTAATTAAAGCTTCAAGTAATTCTTTTTGATAGTCTTTAAATATTGTATTTCTATATTGATAAAGCTGTCTTAATGTATAATCTTTATTAGCCAAAAAATCTATCTTACATTCTTTTCCTCTTACTGGTGGTAATTCAATAAAATATGGAAAATTTTTCAATGTATGATTTATCACATAGACCATACATTGGCTTATAAAAGCATCTTTCGTATTTTTCTTTTTTGAATATAAAGGTAAAAAAATCAAATTATCTTTTGAAACAATCACATTTGATTTTTGAATTGTATCTTTCCAAGAAATTTTACCTCTTGAATTTTTTTCTACTAGCACTTCTTCTTCTTTATATATTCCATATCTTTTATAATATTCATATACTTTAAAAAAATCTGCAAAAGGATAATCAGATTCAAAATTTTCTTCATATCCTATATATTTATCTGCCATAGGATTTGATTTATTTTCAGCAACATATTTTCTTATTACTTTAAAAAGTAAATTTACACTTTCTTTAGTTTGCTGTTCATCTAAATTTTTATTTTCATCAAAATAATGTTTCGGAAAAACTGCTAACATTTTTTCTTTATAAATCACAAAACCTACAAAATCAAAAACATCTTTTTTTAATTTTTTTGAATATCTTTTATCACTCGGTAATAAGGGAAAATAATTTGCATCTGTTCCTATAACAGCTCCATCTTGTCCTAAAACAACAGGCAACATATTTTTTCCTCCTTAATTATAAAGAATTATTTTTCCAAGCTTCTATACAAGTAAAGAAATCATCACTAAATATTTTTTCATCAGCTTCAAATCTATCATATAAATCAGAAAAATTTGAAATTGTTTCATCAAATAATTTTACATCCGTTTTATAACAAGCCAATTGAATATCAAACCATAAATAATGCAATAATTTATTTTTAATTTTTTCATTAATTTTCTCTTCGTTTCTTTCATCATCAAATTCAATGAAGAATTGTCCTATTTGCTTATCCTCGCCTAAAGCTAACCATTGGTCTGAAGATATATATTTATTTAACACTCCATACATATCAACCCAATTTATTCCAATCATCTCTGTTCCATTATTTAATTTAATATTAACATTATTTTTATAAGGTTTTGTAGTAGGTACAGGTTTTGTACTTATATATTCCCATTCAAATCTTCTCTTAAAAGCTGTATCCATAACAAAAACATTTTGATCTGAAGTATTTACTGTTCCTAGTATAGATAAGTTTGCAGGAAGTTTTATTCTATCTCCTGATAATGCAATAATATCTTTAGCAATAACAGGATTATTAATAAAATATCTACTATATCCTTTCTCTACTCCTGAATTTTCCCTATCTAATAATTGAAATATATCTCCAAATATTGAAGCACAATTTCCTCTTGACATTTCCTCTATAACTAAATAAACTTCCTTTGAAGTATCTTGATATGCTTTTTCTAAAGCCAAAGTAAATACTCCTTTTTCAAAACCGTATGTAATTGTACTTTCATCATTTCCATTTTTCTCTACTGTTGGTAACAATTGTCCAATAAAATCATTATATGTAAATTCTGGGTGGAATGTTACCCTAAATATATATTCATCTTCTATTCCTTTATTTTCTAAATATTCTTTTATAGCAAAACTTTTACCTGTACCAGGTGCACCATAATATATCTTTTGCATATTTTTTCCTCCTATTCAAATCTTTTTATATAATCTCTGAAAGCATCTAAAGTTTTATTTCCTCTTTGTAAAATATCAAATTTTGACATATCACACTTATATCCTTCTTTTAATGCTAGATAAAAAGAAGCATAAGCTTTTAATACAAACCAATACGGCTCATTATTTACATGAATTCCATCTTTTAATCTAATTGGTAAGTATCTAATTATTTTATTGTCTTTATCTAATTCAAAATATTCATTAACATTTCCTTTATTTAAGTTTATCAACCATTCATCATATTCAGCTAAATTATTTGCTCTTTCTTTCATACCTTTGAATCTCAATATTTCGCCTAAATCTCTATTGAAAACATCAATGTACTTGAATTCTAATATTTCTCCACTTAAAATATTAACTACCATTGAAGGCGTTTGACTTACTTCATTTGCATTTATTATATAAACAGGTCTATTAATTATCTTCTTATCGTTAGAGTTTTTACAATATTGCATTATTCCTGAAATCACAGGAAATACTTGTTGTGCTAATACTCCTGATCTAGTTGCATAAGCAGGTGGGATAACAAAAGCATATCCCTCTATTGTTTCATCTGAATTTTCAATTATTCCAAAGTATGTACTTGATTCGTTATATACAACAACTTCATCTCTAAATTCATAACTCATAATGTTAAGTTTTATATATTTTTCATTCAATAATTGAATTATTTTTTTCATTAAATCGTCAGTATTACTAATCCCATTATTTTTCCAACCTATGTCATCATCATAATCCACATTATCAAACTTGTCCTTTAGTTCTTTTGAAAATATTAGATTTCTTTTCATACTTTCTCCTTTCTTAAAAATTCTTTATTAAAACTTCTTTTTTTGTATATCTCCATCCTGATTTACCAATGTTCTTAATTGTATATTTATTTTTTTCTGCCCATTCTATTAACATTGTATGTTCTTTTCCTTTATGTTTTATAACATTGGAAAGCATAAATTTATATCCTAATCGATCTATTTTTTTTAATATTTCTAATAATTGTTTTTCTTCCTCAATAGACCAGCCTTTTCCTCCTCTTTTTCCATCATTATACCCTGCATTCGTTATAAAATATGGTGGATCAAAATAAAATACTGTTTCCTTTGAAAAGCTTTGCCAATCAATATTTATATAATCCTGATTTGTCATAAATAAATTTGGAGACTTTATCATAAAGTTAATAATTCTATTTTTCATATCTTCACTATATCCTGCTACTCCAACAGGAGTATTGAAATTTTGAGAACTATTAAATCTGATCATATTTTGAAATGAATACATATGTAAAACAAATAATGCAATATAATCTTCTTTATTATTATTGTAATACTCTTTTAATTTCTCAAAAGCTTCCTTGTTTCTCTTTTCTAATTTAAATTTTTTAATATATCCTTCAATGTTTTCAATTAAATCTTCTTTATTTTCATTCAGCAATGATTTTATAACATTATATATTTGTGGATTGATTTCATTATAAACCGTACTTTTTGTTGCAATTATATTAGATCCAACATTAAAAGCTCCGCCCATTACATCTACAAAATTTTCTACTTGATATGGCAATTCTTTAATAATTGCAGGCACTAATGTATCTTTACTTCCTGAATAATTTAAAGGGGATTTATTTATTGTTAGGTTTTTTTTAAAATATATAATTACTTCATTTAGATTTTCTCCATTTCTTTTATTACTTGATCTATGATTTTGATATTCTTGATAATCAAATCTTTCAATATATACCTTATGATCTTCTGCAAATAATTCAGCCAATTTCACCAACTCTTCCAATGGAACTAAACCTTGATTACTATAACTTACAATAATATGCTTAAATTTTATTTGTCTAAATAAATCTTCAAATTGTGCTTTAGCTTCATTTCTTCTTGCATATAAAGAGTTTTTATTTTCTCTATCTCTTTTACCTCCAACACCTTTTATTTTAGGAGAATCATATTTAGCAAGTGTTTCAAAAATGTGATATGCAGAAACATATTGAGTTACCGTATATGGAGTATCTATATATGCTATATCTCCTTCTAAATTTCTAATTAACAAATTAGTATCTTCACAAAATACTTTATTTTTTCCTTTACATTTAACTTCATTAAAAAGTAAAGGCTCTATACAAAAATCTTTTTCAGCTCTTGATTCCCAAAATTTAAAATATGCTTCAAATGTACCTGATGTATTAGAAACCTTGGTTACACTTTCAAGCATAGATGCAATTAAAAAATAATATTCATCTTCAGTAATAATATCTTCATTCTTTAATTTTTCTATTTCTTTTCTAATTCCGTCTATTTTTTTACCATTTTCTTCAGTAAAGAACATTCTATCTCCAATTGGTGTATAATTATTATAAAAAAAATATGAATCATCTGCTTTATATTCTTGATTATTTAACCACTCGAATATATTACAATTATTTATTTCTTTAAATTTTGTGAAACTTGGTATTTTATCAAATGATAATTTTGCTTTTGAAATAATATATGAGTAGTACATAAAATCATTTGATATTATTTCGTATCTATTTTTAAAATAATCTCCTACACAACTTGTACCTGCAAACAAGTCAGCAAAAGTTTTTCCATTTATATTATATTTATCTATAACTTTTTCAATCTGTGGCAATATCTTTATTTTGCTACCTAAATATCTCATTTTTCCTCCAATGATGTTTCTGTTTTTTGATTTTTTATTCCAATATATTTTATATCACAAAAAGATTTTTTTCTCAATATTTTAACAAAAAAATTCAAGTTCTTTTTATATATTTAACAATCCAAAATTTCTAGGTACTCTAGTATATGTTTCGTTATACCTTTTAAAATCTAATGTCTTAATATGTTCAATATAATCTTTATTAAATCGATCTAAATCATTATTATTGTTTTTTTCTACTTCTATAATTAAATTTTTTATTTTATCAAATAATTTATTTAAGTCATAAATAATATAAGTTAATTCCATACTATTTAAAGAAATAAGTTCAGTTCTACAATAAAATCCCATAGCACTAAAAGAACTATGACCTGTTGAGAAAGCACTATTTACATTATGTGGCTCGTGTTCGTATTTATTTCTAATTTGTTTTATTTTAATAAATGAATTAGTATTTTCATCTAAAATTTTTTGTAAATCAGCATCTAAAAATGGTATACAGCCTTCTAATAAACAAATGCCATCTTTTTTATTAAGAAATAAAGTATGTTCTTTTTTATCTTCAGTAAATGGTACTAATCTTAATAATTCAGTAGAAAGATAAAAAAAATATTTCTCAATTTCATCGTGTTGTATTGTTCTTAATAATTTTTTTAAATACTGATTTATTCTATCTAAAATAACGAAATATATGTTAATATTATTTATCCAATTAAAATCGTTCATAAGCCAACTTTCCTTTCCTTACATAGTCTTAAATATAGCACAAAAATCATTTTTAAACAATATTTTCAAAAATACCAGTAGCACAAAATTACTACTGGTATAATTTTTAGATATTATATCGTTCATCAATCAAATCAAATGTATCTAATAACTTTAAATAAGCAATTTTTGTAACATCTTTTTCTTTTAAAGATTTCAAATATTTCTTTTCTTCTTCAGTTATATTTTCTTCGGGCTCAATTTCGTTATAATAAGCACTAATATCCATTTTCAACATTTCGTATTCATATTCGGTATATATTTTATCTTTAACTTTTATTTCTAATTTTTCTAAAATATCAATATCTTCCTTTTTTAAGAATTTTTTTAGTTCAATAAATTCATAGTTACAATATTTCTCGTGCCATTTCTCAAAACTAAATTCATTATCCATAAAGACCTCTTTTCTTACTCTATCGTAGTCATTATCAATATTAAAAAGTTTCTTAATGCCTTCTTTTAAAATCTTTCCGTTTTCTTCTGATAACCTATTACTTACTACTGCAAGATTTATTATTAAGCATATATGATGATATTTTTCATAGTCTAAAATATCATCTATTATGTAGTCAGGAATTTCAAAATTAAAGTGCTTTTCTAATTTTTCTTTAAGTAATTTCATTTCTTTAATTCTTTTTTCTAATTGTAAATTGCTCTTTTTTCTTTCTTTAATATCTATTACTGCATAATTTTGAAAATTTTTTTCCATAATATCAATAACTCCTTTCGCTAATATTATAGCACAATCTCTCAATATTTTGAACTATTTTAGCAACTTTTCTCTCAATTCGTTGAGAGGTTTTATTTTCTTATTTTGCTAAAATAAAAAATAGAGGAAGGTGTTACAAGTTATGGACTTTTCGGATTTAATAGCATTGAAAATTAAAGAGCTAATGGAAGAAAAAGAAATTAGCATCTACAAATTAGAAAGTCTTTCAGGTGTATATAGTTCAACTATTGCTATGTTTCTTACTAGAAAGACTAAAACAATAAGACTCGAAAATCTATTGTTTATTTGTGAAGGTCTTGGAATTAGCCTATCTAAATTCTTTGCTGATGAAAGATTTAAAACTGCTGAAGCCAATGAGTGGTTAAAAAAGAAGAAAGAGAAGTAATTGATTCTATAATTTAATTTTATCAATTACTTTTTTATTTTTTTAAAGATTCTTCTTCTTTTTCCTTTAAGTATTCTTCTAATGATTTTACTCTAAATAATACTCTCCCTCCCACTCTTGCAAATGGTATTTGTTTTCTCCTTACTAATTGATTTACCAGCCAATATGATATTCCTAAATATTCTGCTGTTTCTCTCATAGTTAAAGTTGTTCTTTCTACTTTTTTATAATTTTCTAAATTTTGCATAATTGCACCTCCTGTCCTAATTATACAAAGTAATTCATATCAATCCCAAACCCTTTTTATAAAAATTTTTTAGGCAAAAAAAAATAGAGGTACAGAATATTTAATATTCCATACCTCAAATTTAGTAAATAAAAATAACTTAATATAAAATATGAATTCATAGTTATTTTCATTAAAATATAACAATTTTTGTTAAAAGTCAACACTAACAACCTGTTCTAGGAAGTTTTTGAGTTGTTTCTATTTCTTTAAAATATGTAACAGTTGTCCATTCATCAATATCTTCAACATATTTATCTTCGTAATTTCCAAATACTTTAGTGTAATTTGTAAATACAAATCCATTGCCTAAACCATCTAGCATATCACAATATAATATAGGTTCTTCAACTTCTGAAAATCCTGCTTTAACAGTTCCGAATCTAAATTCATATTCAGTAATAAATTCATCTTCATCTAATTCTGCAGTCTTAAAACTTACTTCATTATTAACTTGTGTACTTAATCCATCTACTAGCATTTTATAATCATTTTTATTTGTTTTGTACCAAATTGAATATTCTAAATCCTCATTCCAAGTACCTGTATATATTCTATCAACTCTTAATGCCTGTGTAGGTAGGATATCCTGCCAAGTAAAGTTATCTAGTGCAACATTTGATTTATTTTTTATATTTTTAAAGTTGTAGTAAATATTATCTTTAGATTGAGTTTCAATAAATCCTTTTTTCTCTACTTCTACTTCAATATCAACACTCTCATCTTCAACATTAACATCAACTATTTCTTTATGTTCTTTTATTTCAGCTGTAAATATATCTGTATTTATTAAATAATAAGGTGATCCTGAATCTACCTCTTTTAAATAATATTGTCCTTTTACAAGTAATTTTGAAATAGCTTTACCTTCACTATCAGTAGTTAAAGTATCCACTAATTCATCATTTGAATTATATACTTCAAATATTGCTCCTTCAAGTGGGGTACCTTTTTTATCTCCTGTTAAATTATTGTCATCAGCACTTACTTTAGTTACTTCAATTTGACCTTTTATTTTTTCGTTTTCAAAAGTTACATTTTTTATTTGATTTTCTTCAAGTGTTATAGTATGTACTTCATCATCTAATACATAAGTATCAAGTGTTTCAACTTCTTGTATCTTTAATTCTGAAAAATCTCTTACTGGATATTTAGAAGTTTCAGCCTCCCCATTTTCATCTGTAATAAGTTCTTCTAAAACATTTCCATCCTTACCCATTACTTTAAATTTTACATTTTCAAGTTTTACTTCATTATCTTCCTCATCAACTTTTATAATTTTAATAGAGCCTTTTTTTAGTTCATTCTCTATTTGAAGTTCTTTAGTTAAATTCCATTCCACCTTAACATCAGTATCTTCTGCTAAATTATACCATTTATTTGTATTCTTTTCGATTAGAGAATAATCGCCTGTTCTAAGATTTTTTATTTCTAGTTCTCCATTTACATCTGTGTAGTACGTTCCAATAACTTTATTAAATTCGTGTGAATATAAGTCAAATTCTACATTTCCCAATACAACTCTATTATTATCCTTATCTATTTTATAGACTTTTATATTACCTTTTTTGTGTTCATTTTTAATATTAACACTTGAAGTTTTATTGTATTCAACATTGACATCAAATTCTGCTGTATTTAACACATAGTTAGGATTTGTTTCTACTTCAACTAATTTATAATTTCCTTGATATAATTTATCAAAAGTTGCTATTCCATTTTTATCAGTAGTTGCTGTTCCTACAATAGTTCCATCAGCCTTTTTCAAAGAAAAAGTTACACCTTCAATAGGTTGTTTAGTTTCATCATCTGTTTTATTTACTTGTATTTTTCCTGTGTTAGTTTTAATATTAAGAGTAGCACGACCAACACCATCACCAAAAGGATCATAAGCTAGTGCATAATTTTGAGTACCTTCTGTTCTAGTTTTACCATAAAATACAGGATATGTTTTACATTTACCTTGCACATTTATTATAGCATTTGAAATGTCTTGTCCCATTTGAGATTTAGGTATTTTTACATACATACTTTCATTTCTATTAAATGAATTTATTTGAGTACCATTTGAATTTGTTATAATAGTTCCTTGTGGTAGATTAGCAGTAGCTGTAATTGTATAATTTGCCATTTCTACTGTACTTGAAACATTTATTTTTTGAGTATAATAATTTCCATCTTCGTATAAATCTCCTGAATTAGATAATGTTATACTAGGATCTGAAGGCATTTGACTTCCATTTCTTCCAATATTAACAAGATTTACTATTGCATTTTTTATAGCATCTCCTCTAGCATCTGCACCTTGATCTGCTCCTCTAAATCTAGTTACTGGATCAAAGTTATATAAAATACAATATACTGCTTGTTTAGTAGCTTGAAAAGCCTCTAAGTCGTTTGCTACACCTAATTCACTTGCTGACTTATATGGAAATCCATTTATAATAGTTCTCCATATTCTGACATCTCCTAAGACATCAGTAACACTAGCATTTACATCAACAGTATAGCCATCTAGTTCTCCAACACCTGGATATTCTCTATTTACACAATAAGCAGGATATTCCTTGCCCCCTTCACTATAAGTAGTGTAAGTAGTTGTAATATAATACCAACCACTTTTTGCCTCATTCCAGTATTGTAAATGGTGTTCTACATTTCCTCTATTTTGTATATTTGCTGAAGTTATCTCAGTAGCAAATACACTAGGGCTTATTGTAGAAAATAATGTTAATACTAGCATTAGTATTGCTAAAATTCTTTTACTTTTTACTTTTATCATTTTTCATCTTTCCTTTCCATAAAAAAGACACTTGTAAAAGTGCCTAATTTAATATTATTCATTATCTTTGTACTCTAAAAATCCAACTCCTTTGAAGTCATTTTCATCTAATACATATTCTTCATTTTTATATTTTTCTTTTGTTATATCAATTGCTTGTTCAATATTCTCTGCTTCAATTTCAACAACTCTTTGTAGCAATTCCTTAATCTCAATTTTGTAAATTCTTTTCATACTCACCTCCATCTATATTACATAACATTCTGTTGTTATGTATTGTCCATTGTTATAATAATCTCTTACATATATTCTGATTGTTCCAAATTTATATTTAATTTTATCAATTACTCTTTGTTCAGTATATGTAAATTGAGAAGTAGTTTCAACAATGGAGCTATCTACAACAATGTTATATCCATATAATTTCATATCTTCACTCTGATTACTATTTATAATATTTTTAATCGAATTAATCATAGCATCATTGATTTTATATTCTTCTCCTATAATAACAGACTGTTCTTTTACAACTTCTTGCTTAGGTGTTTCAGGTTGTACTTGTATGGATTCTTCTTTGGTTTGTTGTGGTGTATTGCTATTATTTTTATTTTCCGTACTTTCTTGTTTTACTTCTGCAATAGGTTGATCTTGAACAGTTGTAATTTGTGGAGTAGAAGTCTTGTTTTGTTTTATTTCAGTTGTAGTATTTTCAACTGGAGTCTTTTCTATATTTTCTTCTTGTGTCTGAGTAAATTCATCTTCATATATAATCGTATTTTCATCTGAAGTAATTATTGTTGTTGTATTTTCCACATTTTCAACTATATTTTGTGGATTATCATTATCAATAATTTCATTTTTAGGATTTGTGCTTTTATAAGTCATATAATTTGACAATATGGAAGTTCCAAATACAATAAATAAAGTTAAAAAAACATATTTTTTCATAATAGATCATCTCCTTAATACCATTATAAAACGATTAAAAAGACAATCCAAAACCTTTTTAGTATTTTTTATTGTCCATAGTTCATACCTTCAGAAGATTCTACAGCCTGAACACAAAGCCTTTTTTCTTTTTGTCCTGCAACACAAGTAATAAGTGTAATTCTATTATCTTCAGTTTCCTGTAAATATGACCAATCTTCTTCATCAATTATTTCTTTTACAGTTACAACATATCTTTTAGTACCATAATTTGTTTGATAATATATTTCACTTCCAATTTTTATTTTCTTTAAATTTTTAAAAAAGTCGCCTTGATTTCCTGAATTATGTGAGGCTAATCCAACATTTCCTTCATAAATAGAAGTAGAAGGAAAATGACCTATTGTTTCAGAGAGTGTAGATAATTCAACACTTTCTCTAATAGGTGCATTATCAAGTAAAATATCAGGAATAGTAAGTGTACCTATTTCATCATCATAATGAATAATATCTTGTTCAACATTTTCAATAGATGTATCATCTAAGTCTATATTATCTCCAACAACTATATTTTCGGAATCTTTATTTGCCTTATATCCAGGATATTTAATCACAAAAAAAATAACCCCTACTAGAGTTATAATAGCTATTAAAATTACTGCAATTAAAAATTTATTTTCTTTTTTCACTTTTTGCCTCCTACATTCTAGTTTCAACTATATATTTTTCATCATTAGTATTTACCAACATTTTTATTTTTGTTTTATCTTTTATAACAGTTATCATTTTTCCTTGCATTTTATCAGTTAATCTTCTTGAAAATTCTAACTTATATTTGTTAGTTGTTTCAAATAATAAAAATCTAGTTAAATTGATTGTGTTACTTTTATTTATTCTAGTTTTACCAATTTTTATATATTTGCCATCTTTATAGTTATATACAGTTACATTTCTAGTAAAGAAAAATAATATTACTAATATAATTCCAGTAGTACCACTTGCAACAGGAAGTAGGTTGTTTTCTTTTTCTTCAACTGTTTCAGGTACAGGATCAGACTTTTCTTCTTCAATTTTATTATATTTAACTGTATAAATATATGGACTTTCTATTGTTTTCGTTGCTGTTCCCGAATATTCAGCTGTTACACTATAAGTATTAGGATAATCAATTCTTTGCTTTCCTGCATAGTAACATTTTGCTGTATATAAGTTTGCAACTTCATATTCGCCAATCATTTTGGTAGTTTCAACTTCCCATTCAACATTTAATAAATCTAAAGTTAATCCATCTTTAACAGTTTGTTTAGGTATAAAATCTAAGTCATTTTTTTCTAAGTTAGTATAATTTATTGTTTCTTCTATTAAATCTTCTCTAAAGCCATTGTTGTTTGTTTTTATTTGTATATTTTGAGTATTTAATAAATATTCTCCAATATAACCATCTTGTTCATAACTAATAGTTGTTCCTAATTGATTTATTATACTTTCTAAATTATTTGTTTTACTTGTTATTTTTTTAGTTGTAGTAATATCAATAGTATTTGTTGTAGTCCCACCTTCAGTAATATAGCTATCAAAAGTATATTTATCTCCAAATACCTCAATATCTTTTTCTAAATTATCTATAAAAGTATTTTGTTCATCCTCTTGTACTAAATATGTTCTATAACAATTTAATTTATTATCAGTAACATTTGTATTATCTAGTATTACTGCAAAACAATTTGTAACAGTAAGTAAAGTGCAAAAACTACATACTGCAAATATTCTTTTAATCAACTTCATTTTTTCCCTCCTAAAATATATTTATTATTCCAAATTTATTAGCAAGATAAGTAGCTCCAATAGAGCATAAAATTATAATGCCTAAATAGAATAAAATACTAAATATTCTTGATAAAATATTAAATAAAAAAAGTAGTGTCTTTAGAACTAGATTTTGTTCATTGACAACTACTTGTTCATCGTATTTTTCTTTTATTTTCTGTTTTTTTAAATAATCTTTATATAAATTTTTCCTCATTATTTACCTCTTTTCAGAAAGCCAAATAAACCTTTATTTTCAACTACCTCGAGTTTATTAGATTTTTCAGCAATGTAATCTTTAAATATTTCGTGATATATTCCTGTATTTATACTGCTATTAAATGTATCTGTTGTAAATTCAGAAAAATATATATGTTTTATATATGCTTTTAAAGTTTTTCTAAATTTTGCTTTTTCTTCATTACTAGAAAAATTAAATATATAATTTACTTCAGGTATTTTTTCTAACAAACTTAAAACTCTAAATGTTTCATCTGTTTCCCAAGCCTTAGTACCACCAACTATAACTTTTACTTCCTTAGACAAAAAATTATCTAAAGTATTTTCGTTTAGAATTCCATAATCATATATGTAAAAATCATAGCCATACTGCATAGCATCGATTTTATTGTCATTACTATAAAGATCAATACCTTTATAAGAATATAAACCATCCTTTTTTATTACACCATCTAAGGTTTCTATATTTTTTATTTCATCTTTATCAGTTGCACAAATATAACAAGCATTCATATTAAGACATTTTAAAAACATTGTTATTAGAATTGCTTGTGTAGTAACTCCAATATGTTTTTCAGTTCCTGCAACAGCTATATTTACAAATTGTTTTAATGTTTTATATTCTTTTTTTATAATTATTTTGTTTTTCTTTCCATCTTCAAATTTCTGCCTAAATCTAACAGCATCTTTATATTGACATCCTTCATCATTTAAGCACTTTCTAAATTGTTCTTTTTGTTCATAATATGTATTACTATTTACAAAATTATAAATACCCTCATTAAAAAGTTTTGCAAGTAAATTATTACCTTCTTGAAAACCTAAAGCAACTATTATAATCCTTATATTATACATACTTTTTATAGCAATAACAGATTGTACTATTTCATCCTCTGTTTCTTTAGTGGAGGCTATATCAATTATAATTTGATTATAATTATTTAAGTTTCTTAATTCTTGTACTGCAAATTTTTTAAGGCTATCAACACCTGTCAGAACTTGTGGGCTTTCAAAACCATTTTCTTTACATACTTCATAAATTAACTTTTCATTATCTCTAGTAATTGCTAGGATCAATTTTATCAACTCCTTTTAGTAAGAAAAAAGATTGCCATTTCTGACAATCTAAGATTCCTGATTATTTTTCGAACTTTCATTTTTACTTTTTATTTTTTCTTTTATATTTCTCTTTTCCTCTTTTGTTGCTATATAAAATTCTTTCTTGTTTCTTCTGTATAATATAGAGCTTTTATATTCTTTCAATTCATTTTGAATTACCAATAAATAATACAAAGTATTTAAAAGCATTATTGTATCTATCTTTTTATAACTATAAGATTTTCCGTGTGAAATAGGATTTCTTCTTGATTTTTTATTTGTATTTATTGAAATTTTATTATTAAACTCAATTTGTTCATACAATAAATTTATATTACTATTTACCATCATAACAATAAAAGAAAAATCCGAATTATCTCTTTTTAAATCTAAATCGTTAATTATTGGCTCGAATAATTTTATTCTAGACGTACAACCTTTATCAATTAAATAATATGATAAAGAATTATCTATCATAGTTGTTATTCCAATACTTGCTAAAGCATAAGATTTACTTCTATAAGCAGTAACTATTTGATCAAATATTTTTCTTTGACTTTTATTAGATAACATTTCTCTTATATCTGCAATAAGAGAATCTACTTTTGCTTTGTTAAAATATCTATTTATATATTCATCGAATTCTTTTTCTGTTGCAACATTTTGTAGTATTTCGTGTAGTTCTTCCGTTGTTATTTTATATGGCATTATCCAAAAAAATTCACTTAATCTATCGTAATAATTCATCCAACTAAGCACACTATCAGGATTATTTCTTGCCTCCTCTAATGAATCAGATAATGCTTTTAGTGCAGGTACAACATTTCTATTCATTGCATCAGCTACAGAACTAATAAATTGTTTTTGAGTTTCTGCAATTTGTGAAATCACACCAGATAAAGAACTTGTTACTACACTCATTACTTTTTCATTACATAAACCCAATTGTTGTTTTGCTATTTCTCCTGCTAGTGTAGAAATTCTATCTAATCCCATTGCCTCTCTCGCTTGTACTAGCATATTCTTATAAGCTGGTACTAGTGTTTGTATTTGAGTTTTATACATATTTGAATTTATCGTGTTTATAATTTTCTCATTACTCATCACTATTTGAGGCTTTGCAAGTGCTATTTTATCAGAAATATCCAGCATTTTTATAGATTGTTTTACTTCTTCTATTGCTTTATTGTATTTAGGTTTAAGTGCTTGTATATTTTTTTGATAACTTTCTATAGACTTTTTATTATTTTTAAAAAATCTTTTTGTATTTTCTTCAGTTACATTTTCTATTTCTTCACTATTTTTTCCTTCTTCCATATTACCACCATTGCACATCTAAATATTTTTAAATATTATAGCAAAAGATAGCCTAATTTTCAACTTTTTTAAACTTCGTTTCCCCACGAGTCCCAACCTTCTGCTGTTTGTCTTGCAAAAAGTTCAATTCGTGGTAAATCTCCAACAAGTTCTACTATTCTTTCTCTAACAACATCAGGCTTTTTGCTATGTTCTTCAATAGGAGTATCTACTATTTGAAATACTTTATTTGATTTTCTTTTAATAGTTCCTCTTGTGCCTATTAAACAAATTTCTGAATTTGCTCTAGTCCAATGTCCCATACCAAAAAACCAAGTATCACTTTTTCTATTTCTTTTTATCCAATTAAAGCCACAAGTTTTATATTTAAATCCCCATTCTTTCATAACTCTTAAACCTTCTAAAAGACAAGGAAATGTTACCCATAAAAAAAGAATACAATCTTTATTTAAAATTTTTTTGATTGTATCTTTCATATTTACTATATCTTCAATATTCATTGTAGAATAATGCTTTTCAGCAGTTCCCATACCATCTCTCCAAGTTTTGTATTTCCAAGGAGGATCAGCATAAATGATATTGTATTTCTTATCTGTATTATATATGTCTATAACCAACTCATACCTCCTTATTTCCATATAAATATTCTCGAGGATTTATATAATCCCCATTTTTCGACATTCTTATTTCAAAATGTAAATGTGAGCCTGTGCTGTATCCAGGATTCGGATCACGATTAGGATCTCCTCCCTGAATACCAATTACTGTCCCCTGCTGAATTTCTTGACCTTCAACAACATCAATTCTAGCTAAATGTGCATAAAAAGTATAATATGTTGTTCCACTTTCAGTAGTGTGTTGTATTTCTACACAATTTCCATAACCTGTTTGAACTCCTGCAAATACAACAGTTCCATTTTCAACAGCTGTAATATTTGAGTGCCAAACTCCAGCTATATCCATTCCTGTATGATAACTTTGCTTACCTGTTATAGGGTGTATCCTACTTCCAAATTCACAAGTAACTGTTGCATTTTGAACAGGCATAGGAAATGTACCATTATATTCTAAATCTCCAATAGTAACAGTAGGAGCATAGGTATCGTGCATCTCCACTAATGAATAATAAGAACTGTCTGAAGTCTGTCCATCATCTCCAAAGCCAAAGAAACTTTTTATTTTATCAATGGTGGATGTTATTGCAAAAATAGGAATTAAAATAATTAAAGTAATAACAACAATAGAAATAATAATCCATATAATCAATCTTTGTCTTTTTTCTTCATCTGTTATCTGACTAATAACAGCTTTTGCTATAATCTTTGCTGTATGTGGATCTACTGCCATTAACGACCACCACCTTTACCAAAATACTCAAACTCAATAGGAAATATATCAAACCTTACAAATATTCTGTTTGAGCCAATGATAAATAGTGCTAAACCTCTTTTCTTCTTATATAAGAACTCTGCTTGTGCCTCGCTTAATTTAAAAAGTTCCGTAGATTCTTCTAAGTTCTGTCCATCAGTACCCATAAGAATTTTATATGTTGCCATATCAAGTATTGCTTGACCATACATTTTTACTGAGCCATCTAAAAAATCAACAATAGAGTGAGAAATTATAACTAAACTACCTTCGTATTTTCTACATCTTTTAGCAACATTTCTTAAAAATATCAAAGTTTGTGGAACTTCAGGATCAATAAGCAAATAAGCCTCATCACATACAAGCATTGTTTTTTCTGTTTTGTCTTTGCTCATTATCTCCCAACAATAAGTTAATATATTGAAATACTGAGCTTTTTTTATTCTATCTGAAGCATTTTGAAGATTAAATGTGTCAAAACATACAACTTTTGCTATATCATTTACTGAAGTATATCCGTTAAATAAGCCTTTTTCAGCTCCTATACTAATTCCTCTCAATAAACTTTTTAATGTAGCAAATATTTTTTGTTTATCCTTATCTTTTTCACTATCTGCTTTTTCTCCAAGTAAATTATATAAATCTGTCATAATAGGAAATTTATTATTAGGAATACCTGTTATATCTGTGTCCCAAACTATACCAAATTTTCCATACAATTCTTCTAAAACTTCTTCCAAATAAGCAACTTGTATTGAATTAAGTTCAGGATATAACAACTTAAAAAATGTTCTTAAAGTTTGAAAATGTAAAGCCATAGCTCCCATTCCTTTTCCTTCATCTTTATAACCAATTTCTTCTTCATTTTCATCATCAAGTGGAACTGCCTTTATTTGTAAAGGATTTATAATTCCACCTTTCCCACTTCCTATATCAATCCATTTTTCGCCTAGTTTTTCTGTCATTTCTTTATATTCCCTCTCAGGATCTATTAAAATTACTTTTGTATCTGTCATATATTCATTTAAAATCAAGTGCTTAGCAACAGTTGATTTTCCAACTCCTGCTGTCCCCATAATTACAAAGTTTGAGTTTGTTCTATCTCCTCCTCTTTTCCAAGGATCAAGTATTACAATTCCCCCTTTTGTATCTCGTGCAAAGTAATATTTATTTCCATCGTTAAAACCTGAACTTGAAAATGGAAGTCCACCTATCCATGAACTTTCTAGCATATTTCTATCAGCTATTTCTTTAATAACTGGATCTGTAATAGAAAAAGGCGACATTAACTTAAATGAGTTTCTACTCAAATTAGTCAATAATCGCCCTTTCATTTGCATAGTTGCTAATTTTGTTAAAACAGCCTTTGATCTTTGTTTTAATTCTTCCATATCTTCAGCAATAACCATTATTGCAATGGTAACATATACAACAGTTTCTCCGTTTAAATCTATTTTTTCAATAAGCTCTCTAGCATCGCTTATTTCTCTTTCAGTTCTTTGTCTTAATATCTCATCTTTAATACTATCGTACTGAATTTCATTTTGTCTAATACCTTTACTTATATTCTGCATTAAAGTATCTTTTTCAGTTGGAGATATATTCAATGAACATACTGTATTAGGAATATTTGCAATACTTTCAAGCCATCCCACTTTTACTTTTTGAGGATATTTTGTTATTGCATATACTCTACCTAAATAATCTCCAACTCTAAAATAATTTTTTTTATATTCAATACCACCAATAGGACTAAGAATATTAAGTAAAGTGTGATTTTCAATTATTCTTTCTATTTCTTTTTTCTTCAATTTAAGCCTCCTTTAGCATTACAACTTTATCCTCAATATCAGTATCTTCTCTATGAGCATAATTCATATTTAAAAAACTATTGCATAATTGTATTAAAGAAGGCTCATCAAGGATTTCCGTTTTAATGCTACATCTCTCAAATTTATTGCTTAAATCTAAACACCTTTTTAATAAATCTTTTTCTGAATTATCATTGTGTTTAGCATTTATCATTAAAAAAGATTGCCTTTCAACAATTTCTCCGTTCAAAGACAATCTTTGTACTTCTTTTAAATGTGTTTTTAATAATCTTTTTTGAATTGCATTATCTGTTGTATTTATAATATCTGTTAAATATTCTTGTAATGGTGATATATCAACAGCTCTAGCAATGTTAAAATATTTCATTTCTCCTTGTTCTGAAGAAAGTTCAGCAGATAATTCATTTATTAAATTTTGTTTTTCTCTATCACTAAGTAATTGAGTATTTATTGAATATATTTTTAATCCTGCAATTACATTACCATCTCTTGTATAAATGTAGTTATTTCTAATATCTAAAATCCCAACTTCTTCATTACAAGTAATGTCTTTTGATTTTTTTCCAAATATATTAAATATTTTTCCCAACATTTTCCCTCCATTTATTGTAGTATTTATATCTATATTGTTTTTGTGTATTAGCAAAATCTATTAAAAATTTTATTTGCTTTGTTACACATAAATTATTTTCATCTTTAACAGTTGCTATAATTGTTCCTGCAACCCCTATAAATTCAATTACCACAGGCAATAAGAAACTACCTTTTAATTTGTAAATAATTAAGCTAACAGGAAGTAAACAAGCAAAAACAATTATTGTAGATATTAGTTCCTTCATACCATATCCTTTAAAAAATTCCATTCTAGTTTTTACATTAGAAGGAATATAAAGTTTATAATCATTTTCATTATCCATCTTTAACCTCCATAATATTTTTCAACTAAATCTAAAATTACAAATATCAATTCTGATATTATTCCAAAAACTATGGTATTTCTTATTTTTCTTTTATATGAGCCTTGTGCATCTTCATCATAAATCATTTTAGTTAAGCAAAATACCACTCGGAATACTACTCCAAGTGGTATAATTACAACTCTTAATAAACTAATTATTTCATTTAATGTATCCATAAATTACCCTTTCTTTAATGTACTAAGTTTTCTCTTAATTTGAGAAGAAAGTTCCATAGTCTTGCTTGTAGTAACTATTACATTACTAATTCCACCAGTTCCACCACCAAGCATAAATTCTTGTAAGAACTTAGGTGTTTTTATCGCCATAATTATCCCAGCGATTCCAAATAGCATTTTTACATTCATTATCAGTATTATTGCGATCTTGCATAATATTATTTGTACTAAAACAGTTAAAATACTTTTTATTAGCTTTTCTGTATAAGATTTAAAAACTCCTCCATCAGGATTTACTAACCCAACACAAGCTAAAGGAAAACCTAGTTTTAATACAAACATTTCTAAGGATCTCATTAAAAATTGTATATATAAAACAAATAATAATATTAAAGCAATTAAAGCTACTATTGCTGTAAATAGTCCTGAAGTAGCAATATTAGCAATAGTAGTTGTAAGTGATATATTATTCGCCATATTCATAGCTGTTAAAATAGATTCTCCAAACGATTTAGCAATTTGAATTACCCAATCATATAGAACAGAAAAACTAACTGCTACTACTATTGCTCTTATAAAGTAAACAATATAAGTAAGAGGTGGAGTATCAGCCTCTCCATCAGTCCATAATATATACATATCAAAACCTTTTTTTAAAAACTTTAATACTATTAAGGATATTGCCAAACTTAAAATAAGTGCTTTTAACCCTGAAAAATCAACTACTGTACTTCCAAAATTAGAAGATATATAGTTTTCTGAGTTAAAGCACATATCAATAAGTCCATTAAATGCAGAGTTTATAACATTATCAGCACCACCAATAATACTGGTAATTAAGCCAGTTAAAATTGATTCCAAAATGTACCTCCTTATCTATAATATCCAATTATTAAATTTATAAGTCCACTAGCAACAATTACACCAACACAGCAAATTATTGCTATTTTTATTCTTGAGTCCCATCTCTTGCCATCCATTTCATCACTTGATGATTTTCTAAGCAAATAATATCCAACTAACAATACTGTTAAAACAGGAGCAAGTATTAAAAGCCAGTTAGTTAAATCTGTTATTAAATTTTGTGTACCTGTTGCAATTTGACTGTCTTGAACTCCTGCAAAACAAGTGCTTGTTGCACAAATAAGACTTGTTGTAACAAGTCCTGCTTTTCCTATTCTTTTTGAGTATTTTCTTAATTTTTCTTTTATCTTTTCCTTCATACATAAATTCTCCTTTATTGATTTTTTATTTATACGAATTCCAAATCCCCCATAGTTTTATATCTTCAATTTCTTTTACAGGTCTTTGACTTTCTCTTTCAAATCTTAACTTTCTGTTATGCTCTTGACTTCCCATTCCAAATAAACTATTAAATTTCCATTTTGAAATATCAGGAAGTTTAGTAATAATAGGAAATAAACCTGTTTGAATTACTAAAACATAAGGTCTTTCAATTCTAAGTATTTCATCTTCTGTCAATAAATTTCTACTAATTAAATTTATTGATTCTGAATTACTACCATTTTGATATTTGCTATAACTACTTGATCTACTATAACTAGAAGTAGTATAAGTTCCTAATTTTTTTGAAATTATACTAGCTGTTTCATTACTTGCAGTTTTCAAATATATCCATGTTTGGCAGTTATCTCTAATATTTTCAGCAACTTCACGACCATATTTATTTTCAAGTTGTGAAAATGATTGTAAAAACAAATTAAATCTTATTTTTCTACCACCTGCAACTGTAAGCATATTGCTAAAAGCAGGAATAGTAGTAAAATTCCCAAACTCATCTAAAATGTAATTTACTCTTGTCTTTAGCTCTCCTCCTCGTTCATCAGCACTTTCAACAAGTGAAACATAGTTCTGATATACAAAAAGTGAGGCTAATGGGTAGTATGTCGTTTTTTCATCAGGAAGAATAATATAAGTAACTGTTTTTTCTTCTCCTGCTTGTTTTAAACTAAAATCACTTTTACAAGTCATTCCATAAATACTTTTACTTGTAAAAAGTCTTAAAGTAGTAAGAGCTGAAGTAAAAAAAGAGCCTCTTGTTTTTTCAGGTGCAATTCGTGCAATATTAAATATTGTACTTGCAGGATGTTCAGGTGCTAAATTTTCAATATATTTATTTATTGGCATCTGTTGCCCTGTTGTTCTACACATTTCTGAAATAAAAGAGTAAACATTTGTTAAATTTTGATATTCAGGGTGTTCTTTATTATCAAAAACAACACTCATAATTGCTCCTGCAATTACTGACATTTCCCCATCTCTCCAAATTTTCTCCATCTTAGTATCTTCATTTCCAACTAAACTTTGTGTTATATCCCAAGCATATTCTTCAGCTTTTCTAAAATCTTCTCTATTTACTGCATCAATTACAGGTTGCAAAAAATTATATCTTGTACTTTTTGTAGGGTTCTTAAAATCTAAGGTTATAATCTTATACCCTAAATTCTCTAAAAATTTTGAAGTATAATGATATATTTCAGCCTTAGGATCTGAAATAATCATACTCTCTCCTGCTAGTCCAATATTTCCAACAGTTTGTAAAACAATACTTCTCGTTTTACCGCTTCTTGTAGCTCCAACAACTAGACTATGTATATTATCATCAATGTAGTAAATTTTTTCACTCTTTTTATTTTTTTCATAGTCAACAATAATACCTCCTGAATTAAAAGTATTATCGCTATCACTTAAAGTATTACACTTAAAAGCATTCCTAAATTCTTTTTTAGTAAGCCATCTAGCTGTGCCGTGTTGTCCTTGTCCCATTATTTCAGGTGTTTTTAATTTATCAGTAATACTAACAGTTCCACTTTGAAAAACATTTTTACTTCCAAAACCAAAAAGCATAATAATTATAACTTCTACAAGTAAATAGACAAGAAAAAATAGTAGTAATAATTGCTTATCAACTACTATTTGTGAAAACTCTATTTTAGCAAGTTTTGTATGAATTATAGCACTTAAATATATGCTTAAAGGTATATTAAATATTGATAAAGTTGCTATAATTCCTATTTTCTTTTTATTCATTTTCTAGCTCATCTCCTTGTTCTAAGTTATCTTCTAATTCAAATTCAACAGTATATGCTTTTATCTGTTCATCAGTTAAATCTTTAAAATCTTGATGTTTTTCATCATTTCCTGTAATAATAAAACTTCCTCTAATATTTAAACCATCGATAGTTCTATTTATAGGAAGTAGCTTTTTAAAAGCATCTTCATCATATACAATAAGAACATCTTTATATTTAATAACTTCTATATGTTGATTTCCTATTATTCTTCTTAGTGTATTAAGCCTATTAGGAATTCTTTTTAATTCAGGATTTTTATCATTTTTAACTATGAGAACTAACATATTCTGTTTCTCAATAATTACCACCTCCTAGAATTCTATTTCATCTAGTTCTTCTGTGCTATAATGCATCTCAATAGCCAGTTGCTTTTTAGCACTTTCATTTAATCCAGTTAAGGTAGTTGTATCTTCAGTTTGTTTATTTCTACTTAATTGTTCAATAATTTCTGCAAGATTAGAATGAATACTTTTATATGTAATCTTTTCTTGCTTAACACCTTGAATATTTTTTCTTGATTTTTCTTTAAAATAAAGTTCCATATTTTCTCTTAAATACTTTTCTTTATGGAGCTTTTTATCACTACACTTATATCCAGTAGGAGTCGTATAAATAATACTTAATTTTTCTTTACTCCAATTCACTTTATATCCTAGTTCATTCATTCCTCTAAAGAATTCATATTTGTTGTTTGATTTTTCCATAACAGAGTCAATATCTTTTGTTAATACTTCTTTCCAACTAATGCCTTTAATTCTTGCTTGATATTCATTTATTTTTATATCAGCAACTTTAGATTTTTGTTCTGTTACAGTAAGTCCATATTCTTTACAAATTTTATTTGATAATTCTTTAATTTTTTGTAAATCCTGTTTGCTTTGGTGGAACTTTAGTCCAGTTTCAAAATTCACAGTATTTAAAACTATATGATTATGTATGTGTTCTCTATCAATATGTGTAGCAACTACTACTTGAAAACCTTTAAAATATTCAGCCATTTTTACTCCTATTTCGTGAGCCTGTTCATAGGTTAATTTATCATTAGGAGAAAATGATTGAACAAAGTGTATTTTTTCTCTGCCTGTTAGCTTTTTATACATCTTCTTAACTGTCATCATTTCTTCGTAAGCCATTTCAGGTATGCAATCTTTACCTGAAATTAGTTTTTTATCTGTTTTTTCTTCCTTACATATATAATTTAAAGTCTTTTTTAAACTAACTTTGTTGTTAATAAATTTAATGATTGCCATAACTTTTGTAACTCCTTTTTTGTACCTTCTAAGTCAACACAAGTAATAACTCTACTATTAGCCAATCTTGTTAATTGATTAATATTATTTCCAATTCTTCTAAGCTCTGTTATCATTTCAGGTAATTCATTTATAACTACAATCTTATTTCCAGTAGAACTTTTAATTATAAATTCTGAAATACTTTGATTAGCTTGTTTGCTTTTTAAAGTTATAATCATTTTTTCTTCAGGAGTTACCCTAATTTCAATTCTCTCTGTTTTTTTCAATATCTCTCCTTCCTTGTGCTAATAAAACTTATGTGGTGTAACCACTTAATCAAAAAAAGGTACTTTTTGCTCCCTTTGTACTGACAAAGGGGAATCTTGCTATACATTGCTGTTGCTCCTAAAATAGTCATCTAATAATTTCTTAATTAAAATACTGAATTCCCTATCTGAATTAAATCGATCTTTATATTCTTTGAATACCTGTTTATTTAGTTTCCCTGTAAATTTTTCTACCTTAATTTTTTCATTTTTTACTATTTTTAAAACTGATTCATAAGTAATATTGTTTTTCTTTAATCTAATTTTTTGAGCTTGAACAAGTGAAAGTTTAATTTGTTCATCTTCTACAACTTGTTTTACAATATCTTGTTCTTCAGTTGTTAAATAAGAAAGCTCAACTCCTACTGTAATAGGTATAATTTCTGAATTTACTTTATCTTGTAAAGGCTTAATCAATTCTATAAGTCTTATATATCTATAAATTTGAGCTAAACTTGTATTATTCTCATCGTGAGAATTTTCAATAAACTCATTGATATTACTTATGTTAGGGCTATTTTTTAATATTTCCATTTTCATTTTGTAAGCATAGCCTTTTTCTACAGGAAGGATTTTATCTCTATTACAAAGGTTAGTATCTATCATAATTAGAGTTGCTTTATTATCATCACAATCCACAATTTGAGCTGGAATTGTTGATAAGTGTAACTCTTTTGAGCATTCTACTCGGTTATGTCCTGAAATAATTTCGTATTTTTCATTAGCAATTTTTCTAACAATAATAGGTACTAATACTCCATTTGCTTTAATACTCTCTAATACTTCCTGTTTTTTATTTTCATCATACATTGAAAAAGGTTGCCTTTTTCTAAAAGCAACCAATTTACTTAACTCAATATTTATAATATTATTAGTATTTTCTACTTTTTTTATTTCTTTCTTTTCAGGTGTTTTATCTACCACAAACTTTTTTCTTGCATCTTCTATACTCAAAACAATTCCTCCTATTCAAGTTCTATATCAGATTCCATAGAATTAGGCTTTACATACAAGTCTTGCACTTCTTCATAATGTAACTTATCAAATTCTTCATCTGTTATAAACTCTTTATCTCCTAAAATATCTTTATTTGTAACTATTGATCCAATATTATTTACTAATACATTTCTTTCAATGGTATATCCATTACCAATATCAGCATCTCTTACATCATAGTAAAATAATTCAGGATTTCTTTCTTCAGCAGGAGGTATTTTATCAATCCATTGTATTTTTAAATTTTCCATTCTACATCTCCATTTCTTCTTCATATTCAAGCTCTTTATTAAATTCTTCTATCTTAGTTACTGCCTCAAATATGTCTGTATCTGAGTCAATTTGTAAATAAGGAATAGTGCTTTTCAAATTATTATATACTGTAAAAGCTCCTTTTAGAAGATCTAGTATAACTGCATAAAATGAAACATTTTTTGACATTAAATCTTTGCTTGTTTCATTCCATACAATTTCATCATCTTCTGAAATATTTTCTTTAGAAAAATATACCATTTCTTCTAATTTCTTTAATATAGTTGGATTTCTAAATATATTATCTTCAGGAAGCTCTGAATAGTTATTTACAATATAATTATATAAATAACTTTCATCTGAAAAGGCTTGTAGCATATTTAAGTTTTTACCTTTTATAAATAATCGTATATTTTTCAAATTTTCCTCCTAATTTTTAAAATTCCATTTCATCTGTTTCTTCAGTTACTGGAGCATCAATTTCTTGCTTTCCCTGTTGATTTTCTTCTTTTCTATATTTTTCAATATCATCTGCAAGTTGTATTCTTAACTGTTCTTCTAGTCTATCTATTTTCTTTCCTAATACTTCTTTTGGCATACCCACTTTTTTTTCATCATAATCTGTACTCAAAAATAATGTTTTAAAATTGTATATCTTCGTTTTTAATGGATAATTTCCTAAAATATAATAATCTTCCATAATTTTTATATATGGCATTATACTTTTATGATTTCCTCTTAATTCATTTCCTTCTTGTAATATTTTAATAATTTCTTTGTCTAATCCTTTTTGACCTTCTCTATTATAAACATCTGTTAGCCAAGTATATTTACTAGAATGAAAAGGTGCATTATTATTACTGCTTTTATGACTTAAATAAACTCCATCTTTTTTTATTGTAATTCTATTTATTAACTCTCTACTCATTAAAGCTCCATCTCCTCTCCATCTTCTATTTGTGTTTCTAATTCTTGAATTTTATCATTTAAGGTTTTAATCTCTCCCTTTAATTTTAAATTTTCTTCCATTAGTAATCCTTTATCAATTATGTTAGTTCTTTGATCTTCATAATTATTATTTATAGCCTGTATTTTTCCCATACTTAGGTATTTATCTTCTCCAACAATAATATGATCTGTTAACTGAATATTAAATACTTTTAGCATCTTACCTGTAATATTTGTTATATATTCATCAGGTTTACTCGGCTCTAAATCATTTGAAGGATGATTATGTACTAATATTACTTTTTCACTTGCTGTTATTAAAGCTGTTCTAATAATATATTTACTATCTACATATATTTCATTACATTTGCCAACTCCAATTAAACTTACATTTCTAATATTATTTTTTGAATCAAGTCCTATAAATAATAAATGCTCTTGAACAGCATCTTTTATTTCTTGAACTTCTTTTAAGTTATATACATCATTTGGACTTGCTACTTTTGTAATATCTCGTTCTTCTACTGGTAGCTTTTTCTGTATTTCTATTTCTAATCCCATACTTTCAAAACTCCATTTCATCTGTTTCTTCAATTTCTTCTAAGATAATTGTTCTATCTTCTAAGTCTTTCTTAATATCTTCAATTTGACTTTCTTCAACAGATTTAAAATCTCCATTTTCGTAGTCATCTCCGATGATAAAACAATTTCCTGCAATATAATCATAATCAAATTGTAGATTAGGTTTTAAATTTGTAATCTTGCCTTCTTCATTGCAAACAAGAAGTAAATCATCTTTATATGGTACAATTTCAATTAGTCCTCCAACTAATTTTTGTTTTGCCTCTAAGGTATCTTCAATTTCCATTACTACAGGATCTTTTCCTACTTCTTTAAATACAATTTTTAATGTTTTTATATCTTCTAAATTATATTGTTCTTTTAATTCCTCTAAGGTATATCTTCTTAAATCAACATCACAATCCCCAAAATCAATATAGCCTTCATCAAGAATTGTTATATCTCCATTTTCCCAACTTCTACCATATCCTTCAAAATCAAAAAAATCCTCTATTTGCATTTTTTGTAATGTATCTAGTAAACCTGTTATTTCAGCCATTTCATACCCCATTTTTTCTTCAGAGGACATAAATAAATTATCATTAGAAAATCTACAATAAGCAATATTATCTTCTTGTTCCATTAAATTTGCCAATTCTTCCATTGTCATTTCGCCCTGACTATCAACATAAGCATTTATTGCATCCATATCATTAACATTTTCGGCTATTGTCGCTAATAGATTCAAATTATCAAGATTTTCATATTCTGATATTTTTATTGGTAAATCTGTTTCATAATCATTTATCATATATTCTTCATAACATACACCATCCTCAGCAAGTGCTTTTTCAACTTCTTCTTGTGTTAATTGAAGTCCCACTTTTTCTCTTAAAAAAGTATCTAATTCTTTTTTGGAAACAGGAAGTTCTAACCATTCTCCAACAAGTTCTCCTTCGTTATATTTTCCTAAGTTTTCAATCCAAACATTAAGCATATATACTCCTCTCTAAAAAAGAGCTAGTATAAACTAACTCAAATTTTATATTTTTTGTAAAATATCTTTCATCAGAACTTCATCAACCAAACCATCTATCATTTGCTGATATTTAGCAAGTGTAGTTATTTCGTGTGTATTAGGAGCTTTGTACTTTTCTTTTATTTCTTTTTCTACTTGCTCTTTTAATCCTAAAATATATTTTTCTCGCTCAAATATCTTAATTTCAAGTTGACCTGTAAGCTCTAACTCTTGTTTTCTATATGGATAATTTTTTTCCATATTTGCTAAAATCATTTCTCCATACTTTCCAAAAATCATTTCAATTACCTTCTTTCTATAATAAATTTTACAATACACCATAGGCTTATACAAAACCCAAAAACAAAAAAAGAGATGTTAAGAACTTTCGCTCTTTCGCATCTCTTACACTTGTTTCATTATACTTATTATACTACTTATTTTTGATATTTCAACCTAGACTTTTTTGTGTACTCTTTTTTGTGTGTACTTTTTTGTCTAGTCTTTTTGTTAAACTTTTATTGAGTAATGTTTTCTCCTATTCTTCTAATATGTTTTAGCATTTAATATTCCTTTATAATATTCAAATATATCATTAACCTCTCTACCTCCAAAAAAACTTTTGTAATCATCAACTTCATTTTTCTTCCACCATTCAAATTTTTCTTCTATTTTATTTCTTATCTTTGTAGTATCTATATTTGAATTTTTTTCAATAGCAAATAATACATCTATAATATCATTTCCACAAATGAAGAAATCAAAATATCTTATTTCTTCATAACCATATTCATCTTTAATTTTCTCTATTTTTTTATCATAAGAAATGTATAAAAAATCATCTTTAAATAAATGATTTTCTTTTATATATGTATAATACAAATCTTTTACTCCTGAAGTTTTTAAATATCCTGTCATATACCATATTGATCTACTTTTAAATTTAATGTAATCTGAAGGTAGATCTTCTTCTTTTATTTTAGTAAGGTACATCCCTCTTGAATATAAGAATTCATTTTCTTGATCCGTTGGTCTCCTAGTTTTCCTATCAAGTTTTCCTTTTGTGTACCAATTTGAATTTAATTTTTCCATTTTTCTATCATCCCTTTAATAAAACTAAATCATTATAATTAGTGTCTGTATCAATAATTGCATAAAACATCTCCTTATTTCCTCTTTCTGTTTGTCCCGTTTGTATGCAAATTGTTCCATTCAATTCATTTTTCCATATTCCTGTAACCCTGTAAGATTCGTGAATATGTCCGTGTAAAGACATATAAGCATTACTTTTTTCTAAGAAATTAGTTATTGCTTTCGATCCTACTTGTCGTTTATCCATACATACATCTAATCCAACTCCAAACGGTGGATTATGAAATACATAAATAGTCTTTTTTCCTTCTGTTGCTTTAGGTAAATTTTCTAATATATTTTCCATTTTTTCTATATTATTTCTATATTCTTTCCATTCATCAATAGACAACATATTTCTACATTTTTCGATATATATTATTCTTGATAATTGAAACTGCATTTCTAAGTTTGTCTCAATTACAACTCTATCTTTACACCCAAAAGGATGATCTAACACTTTAGACAATCCAATAAATGAAACATCTTCAAAATCTGCTTTTTTATTATCTATATTAAATACATTATCAAATTTACTACATTCATTTTCAAATATTTCATCTAATTGTTCTAAATCATCATTTCCTAATATGCAAATACATTTAATATTATTTTCTTTCAATACTGAAAAATAATTATCAAAAAATTGATCTATAAAAATTCTTTGTTCATTATATCTATCATTACAATTTTTAGGTAGTAAATCTCCTCCAAATACTAAATATTCTACTTTTAGTTTTATAGCCTCTGTTAATAATTTTTCGTATTTATATTCATCTCCGTGAATATCACAAGCATATATAAATTTCATAACTCCCTCCTTCTATATATTTAACATACCCATTGATTCAAAGTAAATATATGCCTCTTTAAATCCAAGTTTAAAAGATTCTTTTAGTTCAATAATATTAAGTTCTCTTTCTAAAGATAAAATTTCATTTAATGCTTTTTCATCTTCATAAGTTAGATTGACATCTTCTCTTTCTTCTAATAATGTTACCATATTAGGATTTTTATTTTTAATTTCTTTAATTTCATCTTCTATTTTTTTATAATCTCCTTTTTTTATAACATTTCCAACTAAATGTTTATCAAAATATTCATAGAAATCAGTAAAATATTCATCAAAAAATCCTTTGCATAACTCATCCATTTTTTCATTCCTCCTTATCAATTTATAATTATATAAAATGATACAAGACAATCCAAAACCCTTTTTTTAAATTTTTCAAAAAAAAATAAAGCCAGTACAAAAATTGTACTAGCTTATATTAACTATATTTGTTTTAATAAAAATTCATATAATTCTTTAGTTGTTTTTAATATTAAATCAGCTCTAATAAAGTAAGGTTTATTATTATAATTATTACCTTTTCCATCATTTGAATATCTTAATTTGCAACCATCATCATCTATCGTATTTAAGACATCTATTAGCATATCAAAATCAGAATTATTTATATATATTTCATTATTTAGTTCATTCCATAATTCTTTTAATTTGTGAATTTTTTTTATTTTTCCTTGCTTATTATTTAAAACCATTTTTAATGATAACTCTATTGTATGCCTACATAAAAATAGAAATGGCATACACATTTGATTAGTTCTAAAAACTTTTATTTTATCATCAGGATTATTTTCACTACGAAAACACATATATAAACATTCAGCAGAATGCAAATATGCATCTACTATTTCTCTTTCTGCTCTTTGATTTCTAATTTTTTCTTTAAAAAATGGAGAAATTGAAATACAATCCCATTTATAAACTTCTTCTGTAAGTCCATCAAATTTAACTCTTATATATTTGTTTTCCATAATGTTTCTCTCCTATGAATTTAATTAATATTATCCTACAATATATGAATCTAAATGGCTACCCATAGAATAAATTTTCCACTCATCTTTATATTTTACTAAGCTTATTTCACATACATCATTAATTATATGTGGAGTATCAATTAAAAATATATCATCAACTTGTGGCATAATTCTAATGTATGCCATTGTATGAGTATCATTATATCGTACTTTTAAACTTAATCCTGGTTTTTTGATTGATTCATAATATTTTTTTGCCTCTGAATAGTCTCCCCAGTCTTTCTTTGTTGTGGGATATATCAAACAATCTAAAAAAGATATTGACATGTTATCTTTTTTTAATTCTTCTATAAAAGATGAACATTTATTAATGATTTCCAAATCTTCTATATCTGATTTCTGTATAATTTCATCTATCTCTTTTATATTTCCATCTTTTCCATATAAATTAGTCCAATATGGCGAATTGTTAATTTCTTGTTTATTTTTTGAAGTATCCCCTAAATAAATTGTTGTTGCTCTTTCTACATCATTTTTCTTCATATTTTCTCCATATTTTTTTAGAATTTCATATAATTTTAATACTATACTTTCAAGTTCTTCAACATATTTTCTCACACATATAAATCTTAAACTTTCTTCTGTCATTGTTAATCGTTTTATTCGTTCCTCATCAGCATGTAAATAAATACCATACATAACATCTTCTATTATTTGATATAAATTTAACTTTGTACCATCAGCTAAAATATATTCTAATTGTTGTTTTTCAATTTTATTATATTCTGTTAATAAATCATTCAGTTCTTTTTCATTTTTTGGATATTTTTTTATCATACTTTTAATGATTTTACCAATATATATTTTTTCTTTATAACAACCATATTTTCGTAATAGCATTAATTTAGTATTTATTGTAATATATGAAACTTCATCATAAGAATCTATCATTTTATGTTTAGTTAGTTGTTTGGCAAATCTCTTGTACTCATCTACTGTATAAATAAACAATTTTAAGTTATCATTCTTCATAACATTCACTCTTACTTTCAAATTACATTTATGGAAATTATATCACATTTTTTATAAAATATCATTTAACCATTAAAAATATTCTTAGATATTAAATTTTTAAAAGTAGCGAGTATTCCTATTTCAAAATAAATATCATTTATATAAGTTCTAACTGTAGTTCTTGAAACATATAATTCATCTGCAATAATATCTTCAGGAATATTAGCAAAAAATTTATATTCTATTACTTTTAATTTTGTTTTATCATTTTTTCTTAATTCTTGAAGGACATTATCAATTATTTCTTGCCAACCTTTATATTCATTTATTTTACTATCTATATTTATACTCTTTATAACTTGTGATTCGACTGCTCTATTTATTTTATTTTTACTTCTTATTGATGAATTTATATCTCTACCTTCAGTAGTATCCTTTTCTAATTCTAGTTCATTTATTAGCCTATCATAAATTGGATATTCATATAATTTTTTTCTAATCATCTTCTTTACTTTTTTTATAACCATTTTTTCCTCCTAAAACAAAAAATCACAACTTTTTAAGTTGTGTTACATATCTAAATCCATTTCATCTTCTTCAGTATCTTCTGAAGTAAAATTATTATTTTCATATAAACTCTCTAATAATTCCTTAGGGTATTCTCTTTGATTATAATTAGTAAAACTTTTATTTTTAGTAGCTTTTTTATCTTTTCTTGATTCTAATTCATCAACTCTTAATATTACCCATCTTTTAATTGTTGCAAAATCACTTTTATATTCAACTCCCTTTGATTTCTTATATAAAGAAAGTTCCTCAATACATTTATTAGTTTTATTTTTTCCATATTCATTAACCAACTCTGTATATTCATAATTATATAAATATACATTATCTAAAAATTTTTCTTTGCTGACTGTGTGTGTATTTATATTATTATAGTTTATATTATTATCTTCTACTTTTTCATCACTACCCTGGTGATTATTTAATATATAGGGGTAGTGATTTTTTGATAGATAGGGTATATCATTTGGATATATCTTTCTCTGAATGATCTCTTGTTGTTCATTTCTAATAATATCTATAACTAAATAATTATATTTTCTTAAATTTGCAATCCATCTTGAAACAGTTTTATGATCTACACCTAGTTTTTCTCCTAAATACTTATTACTCGCATAACAATACCCTTCTTTATTTGAAAGAGCAGTAATAAGAGCATAAAGCAATTTTTCATTAGGTTTTAACTCATTATTAAATAAAACTGTTGCAGGAATCACCGCAAAATAGCCTATTCTATTTATTTCATTCTGTGTATCCACTTCTCCTATCACTTTCCTTTCCTGCTACTATACAAGCATATAAAATTAAACTTAAATTTGCTCCTACAAATAATCCTATTATTAATCCTATCCAAAACATAATTTATACCTCCATATTCAAACCAAATTTCTTATTTGAGCATTTTTATATACGAACTCAATTAACTTGTCCTTTATTATTTTTTGTTTCTTAAAATCGAATTTAAGAGTTTGTTCAATTTCATCCTTAGACTTATTTTTTAAATACTTTAAATTTATAAAATCATAGTATTTAGGATATTTTTGCATAAAAAAAGCAAGTACCTTTTTTATTAGTACCTGCCATCTCTTAAATTCTAAAATTTTTCTATTTTCCGTTATTTTAATAACTTGATTCTCTAAAGTGTTATTACATATTGTCATTCCTTTTCTCCAAGCATTTCCACTTACATTTATACTATTTATCAAATTATCTTTTATCTCATCTATATTATTATAATTATATAAATAAAACTCTATCTTTTTGTAATCTAATTCAGTCATACATCCCCATTCCTCCTTCTAGTAATTTCTCTAGTTCAAAAAATAGGTAATCTTCATCTATTTCATACATATTATTTTCGACAAAATTCATTATTGTATCTTTTATATAATTATCATTGTAGAGTTCAAAATCTTTTATATAATTTCCTAAATCTTTTTTATTATATGCTAATAGTAAATTACATATATTCTCTACTTTATCTTCTGCATTATAAATTGCAATTTCTATTTCTTCTAATAGTTCTTCAAACAAAACTAAGGTATTGTTTACTTCCTCCATTGATGTTCTAAAATCTGTAGATAACCTAAGCCATTCTATAAAATAAAAATCTTCTATAAATTCATCGTATTTTTCGTTCATTTCTTCTATTTTGTAAGAAATATATTTTAATCTTGCTATTTTATTTATTTCATTTATTAAATTACTTAATTTTTCTCTTTCCATAAAAACCTCCAAAAAAACAACTTCAGCGATTGCTGAAGTCATTGATATTTCAATATTAAATTACATTATTTTATACCCTTTATTTACCCTTTATGAAACAAATTTTAATGCTTTTTAACGGTTTTTAATGCTCTTAAATGGATTTTTTAGAGAAATAAAAAATCCTCTGTAATTGGCTTAAACAGAGGTATTTCATTGGTTGCGGGGGTAAGACTCGAACTTACGACCTTCGGGTTATGAGCCCGACGAGCTGCCAACTGCTCCACCCCGCGATGTATTTAGTTTTCTTAACCTTTATTAGTATACTTCTTTTTTTTAGTATTGTCAATACATATCCGTAAAAATTCTTGATTTTGTAGCATGAGCTCAGCTTTTTGCTTCACTCACACTACAATTTTATGCTATTTTACCATTATATATTCCTTTATGTTTTCGAATTTTGCTTCACCTATTCCTTTTACTTCTTGTAATTCGTCTATTGATGTGAATTTGCCGTTTTGTTCTCTGTATTCTATTATTTTCTTGGCTATTGATGGACCTATTCCAGGTAATTGTTCAAAGTCTTCTTGTTTCGCTTCATTTATATTCACTTTTTGCTTTTTCCCTCTTTCAACTTTATCTTCTACAATTACATTGTTCCCGCTTCCCGCCGTTATATACACTTTTTCTCCACTTATTTCTTTTTCGTTTTTGTTGGGGATATATATTTTTTGTCCATCTGATAGCACAAATGCTAAGTTGACTTCGTCTAAGTCTGCATTTTCTGTAACTCCTCCTGCTGCTTCTATTGCGTCTGCAATTCTTGCTTCATCCGGCAGTTCTTTTATTCCCGGTTCTTTTACTTCTCCTGTTATATGCACTATTATTGTGTCTCCTTTGTATTCTTCTGTATCTGTCTTCACAAAATCATTCATATCAAATTCTTCATATTGGTTATTTTTTATAATGAAATATGTTGCTATTCCAACAATTACAGCTAGTATAACAATTCCTATAATTATTTTTTGTTTTTTATTTAAATTTTCTATCATAATATCCTTTCTAAAACTTGAATTTTTTGCAGTTTTAATATATATTTATATTTGACATTTAATATAATAAATTTATAGGAGAAATTTTATGAAAAAACTCAAGTTTACGCTTTTTATTTTTATATTTTTAATACTGTTAATCATTTTTGCACCTCCTTGTTTTGCTGATAGTGATTTAAAGACTTATTGTCCATCAGCTATTTTGATGGAAACTAGTACTGGTAAAATTCTTTATGAAAAAAATGCTAATGAGGTAAGCTTTCCTGCAAGTACTACTAAAATTATGACTGCTATCTTAACTGTTGAGAATTGCAAACTTGACGATGTTGCAACTGTTAGTCACAATGCTGTTTATTCAATTCCTTATGATTACACTCATGCTAGTTTAAAAGAAGGCGAGGAACTTACTATTGAGCAACTTTTATATGCTCTTATGATTCCTTCTGCAAATGATGCTGCAATTGTTTTAGCTGAGCATATTTCTGGTAGTGTTGAAGAATTTGCTAAATTGATGAATAAAAAGGCTGAAGAACTTGGTTGCAAAAATACTCATTTTGTTAATCCTAATGGTATTCATAACAAAAATCATACTTCTACAGCTTATGATTTGGCTTTAATGGGACAATATGCCATGAAAAATGAGACTATTAGAAAGATTGTTAGTACTAAGCAATTTACTTTGCCTACTACTAATAAATACAATAAGACAGACCGAATTTTTAATAATACTAATGATTTATTAAGTACATATAGTAGATACTATTATGAAGGCACTACTGGTGTAAAAACCGGATATACTGGTGAAGCTGGTAACTGTATCGTTGCTTCTGCAAAGAAAAATGGCTTTGAAGTTTTATTGGTTGTTCTTGGTGGAAAATCTACTAGCAAAGGTTTAAGTGAAAGATATTTAGATTGTAAAACTTTATTTGACTATGCTTTTGATAATTATTCGTTTAAAATTTTAAATGAAAAAAATAGTGTTTTACAACAAGTTTCAGTTTATGGAGCCACAAAAGAAACTCAAAATCTGAACGTACTTGTAAAAGATGATATAAAGATTTTCGCTGATAAAAAACTTGATATTTCTACTCTAACTCCTGAAATTAACATAGATAAAAAACTTAAAGCTCCTATTGCTACTAATGGTGTAGTTGGAAAAATAACTTATTCTTATGACGGTGAAGAATATTCTTCTGATTTAATTGCAGAGACTCAAGTTATTGCTTCAGGCTTTTTACCAATATTACTTAGAGTTATGCTAATTATTATTGTTTTATATTTATTATTCTTACTTCTAAAACCATCTAAGAAGAAAAAGAAAAAAACATATAAAAAGAAATCTAAAGGTGGAAATTATAAATTTACACAATTTAGTAATTTAAAGTAAAAGGACACTAAATTAAATTTAGTGCCCCTTTTTTATTTATCTTTTCCTAAAATAATTGTAATATTAACATCTGTACCTTCTCCAACAGATACTGTTTGAGTTTGTACTAATAATTTTAATTCTTCAATTGCCGAATTTTCAACGTCTCCCCTATTTATAATAACGCTATTATCAACATTTGAAGTTTCTTCTGTTGTAATATCAGTATATCCTGCTTTTTTTAATCTATTTCCTATTCTTTCTAATTTAACACTGCTTCCACTACCATTTAAAATTTCTATTTTTATTTTTTCTTTATCAATTCCAGTAGTATCAACACTGCTTGTGTCTATTTCTTCATCTTGTAATTCTGGATTTAAAAACATCTTATCTATTAATTTTGCTGTTTTGCTTTCATTTGCTGTGTACATCCACCATCCATTGCATTTTTCAGGTTGACCTGGCAAATGCTCTGTTCTTAAATTGTCTGAATTGAATTCTGCTATATATGGAACATAGTCTTTAATAACATCAAAGCTAATATTAGTTTCAACATATTTTTTTGCTATATCAATAAATTCGTTTATTTTAAATATGTTTTCTATTTTTAATGTTTGTTTTGCTAAAGCTTTAAGGAAGTTTCTTTGAGTTTTCATTCTTCCTATGTCTTCGATTCCATATTCTGCTGGATATGTAGAACCATCACTATTATGTCTAAATCTAACTACTTGTTCTGCTTTGTCTCCATCTAATTTTTGAACTCCTGCTTTTAAGTTTATATATAGTCCTTGTTTTTTGTCTGTGTATTTCATGTCTATTGGAACATCAAATGTTACTCCACCTATTGCCTCAACTAATGCTTTAAATGCTTCTGTATCAACTTTTATATAATATTTTATATCTAACCCTGTTAATTCATTTATTTCTTTTAAAACATTTTCTGGACCTGTTTGATATACAGCATTTATCTTGTCCCAAGGTGTTGCTGTATTTTTGTTATTTCCTATAAATGTATCTCTTGGTATTGATAATATAGATGCTTGTTGTTTCTGAGGATCATATTCTGCTACCATTATTGTATCTGTCAAGTTTTGGCTTTGACCCAATAATACAGCGTAAATTTTAGGTAATGTTTTAACTGTTTCTTGATCATGACCAACTGCAGTAGCTAATAGTCCTTTTAATCCTCCACCGTTTTTATGTACTTTATATGCAAATATTCCTCCTATTACTAATAAAAGCAATACTAATACTAATAATATCTTCTTTCCTATTCCTTTTTTCTTCTTCTTCGTTTGTTTCAATTTATTCACCTTTTTCTAAAATATTTTACAATCTTAATAATAACAAAAATCTTGCCAAATAGCAAGATTTTTAGTCAAATTTTAAAATATAATTTTTAATAACAAATTGTTGTTATACATTGTGCTTCCTATGTATGATTTTTGTAGTCCTTCGATAATTCCTGTTTCACTCATCATTGGACTCGCAAATGAAATTATTGCTAAAGCTACATAAATTATTACTAGAGATTGTAATATTCCAAATATAATTCCACCTAATTTGTCACACTGTTTAATTACAGGTAATTTCGTTAATAAATTAGCTAATCCTTTAACTAATAGTAATATTATTTTACTAACTATAAATAGTGCAATTGCTACAGCAATGTTTATAATCATAATTGCTACTTCTCTTGCTGTTGAATCTACTATTGCTGTTTTAGCTTCGTTTCCAGCTTTTTCTACTGCATTATTTATATAATCTGTAATAACTTCTGGCATATTTTCTTTTTGTGTCTCATCATTTGTTTTTTCTTCGTCTTTTAAAATACTTTGTCTAATTGCTTGTTCCAAGTTTTCATCCCAATCTGTTTTATCAATTATGAAGTTGGAAATTGGTTTAAATAATATAAAAGCAATTATTAATGCTAGTACAAATGATACTATTTTTAAAAGTGATCCTGTTAATCCTTTATGATATCCTACTAAAACACATAACGCAATTATTGCAATTATTACTAAATCAATTATTATACTCATTATAACCTCCTATAAATTAACTATTTCAATTTTATCACTGTAAATAATTCCAGCCACTCCATCTCCTAGTATAATTTTTTCTATTACCTGTGAAGATGAATATCTTTTTATAAGCCAAGCATTTGTTTCAACAAAGTATACCTCATTTCCTAGGTTAACTGCTATTACATTGTTGTTTGATACAACTGATTTTGCTACTTCCTCGATAGTATATACATTTTCTTTTCCATTTGAGGTATTTTGCATCTCTATAATAGTGTCTGCTCTAAATAAACTGGTCGATTTTTCATATGTTCTAAATACATAATTACTAAGTTCTATGTCTGCAAATGTGATTTTAGGATTATCTTCATTTAATTTTGTAAGCTCCACATCCACACCCGTTTCAAATTTATGAATACTATCATCATACATACATATTAGCCTACTTTTATCTTGATATTTAATTCTTAAAATTAGACTGCCTTGTACTGCATTATACTCATATTTTGGTTCTGTATTTTTTTCTTTTACGTCCTTTATTGATATTATTTTTATATTCGATTGTAATGTTGTTCCTGAATTATTTACTTCTGCATAAGCAAATTCTGCATTGTCTGGTGATACGCAGGCATCTACTGCAATTGTTTTTGACAAATATGTTTTAAATAACTCATTTCCTTTTTCGTCATATGTAATAATCACAGATTTATATGTAGTTCCTGTTACTATTGCACTTACATATCCATTTTTATTAACTGTAACTTTGTCTAGATTTCCATCTACACTTTTTTCCCATATAACATGGTCTTCTGATATCAAATATAATCTTTGTCCATTATTTTCACCTATTGCTAAATATTTTCCTTCTACGTCATAAATAGGATTATTTATTTCAATTTTTACATCTTTTTCTTTTTTTCCTGAAGCACTATATTCATTTAAAGTATTTTCAGCTAATATGCAAATATATTTTCCATATGTAAATATATTGGTATTTGATTTATAATCTATGTCAATTGTTGGAACATTTTCTTCTGTTACATCCTTACGAAAAATGTATTTATCCATAAAATTTCTAAAGTTTTTGTTTGAATTATATATAACCATTATGGTAGCTATAATTATAGCTAATACGAACACTGCAATTATTATATATATTTTTTTCTTATTTAACTTTCTATCTTTTCTAAATTTTATTACTTTGTCCATAGTTTTATTCCTTTTTATTTTTATATGTTAAATATATACTAATTTGCATTAAATTACAAGTGGTTTATTTAATGTTTCAATCTCAAAATCTTGAATATTTGCACAAGACCTAATACTCCAAATATTGGGTATAGCAGATTTACTAAGTTCGAAAAGCCTATTGGTACTACTAGAATGGAAGTTAGGCATATTATTATTGTTCCTACTTTATATCGTTTGTTTGGCAAACTTTTTAGAAATCCATATCCTGATGATATTGCAGTTGTGAATATTGCAATTAGAATTACTATTCCATAAATTATTGAATGGATATTCCCAAAATCTTTAGTTATTTGTATCATAGGAAGTTCTAAATTTTGAGCATAGTTAATTCCTTTTAATAACAAAAAGAAAAGTATTATTCCAATTACTGATAAAATAATTGCACACCATATGCTTACTTTTTTTATCTTATTTTTTTCATTCATATAATTGCCCAGCTCTATTAGAATTGGAACTAGTAAGATACTGTTATAGCTTGCATATAATATGCTACTAAATAACCAGCCCCACTGGTAATTTACAATAATATTATTTTCAAAATATGTATTTGTAAAACCTAAATTTTTTATTCCTAGATAAAATATAAAAGCACATAAGAGCGGTATAAGTATGGTATTTATATACACTATCCCTTTTGTGTCGTTTAAAAATGTGATATAGCATAATATTGCCATTATTACTGCAGGTATGTATATTAAAATTCCAAATTCTTGGTTGAAATATGCTGAAAATCCAGCTACCATAATATAAAATGATACTAATAAAAATCCTTGTATCATTATTTGCATAATCTTATTTATTTTTTTATTTGAACTTATATTTTCTAAAAATTCTGAATATGTATGTATTTTTTTATTTTTTACTATTTGAAAAACTTTGTAAATAATAATTCCTGTTAATGCACAAGAAATTATTAAACCTAAAATTCCCATTGTTCCATATCTATTAAAAAATAAATAAATTTCCTGTCCTGAAGCAAACCCTGCTCCTATCATTGTACCTATTATTACAAAAATGGTTTTCAAAATATCTCTCATAAAAAAGCTCCCTCATAAAATATATGAGGAAGCTCCTAAAATTATTTCTTTCTTCTTCTAACTTGCCATATTACAATTCCTAAAATAACTATAAATATAGGAATACCTATAATAACCACTAGTATAGTCCTTAATTGGCTAGTTGTAACATCATATGTTGTAACTGTTTCACCAGATTTACGAATTGTAATATTATCTTCTCTTTCAGTCAAATATGATACTGCATTTAATAATACGTCTTTATTATTGCAAAATTCTATTGCATATCTATAATATGTTCCCATTGGTATTTGTGCATTTGTAGCAAAAGCTGTATTGGCAAATACTATCAATTTTGATGTTTTATCATCATTTATTTTTTTGGTAAGCATTGCTGCAACTGTAGCTCCTGAAGCATCTTCATCGCTTGGAATTCTGTTAGAACTGCTTGCAGTTAAATCTGTTCTATAAAATGCCTTATCACTTGCAGTTGCTAAAGTTTCCATAGTAACATTTTTCTTTTCTAATTCTTCAGATGATGCAAAAGTTAATTTACCAGATGTCATCATGCACACATTTAATTCCATATTAACATTTTTTACAAGTTCAGAATTAGTATTTATTGATTCTATTATGTATACAGGTGCTCCTGATACCATCTTGTTGCTATCACCTTCTATAATAAATCCGTTTGAGTTTTTTATTCCATATTCATCTAATACTTTTTGGAAGTTTGGAGTTTTTATATTACCTAAATTTGAATCTAATAATAATAAAATTTCTCCACCATTTTTTATATATTTTAGTATTTCGTCTCTTTCTTTTTGGTCAATGTCCTCTTTTAGTGCTGTAATAACTAACAATTTGCAATCCTCTGGTACACTTCCTTTAGTTAATAAATTTATAAACTCAACTTTGTTTGCCTCAGCAGTTAATGAACTTTCCAAATATTCAAAATATCCATCATTATATAAATTATGTCCTGTTAAAAAGCAGATTTTAGGTTTTACATTTGTAGTAACATCTAAAATTGCATTTGTTATTGCTTCTTCTGTTACATCTATTTGTTCATATGTGGTATAGTCATATGTATATAAATCACTTTCTTGTAATAATTTAGATTTTGTTTTGCTTTCAATCATAATGAATGATGATGCGTCAGAAACTCCAAATTCAGTTTTCCAACTTGTTTTGTCTGTTAAATTATCTAGTTTTTCAACCTTGATATTCTTATTTAGATTTGCATATTTATATGCAAAATCATTTACATAGTCATACATGTTATATATTGAAATTGTAATTTCTTGATCTAGGTTTCCTAACTTATCTTTTGTTGCTTGTGATATAGAGTAAATCTTGTCTTTTGTAAAGTCTAAGTCTGTAATATTAGCTTTCTTTATTCCGTAGCTTATAGCCCAAAATGCACATATTATAATTGCAAATAGCAAAATTGTAAGTGCAATACTTTGTAGCCATTTCTTTTTTATAATTTCTATAAATTTCTTTCCCATGTTTTAAGCTCCTTTCTATTTTACTGATTTTTTTCTTTGCATAATAATAATTGTAAATAATACAAACATTATTGCAATTCCCAATAAATTAAATACTTCTGTTATTGATATAAGTCCAGCTGGGAATTTTTGATAATTGCTCATTAAATCAATAATAGAAAAGCTATCATTTACGCTTGGTAAGAACCATGAGCCTACAAAAAATATTATTGTAATAACTGCTGCAATAATTTGATTTTCTGTTAAACTAGAAATAAACATTCCTATTGCAATTGCTGCCATTGCTACTAATAAAAATCCTAGCATCATTACAAGTGTTGGTACAAGGTTTGGTGCCTTAAAAAAGCATAAAATTCCATAATATATAAGTGAAAATATTAAAGTTATTATAATTACACTAATTGCTGCAAAATATTTTCCAAGTACTATTTCTGTAATACTTCTAGGTGATGTTAGTAATAATTGTTCTGTTCCATTTTTTCTTTCTTCCGCAAACATTCTCATTGTAAGAATTGGAACGATAATGAGTAAACCATATCTTGCTGTAGCAAAATATAAATTTCCCATATCATATCCACCTACACTAACTGTTGTTAGGTAAAAGAACAAGCTAAATAATAATAAAAATAAACCTATTGTTATATATCCTGTTGGAGATAAAAAATAACTTTTTAATTCTTTTTTATAAACTGCAAACATTATTCTTTTCCTCCTTTTTTATTTTTTTCTTTCTTCTTTTGCTCTTTTTTCTCAAGCTTTTTTTGTTTCTTTTCTTCTTTTATTTCTTCAGGCTCTTGCTTTGCTGAATCAATTAATTTTATAAACGCATCTTCAAGTGTTGATTCATCTTTCTTAAGTTCAAAAATTGTAATTTCTTCTTTTGGTAAAACTTCAAATAATTTCTTTCTTAAATCAACATTTTCTGCTGAAGTAACAGAGTATTGCTTTGTGCCATCCTCATTATCTTTTATCATTTTTATTTCTTCTATTTCTGATATTTTTTCTTTTAGTTTTAGCATATTGTTTTTAGTGTCTTCAACAGTAACTAATATTGTATTTTTTTCTTTTGTCTTATTTTCTAAGTTTTCAGGAGTATCTATTGCCACAATTTTTCCATGGTTTATGATAATTACTCTTTCACAAATTTGGCTTACTTCTGATAAAATATGGCTACTTAAAATTACTGTATGTTTTTTTCCAAGCTCTTTTATTAAATTTCTAATTTCAGTAATTTGTTTTGGATCAAGTCCCACTGTAGGTTCATCTAAAATAATAACTTCAGGATTTCCTACTAATGCTCCTGCCATACTTACTCTTTGTTTATAACCTCTTGACAAATTTCTAATCAACTTGTTTTGAACATCTTTTAATCCTGTTTCCTCTATAGCCTTTTCAACTTCTTGCTTTCTTTCTTTTGATCTTACGCCTCTTAATTCTGCCATGTAATTTACAAATTCTTTAGCAGTTAGTTCTGTGTATAGTGGAACTCCTTCTGGCATATAACCAATTTGTTTTTTGGCTTTTTTAGATTTTCTTACAATGTCAAATCCATTGATAATAATTTGACCATCTGTAGGTTCAATAAATCCTGTTATCATATTCATTGTTGTAGTTTTTCCAGCTCCGTTAGGTCCTAAAAATCCAACGACTTCGCCATCTTTAATTTCAAAACTGATATTATCAACGGCTTTGATATTAGGATATTTTTTTGTGACATTTTTAACCTCTATCACTTTAGATTCCTCCTTTTTCTTGTTTCCGTATGCTTTTATACTTTGCTTATCTTATCATTATCTTATTTTCATATCAATATTTTTATAAATATTTCACATAGAATTTACATTTTTGAATATAAATCAAATCAAAGAGGTGCAATTTTATGGAATTTATTTATCCATTTTTTATATCATTTGCAATAGTGTTTATAAGTGAACTTGGAGATAAAACTCAGTTATTAGTTTTATCTTTTTCTGGAAAAGACAAAACTTTTAAAATATTATTAGGTGTTGCTATTGGTTCTTTTTTTAGTCATGGTTTAGCAATTTTATTTGGAAGTGGTTTAGCTCTTTTAAAAAATGAGTTTTTGCATCATTTAATTGAAATAATTACATATTCTTCTTTTGTGTTAATGGGAATTTTAACTCTCCTTCCTAAAAAAGAAAAATTAACAATGCAAGACTCTTCTAAAGAGGGTTTATTATCTAAGATCTCAAGTTTAAGAATAAATTATTGTATATTAATTGCGTTGTGTATAATGATTGGAGAACTTGGAGATAAAACTTTTTTAGCCTCAATTGGTCTTGGAGTACAATATTCAAATTATAAATTTTCGCTTATTTTAGGTGCAATTTCTGCAATGGTAGTATGTGATTTTATTGCAATTATTTTTGGTAAATTTTTAAATAAACATATTTCTGAAAATGCAATGCAAAAACTTTCCGGCGTTTTATTTTTAATTTTCGGATTTATTGGTTTTATTTCAATGTGAAATTGATTTTTTTGTTTTCTCGTGTTATAATTATATGGTCAAAATAAATAGAAAGAGGAATATAATTATGACAAGTAAACAAAGAGCTTATTTAAGAAGTCTAGCAAATTCAATTGACCCTATTTTTCAAATTGGAAAAGCAGGTTTGTCTGAAAATTTATTAAAACAATTAGATGACGCAATAGAAGCTAGAGAATTGATAAAAATAAATGTATTAGAGTCTTCTGGTGAAGACGTAAAGGCTTTAGGAAATGAAATTGCAGATAGTATAAATGCTATTTGTGTTCAAACTATGGGAAATAAAATAACTTTATATAGAGCTAGAAAGAAAAATCCAATTATATTATTAGATTAAATACTATAATTTTTTATAGTATTTTTACAATTTTTATTGACACATGCTTCAAATCGTGTTATTATAATATTTGTTACAGAAACTATCTTAATCGGGTCAGTAGCTCAGTTGGATAGAGCACAGGCCTTCTAAGCCTGGGGTCGGGGGTTCGAATCCCTTCTGGCTCACCATAAAAACACACAAAATATCAATGTTTTGTGTGTTTTTTGTTGCAAAAATAATGCAATAAATCTTTTAAAATTAATGTTTTAAGAGTGTTACTTAAAATAAAATTTGCATTTCTTATGTAAACGTGGTATAATAAGAGTTGCAAAACTTTTTTAATACAGGAGGATTTTATACATGTTGACGAGAATTGATAAAAAAATCGGGTGCACACGGTGCATACGTTCGCACTGTGTAAACAAAGGGCATCAGAATGCCAAACAGGATTATTCCTGCTATCAGGCATCTGGGTGTGCAAGTTGCAACTTGCACAGTGTTTGTGCCAGTCCTACAAAAGATAGTGAAATTTTTGAACTTTCCTCGCGTGTGAGCAATAGTTGGGATATTCCCTGCTGCTATGTCAAGCCCACATGTGAAAATTGTTTCAAATCTTCGCACTGTCAGAATGCTGGTACAAAAAGTTTCGAATTAAATCTCGAAGAACCGGCGAATCCCACTTGCTTTAGCAAGTATCACTCTATTAAGTGATTCGGGGAACAACATGTAATCGCAGTCAGAAATTTCTGACTGTGATTTTTTTGTGTTTTATTAATCTACTCAGTTCTAAATTTTGAATCTTGTGCATATAATGTAAATATTACATATATAAGGAGGATTATTTTATGAGTGTGCAACTTGAGAAAAAGTCCAAGCAACAAAGCAATAAAACATCTGCAAGTATGGAAATTACTTGTGCTTTGTATCAAACTGAAGCCTGCCCTTTTCCCACAACTTGTGATGGCAAAAATCGGCAGTGCAATGCTTGGAAAGACCATAGCAGCAAATAAACCTCAAAAAAGCTCTCGAAATGAGAGCTTTTTATTCTATGCATTTTTCCAAAATGCTTCATATCCTCTGTGTGCTTCATATAAATCTAATTTACTTGTAACTTCATAAGGTGAGTGCATTGAAAGTACTGGTACACCACAGTCAATAACATCTATTCCTTTATTTGCTAAGATATATGCTATTGTGCCTCCACCTCCAATGTCAACTTTTCCAAGTTCAGCAATTTGGTATCTAACATCATTTTCTTCAAATATTTTTCTAACTTCTGCGACAAATTCTGCATTTGCGTCAGATGCACCAGACTTTCCTCTAGCACCTGTATATTTATTTAGTCCAATTCCTCTTCCTAAATATGATGCATTGTTCTTTTCTGAAACACTTGCATAAATTGGATCTAGTCCAGCATCAACATCTGCTGATAACATTTTAGAATTACAGAAAACTTTTTCTAATAAATTAGGTCTATTTACTCCTAATTTATTTAAAATTTCTGATATAAATGTATCAAATACATGTGATTCCATACCTGTATTTCCCATACTTCCAATTTCTTCTTTGTCAGATATAATACAAACTGCTGTCTTAACAGGATTTTGTATTTTCATTAAAGCTGTTAAAGACGCATAAACACATATTTTGTCATCTTGACCATAACCTGCAACCATACTGTTATCAAATCCCATACTTCTACAAGGCATTGCTGGTACTAATTCAATTTCTGAACTTAATAAATCCTTTTCTGTTATTCCATATTTTTCATTTAAAATATTTAAAATATTTAATTTTACAGAATCAGCTATTTCGCTACCTATTGGCATACTTCCAATTAAAAGATTTAAATCTTCTCCATCAATTCCATCTGCCAATTTTTTCTTCATTTGGTCTTGTGCTAAATGTGGTAATAAATCTGTAATTGTAAATATTGGATCATTCATATCTTCTCCTATATTTACAGTTACCTTTTCACCATTTGTTTTAACTATAACACCATGTATTGCTAGTGGAATTGTAGTCCATTGATATTTTTTTATTCCGCCATAATAATGTGTTTTTAAATATGCAAACTCAGAATCTTCATATAAAGGATTTGGTTTTAAGTCTAGTCTTGGAGAATCTGCATGTGCACCAATTATATTTATTCCTTCTTCAATATTTCTTTCTCCTATAATCGCTAGGTACATGCTTTTTCCACGATTATTCCAGTAAACCTTATCTCCTGCTTTTAAAGTTTCGCAATCTTTTATGTCTTTAAATCCGTTTTGATGTGCTATTTCTGTTGAAGTACTTATAATTTCTCTTTCTGTTTTTGATTTATTCATATAGTCTATATATCCTTTTGCATAATCAAGAATTTCTTGTTTTTGCTCTGCTGTTTTAGAATTCCAGCCATTTTCCTTTTTATTAAACAACTTATTTTTTAATTCTTCTGCTTCTTTTTTATCCATTTCCAATCTCCTCTCTAGTTTTTTTGTTATTGTATCACAATATTTTGTATTTAGTATACACAATTTTTAAAAAAATATTTAATTTTTTACTAACATTCCTAAAACTAGAATTCCAATATTGTCATTATATATTTCATCAAATTGAGATATTGGTAATGGATTTTCGCCTATTCCCGCTTCTATTGTATAACCTGGTCTTTTGTAATTTTGTATAAACCAATCTTTATATCCTGCAAAACTCGAATTATATGGCACATCAGTCAAATCATATCCACTAACTCTTGCAAATATTCTGCCTATTTCATATCCTTGTGGTGAATTTATATTTTGAAAATTCCAATAAATTTCTTTTCCTTGTGTGTGATATGAAATTGTTAATTCAAAATTATTTTTTAAAGTAAAATTATATATTGCCAATGCTTCACTTTGAGTTAATGGTCCTTCTCCTACAAAGTTTTGAGGAGCAGGTTTGGTATAACCTTGCTCAAACTTTATTCTTCTTGCTTCTTGCCAACCTGCAGGAAATTGTAAATTTAAATCTACACCATTAGCATTTGCCTTCCAACCACTTGGAAATGTAATGTTTGGAAAACTTTCCGAAATTTTTAAATGCTTTTTGTATTCTTTGCTATTTGTGTCAACTCTTCCTGTAACTAGATCAATTCCATCTGGATTCATCATTGGCAAAATGTATAAAGAAACATTATTAAATAATTCTCGTGCATTTTGACCAAATATTCTACTATTTAAAACATAGCTTTGGCAAAAGTTTTCCACAAATTTCATAAGTAGAATACAACATATGTATTCATTTGCATGCATACCTGCATTATACATAATTTTCCTGCTTCCTCTTCCTATTTTTATGTATGGAAGCTGTTTGCTTAATGTACTAAAGCCAATATTTCCTATTTCTAAAAATGGATACTTTTGTTTTAATTCTTGTAGATTTTGCATCATTAGTGAATAATAATATTTTTGATTTGTTGGTACAATATTCATAAAAAATCACCTGCTATAATTTATTCAAATTAAGCAGGTAATGTGATTTACTGTTTTAATTTACTATATCCATTACTGTAATCTATTTCTATATTTGGTTGAATATTATAAATATATACATTAAAGCATATTTCTTTATTTTCCACAGACTGTGCCTCCATTTGTACTCCACTTGCGACTAAATTGTTTCCTTCAAATATTGGAGTTACCCTATATAACACATGATTTTTTTCATTTTTTCTTAGGTATTCCAATACTTTTGTTTCGAATGGCAACATTCCGCTTGTGTTAAAATAATTGGTTCCTGTTATAAGGTTTTGTTTATTCGCATTTTCTGCTGATAAACTATACGCAATTAAATGACAACGATTATATAAGCTTTTTCCATTATACTCTACACTTTGCCAACCAGATGGGTATATGTGGCTAATTGATGTTCTTTTTTCTCCTTCTTTTGGCATAGTTTCTTTTCCTAAATTTGCAAATGCCACTCCACATCTGCCTAATTTATCTAACTTACTATACCTTTCAAAACACTCACTTGTAAAATCACTTTTCTCAAAATTTGGAATATTATTATTTATTGTTACAAATATTTTCCCATTATACTCCGGAATTTCTCCCAAATTATATGATACAGTTGTATTTTCTAATATATTTTCATTAACTTCTATATCACCAAAATATATTGCCGTAATTGCAACAATTAAAAATATTATACTTGTAATTATATTTCTTATTTTTCTTTTGCTCATTTTTTCACCTATTTTATATATTTTCCATTTACTCTTTTTACTATATCTCCAACACAAAAATCTGGATATAATTCTTTATATGTATATATTGAACCACTTCCATTTTCATGTGTTAAATAAATTTTATCATCAGTTATTTTTTGCACTACAAAATTAGTATTTTCGTTGTCTCTTAATACTCCATACAAATCATCTAATTTGTACCAAGCATCATCATTTTTTATATCTATTTCTCCATTGTATAGCTCACATTTATCTCCATTTAACTGTACTTTTTGACCTGAGTATAGGTTATAAAAATCTAATTTATTCATTTTATATATATTTTCATAAATTCCCTGATTATGCAGTTTTTCTAATGTTTCATTAGACGTATATATGTATACATCTTCTTCTTTTCCGTTTTCTGGATTTAGTAATGTTATTTTTTCATTTTCTAATCCATACACCACTCCTATATTCATATTTCTCTCCTTATTTAATGTTTTTGCTAACTCATTAATAAAATTTGAAATAAAATTTTTTGTTTCATTACTGAAAATAAATTTTCCAAGATTAAAATTTTCTAAATTCATTTTTTTCCTTTCTAGAACTAATTATTTTTTGAATAAAATTTTTTTTTAATATATCACATATTGTCTATTATTTACAATAGTTTTATTTAATGATAAAATTAAGAAAAAATATAGGTGGAATAAAATGTATTATACATATATGTTGAGATGTGCTGATAATTCAATTTATACTGGAATGACAAATGATCTGGATAAACGAATAAATGAACATTTAAGCAAGGATAAAAATGGTGCGAAATATACCAAATCACATAATGCTGTTAAACTTGATGCTGCTTGGAAAAGCAAAGATAAATCTTTGGCTTGTAAGTTGGAATATCAAATAAAAACTCTTTCTAAAATGCAAAAAGAAGCTTTAATAAATGGGGAAAAGTTATCTAGTTTCTTGAGTGGAAAGGTTGATTGCCGAAGATATAAAAGAATTACAATTGATAAAAAATAGAGTAGTAAGAATTTGTTTAAACTCTTGCTACTCTAATACTAATATGGTCGAGGCGACAGGGATCGAACCTGCGACCTCATGGTCCCAAACCACGCGCGCTACCAACTGCGCTACGCCTCGATTTTTCTCAGTACTTATATACTATACCACACTTTTTTTACATTTGCAAGATTTTTTTCAAAATTCTATTGAATATTTTTAAATTTCAATGTATAATAATTATGTTATGCAACTGTAGCTTAGCTGGATAGAGCGTTCGGCTACGAACCGGAAGGTCGGGGGTTCGAATCCCTCCAGTTGCACCAAAAATAGTGTCCAAAACGGACACTATTTTTCATTATTATTAATTTTTCTTGCAGTCTCTTTTATAACCTCATCATATCCTGTTAGTGCTGAGAATGGTGCAAACTGTGCGGATCTTTCTTCAAGTGACATTCTTGCATGTTTTTTGGATACATGATGTGGTAAATTTATTATATCGTTATATTTATCACTTTTTTCTAACATTTTTATTCTTTATGACCTCCTATTTGCCTATTTCTTTCAATAGTTGTGCCTTCCTTTTGTAAGTTCATACCTTTTAAAATAGCATTTTTTCCATATTTGCTTTTTATACCAATCATTGCTTTTTGTATTTCTTTTTCCGCTTCTTCCTTTTTTCGTTTCTCGTTAACTTCTGCGTAATCCACAAATAAGTTAATTTGCTCATAGTCACTAGTTTTTACCATATTTTCATTTACAACATTATTAACAGTAATATTTATTCTCCTTACTAAAAGTTGTTTATTCACAATTTGCTCATATAATTTTATTATGTATCCCGTAAGAACTTTACTAGAGGCTGTTTGATGATCTATATTTATTGTTCCATGTGCATGTTTTGGTACTTTTCTTCCGTATTTATCAGTTGTTATTTCTCCGTTATACAAACTGCTAATTGCTTGATTTTTTAAATTGTCCACATCATAACCAACTTCTAGCACAATTTGATTTGTAACTAACCCCTTTTCTACTAAATCTAGTGCAAGTAATTCAGTCATTTCCTTTACAATTATTTTTGTATTTTCGTAATTGTATGGACAATGTAAAACTTGTCCAGAGCATATACTATTTGTGGCTGGTCTATATGCCTTAATACTTTCAATTGTTACATTTTCCCAGCCCCAGGCATGGTCAATTAGTAACTCTGCATTTACGCCAAATAATTTATATAATAAATCTTCATTTTTAACCGACATTCTAGCCACATCCCCCATTGTATACATCCCATGTTCTTCTAGTTTTTTTGTATACCCTTTTCCAACTCTCCAAAAATCTGTTAAAGGTCTGTGGCCCCAGAGCAATTTTCTATATGCCATTTCATCAAGACCAGCTATTCTTACACCATTGTTATCTGGTTTTGCATGCTTTGCTACAATGTCCATTGCTATTTTGCAAAGATATAAATTAGTTCCAATTCCTGCAGTTGCTGTTATTCCTGTTGTTTGATAAACATCTTGCATTACTTTTGTTACTAACTCTTTTGCCCCCATATTATATGTTTTTAGGTAATGTGTAACATCTATAAATACTTCGTCTATTGAATATACATATATGTCTTCAGATGAAAAATATTTTAAATATATTTTATAAATTTTTGAACTGTATTTCATATAATATGCCATTCTTGGTGGTGCTATTATATAACTTAATTCTAAATTTTTATTTTTCTTTAATTCAATATCACTATATGATGATCCTGTAAATGTTCTATTTGTTGCCTTTCTTTTTCTGTATACATTTATCTCTTTTACTTTTTGAACAACTTCAAAAAGCCTTGCTCTACCCGGTATTCCATAGGATTTTAATGCAGGACTTACAGCAAGGCAAATTGTTTTTTCTGTTCTACTACTATCAGCAACTACTAAATTTGTAGTAATCGGGTCTAGCCCTCTTTCTTTACATTCAACAGAGGCATAAAAGCTTTTTAAATCTATTGCTACATATATTTTACTTTCTTCATTATGCATAGCAATCTTCCTTTCATTACTATATTTTATTATATCAGTTTATTTTAAGTTTGTAAACAGTTGTTTGTTTTTTATTTTTGTAGAATATTTTATATTTTTGTGATATAATTTGTAGCAACATAAATTTATATGAAAAGAGTGTGTAAAATGTTTGCAAATGCAGGAAAATATGAAGCTTGTGGTATATTTACAAGAGACCATTTTATATTACTTGTAATTACTATTATTGGCATCATTGTAGCTTTAAAATATACCGTAAATAAAGATAAAAATACTATATACAAAATTATAAAATACACAACAATAGTTGCTTGGATATTAGAAGTTATAAAAATATATTTTAATATTAAGCAAAATTCAATAAAGGCTGTTAATACCTATGCTCCGTTGTATTACTGCAGTATTTTATTATATGCAGGTTTATTAAGTTCTTTTGGAAAAGGTGTATTAAAAAGGATTGGTGATGTTTCTTTAGCTACTGGTGCAATAGTTGGAGGAATTGTTTTTATAATTTATCCATCTACAAGTTTACCTTTTTATCCTGCTTTCCACTTTTTAAGTATTCATAGCTTTTTATTTCATGGTGCAATGATATATTTAGGAATATTGATAAATAAAACAAGATATATAGATTTAGAATTAAAGGATGCTAAATATTTTGCCATTTTAATTGGTTGTATGAGTATTCTTGCACTAATTGTAAATAAGCTTTTTGATGGAAATTTAATGTTTATATCAAATAATTTCCCTGGTACTCCACTTGAAATTTTATATAATATAACAAAAGGTGGATTTTTCTATAAGTTTATTATGATAGTATCTCAAATGACATTGCCATTTTATGTTTCTTATTACATAATAAAATACTTTCAAAAGCATACAAAAATAGAACTATATGATTAGTATAGTTCTATTTTATTAAATAAACATCACAAGCATTAAGTCTTTTTAAATATGTTGTATTTTTTAATTGAAGTGTATTTTTTATTTTCTCTAATAACTCATTATTATTTTGTCCATCATTTATAAATATTAACATTCCATTTGATATATTTTTATTTTGCATTATTTCTTTTATATTTTCTTCATTACATTCAATATCTTTTGCTATATATGATTCTTTTATATTGCTTAGTAATAATATATCGTCTAAAAATCTATTATTATTAGAGTTAAATAAATATAATGTTGGCAAGTTATTATTATTGCTTACAAATTCTACTATATCTTGTTTATTAGAATATAAAACTTCTGGCTCTACTTTAAAATCTTTTATAAATAATAATATATCTTCTATTGATGCATTTGAAAACTTTTGAACCATATCTATTGGTAAATTAAATTCACTTTTTAATTTTTCAGCCATTTCTGTTTTACTTGAATATGAAGTTTCTTTTTCTCTTTTAAAGTCTTGCCCTACAACTAAATCTATAACATTGTTTGTTATAATAGGCATTATAATCATTAGTAAAAATACTCCTATTATAATTTTATTTTTGCCTTTTAATAGCATATAAGTTACATATAATACAAGTATGAATATTAAGCCACATACTGGCATTATGTACCTCAATTCTATCCAAGGTGAAGCTATTGCTACTAAAATTGTGTATATTATTGTTGGTACAGCTATGTATTTTACGTATCTATTTTTTTCTATTTTTACCTTTTTTAATTTTGTATATATAATTATTCCTAATATAATAATTAGCACATTATTAAAAGCATATACGTTTATTTTAAAAAGATATAAACATATGTTACTTAAAAATTTTGAAATATTAGTTAAATTACTTATAGCACCTTGTCCTCTATATCCAAAAAACATATGTTGTATTGAATATGGATATATTATTAAAGATATTACACCTGCTAAAAGCATTGTTACTATGTATTTTAGTAGAGATTTATAGTCTTTTTCTTTAATATATTTAATAACAAACATTATAAATAGTATTGCTAAATAAAATAAATAATAATAATGTGTTAATGAGCCTACTAATGCTGATATTCCTATTGCGGTTAGTAGTTTATAATTGTTTCCTTTAGTATCTAATAATTTTAAATGTAAATATGTTGTAATTACTATATTTAATGTTGCTAAAGCATACATTCTTATATAAATTACATTGTTTATAGATGCAAGTGTCAAGCTAGATACTAAAGCTAGTATGGCAGATTTCTCTTTGTATTTTTCTTCTCCTTCAAGTAGTTTTTTAATAATTAAATAAACAAATATTGTTACAAATGCATATATAATTATATTTAATGTTATTCCTTCCCATTTCGAGTAACTTCCTCTATGAAATCCCATTGCAAATCTTAATAATAAATAATATAGTGGTGGATGCACATCATTTTTTTGATTTTCATATACTTGACTATATTTTCCAATGTCCTTATTTTGGACTGCTAAATAATCTTCATAATATTCTTTGCTATGCCATTGGTTATAAAAATCATTATTAGCTTGTATTTCAACTTTATCGTAGTTTGCAAGTCCTAATGAATATGTTTCATCCATATGTATGTATGATTTATTTGCCCCTGCTATTATAAATGCTATTGTTTGAATTATAACAATTGCTATTATAATTGCTACTTCTTTTTTGTCCTTTAATTTCATTTTCTTTTCTCCAATATTCAATAATGAATTGCTACAATTATATAATAAATAGCAGATAATTTCAACAAATCATCTGCTATATCGCTATTCTATGTTATGTTCTATATCTTTAAATTTTTCGTTCTCATTAACAAATTATTTTTTTAATAATTTGACTGCAATTTGCATTTCTTTTTTGTTTCGTAAAACCTTAAAAGTAACTTCATCCCCCGGCTTTTTGGTATAAATATAACTTCTTAAATCACACATTTTTTCTAAAGCTATTCCATCAACTTCTAGCAATACATCTTTTTCTTGTATTCCATACTTTGCAGCAGCTGAATTTCCATTAACTTGTACCACATAAATTCCTTTATCTAACTGTAAGTTACTATCTAAATATGGTATTACATTTTTGTCATATGCAAAAATTCCTAAATACGCTTCTTCAAACCCTCCTTTTGATATAAAACTTTTTAATATTGCTTTTACTGAATTTATTGGAACTGCAAATCCAATTCCCTCTGCTGATGTAATTTTCACACTATTTACACCAATAACTTCTCCACTCTCATTTATCAAAGGTCCTCCACTATTTCCTGGATTTATAGTTGCATCTGTTTGTATTAAATCTTCCATGTATGAAGATTTTTCATTTCCAATTTCGTCTTGTTCATTTAATACTATTGTCCTATTTGTTGCACTCACAATACCAGAAGTAACAGTTCTTTGAAATTCAAAACCTATTGGATTTCCTATTGCGTATACCATTTGCCCTAAGCTTGCTTTAGATGAATCTCCCAAAGTTACATATTTTAAATCTTTTGTATTTATTTTTACAATTGCTAAATCTAAATCTGAACTTGACCACACTACATTTCCTTGATAATTTTTACCTGTTGAAAGTGTCACATAGCATTTGCTATATTTTTCTCCTGCTACATGTTCATTAGTTAGAATGTAGCCATTTTCTGACACTATCATCCCTGTTCCTAGCCCTAATTTTGATGTACTATCTTTTACAAATATAGATCTACCCGTTCCTTTCAGTTTTGAAATTCCTACTATGCTTTCATTCACACTTTCTAGCATTTGAGTAATTGTCTCATTTTCGGTCTTTACTTCATCTACTGTTTGTGAAATTCTAGTTGCGTCATATTGCTTATTTATTATTTGTGTAGGAGTTTCAATTCCATAATACAACACATATGTAAGTGCTAATAAAATAACTATTAAAATACTAATAAATGTACCTAAAATATATTTTTTTATTCTAGATTTATTTTGCTTTTTTCTAATGTACTCTTCCATTCTTTTCTCCTATTTTCATATATATTTACTTTAATTATGAACATCTTTTATAAATTTAAACTAACATTTTTGAAATTCCCAATATTCTCCATTTTTTTACATTATTTTTATTGATTTTTTAATTAATTTCATATATAATTTAGCTATAATTTTTGCAAAACATAAAAAGGGGAAATTTTTATTATGGAAAAGAATTTATATGATTTAACTAATCCTCAAAAATCAATTTGGTACACAGAGCAATTCTTTAAGAATACCTCTGTTAATAACATTGGTGGAACAATAATTATAAAAGATAAAATTAGTTTTGATTTATTAAAGAAATCTATCTATGAATATGTAAAAACAAATGATAGTTTTCTTATTAAACTTTGTTTTGATGAAAAAGGAGATATAAAGCAATACATAGGGGAATTTTCGCCCTTTAATGTTGACTATATCTCCTTTTCTTCTTTAGATGAACTATATAAATTTGAAAAAAATGATTGTGAAAGAAAATTTGATATGATAAACTCTAATTTATTTCATTTCACAATGTTTAGTCTTCCAGATGCTACTGGAGGAGTTGTATTAACTGTGCATCACATAATTTCTGACGCTCAAACAGTTAATCAAATAGCTCCAAAACTTATGAATTTTTACTCTAGTTTTTTAAATAACACCACTCTTGAATTTTTACAAACATCATATGTAGATTATATAAATTCTGAACAAAAATATTTATCAAGTGAAAAATATAATAATGATAAAATGTTTTGGGAAAATTTATTTGAAAATCCATTTACTCCAGCAAGTTTATCAACAAAATCAATAGACAGTTTTGCAATGTGCAGTTCTAGTAGAGAATGTTTTTTAATTGATAAAGAAAAAATGAATAAAATAAATGATTATTGCAAGTTAAATAATATATCTTGTTATCACTTTTTTATGTCTGTTTTTTCACTATATATTGGGAAAGTGACTAATGAAAAAAACTTTGTTATTGGTACTCCTATCTTAAATAGAACCAATTTCAAAGAAAAAAATACTGCTGGTATGTTTATTAGTACAGTACCATTTTTAGTAAATTTGGAGGAAAATACTTTATTCTCTGAATTCGCATCAAAAATGAGTGTGGAAACTTTGTCTATTTTTAGACATCAAAAATATCCATATCAAGCAATTCTTGAGTATGTTAGAGCGCAAGATTCTTCTATACCAAATTTATACAATATAATGATTTCATATCAAATAAATAAATCTAATGGTAGTATTAACGATATTCCTTATACTACTAGATGGACTCATAGCAATACAAATATGGATGAGTTAGATATTCATTTGTTTGATATAAATGACACTGGTGAACTAAGTATTGCCTATGATTACCAACTTGCCAAATATACTGAAAAAGATATACAGCAACTTCACCAAAGAATTATATCAATAATAAATCAAGTTATTAATAACCCAAATATATCAACAAATCAATTAGAATTAGTTTTACCAGAGGAAAAACAGTTTATTCTTAATACTTATAATAAACCAATTAACCTCCCTATAACAAAAACTGTAATTGATTTATTTGAAGAAAAAGTAGCAGAAAATCCTGATAAATTAGCTCTATGTTTTGGAAACACTAAATTCACATATAAAGAACTTAATAATTGTGTAAATTATTTAGCTGATTATTTGTATGAAAATAATATTGAAAAAGGAGATAAAGTTTGTTTATTTTTTCCTAATTCAATTGAGCTTGTTGTGAGCATTTTAGCAGTATTAAAGTTGGGTGCTTGTTACATTCCTATTGATGTTTCTTACCCAATAGAACGTGTTAAATATATTGCTCAAAATAGTAGTTGCAAAAAAATATTAACTAATACTAAATTAGAAGATTTAGATAACCTTTGCTTAGGTATATCACTACCTAATGCGACAACAATTTATGAAAATAAATATAAACCAGATTTACAAGATTTAGCTTATATTATTTATACTTCTGGTTCTACTGGAAACCCTAAAGGAGTAAAAATTGCTCATGAAAGTTTGTCAAATTATATTATGTGGGCAAATAAAGAATATGTAAATGGAGAAACTACTAATTTTCCTTTATATTCTTCAATTTCTTTTGACTTAACAGTAACCTCTGTTTTCACTCCTCTTGTGTCTGGAAACACCATTTACATTTATGAGAATTCTAATCCTCAATTGTTACTAAAAGAAATTATAGATGATAAAAAAGTACAAATTATAAAATTAACACCTGCACACTTAAACTTGTTACAAGATTTGGCTTCTCCTGAATCTGTTGTTACAAAGCTAATTGTTGGTGGAGATATTTTAACAAATGAAAGTTGCCAAAAAATTTCTACAGCATTTGTTCATCCTATTCATATATTTAATGAATATGGACCTACAGAAGCTACTGTTGGTTGTATGATTTATGAATATACCGAAAATGAATATGCTACAGTTCCAATTGGAATTCCAGCAGATAACACTAATTTATTTGTTCTAAATAGTGACCTTAATTTGGTTCCATTTGGATATAACGGTCAACTATATATTGCAGGTAAAGGGCTTTCAAAAGGTTATGTTGAACTACCAAAAATGACAGCATCTAGATTTATTGCTTGTCCATTTATAGAAAATGGATTAATGTATGATTCCGGAGATATTGTTAAATTATATGATACAGGAATTATGGAATGTATTGGTCGTAGTGATTTTCAAGTAAAAATAAATGGATTTAGAATAGAAATTGGAGAAATCCAGTCTAGAATTTTAAATTATCCTAATATAAAAGACTGCTATGTATCAGCTTTAGATATAAAAGGTACTAAGGTTTTATGTGCTTATTATGTAAGTAACAAAAATATTAATGAAAAAAACTTAAAAAATTATTTACAAAAATTACTACCTATGTATATGGTTCCAAAATATTATGTTAGTTTGCAAGAGCTTCCTCTTACTGGAAACGGAAAGATAAATAAAAAGTTATTGCCACTTCCTGCTTTAAATGAATCAAAAGAACTGGTAAAACCTAGTAATAAAGTTGAACATACATTGCATAATATTTTCTGTGAATTATTACAAGTGCCAGAACTAAGTGTAACTGCAAATATTTTTGACTATTATGTAGATTCACTTACAATTATAAAAGCTCAAACTAAATTATATAGTATAGGCTATAACATAAATACTCAGGATTTCTATGATTATCAAACAATTAGAGAGCTAGCTTCACATATATTAAGAAATTCCAATTCTAATTCAGGCGCTTCTCAAAATGAAATTCCTATTATAGAGAATTTAATAAAGCCTATTAACAGCACAAATACTTTTAATAATATCCTACTGTTTGGTGTTACTGGTTTTTTGGGCTCTCATATTTTGTATGAATTATTGACAAAAACAAAATCAAGAATATATTGTGTTATACGTGAAAAAGATAATATAAATGCAATAGAAAGGTTTTATGAAAAATTCCACTTTTATTTTCCAAATGAAAACCTTAGAAATTACAGTCATAGAATTAACTTAATAACAGGAAATATTTTAAAAGATAACTTTAATTTACCAGATGAACAATATGATTTCCTTGGAAATAATATTAACTGTGTAATAAGCTCTGCTGCTTTAGTAAAACATTATGGAAAATATGAAGAATTTTATAATACAAATGTAGCAGGTACTAAAAAAATAACTAATTTTTGTATTAAATATAATATTCCTTTGCATTATATTTCTACAATTTCTGTTTCTGGATATGGCTTAGTAAAAAGTCCTGAAATTACTTTTACTGAGAAAGATTTTTATATCGGTCAAAGTTATGAAGATAATGTTTATGTAAAAAGTAAATTTGAAGCAGAAAAATTGATATTAAATGCTTGTAAAAATGATAACTTATGTGCTACTATTTATAGGATGGGAAATATCACTAACCGTTTTTCAGATGGAGTATTCCAACAAAACGCAAATGAAAACGCATTTTTAAATAGAATATCTGCTGTAATTAATCTACATTGTATACCTGAAGAACTCTTACATTTTCCTGTTGAATTTACTCCAGTAGACTATTGTGCAAACTTTATAGTGTCATTATTGATAAATGATACGCGTAAAAACAACTTAACAATTTATCATTTATTTAATCAAAATTACCTTGATTTTAATTATTTATTCGAATTTTTGAAAAAGCATAATATTAATATGAAAACTTGTAGTATTGAAGAGTTCGAAAAACTTATATTAAATAGTAAAAATAATTATTTTGGAATTACAGGATATCTTGCTAATATAAAAACTAATAATTTAAATGGTGTAATTCTTGATAATACATGCACAAACTCTATTTTGGAAAAATTAAATTTATCATGGCCTATAGTAACCGAAGATTACCTACAAGCTGTAATAAATTATTTAATGAAAAATAAATTTATAGGTGGTTAAAAAATGAAATTAAATGTACCAAAAATCAGATCATATAAAACATTAGCACTGTTAGATGCTTTTATTGCAACATTAATTATGATAATATTATACTTTACATTACCGGCTATTCTAAATTATCCTCAAAATTCTATTGATAACAATTTTCAGGTTGAGGTAGTCGGAATTAAATATACACATCAATTTATTATACTTTCTGCAATTATAGTTGCATTAGTTTATATTGGTTTTAGATTTGTATATAGCAGAATAAACTTTAATTCAAATGCTAGCAAAACAACTTTATTAAAAATAAGAGAAAAATGCTTTAATTACCCATACATAATGATACTTCTTTTATCTTTTATTCCTGCCATTATTTGCGGAATTTTGTTAGTAGTTTTCAAAACTGATTTTGAATTATTATTAAAATTGTGTATTGTTATACTATCTTTTGGAACAGTTTACTCAATAATTTCTTATATGATAGGAAAAAACTTTTTTGAAAGCAAACTTATTGAATCATCTGCCATTGTAGGAAATAAAAAAGGTGGTATTAGGCTAGAAATTTTTAAAAAATTATTAATAGAAATAGTCCCTCTATTCTTATATTCCTTTATTTTGTTATTATTACTTAGCACCACTATTATGACAACTGAAAAAGGAGATTTATTATATAATATTTATAGAAATGAATTATTAAAAGAATTTGATAGTTCAAAAGTTTACACTTTAAGTGAAGTACAACAAAAATTAAATACTTTATCTTTAAACTCAGAAAGAGACCACTACGTAATTTTATCTGCAGAAGATGGAAGTGTTTATTATTCTCCAGAAACTATAAATGACTTTTTTATAAAATATGCTCTTACATATTATGATGAAATGAATGGACATATTTTTGAATATTATGGTCAGAATTCACAAGCTGCTGTTATAAAAGTACATACCGACCAAGGAGATTATTTTGCTGGAATTCGCTTCTTTGTGTTTGCTAATGGAGTTATAACACCATTTATTATAGTTACTGCTATTCTAATTATATTCAACTTAATATTCGTTGTTTATATTGGAAAAGGATTATCAAATGATATTAAAAATGTTAATGATGGTATGGATAACATTTCAAATTCAGAAAATATTGTTTTTGAAAAAAACTTACCAATTACATCTAATGACGAAATGGCGGACCTAATTTTAGCTTTTAATAAAATTCAAGATATAACAAGAAATTACGTTGATCAAATTCACGATAATCAAAATATGCTTATGGAAAGGGAACGTCTAGCTTCACTTGGTCAACTTATAGGTGGTATTGCTCATAACTTAAAAACACCTATAATGTCTATATCTGGTGCAGCTGAAGGATTAACAGATTTAGTAAAAGAATATGAAGCATCTGTAGGAGACCCTGAAGTTACTGTTCAAGACCACCACGATATTGCAAAAGATATGAAAGATTGGATTGAAAAAATTCGTTCATACACAGAATATATGTCAGATATTATTACAGCAGTTAAAGGTCAAGCTGTTACGATGTCTGAAGAGCAAGCTGTTTCATTTACTTTAGACGAATTAGTAAAACGTGTAAATATTTTAATGAAACATGAATTAAAAAATGCTCTAGTAGAATTAAATGTTTCTATGCAAGTAAATGAACAAACTGTATTAAAAGGAAATATAAATAGTTTAGTTCAAGTTATAAACAATATGATTTCAAATGCAATACAAGCCTATGATGGTAAACCTGATAATAAAATTGACTTAATATTAAAAAAGGAAAATAACAATATTATAATTTCTGTAAAAGACTATGGATGTGGCTTACCTGATGAAGTTCAAAAGAAATTATTTAAAGAAATGATAACTACAAAAGGCAAAAATGGTACTGGACTTGGATTATTTATGTCATATTCTACAATACGTGCTCATTTCAATGGAAATATGACTTTTGAAACAGAACAAGGAAAAGGCACTACATTTAATATTATATTACCACTTTAAATATTAACTCATATGTATAAAATCTAGTATTCTCAACGAAATACTAGATTTTTTTGTGTGAAATACTGTACATTTCGACAAACTATGATATAATGTTGTTGTCATCTTGAGTATACTTATTACTATAAACATTGAGGTGAGATTATGAGAAAAAACATGCAAAGTGCAAATGATAAAGGCTATAGAATTATAGCAGTCGATGATGAGGAAGGAATTGTTGATTCTTTGTCAATTTTCCTAAAAAGATCTGGTTACGATTTTACAGGTGTTACTGATCCAATGGAGGCTATTGAAAAAGTAAAAAATGAACATTTTGATTTAATGATTTTGGACTTTATTATGACACCTATTCATGGTGACCAAGTAGTTGAAGAAATACGTAAATTTAACAAAGAATTATATATTTTGTTACTAACTGGTCATAAAGATTTAGCTCCACCTTTGGAGACAATTAGAAAATTAGATATTCAAGGTTATTGTGAAAAGAGTGACAAGTTTGATCAGTTACTTCTTTTAATTGAGTCTGGAATCAAATCAATTGAGCAAATGAATGAAATTAAAAGAATAAATGAAGAGCTTTCTTCTACTTATGAAAAACTAGAAAAAGCTTACTTAGATAGTATTCAAACTTTAAGATATACTGTTGAAGCTAAGGACCCATATACTAGAGGTCATTCAGATAGAGTTTCTAAATATTCTGTCCTAATTGGAAAATATTTAGGATTATCTGATTCAGATTTAAAAACTCTAGAAGTTGGTGGTTTATTCCATGATATTGGAAAAATTGGTATTCCTGATAGCATTTTATTAAAAGAATCTAAGCTAACAGATGATGAATATTCACAAATTAAAAACCATCCATCAATTGGTGCTCATATTTTGTGTAATGCAGAGGTATTTCAAGATATTATACCAATCGTAAAGCATCATCATGAAAGATTTGACGGAAACGGTTACCCTGGAAAGTTAAAAGGAAACGATATTCCTTATCTTGCAAGAATAGCAGCCGTTGCAGATACTTATGATGCAATGACATCAAGAAGAACTTATCGTGATCCTTTAAGTTTAGATGTTGTAAAAGCTGAAATTGAGAGATGCTCTGGAACACAATTTGACCCAGAGATTGCAAAGGTATTTTTAGATATTTTAAATAATCATTATGATGAAGTAAATGAAATTCAAGAACAATTTAAATAAGGGGACATTTTATGTTTAAAGTTTTAGTTCTATCATGTAGTACAGGCGGTGGCCATAATTCTGCTGCAAGTGCTATAGCAGAGGAATTAAGAGTTATGGGAGTTCAAGTTGATTTTAAAGAATATTTGGACTTAATAAATTATAAAATAGCTAATGTTGTAAATAAATTATATATTAGTTCCACAAAAGGAAATGGTGCTGTTTTTAAAAGAGTTTATAAATTGGGTGAATTATATGAAAAGACCAAAATTACATCTCCAGTTTATGGTGTAAATAGGTTACATAGAAAAAAATTATATAATTATATTGTTGAAAATAAATATGATTATGTTGTAGTTACTCACCTATTTCCTGCTGAAGTTTTAACTGCTATAAAAAAACAACATGACATACATTTTATTGCAATTGCAACAGATTATAAATCAATTCCATTTTGGCCTGAAACTAATCCAGACTATTTTATAATTCCACATAAAGATTTAATTGAAGACTTTACTAAAAAAGGTATCAGCCGTGAAAAGCTAATACCTTTTGGTATTCCTGTATCAACTAATTTCAGTAAAAATTTAGATAAATCTAAAATATTTGCTGAATTAAATTTAGATAAAAATAAAAAATATATATTAGTTATGACAGGAAGTATGGGCTTTGGAAATGTTACAGGTATAATAGATGTTTTGCAAAATGAAATTTCTGAAACGATTTTAGTTGCCTGTGGTAATAATAAAAAAGTTTATGAAGATATTTCAAATAATTATGACTCAAATAAAGTAATTCCTATAGGCTTTACTCCACAAATTTATAAGTATATGTGTATAAGTGAGCTTTTATTAACTAAGCCCGGCGGGCTTACAACAACCGAGGCTGCCACAATAAATGTTCCTATTATTCATACTATGCCAATCCCTGGTTGTGAAACATATAATGCTGAATTTTTTGAAAGCCGTGGAATGTCTATTAGCTGTAAAAATACTACTGATATAAAAAATGCAGTAATATCTCTTTTAGATGATAAAAATAAAGTGGAAAATATAATAAAAGCACAAAAACAAAATATCGATAAAAATGCTTGTAGCAAAATTTGCGAATTTATAATAGATGAAATAAGGAAATATAGTAAATGAAAGAGGATTTACAATCAAATGTAAATAATGAAAATGAAGATATAATAAAAATGTGGGAACCACTTAAATTCGATATTGGCTTAAATTATAAATATGTAAAAAATAATATATTTTTCAAGTTAATATCAAATTTATTTTACTACATCATAGTTGCACCAATTATTTTTCTAATTTCTAAAATTATTTTTGGACTAAGAATTGAAGGAAAAGAAAATTTAAAAAATATTAAATCTGGTGCTATTTCAGTATCAAACCATGTACAATATATAGATTGTGCAATGCTTGGTCTTGCATGGTTTCCTAAAAGAATATATTACACTGCTAAAACTGATGGCTTTAAAATGCCTGTTGTTAGGCATTTAGTACGTTTGTTATATGCTATTCCTATACCAGAAAAAATTTCTTGTAAAGAAAATTTTTATAAAGCAATTGATAATTTATTAGCTAAAAATAAAGTAGTACATTTTTACCCGGAAGCTTCTTTGTGGCCATATTACAATAAATTACGTAATTTTAAAAATGGTGCATTTAAAATTGCTTCAAAAAATAATGTACCAATTATTCCATTTGTGTTTAGTTTTAGAAAGCCAACTGGTATTTTAAAGCTTTTTAAATCTAAACCTTGCTTAACTTTAAGTGTTCTACCACCTGTTTATCCAAACCGAAATTTAGCATTTAATGAAAGGTATTTAGATTTAAAAGATAATGTATATAAAAAAATGAGCGAAAAAATATAAAATATATTTTTTCACTCTTTTTTTATGCGTCTTTCATTGATAATTGAACTTTTTGTCTTTCTTGGTCAATTCCAATAACTTTTACTTTTACAATATCTCCAACTGAAACTACATCAGATGGATTTTTTACAAAGCTATTACTTAATTGTGAAATATGTACTAAACCATCATGTTTTACACCTATATCAACAAAAGCACCAAAGTCTGTAACATTTCTAACAGTTCCTGTTAAAACCATTCCATCTCTTAAATCTTCAAATTTAAGTACATCAGCTCTTAATATTTGTTTAGGCATTTCATCTCTTGGGTCTCTACCTGGTTTTGACATTTCTTCAATAATGTCTGCTAAGGTCATTTCACCAGCATCAAGTTCTTTAGCCGTTTCTTTTACATTTACTTCTAATAATTTAGCTTTTATTTCTGATTGTTTTTCTTTATTTAATAAATCCTCTTTTTTGTATCCTAATTTATTAAGTAAATTTTCCGCAACAGAATAGCTTTCTGGGTGAACTCCTGTAATTTCTAAAGCATTTTTTCCACCAGGAATTCTAATAAATCCTGCACATTGTTCAAATGCTGCTTTTCCAAATTTAGGAACTTTTAATAGTTCTTTTCTTTCAGCTAATTTACCATTTTCATCACGGTATTTTACTATATTATTTGCAATGGTTTTATTTATTCCTGCTACATAAGAAAGTAATGATGGTGTAGCTGTATTAACATCAACTCCAACTTCATTTACTGCATCTTCAACAACACCAGTTAAGCTTTCTGTTAATTTCTTTTGGTCAACATCATGTTGGTATTGCCCTACTCCTATAGCCTTAGGATCTATTTTTACAAGTTCTGCAAGTGGGTCTTGCAATCTTCTTGCAATTGATATTGCACCTCTTAAAGATACGTTTATATCTGGATATTCTTCTGTTGCAAGTTTTGATGCAGAGTATACAGATGCTCCAGCTTCACTTACAATTGCATAATGAAGTGGTCTTTCAATTTCTTTAATCATATCTGCAACAAAGCTTTCAGACTCTCTTGAAGCTGTTCCATTTCCTATTGCAATAATATCAACTTTATATTTTTCTATTAAAGCTTTTAGCTCTTTTTTTGCACCTTCTACATCATTTTGTGGTTCTGTTGGGTATACAGTAGTAGTTGCAAGTAATTTTCCTGTTTCATCAATTACTGCAATTTTACAACCTGTACGATATGCTGGGTCAAATCCCATTACTGTTAAACCTTTTAAAGGTGCTGCTAAAAGTAAAGGTTTTGCATTTTTTCCAAATACTTTAATAGCTTGATTTTCTGCCTTTTCTGTTAAGTCAGAACGAATTTCTCTTTCAATAGATGGTTCAATTAATCTGCTCCAGCTATCTGCAATTGTTTCTTCTAATATTGTAGTAAATTGGTTTTTTTGTTTAATAATGTCTCTATTTATTAAATCTAAAATTTTATCTTCTGGCTTTTCAATTTTTACTTTTAAAAATTCTTCAGCTTCTCCACGATTGATAGCTAAAATTCTATGGCTAGGTAAATGATTTACCTTTTCGCTAAATTCATAATACATATTATATGCTGTTTTTTCTTCTGGCTTTGTAGCTTTAGTTATTATAACGCCCTCTCTGTAGCAAATACGTTTAATTTGCTTACGGTATTCAGGATTATCTGATATAATTTCTGCAATAATATCTTTTGCACCTTGAATAGCATCTTCCACACTTGCTACAACTTTTTCTTTGTTATTTTTATCTTCCTCTGATAATTTATCAATATTTACATATTGTTTTGCAATTTCTTCAATTGGTGTTTTTTCTGTTTGAGCTAAGATAATTTCAGCTAATGGCTCTAAACCTTTTGCTTTAGCAACTGTAGCTCTTGTCTTTTTCTTTTGTTTATATGGTCTATATATGTCTTCAACTTCTGCTAATGTTTTAGCATTTTCTAAGTTTGCAACTATTTCGTCTGTAAGTTTTCCTTGATTTTCAATTGATGTTTTTACTTCTTCTTTTCTTGCTTCTAAGTTACGAAGGTATGTAAGTCTTTCACCTAAATCTCTTAAGGTTTCATCTGAAAGTCCACCAGTTACTTCCTTTCTATAACGTGCAATAAAAGGTATTGTATTACCTTCATTAATTAATTCAATTGTTCTTACAACTTGCACTAATTTTATATTTAATTCTTCTGCAATTATATTTGCAATTCTTTCTTGTGTATCCATTATTTGTCCTTTCTTACTATTAATTATTTTAGATTAAAATAATTTTATATTATTGTACAGTAATTGCTAATATTCTTATTGCCAAAAACACTGCCCAAATTATAATACCTATAATTCCAAGTACTAAACCAGTTGTAGCAAGACCATTTCCTTTTTCATTAAATAATTTTATTTTTTTCTTAGCTGATATCGAAAATGTTATTGCTAACATAGGAAACCATATACTTGTAAATAAAATACTTAAAATTCCAAAAATAAGACTTAAAATAGCAAGTACATTAGTTTTTGAGTTAACATTTGTGGTTTTTTCATTATTTTCTATCTGATTTTCATCTAAATTTTTACCACAATTAAAGCAAAATTTTGCATCTGGTGAATTTTTATATTCACAATTTTTACATATTTTTTCTTCCATTTTTATCTCCTATATATTTTCTATTTTAATTATTTGTGGTTTTGTAGTAACTACTCCCATCTTTAATTTAAATGTAACTTTTACATTAGGATGTTCTTTTGTTATTTCAATTTCTTCGGCTCCGTTTCCACTCCACAAGTCAAACATTATTTTATGTTTTCCTATTGTTGTATTTACTGTTACTTCTGTATTACTGTTTAATGTTGCTACTAAGTTTCCATCCATAAATACTTTTATAGGAACTATACAGCCATAATATTGCTTTTCTCTCTTAAAAATAATACTTCCAATATCTTTATTTTCAATTTTTTCTCCACACGAATTACAAAACTTATCATTTATATCTATCTCCGCACCGCATTTATTACAAAACATAATATTACTCCTTTTATTATTTTTTATTCTACTCCTAAATATTCATTATATGTAACTTCTCTATCTATTACTGTATCTGCTTTTATATCAATAATTCTATTTGCAACAGTTTGAGTTAATTGATGATCATGTGAAGTAAATAGCATATTTCCTTTAAACTTCTTCATTCCCTCGTTTAACGCTGTAATAGATTCCATATCTAAATGATTTGTTGGTTCGTCAAAAATTAAAAAGTTTGCTCCTGATAACATCATTTTTGAAAGAACACATCTTACTTTTTCTCCACCTGAAAGTACATTTACTTTTTTAAGTGCTTCTTCGCCTGAAAATAACATTCTTCCTAAAAAGCTTCTTACATATGTTTCATCAGGATCTTTTGAATATTGTCTTAACCAATCTGTAATTGATAAGTCTGACTCAAATAAATAGTTATTATCTTTTGGAAAATAGCTTGATGTAATTGTTGTACCCCATACTACTTCCCCTTCATCTGGTTCAAGTTCACCTGCTATAATTTGGAATAACACAGTTTTTGCATTTTCATTATCTGCTAAAAATGCTATTTTATCATCTTGTTTTACTGTAAATGAAATATTATCTAATATTTTTTCTCCATTTATTGTTTTAGATATATTTTTAACGTGTAAAATTTCTTTTCCTGGTTCTCTATCCGGTTTAAAATCAACATATGGATATCTTCTGTTAGATGGTTTAATTTCATCTAATTCAATTTTTTCTAATGATTTTTTACGAGATGTTGCTTGTTTTGATTTTGAAGCATTTGCACTAAATCTTGCAATAAAGTCTTGTAATTCTTTAATTTTTTCTTCTTTCTTTTTATTAGCTTCTTTCATTTGCTTTAATGCAAGTTGGCTAGACTCATACCAGAAATCATAGTTTCCTGGATATACTTTAATTTTTCCAAAGTCAACATCTGCAATATGTGTACAAACTTTATTTAAAAAATATCTATCATGTGATACAACAATAACCGTATTTTCAAAGTTTATTAAAAATTCTTCAAGCCAGCTAATACTTTTTAAGTCTAAATCGTTTGTAGGCTCATCAAGTAAAAGTATATCTGGGTTTCCAAACAATGCTTGTGCTAGCAATACTTTTACTTTGTCTTTTGCTTCTAGGTTGCTCATAAGCTCATAATGTTTTTCTGGTGCTATTCCTAAATCATTTAATAACACTGCCGCATCTGACTCAGCATTCCAACCATCTAGTTCTGCAAAACGCTCTTCTAATTTAGCAGCTTTCATTCCATCTTCTTCTGAAAAATCAGGCTTTGCATATATTGCATCCTTTTCCTTCATTATTTTATATAGTTCATCATTTCCCATAATTACTGTGTCCATAACAGTATATTCCTCAAAAGCAAAGTGGTCTTGTTTTAAAACAGATAATCTTTCTGTTTTTTCCTTTGTTACTTCACCTTTACTTGGTTCAAGTTCTCCTGATAAAACTTTTAAAAATGTTGATTTTCCTGCACCATTTGCACCTATAATTCCATAACAACATCCTTTGTTAAATTTTATATTTACATCTTCAAATAATGTTCTTTTTCCAAATCTAATTGTTACTCCTGTAGCCGTAAGCATTTCTTTTCCTCCTTACTATTACATACTTTGTATATTATACCATATTTTTCTAGTTTGTAAAGAAAAAAAGCCTGAATTGCTTTTGCAATCCAGGCTTAATTAAGTTTTATCTATCAAATAATAATTTTATTGCCCATAATCCAGAAATTCCTACTAGAATATAAATTATTCTACTTATAACTGACATAGCACCAAATATTGCATCTACTAAATTGAAATTAAATATTCCTACTAATCCCCAGTTAATTGCTCCTATTATTATTAAAACTAAAGCAATTGTATCTATTACCTTCATTATATTACATCCTCCTTTAAAAATAATTTTAAAAGTTTTCACTATAAAGTATATTCATTTTTCGTCATTTTATACTTTTTGCATTTTATTATTTTTTCCATTAAAGGAGAATTTTTACAATTTATTTTAACATATCTCTTTTATTAAGCCATACCGTTGCAATCACCGAAATTATTACTGAAAATCCAATTAATATTATAAATCCATATGGATTATTTTGCATTGGAACTGGCACATTCATTCCCCAAAAGCTTGCTATCATTGTTGGTATTGATAAGATAATTGTTATTGATGTTAAAAACTTCATAACCCTGTTTAAGTTGTTGGAAATTATTGAAGCATATGCATCCATTGTTCCATTTAAAATATCACTATATATTTTAGCCATTTCAATAGCTTGTTTATTTTCAATAATAGAATCTTCTAATATATCTTCGTCTTCTTCATATAATTTAATTATTTTTCCACGCATTGTTTTTTCCATTACAACTTCATTTGATTTTAAAGATGTTGTAAAATACACTAAACTCTTTTCTAAGTTTAATAATTTTAACAATGCTCTATTTTTCATTGAGTTTTTTAGTATCGACTCCGCAATTTCAGTTTCTTTATTTATTTTCTTTAATAAATTTAAATACATTGAAGCATTACTATATAATATTTGTAATAAAAATCTACTTTTTTTGTATGTAATAATATTTCTCATATCATTTTTCTTTAAATCTTGAATAATACTATTTTCCTTTATTGATACAGTAATTAAATAATCATCTCTAACAAAGATAATACCAATCGGCATTGTTGTATAAATTAATGAGTCTCCTTCTCTTTCTCTGATTGGAACATCTATTATAAATAATATGGTATTGTCATCTTCTTCAACATCAATTCTGGCTTTTTCTTCATAATCTAATGCATAACGGATAAAGTCTTCATTTATTTTTAAATTTTTACACACATCCATTATCTCATCTTCGCTCGGGGATATCATATTGATCCAATTACCTTTTTCATATTTGGTTACAATTTCTGTTTTATTTGTTTCTAAATCTGTTCTGAATATCTCTAACATAATATTTTCCCCTTTCATCCTGTCTCATTATACCACATTTTTTTAAATTTAAAGTAGTTTTTTATAATTATTTTTCTGTTTCTCGAGTTAATTGCAATATATCTTGTATATCGCATTGTAATACAGTACATAATTTTGCCAAGATTGTTAGGTCAACTTTTTGAACCTCGTTTCTACAATATCTTAAAATTTGACTATATTGCAATTCTGTTTTTCTAGTTAAACTAGATCTGCTTATATTATGTTCTTTTAAATATTTATCTAATATAATATCAACTTTTCCAAAATTCTCCATTTTATCCCTCCAATATATAGTATTACTCATTTTACGTATAGTATACTTATATGTAGTATATTAGCATATAATATTACCTATTGACAGTTGTTTTTTTATATAGTATATTTATATACAGTATATGGAAATGGAGGATAAAAATGGAAAATGATAATACAAAAGAAAATTAATTTATTAAAAAATAAAAGTTCTTTTTAGAATTTGTTACAAAAGATGAAAGGAAAGATTTTAATGAGTAAAATATATGATAAATATCAAAAATTAAAAACTTCTGACAATTACACTCCTAACACTTTATATTTATTTAAAGCTGGTTTATTTTTTATTTTTATAGATGAAGATGCTAAAATTGTTTCTAACCTGTTAAATTTAAAACTTGGTAATCTCAATGAAACTGTTGTTAAATGCGGATTTCCTTGTAATTCTTTGCAAAAATATTTAACCTTATTAAAAAGCACTCCATACAATATTGAAATAGTTTCTTTTGATGTTCAAGAAACTCCAATAAATTCTAATAGTTACTTAAGTAACAAACAATTAGAAGTAATGGCAGATGAAATATTAAAATTAAAAATTGATGATTTATCAATTAGTCAGGCTTATGACTTTTTGTACAAAATACAAGATAAATTAAGGACTGTAAAGTAAATGAAAAGTAAAAAAAATCTATATGATAGTATTTATAATTTTGAAAATATTTTAAATGTATTTAATGAGGTTTGTAGAAATACTAAAAGTAAAAGGAAAGTGGCTAATCTAAAAGAATATAAAGCTACTTATGTATCAAGAGTTTATAATATTTTGAAGGATAGAGCTTATGTTCCTCGGTCCTGTTAATATATTTACAATTTATGAGCCAAAAGAAAGACGCATAGTAAGCCAAAATGTTCAGGACAAAATTGTAAATCATTTAGTGGCAAGATATATTTTATACCCTGCTCTTCTTCCTTGTTTGTTAAGTATAAATGTAGCCAGCAGAAAAGATATGGGAACCAGCAAAGGACTAGAACTGGCTTCTAATTTTCATAGAATTTGTAAAATCAAGTACAAAAGATATTATATTTTAAAAGCTGATGTAAGTAAATTTTTTGCAAGTATTGACCATGATATTTTAAAAGAAAAACTCAAAAGAAAAATAAACGATGTAGAGGCATTAAAAATTGTTTTTGATATAATAGATAGTGAAGAAAACGGTTTAGGAATAGGTGCTATGACAAGCCAAGTTTTGGCAATTTTTTATTTAAATGATTTAGACCATTATATTAAAGAAGTGTTAAAAATAAAATACTATGTAAGATATCAAGATGATTTTTTATTATTTCATCATTCAAAAGAATATTTAAAATATTGTTTAGAACAAATTAAAGAATTCTTATCGAAAGAAAAATTATTTTTAAATAAGAAAACAAGAATTTATAGAGATACTAATAATTTCATATTTCTTGGTAGAGATTCTAATGGGAAATATGCAAGATATAGAACTGTTAAACGTAAGCTTAGAAAAAACTTGCATTTATACAAAAATAATAAAATAAATTTATCTTGCATAGTAAGTAGTATAATTTGTTATGATAGCTTACGTAATAATAAAAAGAAGAGTTGTACACTCTCCTCTCAAAAATAGTACTAAAATATACTCCTCTTCGCTAAAAAGTTACTAACAAATATATTTATCTATTTTTAGTTTATAGTTTAAGAATAACTTAAACTAAAGGACATTAGTTTGTTTCTATCTAAAACTTCTCTTACTATACCTTAGTAATAGTAACCACAGTTTTTTAGAAGCTACGGCACGCACGCCTAACGAAGGGTTGTTAGTGTTACCGTTCGAGTTCCACAAGTTATAGTTGTTCACGTTGCCATCAGAGTTCACATTGCGCAAACCAAAGTTCGAATTGTTAGAGTTCGCATTCACATACGAAGACGCAAGCCAGACAACTATGCCCTATTGTTGCTTATTATATGTTTTTAATAAGCCTGATATATATTTAACTATATCATCCAATTTTTCAGATAATTTAATATACCTTTTTTGTGGTAGTAATTCTCTATCATAACTTAAGTTTATTAAAAAATCTATTATTTTTACTTTTGCTATTGCTTTTATAAGTAAGTTCTTTTTTTCTTTAGGTTCTTCTAGCAAATTTGCTCTATATACTAATTCTAATAATTCATAACTTATATCTTTTATTCTTTTCTTTATTTCTATATCTTTTTTAGGGAAATTTTCTAATTCATTTTCAACTCTTACAATAAATTCCCTTATAAATTGTAGTATTTTAAACTTTTCTTCCTTCATTTATAATCACTTTTTCCATTTGATTTATTAATTTTTTATTATTTAAATTATGTATTAGATATTGATATATTTTATCAACTCTGTGCTTTGAATTTATATATTGTTTTGCTTTTTCATATGTCTGGTTATATGTATTTAAATTTTTATTGTCATAAAATTCATCAACATCATAATTATTTCTTCTATCTACAATCAAATAATTAATCTTTTTATTTTCTAATTTTGCCATTATTTTATTTATGCTTTCTATTGGAAAACCACAGCTTACTATTCCATCCAATTCTTTTAATTTATAATTGAAAAAATATGATAATATATATGAATCTTTCCCATATACATTGTAAAATTTTCCAACTTTAACCAATATTATACTATCTGGATGTATTGATTTTATAGTTTTTATTATTGTAGTTACAGCCATATTAACCACCTTTTCTTCTTTTGTATATTTCAAATTATATACAAACCATTTTAAGCTTGTCAATACTTTTTTCTGTTTTTATTTCAAAATTTTTCCAGTTTCATGGCATAAAAAAATCAAGCTGACAGACACAAGGCCTGTCAAGCTTGAAGATTGCTTATTTATATATTTTAAATTTGTGCCATATATAGTTTTCTATTTTCTCGGAGGGGATTCCAGATTATAGAGAAACTACGGCACGCACGCCTAACGAAGGGTTGCTAGTGTTACCGCGCGAGCTCCACAAGTGATAGTAGTCCACGAGGCCACCAGAGTACACACGGCGCAAACCAAAGCCCGAAAAGTAAGAGTACGCATACACACACGAAGACGCAAGCCAGTATGCATTTCCACTACCATCACTTGTATCTGATGCTTTTCCAAATAACATTTCATATGCTGGTGAATCTGTTGCTATTCCTTTACATTCTCCTGTTGTACTACTACTTGTTGTTAATGAGTATGGGTAATAGTAATAAGCAGTACTTTCTACTGTTATTGAAGTTACATTGTCTGTTCCTATTTTTCTTCCATCTGGATGTTCATAACTTATACTTCCTGTGTATGTTTTTCCATTAGTTGCCGAACTTCCACTTGCTGTATATGTTACTTTATTTCCATATTCATAAAATTGTCCCGCACCAAAAACTGTTCCATCTCCTTGGTTAGTCGGATCATATCCTGTTACTCTATTTATATCTTCTACTTTTATACTTCTTGCATTTGTTCCATATTGAGCACACATTGTATTTAATTGACTTATTCCAGTGTTATATCCATCTTTTCCTGATAATTGTAAAGTTCCTACATCTACTGTTGACATTATTAGAAGTTTTCCATTTTCTGCTCCTAATACTTTCCAAACACCAGTGTATCCTGAAACACCACAATCATAAGTATAATCGTCTCCTACTGTATATGTTGTAGTTCCATTTGTTACTGATGTTTTGTTTTGTGTCCAATTTCCTGTTGGAGTTACTGGATCATCTCCTCCTGTTGTTCTATTCACTTGATTATCTAACCATTTGCTTAATTCATTTATACCTTTTTGGTCATTTTCTATAGCTAGATTCATTTTGTTTTGAGCGTCTTTTGCTTTTTCTATTATTCCACTATCTCCAAATAGTGCATTTACGCTCACTCCCGCTAGTATTAAAAGTACTACTATAGTTACTACTAGGGCTATTAGCGTAATTCCCGCTGTGTTTTTAAATGTTTTCTTCATTTGTTTTCTATCTCCTTTTCTATATTATTTATTTAAATAATATACAAACGTTTTAAAATTGTCAATACTTTTTCGTTGAAAAATGTCATTTTTTGAATATTTTGTATTAATATCGTTCATACTTATATTATGTAATTGTTGTTTTATTAGTATTTTACGGTATTTTTATTCACTTTTACAAGTTCTAAGCCAGTGATATATTAAAATAGAACTTTAAATAGGTAGGTGTTTAATTTGTTATTAGATGGCAAAGATGTTGCAAAAATTCTCGGTCCTAATATAAAAAAAGCTAGATTAAAAAGAGGTTATACGCAAGAATTTCTAGCTGAAAAAATAAATATTTCAATAGATTTATTAAGGAATATTGAAAATAGTAGAAATGTTGGTAGTATTCAAACATTATTAAATTTGTGTAATTTTTTAGAAATAACTCCTAACGCTATGTTTGAAAATTTATATACAACTAAGGATGATACTCTGGATACTACATTGCAAGAATATTTTGACACATTATCTACCAGAAGTAAAAAAGCTTTACAAAAAATAATAATTCATTTAGATAAAAATTATTAAACCGCTGTGAATCCACAGCGGTTTATCAATGTTTTTATTCTTCTTCCTCTGTTGTTGTTCTTCTCCTGTATCTTCTTCTGATTCCGTACATCACTGCCCAAATAGTGGTGCAGAGCGCTGCAATAATCGACATCAAAATTGATGTGTGATATGAAGCACTTTCGTTTGCCACCTCCACTGATATCTGAAGCACACATACCACAGTGAGAATAAATCCCATTATGGTATATGTGAGAAGGAGCCATGTCCGTCTCTCGCTCAGAGTTGCAATCAGCATCATTGCGACAAATACAATGATGACAATTGTTTCAATTGTTGTTAACGTATTATACGAGATTCTTTCCAAAAACATTGTTTTTTCCTCCTAGTATGTAAAAAATTATATTGTAAACTAACTATAACGTTAGTGTAATAAAGGAAAATATATATAAAATAGGTAAGACCTATATACTATATTTTACCATAATTTACATAAAATTGCAAATTATAATTTCTAATAATTCAGTATAAATTTTTTAAAAAAACAACAGATTAGGTTTACACCTTAAATCTGTTGCAACACAAAGAATAGTGAGGAAATAAAACCTTGAAAAATCGGTGTTTTATTTCTTCTGGTGCGTCATAGAGGAGTCGAACCTCCGACCATCAGATTAAGAGTCTGCTGCTCTACCAACTGAGCTAATGACGCATATAACTAACTTTTATTATTATACGGCGAATTACCCTATTTTGTCAATAGTTAGTTAATTTATTTTAGCATAATTTGTTTGCAATTTCTGCAAATTTCTCTATGCTTAGGCTTTCTCCTCTTACATTTTCAGATAAATTTAATTCTAATAAAATTTCTTTTAACTTTTCTTTTGAGGCTATTCCTGCATTTGCTAGTCCATTTAATAATGTTTTCCTTCTTTGCATAAAACTAGCTTTTACAACTTTAAAAAATATTTTTTCATCTTTTAAGACTACTGGTGGCTCTTTTCTAATATTTAATTTTATCACTTCTGAACATACCTTAGGCTCTGGAACAAATGATGTATTTGGCACTGTTAATACTTCTTGTGGCTCAGAATAATAATATACACAATATGTAATTGCTCCAGTATTTTTTCCTCCTGGTATTTCTGTCAATCTATCTGCCACTTCTTTTTGAACCATAACTGTTATACTATCTATATTCAGTTTCTCCTCTAATAGTTTCATTATTATTGGTGTAGTAATATAATATGGCAAATTAGCTACAATTTTAACTGTATAATTTTGAGTATTTTCTTGTTGTATTAAATCATTTAAATTTACTTTCAATACATCTTCATTTATAAGTGAAAAATTATCGTATAATGCAAATCTGTCGTTTAATATTTGTAGCATTTTTTTATCTAATTCAATAGCAATTACTTTTCCTGCTTTTTCTACTAATCTACTTGTTAATGTTCCTAATCCCGGTCCAATTTCTATTACACAATCTTTTTCATTTATTTCTGCTGCTTCTACAATATTTTCTATTACATTATCATCAATTAAAAAATTCTGTCCTAAATCTTTATTAGCGCTAATATTATATTTTTTCATTAAGAATTTAGTTTCTTCATAAATATTCATCTTTAATCTCTTTCTTTCCTTGTTTTTGACGACTTTTAGATTTTTAGTTAATTTTACACATCAAAAATTTCAGTATTTTTTTATTAACTTCCTTGTATAGTATATAAGCATACTTATTAAAAGTCAATAAAAGCACTAAAAAACTAGTGCTTTTATAAATTATTCAGTTGTGTTATTTTCCGTTGTTTCTGGTGTAGTTAGCTCATTAGTTGTTGTATTTGAAGTTTCTGTATTAGTTCTATTCTCATTAGCTGGTTTAGTTGGTGTTGTCGTTGTTTTCTTCGTTCCTCTTCTAACTATCTTGTTTCTAGACTTATATGTATCTTTAGAAAGTAAGGTCTGTGATACTATTTTTCCATTTAATTTTAATATTTTATAGCCTTCACTTCTGCAACCTGTAATTGCTGTTTGTTCTACAATTTCTTTTCCTTCTTCCAGTGTTGGATCTTCTTTATATATTGTAGTAGGATTAATATATGATGTTATTTTAGATTGAATAATTACTTCATATTCTTTTTCCTCTTTTATACCATATATAGATACCTTACATACTCCTCCATTTGCTGATGCCACCATTTTTATAGGATATTTCCTTGAATTCTTAAATACAAAGTCTAAACTACCATAATAAACTGTTGCATCTCTACTTGCTGCTACATATCCTGTTGTAAACATATGATTACTTCTTTCAACAATCTGCATATTTGCAAGTAATGCTGTGTTATATATTGTAGATGATACTTGGCAAACACCCCCACCTACATCTGGTACTACTTTTCCACCAATATATGCTGTTCCTTCTTTAAATCCTGCTTCAATTGTTCTTGAACCTACTATTGTATTAAATGAAAATTTTTCTCCAGGTAATATAACTGTTCCATTAACTTTTTTAGCTGCAAGTTTTATATTTGTATTTCTATTATAATTACTTCCATCAAATCTTGTTGAAAAAGTTGCTAATAAATCTGGGAAAGCTTCTTCTCCTAAATTATTAATTGTTTTTTTAGGTTTAGTTATTTTTAATGGAATTGTATATTCTTCTTTATCTTCTTTTAAAAGTTCTTCTGCTTCTTCTACTGAAATTTTAAAGTCAACTCCATTAACTTCTGGATGAACTACTGTTGGATTTTTTTGTACATAAGCATCTTGTGGTTCCTTATATATTTCTTCATGAATCTTCTGCAAATTTATAGGTTCTGGCTCTTTATATTCTACAGGTATTTCTATAATTTGATAATTTGTATGAATATTACTTATTTGTTCATATATTTTTTCTTTTAATTCTTCTGTTTTTATTATATATCCAGCTTTTCCTTTTACTATAATTAAATTGTTTTTTTCAATATAATAACTATTGTCTACAATTGCATCTTTCATCTTTGAATTAATATCTTTTATTGTATCTGATAATAAACTGTCGTCTAAATATAACCTAGGTTTAATTTCTTTTTTAAATAATTTTGTAAACAAAATTGAATAGTTATTTGTTAATATATTTCCATTTCTTCCAATGTTATCTGCTTCTATTACTGCATTATCTATATCAAATTTTGCATTAAAAGTATTTGCTGTTACGCTTGTTTCATTTTCTCCAATTTTTAATATTAAATTGTTGTTTTCATCTTTGAATCTTTCTTCAATTGCATTATTTATTTTTGTTTTCGCCTCTTCTACAGTTAAATCTGATATATCTATTCCTAAAATTGATATTCCTTTTAGTATTTTTTCATTATTCATATTAAATAAAGCAAATACTACTGAAAATATCATAACAAATAAAACAATAAATAAAGATACAACTATTGGAATCACTTTGTTTGATTTTTGTTTTTTAGAAGGTTCTGCCTTTTTAAACTTCATAGAATCTTCTTCCACCGTCTTATCATTATCCTCTTTTTTCTCTTCCGTTTCCTTATTTTCTACTATTTCTTCTTGTACATTATTTTCAGGAGTTTCTTCTTTTTTTAATTCTTCTTGATTATCTAAATTTTCTTGTCCTTCCATACTCTTCCCCTTTGTTTAAATATATACTTTTGTATAAAATAATATTACCACATATTTATTCAATTTACAATAAAAATTTATTTATATTTTGTCATAATTTATATTTTTTTATCATTTTATACTAGACAACTTTTTATTTTTTTAATATAATACTTATAGAAAATTTTGGAAGAAGAGGTATTGTTATGTTAGGTCATATGATTGCATACATTCGTAAAGAAAAGAAACTTACAAAAGCTGGCGTTGCTCAAGGTACAAATATCAATACTGGTCACTTAACTCATATTGAAAAGGGTGAAAGAAATCCTAGTCATAAGGTGTTAAAAAATTTATGCAAAACAATGGGCATTCCATATCGTCCTTTAATGTATACATATGATAGAGAACTTACAGAAGAACAGTTGGGATATAAAGTAGTATCACATATTCCATATGATAAAGTGCCTACTTTTGATTTGTTAGGTGGCTTAATAGATTGCCCTACCACTGTTTCTGGTGCATCTATTGCAGTAAAAATAACTGATACATCTATGGAGCCAAAACTAAAAAAAGATTCTTATGCATATATTGAATTTAATACTCCTCTTGATAATAGAGATATTGGTTTGTTTAGTTACAATGATAAGCTTTTAATTCGTAAGTTTATTATTCGTAAAGACGGACTTGTTCTAAGAGCGGAAGATAAGGAAATTCCAGATATATGCTTGGACCCTAAAGACGAATTTTATATTGTTGGCAAAGTTGTTGGCACAAATTAATAGTTTTTTTGTCAAAAATACTTGAATTATATTTTTTTTAATATTATAATATACAATTAGTTAAACAAGAGATAAATAAGGAGAAATTTTAAATGGAATTAATAAAAAATATTTTCTTTAATACAGATAAATTAGTTGAAAATTCAAAAGTGAAAATTTCATATGCAGGCAAACTTTTTCAAGATAACTGTGAGGAAGTTTATATTCATTATGGATTTGGTTTAAACTGGGATAATATCGGTGAAATTAAAATGGAAAAAACTGAACTTGGCTTTCAGGCTGAAGTTGAGCTAATTTCTAGTGAAACTTTTAATTTCTGTTTTAGAAATTCTAAAAACGAATGGGATAATAATGGTGGTCAAAACTATGTCTTTCCTATTGAAAAAGTAGAACTTGCTTTAGTTGTAAAAGAAAAATCATTCTTAGATGCTCCTAGAAAATTAAGAAAGTCATATATTTGGAGTAAAAAAGTTCGTTTAGCGGTATATAAGCTTATTACATATTTGCCAAAATTGATCTCTGGAAATTATAAAAGAAAAATAATAGAATAATAAAAAAATAGCAAGTTATTAACTTGCTATTTTTTTATATATACCAACCACCATTTATAGAAATAATTTGACCTGTTGTGTACTCATCTTCAATAAGCCATTTTACGCATTTAGCAATATCTAGAGCTTTTCCTATTTTATTTAATGGTATTTGCTCTTTTATTTGTTCAAGCTCTTCATTCGTTAAATTTCTATTCATGTCTGTGTCTATTATTCCAGGTGCAATTGCATTTACTCTTATGTTTGATGGTCCAACTTCTTTTGCTAATGCTTTTGTCATTCCATTTATTGCAGCTTTAGTTGTTGAATATGCTACTTCACAAGATGCCCCTGTTTCTCCCCAAATAGACGAAATATTTATAATGCATCCTTGTTGTTCTGGTATCATATATTTAAGTGCTTGTTGATTACAATAAAATACTGAATTTAAATTTGTATTTATTATTTTTTGCCATTCTTCTTCTGTTACATCAGTAAATAATCCTTCTTGAGATATTCCTGCATTATTAATTAAAACATCAATTTTATTAAATTTATTTATTGCAAATTGTATCAACTTTTCAGTCTCTTCTCTTTTAGAAACATCTGCTTTTATTATTTCAATTTCTTTTCCTTGTTCTAATAATTCTTGTTGTATTTTTTCTGCTTGCTCTTTTGAATTATTATAATTTAATACTACTTTATAATTTTCATTTGCTAATGTTTTTACTATTTGGGCTCCTATTCCTCTAGAGCCTCCTGTTACAACAACAACTTTATTAACTATACTTTTTTCTCTGTTTTCTTCCATGATTTAAATTCGCTCCTTTATACGTTTCAGTCAACGAATGACAATTAGAACATAATAATATGACAAAGAACTAGGCAAGTTGTACAACAAACCTAGTTCTAAGTAATTGGAGCCACTTATCTGATTCGAACAGATGACCTACTGATTACAAGTCAGTTGCTCTACCAGCTGAGCTAAAGTGGCATATTTGGTGACCCCGACGGGAATCGAACCCATGTCTCCGCCGTGAAAGGGCGATGTCTTAACCGCTTGACCACGGGGCCAATAAAGAAACTTGCTAGGATTTAATCAACTTAAATCCTAGTTATGGTGAGCCATCGCGGACTCGAACCGCGGACAACTTGATTAAAAGTCAAGTGCTCTACCACCTGAGCTAATGACCCAAGTTCCAAGCTCGTTACTAACTTGTTACGTTAGCACAAGCCTTATTTTAAACTATTTTTTATCATTTGTCAATAGATTTTTCATTTTTTGTAAAAAAAATGTAATTTTTTTTGAAATTTTATGAATTTAGTTTCTTAATTAACTCTTCAACATCTATTCCATGTACATCGCAAGCTTCTGCTATAGTTTCTGCTTGTGATGCTGGGCAACCTAAACAATGCATTCCTGCTTCTAATAAAATTTCTGCTTTTTCTGGAGCTTTTTCTAATAATTCTCCTATTGTCATATCTTTATTTATTTCCATATTCAATACCTTTCCTTTCTTTTGATACAAATCGGGTTAATTTTCATAACTTCCCTTTAATATAAAATTAATTTTAACATATTTTTTTCAAAAAGTATAGACAAATTTAAAAATATATTATATGATTGTTAAAAATTGGAAGGTGGTGTTATCATATAAATTTAATTGATTATTTTTTCATTATTCTTATTATCAATAGTTTTATCTTTTTTTATTCATTATACAATTTTTTTGATATTAAAATTTTTCATAATCTACAAGGTTCAAAATTAAAATTAAAAAGTCCCACTAATTTTAAATAATTATTTTTAAGGAGGTGTTTATGAATTAATCGTATTTTATTCATTTTATTTTTTACACTTATTTTTTGTTTTATTGGTTATAAAATCTTTTCTCCTATTTATTTTCAAAATCACATTATTATTTATTATGGTTTACATCCTTTTGATATTTGTATAGAGCAACCTGTTTTATGGAAATCTTTAAAAATATTATTTTTAATTACTTATATTTATTCTGGAATATTTTTTTCTAACTTATTATCTAATTTATTTCATTTTAAAAATAAATTAAAAGTGAATAAAAAAATTAAATTAAATAAAAATAATTATTCTCTAATAAATTCAAATAAAAAAAATGAATTAAAATTATTAATTGGCGAAAATGTGAATACCAAAGAAATTATTTATTTACCAGAAAAAAGCTTATATCAAAATATTTTAATTACTGGAACTATTGGCACAGGCAAGACCAGTAGTGCTATGTACCCATTTACTAAACAACTAATTAAATATGAAAATTTTAATAACAATAAAAAATTAGGTATGCTAATTTTAGATGTTAAAGGAAATTATTATCGAAAAGTTGTAGAATTTGCAAATGAATTTAATAGACAAGATGATATTATTGTTATTGAATTAAATGGCAAATATAAATATAATCCTTTGCATAAGCCAAATTTAAAACCCTCTATCCTTGCTAACAGATTAAAAACAATTTTATTACTTTTTTCAAAAAATAATTCTGAAAGTTATTGGTTAGATAAGTCTGCTCAAATATTAGAAGAATGTATTAAACTGTGTAGACTCTATAACAATAACTATGTTACATTTGACGAATTACATAAGTTGATTACTAATGATAATTATTATTTAGAAAAAATAAATTATTTACGTGATAAATTTATTAAAAATATTTTTTCTGAAAGTCAAATTTATGATTTATATTCTAGTTTAAATTTTTTCGAAAAAGAATATTTAAATTTAGATCAAAGAACTATGTCTATTTTAAAATCTGAAATTACCAGAATTACTAATTGTTTTATTTCTGATTATGATGTTTTAAATACCTTTAATCCTAAACAAGAAGAGCTTAATTTTTTTGGTTTTGAAGAAGTATTAAAAAAAGGAAAAATTGTAGTATTAAATATGAATATAAATGAGTATTCAAATTTATCAAAAATAATTGCAGCATATTTAAAATTAGATTTTCAAACAGATGTAATGACTAGACTTGCTAACAGTAAAGATAATAATTTTAGAAGTGTTTGTTTTATTTCTGATGAATATTCTGAATATTGCACAGAAACTGATTGTAATTTTTTCTCGCAAAGTCGAGAAGCCAAATGTATAAATATTGTTGCTACCCAAAGTTATACTTCTTTATTAAATACTCTTCATGATCAATCTGCAGTAAATGTTATTATTCAGAATTTAATAAATAAATTATGGTTTAGAAGTGATGATATTTTTACAATTGAAAATGCACAAAAACAAATTGGAAAAGAAGATAAAGAAAAAATATCAAGAGGAATTTCAGAAAATGCTAAAGAAACTGTTTATAGCTATTTTACCAATTCTTTAAATTCAAAAAATTCTAATATTTCAGAAACTATTACCACAACTCTTCAAAACGATTTTGTTTATGATACCAATTTTTTCACCAGACATTTGACTAATTTTCACTGTTTAAGCTTTTTATCAACTGGTACTGAAATTATTCCACCATCTGAATTAAAATTATTTCCATATTTTAATAATTAATATTTTTTAGGAGGTTTTATTTATGTTTAAATTTATTTATAAAAAAAGATTTTTATTTGTTTTATTATTTATTTTATTTTTATTAATTTTTTCTTCTAATGTTTCTGCAAATATTTTTAATGGCAATCCAGAAATTGTAGATAAATTAAATTCTGCTTTTGAAAAAGTTGAAAGTTGGATGTTGAAATTGGCAACTCCAGCTGCCGCAGTCGCTGTAGCTGTTGGTTTATTTATGAAAAAGTTTAGTTTTGGTGATGAAGAAAGACTGAGAATTGCTAAAAAATTAATTAGAGGCAGTTTATTTTCTTATGCTTTTATTTTAGTTTTAGATTTAATTTTATCTGCAATTAGTTCTTTATTAACTTAATTTGGTGGTGATGTATTGGAAAATTCTAATTTAACAACTTCAATTATTGAAACAATTAATTCTATTTTTGAAACTTTATTTTCTTCTATTGATACTACAATTTATTCTGTTTTAGATGAATTAACTTTTATTGATAAAAATATTTTAAACAATTCTATTTTTCAAAAAATATTTGGTTCTACTGGCAATAATGGTTTATTAGTAATTGCGAATTCTTTATTAGTCGGATTTTCTCTTTATTACGCTATTCGTTTAATTTATTCTTATTATATGAATTTACAAATTGAAAGGCCTTATCAATTTATTTTTAAATTATTAATTTTTGGGATTGTAATGAATTGTTCTTATTTTATTTGTAATCAATTTATTCAAATAAATAGTTTTATTTCTGATGCAATTCGTACAGTAGGTTCAAATATTTTTGGACATGATATATCTTTTTCTGAATTAATAAATAAATTAAATTATCTTTCAATTAAAGAAAATGAATTTAATATTTTTTCTTTTGATGGATTAATAAAAAGTTTTATTTCTATTAGTTTATTTAATTTAATTTTTTCATATTCTTTAAGATATATAATGGTAAAAGTATTTATTTTAATTACTCCTTTTGCAATATTAAGTTTAATAAATGAATCTACTTCTTGGTTTTTCAAAACTTGGCTTAGAACAGTTCTATCTTTATTATTTCAACAGTCATTAGTTGCAATTATATTATTAATTATTTTTTCATTTAATTTTTCTTCAAATAATATTATTTCTCAATTGATGTGTATTGGTGGAATATATGCACTGGTGCGAGCCAATTCATATATTAGAAGTTTAATTGGTGGTATTTCAACAGATGTTTCAAACAATTTTAATATTAGTAGCAAATTTTTAAAAAATATTTAAAAGGAGTTTTTATCTATGAAATTTATTTTTCCACAAAATTATAATTTTAAAAATAAATTATTCGGGATAATTGATTATTCAAGTTTAATTTTTAATATTATTTGGGATTTAATTATCTTTTTATTAATTAATTTATTATTTAAAAATAATAATATTAAAATATTTATTTTTATTATTTTTTCTTTGCCTATTTTTTTATTTACTATTTTGGGATTTAATCATGAAAATATTTTAAATGTTTTTATCTATCTAATTAAATATATAAAAAGACCCAAAATATATTTTTATTCAAAATAATTTTTTCCTCATAAGTTTATTGTAAATCACCCAGAAAAATGATATAATTTGACAAAACATAACATTGGGGGAATTTCTTATGAAATTAGAACAAAATGATTTATTACCTTTGTTTTCAAGTACAAGTCTTCCAGATATATTTTTTACAGAATATTTACCTGAAGCAAATGGCGATTATCTTAAAGTATATTTATATATTTTATTTTTATCTAAGTATGATAAAGATATTAAACTAAATGATTTAAGTAAAAAATTAAATCTTTCTTTTAAGGTAATTCAAGATGCAATGAAATATTGGGAAGACCAAAATGTTATTGTTAAAAAAAATACAGGTTATGCTTTTAATAATTTACAAGAAATAGAATTAAATAATTTATATAAGCCAAGAGTTGCTTTATCAGCTGAACAAGTACAAAAATCGGCTGAAAGTCAAAAACGTGCTAAAACTATGGAATATATAAATAATAGATATTTTTCTGGTTTAATGCCAACTACCTGGTACCCTGATATAGAATTATGGTTTAAAAAATATGGTTTTGATGACGAAGTTATGATGGCATTATTTAATCATTGTTTTGATAAATCTGCATTACACAAAAATTATATTCAAACAGTTGCAGATGCTTGGGCAAAAAATTCTATTAAAACATATAGTGATTTAGATTTATATTTTGAAAAGCAAGAAGCTGTTAATAAAATTGCAAATATGGTAATTAAAAAATTAGGACTTGGCAGACAGCTTTCTCAATATGAATATGCTTACGTTGAAAAATGGATAGTTGATTTTAAATTTAATTTTGATATTATTGAAATTGCTTTAAAAAGAACTACCTCAAAAGTAAATCCAAGTTTTGATTATATTGATAAATTATTAACTGATTGGCATGATAGAGGATTTACTACTGCTGAGCAAGTTCAACAATTCTTGTCAGATATGAAACAAAAAAATAAAAATATTAAAGATTTAGAAAAATCTACAAAAAATTATCAAAATTACAATCAAAGAAATTATGATAATTTAAATAATTTATATGCTAATAAATTATAGGAGGTTATTTTGAATAATTCTATTTTAAAATCTCTTTTAATTGAATATGATAAAAAAAGAATAAATGCAGAAAATATTGCACAAAAAGAAAAAGAAAATTTATACACTGAATTTCCAGAACTTGAAGAAATAGATAAAAAATTAAGTTCTTTAGCATTTTCTTCAATGATAGAATTAACTAAAAATAATGATAAAAAAATAATAGAAAATTTAAATTCTAATATTGAAGCATTAAAAAAAGAAAAAGAAAAAATATTAAATTCTATTGGAGAAAGAGCAAAAAAAATAATTCCAAATTACGAGTGTAAAAAATGTAATGATACTGGATATATTTTAAATGGAAATTCCACAGAAATGTGTAGTTGTTTAAAACAGAAAATTTATGATATTGAATATAATAAATCAAATATGTCTAATTTAGAAAAACAAAATTTTAATAATTTTAATTTAAATTTCTATTCTGATGAAATAAATAAACAAAAATACAATTCAGATATTTCACCTAGAGAAAATATTAAATTAATTAAAAATATTTGTGACAAATTTATTAACAATTTTGATAATACTGAACAGCGTAATTTATTATTTACTGGTAATACTGGTTTAGGAAAAACATTTTTATCTAGCTGTATTGCAAATGAATTATTAAAAAAAGATAAAACGGTATTATATCAAACAGCCTCAGTTATGCTTGATACGATTATCAGTTATCGTTTTGGTAAACCAAATGTTTCTAAAGATATTTATGATTATTTATTAAACGTAGATTTACTTATTATTGATGATCTAGGAACTGAAGGCGTAAACAATATGAAATTAGTTGAATTATTTAATATTTTAAATAGTAGACTTTTAAATTTAAATAAAAAAACTATTATTTCAACTAATTTAAGTTTGCAAAATTTATTTAATACTTATGATGAAAGAATTGTTTCTAGAATTATTGGAAGTTATGATATATGTTATTTTTTTGGGGAAGATATACGCTTTATAATAAAAAAATGATATTCCTTACATTGGAATATCATTTTTTATTATTTTATCTTTCTTGTTCGGTATCTCTATAATTTTTATTTTTCACATTTCTACCGTTTTTTATTTTTGCAATTTTCTTATCAATTTCGTCAATTTTTTTAATTATAAAATCATGTGAACCTTCTAAACCTTTTAGATAGTCCGGCAAGCTTTTTTCAAACGATTCAATCGTTTGCTGTATCATTTCTCTTTCGTTTGGAAAATTTCCCTCTCTAATTGCACTAACTCTTTTATGTAGGTCCTGTTCAACTAAAATTGATAGATAATAAAAATTTTCATCGTTCATAATCTATTCACCTTCATTATCATCTGGAGCTATAGTTTCAATACTAACAACTTTTCCTTCATTAGTTCTCATTAATGTTACACCTTGAGTTGATCTTCCTAAAATGCTAATATCTTTTACATTTAATCTAATAATTGTTCCATTATCAGTAATTAGCATTACATCTTCGTCATCTGTTGCAACTCTAATACCAACTAAGTTTCCTGTTTTTGGTGTTATTTTATATGTTGTAACACCTTTTCCACCTCTAGTTTGTACTCTATATTCATCTAATTCTGTTCTTTTTCCAAATCCATTTTCAGTAATTGCAAGTAATGTTGCATTTTTATTACCTTCAATTATAGATTCCATTCCAATAACATAATCTTCATTATCTAGACGAATACCTATAACTCCTTGTGCTGTTCTTCCCATTGGTCTAACATCTTTTTCACTAAATGTTATACAAGCACCTTGACTGGTAACTAGAACTACATTATCTTGACCATCTGTTAGTCTAACATCTATTAACTCATCATCTTCTCTTAACGTAATAGAAAGAAGCCCTGTTTTTCTAGTTGAGTCGAATTCAGTTAATGGAGTCTTTTTAATAAATCCCTGTTTTGTTCCCATTAACAAGTATTTTCCGTCTGCAAAATTACTAATTGGAATAACAGCTGATATTTTTTCTCCTGGATCTAATCTTAATAAATTAACTATTGCCGTACCTTTTGCAGTTCTTCCTGCTTCTGGTACTTCGTATCCTCTTAGTCTATATAATTTTCCTTTATTACTGAAGAATAATAAAGTATCATGAGTTGAAGCTGTAAATATTTGTTTAACAAAATCTTCTTCTCTTGTAGCTAGTCCTGTAATTCCTTTTCCTCCACGTTTTTGGCTCTTATATGTATCTATTGGCATTCTTTTTACATATCCAAAATGTGTTAAAGTAATTACTGTTTGTTCTTCTTTTACTAAATCTTCAATATTAATTTCGCCTTCTGCTGCAACAATTTTAGTTTTTCTTTCATCACCATATTTTTGTTTAATTTCTGATAATTCTTCTTTAATGATATCAAATACTAATTTTTCACTTGATAAAACAGCTCTTAAATGTTCAATTAATTTCATTAATTCATTATATTCTTCATCTATCTTTTCTCTTTGCAACCCTGATAAAGTTTTTAATCTCATATCCAAAATAGCTTGTGCTTGAATATCTGATAAATTAAATCTTTCCATTAATTTTTCTTTTGGATCATCATATGAATTACGAATAATATTTATTACTTCATCAATATTATCTAATGCAATTCTCAACCCTTCTAATATATGTGCTCTAGCTAATGCTTTATCTAAGTCAAATTGAGTTCTACGAAGAATAACTACTTTTCTGTGGTCAATATAATGATCTAAGCATTGTCTTAATGTTAAAACTTTTGGTTCTCCATTAACTAATGCAAGCATTATAACACCAAAGGTATCTTGTAATTGTGTATGTTTATATAATTGATTTAATATAACTTGTGCATTTACATCTCTTTTTAATTCAATTACAATTCTTACTTTTGACTCTCTATCTGATTCATCTCTAATTTCAGAAATTCCTTCAATTTTCTTATCTTTTACTAAATCAGCAATATTTTCAATTAATTTTGCTTTATTTACTTGGTATGGAAGTGAATTTACAATAATTCTTTGTTTATTATTGCTCATTTCTTCAATTTCACTTTCACCACGAACTGTAATTTTTCCTCTACCTGTTGTATATGCTTGTTTTATTCCTTCTAATCCTAGAATAAGTCCTTCTGTTGGAAAATCAGGTCCTTTTATTATTTCCATTAATTGCTCATCAGTAACATTATCTTCATCAATTATTTTTATAATTCCATCAATTACCTCTGTTAAATTATGTGGTGGAATATTTGTTGCCATACCTACTGCAATTCCTGATGAACCATTTATTAATAAAGCTGGTATTTTAGCTGGAAGTACGGTTGGTTCTTGTAAACGATCATCATAGTTTGGCATAAAATCAACTGTATTTTTTTCAATATCAGTAAGCATTGTTTCTGCAATTTTGGCCATTCTTGCTTCTGTGTACCTCATTGCAGCTGCCCCATCACCATCTATTGAACCAAAGTTTCCATGTCCGTCAATTAGTGTATATCTTTGTGTAAAGTCTTGAGCTAATCTTACCATTGCATCATATACTGATGCATCTCCATGTGGATGGTATCTACCTAAAACAGAACCTACTGTATTAGCACATTTTCTGTAAGGCTTGTCTGATGTAATTCCATCTTCATACATAGCATATAAAATCCTTCTATGTACTGGTTTTAAACCATCTCTTACATCTGGTAGAGCTCTTGCAACAATAACACTCATTGCATAATCAATATATGCTGTACGCATCTCTTTTTCAATGTCGCGTTCAACTATTTTTCCGTCATTTCTTTTTTCGTCGTTTGCTCCCATTCTTTTACCTCTTTTCTAGTATTTTTCACCTCTTTATTATACTAAAACACTTAAAAATTTGCAAGTAAAAAATCGTGATTTAAGCCATAAAATCACGATTTTTTTGTACTATTTAATTAAAATTTCAGCCAACTTTTTTTGTTCTTCTGTTAAGTTAAAATTATGTCCATTATTTTTTATTATTAAGTGTAAATTTTCTATTTGTCTTGCTTGTTTTAATGTTTCTTCTAATGGTAAAGTTTGCTTTAATCTATCTTTTATTTTTCCATATTCTTTTTCCATTCCGTCAAAATCTTGATTTTGATAATAATTTTTCCAATTATTTTCATACTTTCCTAACTTCTCTATATTATCTAATTGATTTGCAAATTCTGTTTCAATATTATTACTAACATTATCTAAAATTACATTTTTCCCTTGTCTAATTAATGTACCTATACTGGACGGAATTAAGCCTTTTTTTACTGTATAATTTAAAGTACTATCTAAAACATCAGAAATCCCATCAATTATTCCTCCATTTTTTATTGCATTTTGTGCTTGAGAAACATTTTCAAATTTTCCTGTAAATATTCCTGTTATACTTTTTCCAAGTTCAATTCCCTTTTCAATAGTTGTACTTATTCCCTCTTTTAGGCCACCTTTTAACAGACTATTTTTTATATCTATAACTTGATTTTCAACAAAATCTGGTAATATCCATCTTAATCCTAAATCGATTGCTGTATTTACTACTTTACCCATTGTTGTATTTAAAAATCCATTTTGCTCTTTTTCTGTTACTAATTCATTATTATTTAATTGATTACTATTTAATGTTAATTCATTTACCATATTAAATCTCTCCTTTTTTATTTATTTTTAATAAATTTCTATTAATTTTTAAATATTCATTTTTTAAAATAGTATTTAATTTATTTATATTATTTTTATTTATAATTAAATTGTATTGGGGGTTAAAAGATAATTTTCCTAATATATTAAATTCTGAAAAAATTTTTTTAAGAATAGAACTGTCTATTGAATTTTCATTATATTTATTAAATAAAATATTTATACTTTCTTGAGGTATTTCCCAATTATTTATATAAATATTTAATAAATTTTTTGCTTTTTTTATTTCTAATAAATTAGCTTCTAAAATAAAAATATTTAAATTGCTATTTTTTATTATTTCTTTTGTATAATCAAAAAAACATTCTGAAGAAGTATCTATAATAATTATTTCATATTTTTCTTTTAATTTTGATAAAATATTTTTTACTTTTTCACTACTAATTTTATATTTAGAATCAAATAATAAATTTATTCCAGAGACTAAATCTATTTTTGAATTTATTTTAATTATTAGTTCTTCTATTTTTATTTCTTTTAATAAATTATTATTTTTTATTTTATTTCTTATTTTTTGAGAATATTTTTTTATTCCTAATATTGTATGTAGACTATTATTTAAAATATCAAAATCAATAATTAATATTTTATTTTTACTATTTGATAATGAGTTTGCTAAATTAATTGTGAATATACTTTTACCCACTCCATTTGTTCCTGTTACACTAATTATTTTTTCTTCTTTTAAATCATATTTTTGTTTTTTATTAAAAATATTTATTAATTTATTTAAAATTATTTTTTTATTATTTACTTTATTTTTTTGTTTTTCTAATAGCATTTGTTTTATTTCTTTTAATTCATTATTTATTTCTATATTTTTATTATTTATTATTTTAATTATTTCTTCAATTTCAATTTGATTATTATAAAAAATATTATAAATTCCTTTTGCATATAAATAATTTTCTAATTCTGTATTTTTATTTTCTAAAAATATAATTATTTCAATATTTGAATTTATATTTTTTATTTTTTCTATTAATTCTTTTAATTCAATATTTCCTGGCAATAATTCACTAATAATTAAAATATCAATATTATTTTCTTTTTCTAAATATTCTATTATTCCTTCTTTATATTGTATGTCTTCTATTATTACTTCGAAATCATTTTCTTTTTTTAATTTTTTATTTAATATTTCATTTCCTATTGCAGTAATTATTTTTTTCATAATAAGTTCCTTTCTTTATTAGGTTCAATTATTTCTTTTTCAAAATCTGCTGATTCGATTTTTGTTAAAATATGTTCTGCTCCAATAAACATTAAACATTCTCCTCTTTTTAATGATTTAATTTCTATTTTTTCTTTTTCTGATAAATTTGTATATTTTTCTAATACTTTTATATTTTCTTCTTCTAAAGCAAAAAATGTTTTTATTTCTGAATTATTTAAAATACTTTTTCCATATGTTCCATCTTCTAGGCTAAATAAATCTGAAATATCCTGAGTTATTGCAACTGCACTTCCTCCATATTTTCTAATTGTTTTAAATATTTTATATATAAAGCTTGCTACTTCTTTATTAGAAGTTACACCTATTAATCTCCATATTTCATCCATATAAATTGCTTTATTTTTATTTCTATCTTTTTTTATTTTATTCCAAAATAATTCAATAAAAATAAACATTCCATATTTCAAATTATCTTCTCCTAATTCATAAATATCTGCAACAATTAAAAAATTATTTAAATTTACATTAGTGTAATTATTAAAAAATTTTAGTGATCCTTTTACAAATGGAATCAATTTTATTTGAAATTTTTTTGTTTTTTCATCTTGTCCTAATAAATTATAAAAATCTCCTAAAATTGGCATATCATATGTTGTTTTAAAAATCGGTTTGATTATTATTTTATTTTCTTCTTTTTTATATAATGTTTCATCATCAAATGTAATTCCTTTATTTTTATATAATTCAATTATCTTTTCTTCTAATATTGCTTTTTCTTCTTCATTTAAATTACCAAAAATTAAATTAAAAAATCCAATTAATTTTCCTAATTTATTTGCTAAATATCCTTGTTCATTATCTTCTAAACTTTCTTCCATAATATCGAATATATTTATATATGAATTAGAATTTGGCCCTATTTTTAAAAGTGAGCCCTCTAATTTTTCGCACATTTTCCCATATTCTCTGTCTGGGTCTATAATATACTGTTCTATTCCTAATAACCTATTTCTTAAAACTAATAATTTTGTATAAAATGATTTTCCTGCACCACTAGTTCCAAAAATACATATATTTGAATTTTTATATTTATTCTTATTATATCTATCAATAAATACTAAAGAATTATTATAAATATTAGTTCCAATAAAAATACCTTCTTCATCAAATATTGCAGATGAAATAAATGGGTATGTTGCAACTAGTCCACTTGTTAATACATTTCTTTTAGCTGCATTTTTTAAATCTATAGAATTTTCCATAAATGGTAATGCTGTTAAATATGCTTGTTCTTGCCTAAAATACGCCCTTTTCGTTTGCATTCCTTTACTTTGTATAATTCCTTCTATTTTATTTAATAAATATTCTAATTCTTTTATATCATTCGAAAAGGTTGTTACATAAATATATAAAAAATATAATTCTTCATTATTTATTTGCATTTCTTTTCTAATATATTTTGCATCATTATATGTAAATGCTGCGATGTCTATATCTTGTCTATTTTGATTTCCTTCTTTTAAATCAACACCTACATTTCCAATATGATATGTTAAATCTCTTATTGTTTTAAATGTATCTTGTTTTTCATAAAAAATAGAAATATTTAAATTTATATTTGTATCAATAATTGATTTTAATATTAAATCTGTTTGCTCTCTAAAATAATTTGTGATAATTAATGTAGAATAATAAGTATTATCGATTTCAATAAATTTTGGATTTGAAATATTTATATAAGATGGACTTAAATAATCTTTACTTGAAAAAGTTCCTTGAAAAAATTCTGGTTTATTTTCTTTTTTACTTATTTTATTATTTAATAAATTTATCTTTTCCTTTAAATTAGCTCTTATTCTTTTTAATATTTTATGAATATTATCCCCTCCTTGTTATTCTTGTTTTTTGTCAAATAGGATATGTTTTTGTTTTGTTCTTTTATTTCTATCTTAGTATTTTTTGTCTTTCAACTTTATGTATACCTCTTGAGCCGTACTTTAATTTTTTTTGCATTTTTGTTTTTTCTTTATAGCCGAAGTATTTTGTGGCATATTTTAAGTATGTTTTTTCTGTATGTTTTGAATACTTTAACAAGAATATGACTACTTCTTTCTCCAGTTGATTATTGTGCCAATTTATGTCGTTTGTCTTTTTGTGTTTTATCTTTTGTTTTTGTTTTATAAATTATGAATATTTTATTTTAATTATTATTTAAATATATTCTAAAATTCAAAAATGAAAATAATATATCAATAATTTGTTTTTTATTGTTAATATCTGATACTATATTTCCACATCTTGATAAACATTCTTTAATTTTAAAATATTGTTCATTTAATTTTTCTATTAAATAATCTTCATCGTTTAATATTTCTTTATTTTCATTTTTACATTTTAATATAATATAAAAATTTTTTGATGAAGATTTTTTTTCATGGTTTAATTGTTTAATATATTGTATATATTTTTTAGAAATGTTTTGAATTAAATTATTTTCTTGAATTAAATTTTTTTCTATTTTATCAATATGTTTAGTTAAATCTTCTTTATTACTTTGAACTAATATTTGAAAATTAAAATTACAAGTTTTTAAAAATATTTTATATGAATTTAATATAGCTTCTTTTTCTAAATCTGATTTTAAATTAAAATTGATTGGATTTATTTTTATTATTTTTATATAATTATTATTTTTTAATTTAATAATTCCGTTTTCTAATATATATTGAATTGGAAGCCATTCTTGAACAGCATTTGATTTTTTACTAATTAAATATCACCTCCTAAATATTAATAATAAATTATTGGATATTTTTAAAGAAATTTTTAATGATAAAATAAATAATAAATTAAATAATTAAATAATTAAATATTAAAATAATAAAATCAAATAATTAAAATATAATAAATATAAAAAATTAAATTAATTAAAATAATAAAATTAAAGAATAACAAATATCGAAAAAAATAAATTAAAAAATAATTAAATGATTAAAATTTGACTAATAATAAATATTAGAAAAAATAATTAAAAATAAATTAATAAAAATAAAATAATAATAATAAATTAATAAAAAAATTTATATATTTATATTATCCTTTTTTATGATAATTGTCAACAAAAATCGTATGCCAAAATTCGACAATATTTTTAATTAATATTTTTGAATAAAAATTATTATTTTATACATAATAATAATATAAGGTTAATATTAGTTGAACTAAGAGTTTTATTAGGTCATGTTATTGGCTTTTTAAAGTTTGAGCAAAGATTAATTATTGTTTAATTAATTTTAGATAATATTTAGTCGGAGATGAGAGTATATTATTTGTATTTAAGCTGTATTTAATTTTATTTTTGTTAATTTAATGAAAGTAGGATTTTTCTATATGGTTGAATATATAGGTAATATATTCGAAGTTAAGATTATTTTTGTATATTTTAATGATTATTATTAGTCCTTTTAGGATGAATATAGTTATTACATGTGCATTACTAGTCGAGCAACTGATTTATATATTTGGTGTATAGTTTATTTGTATAGTGATATACATTAGATTAAAAATTAGATATATAGGTTTTAGCTGTAAATTAATATTAGCTTTATACGATTAATAGCAGGTAAGATTTTTCTTACCTGCTATTAAATAATTATATATCCAAATTTTTAACAAATTTAGCATTCTCTTCAATGAATTTTCTTCTTGGTTCTATCTCATCACCCATTAGTAATGTAAATATAGCATCTGCTTTAATTGCATCTTCCATTGTAACCTTTATTAAAATACGGTGTTCTGGATCCATTGTTGTTTCCCATAATTGTTCAGGGTTCATTTCTCCTAAACCTTTATATCTTTGAATTCCAACTTGATCTCTTGATATTCCTTTTTCTGCTAATTCTTTAAAAGCATTAGCTAAATCTTCATCAGTGTAGCAATATACATCTTGCATACCTTTTTTAGATAATTTATATAATGGTGGTTGAGCTAAATATACATTTCCATTTTCAATTAAAGGTCTCATATATCTAAAGAAAAATGTTAATAATAATGTTCTAATGTGTGCACCATCAACGTCGGCATCTGCCATTATAATTACTTTTCCATAACGAATTTTAGAAATGTCAAAATCTTTACCAATTCCTGCACCAACCGCTAAAATTACTGGTTGTAATTTGTCATTATTATATATTTTATCAGCTCTTGATTTTTCTACGTTAAGCATTTTTCCCCAAAGAGGAAGAATTGCTTGGAATTTTCTATCTCTTCCTTGTTTTGCACTACCACCTGCAGAGTCACCCTCTACTATGTATACTTCACATTCTTCTGGATTTTTACTACTACAATCAGCTAGTTTTCCTGGTAATGTAGATGTCTCTAATGCACTTTTTCTTCTTACTAATTCTCTAGCTTTTCTTGCAGCCTCTCTAGCACGAGATGCATTTATACATTTTTCAAGAATTGCTTTTCCTACTCCTGGATTTTCCTCTAAAAATGTTGATAATGCGTCATTTACTAGGCTTGCTACAATTCCTGTAACATTACTATTTCCAAGTTTTGTCTTAGTTTGTCCTTCAAATTGAGGTTCTTTTACTTTAACAGATACTACAGCTGTAATACCTTCACGGATGTCTTCACCTAATAAATTAGAATCTTTCTCTTTTAGTAAGCCATGGCCTCTTGCATAATCATTAAATGCTTTTGTTAAGCCTCTTTTAAATCCTTCTAGATGCGTTCCACCTTCAATTGTGTTAATATTATTAACAAAAGTATATATATTTTCTGAATATGCTGTTGTATATTGAAAAGCTATTTCAACTGGTACATCACCATCTTTATCAATATATATTGGCTTTGGATGAATTTTTTCTTTATTTTGAATTAAATATTCAACAAAAGAATTTAATCCACCTTCAAAGTGAAATTCTGCTTTTTTAATATTTTCTGGATCTCTTAAATCTTCAATAGTAATTTTTAGTCCTTTTGTTAAAAATGCCATTTCTCTAAATCTATTTTCAAGAGTAACATAGTCATACTCTAAAGTTTCAAAAATAGTATCATCAGCTAAAAATCTAACTTTTGTACCTGTTTTTTTAGAATCTCCTATTTTAGTTAGTGGTTCAACAGTTTTTCCTCTTTCAAATTTCATTTGGTATAAACCACCATCTCTTTGAATTGTTACTTCTGTCCATGTAGATAAAGCATTAACAACAGATGCACCAACACCGTGAAGACCTCCAGAAACTTTGTATCCACTATCTCCACCAAATTTTCCACCTGCATGAAGTTTTGTATAAACTGTTTCAGCAGCTGATATTTTTGTTTTTGGATGTATATCAACTGGAATTCCTCTTCCATTATCCTCTACACTAATAACATTTCCCGGTTCAATTTTTACATTTATTTCTGTACAATAACCTGCTAATGCTTCGTCAACACAGTTATCCACAATTTCATACACAAGATGGTGTAATCCTCTTATAGATACACTTCCTATGTACATACCAGGTCTTTTTCTTACAGCTTCTAGTCCTTCCAGTACTTGAATTTGGTCTGCTCCATATTCATGCTCGAATTTTTCCATTTTTTAACCTCCAAATATTTTTGCTCTTTTTTTCTTTTCTTTGGTTTATTTTATCACTATCTTAAATTATTTTGCAAATTTCTCCATTAATTACATTAAATAATTTAATATTATCCAACTCCATTTTATCAGTACAAGTTATAATAACTTGTGTATCTTTAATATAACTTAAAAAACTTTTTCTTCTTTTTTCATCTAACTCTGACATAAAATCATCTAATAATAAAATTGGGTATTCCCCTATTTCATCATAAATAACATATAGTTCTGCTAATTTTAAAGAAAGAATTGCAGTTCTATGTTGCCCTTGTGAACCATATATTTCAATTTCTTTATCATTTATAAAACATTTAAAATCGTCTCTGTGAATTCCTTTAGTTGTAAAACCTTTTATTATATCTAATTTTCTTCTTTGTTTTAATAAAGATAAATAATTTTTTTTATTTTCACATTCTGTTATATATTTAATTTCTAATTTTTCTTTATTTTCTGTAACTTCAGAATGGATTTTTTTTATTTTATTATTTAATTTTTCAATAAATTCAATTCTGTATCTACAAATTATTTCTGCATATTCAGCTAATTTTTCATCCCATATTTCTAGCATATTTTCTGGTTTATTTAATTCTTTTATTTGTCTTAAATAATTATTTCTTTGTTCTAATGTTTTTAAATATAAATTTAAATTATGCACATAATTTGGTCTTAATTGTCCTATCATCATATCTAAAAATCTACGTCTCTCAGCTGGACCATTTTTTAAAATTTGAATATCATCTGGTGTAAATATAACTAAATTTAAATTGCCAATCAATTCACTTAATTTTTTTATTTTTACACCATTAACCTCAATTTGTTTTTTATCAGCAATTATTATTTTTATTTTTCCACTTCTATCAGATTTATCATAAAATATATTTGTTTCTAAAAAATCTTCACCTAATTTTATCATTTCTTTTTCTTTAGATGTTCTAAAAGACTTTCCAAAACCACTTATAAAAATTGCCTCTAAAATATTAGTTTTTCCTTGTGCATTATCACCATAAAATACATTAATATGTGGATCTAATTCTATTTCTTGTTCTGTATAATTTCTAAAATTTTTCAATTTTATTTTGTTTATATTCATTTAATTATTCCTTCATTCTAATTGGAAGAACCATATAAATGTAATCTCCATTTTCCTCTGTTGGTCTAATAATACAAGGTGAAATACTTGAACCAAAATCAATAAATACTTCTGGATCATCAATTGCACGAAGAGCATCTAAGAAATATTTTGGGTTAAATCCTGCTTCTAGATTTTTTCCTTCTGTTTCAACAAATATTTCTTCTTTAGCATCACCTGTTTGATTTGTACAAGAAATTGTTACTTTTCCTATTTCAATATTTACTTTAACAGGATATTTCTTTTCTTTTTCTATACTAGATGCAGATATTAGGCTAACTCTTTCAAAACAATTTTGAATACTTCCTTTATCAACTCTAATTCTTGTTTCCCATGTTTCTGGGATAACACTAGCATAATTTAAAAATTCTCCATCTAATAAACGAGTAACAATTTTACAATTTTCCATTTCAAATAATGCTTGATTTTTAGATACTCCTATTTTTATAGTATCAAAAGAATCATTTAAAATTTTATTTATTTCATTTAATGTTCTTCCTGGAATAACTGCTGAAAAATCATTTACAGCTGTTTGTAAAAACTTACTCTTCCAAGCTAATCTAAATCCATCTACTGCTACTACATTTAATTTATTATTTCTTATTTCAAATAAACAACCTGTAAATATAGGTCTATTTTCTTCTGTGCTAACTGCAAAAATAGTTTTTCTAACCATATCTTTTAAACTATTCTGCTCCATCTCAATAGAGTTTTCAATATCTATTTTAGGTAATTCAGGAAACTCTTCTGGATTCATTGTAGCTAATTTATATAAAGATCCTTCACATTCAATTACTAATAAATTGTTTTCATTTATTTCAATATGAATTTCTGCATCTGGAAGTTTACGAATAATTTCACTAAACATTATTGCATTAACTACTGTTGCTCCTTGTTCTTCTACTGTACATTCCATTATATATTCAATTCCTATTTCTAAATCATAGGTTGTGAATTTAACTTCTTTATCATTTGTTTGAATTAAAATTCCTTCTAGTATAGGCATTGTTGTTTTACTAGCAACAGCTTTTGTTACGGAATTAATAGCTTTAAGGATTACATCCTTTTCACAAACAAGTTTCATATTTGTTTCGTCTCCTTTTTTATATAATATATAAATAATAATAGTAGTAGTATTAGTAGGTATTGTGGATTGTGTGGAAAAGTTATTCAAACTTACTGTTCCCTAGCAAAATATTTGGTGATAAATTTGTGGACAACTTAAAAAGTTATTTACAATTTCATTTTTTGATTGTGGAAAAATAGTTATCAACAAGTTTTCAACAAATAATTCACAAGTAGTTGTGGATATCTAATGTATGAATCCCGTAAGAAGAAATGTAACTACATTTTCCAAACGAACATTTTTCAAAACATAAATTTTAAAAAACTTTTCTTTTTATTCATATAAAAGACTTAATCAGCAAATAAAGAGTTTTTCACAGTTTCCACAATTAGTTTTGTATTTGTATTTTCTTTAATTTCATTTGCTATTTTATTACATCCATGCATTACAGTTGAATGGTCTCTTTTACCAAAAGCTAGTCCTATTTTGGGTGTAGAAAGGTTTGCAACATCTCTACAAAAATACATAGCGACTTGTCTTGCAAATGCAATATCAGCAGACCTTCTTGAACCTTTTAAGTCTTCTACTGTAACATTAAAATATTTAGCACAAACTTCTTGAATGTATTCAATAGAAAGTACTTTATTATGATGTGAAACTACATCAGATATAGCTTTATTAGAAAGTTCTATTGTAATTGGACTATTTGATAAGGTTGAATAAGCAATTAATTTATTTAATGCTCCCTCCAACTCCCTAATATTTGTATCTATATGTGTAGCTATATTTACTAAAACATCATCATCAATAATAATATTATCTAATTGAGCCTTCTTTTTTAATATTGCCATACGTGTTTCATAATCTGGATTAGAAATATCTGCAATAAGTCCCCATTCGAAACGTGTTCTTAAGCGATCTTCTAAAGGTTGAATATCTTTTGGAGGTCTATCACTAGAAATGATAATTTGTTTTCCATCATCATGTAAAGTATTAAATGTGTGGAAAAACTCCTCTTGAATTCTTTCTTTTCCGGCAATAAATTGAATATCATCTATAAGTAGAACATCTATATTACGATATTTATTACGAAACATTTCGTTTTTATTATCTTTGATAGCATTTATAAATTGATTTGTAAATTTTTCTGAACTAACATATAAAACACTTGCATTTTTGTTGTTCTTTAATATTTCATTTCCAATAGCATGCATTAAGTGAGTTTTGCCAAGCCCTACTCCCCCATACAAAAACAAAGGATTATATGCTGTAGCAGGTGCTTCAGCAACAGCTAATGCGGCAGCATGTGCAAAAGAATTATTATTACCAACAACAAAACTATTAAATGTATATTTTGGATTTAAATTAGAACTGTTTGGTGTATTTGTTGGAATCACAGGAGCTTCATCTTTTGGCATATCCTCTTCACAAATTATTTTTACATCATAATTTTTATGAGTAATAAAACTAAATGTGTTTTTTAATAAAGATAAATATCTAGATTCTAACATATCTTTATGTACAATATTTTGTGCCATTATAGTAATTGTAGTGTCATCAACTGAAAAAATTTCAATATTACTAATCCATGTACTATATGAAATTCCAGTTACTTCAGTTTTTAGTAGTTCTTTTGCTTTTGTATTTAGTTCATTAATTTCTGCCTTTTGCATTACTCCTTCAATCCCTTCAGTATATTAATAAAACATAAAATTATTACGTAAAGTTTTCCACAAAGTTATCCACAACTGTGGAAAAGTAAACTCCATAAATACTAATAAATAAACAAAAATTTAAAATTATTAACATAATAATTATGTGTTTTCAAAATTCGTAAAAACCTTATTTCCCTATGTTAGTATATCATATCAAAAATACAATTAAATAGTCAATAGAATAAAAAATAAAATGTAAAAATTGTTTATGTGTATTGACATAATAAGCTGGTAAGGTGTATAATAATAAAGCTTATATTTAATAAATAATCCATTCGTGGTTTAAATAAGAAAAAACATAGGAGGTGCTAAAATGAAAAGAACATATCAACCTAAAAAAAGACAAGAACAAAAAGAACATGGTTTTATGAAAAGAATGAAAACAAAATCTGGAAGAAATGTATTAAAAGCTAGACGTGCAAAAGGAAGAAAAAAATTAAGTGCGTAATAAAAATGGTCACGTAATAAGCGGTGACCTTTTTAAGTTTTATGAGATTGAGTGATTTTGATGAAAAAAATGAAAACCTTGAAAAAAAATTATGAATTTCAAAATGTTCTAAATAAAGGTAAATTTTATATTGGCAAACAAATAACAATATATATAGCAGAAAATAAGCAATCAACTAATAGATTTGGAATAGCAGTTTCTAAAAAGACATGTAATGCAGTAAAAAGAAATCACATTAAAAGAAAAATTAGAGAAAACTATAGGCTAATTCAAGACCAACTAAAACAAGGTTATAATATTGTTTTTTTGTGGAATAAAAAAGTACCAGTAGAACAAGTAAATTTTCATATTATAAAAAGTGATATGGAAAAATCATTTACAAAGGCAGGGCTTTTATAAGTGAAAAGTATTTTTGTTTTTCTATTAAAAGGATATAAAAAAATAATTTCACCAATTATTGGAGCTTTTGGAATACATTGCAAATTTTATCCGAGTTGCTCAGAATATATGATACAGGCAATAAAAAAATATGGCTGTATTAAGGGAATATATTTGGGAATAAAAAGATTATTAAAGTGTCATCCTTTTGCAAAAGGGGGATATGACCCTTTAAATTAGGAGGAATTTCATGGGTTTTATATCAGGAATATTTGGCTATTTGCTTAATTGGTTATATGAGGTTTTTAGCAACTATGGTGTAGCAATTTTGATATTTTCAGTAATTTTAAGAGTTATTTTAATACCAATTACAATTAAACAACAAAAGTCAATGAAAAAATCAGCTGCACTTCAAGCTGAGATGTCAGAAATTCAGAAAAAATATAAAAATAATCCAGAAAAATTAAATCAAGAAACAATAGAATTATATAAAAGAGAAAAAATGAGTCCTTTTAGTGGATGTTTGACATCTATTTTACAATTGGTAATCATTTTATCTGTATTTTGGCTAGTTAGTCAGCCACTTACATATATGAAAAAAATAGATAATAATCTAATTGATGCATATACAACTGAAATGAAAGAAAGTGGATATAATTCAAATAATAGTTATGTGCAAATAGCTACAATTGATTATGCAGAAACAAAATATCAAGAAATATCTAAACAATTAGAACAAGAAAATGTAGAAAATAGGGAAGAACTAGTAAAAAAACAACAAGAATACAATCAATTAAGATTGAATATGGAATTTTTAGGAATTGATTTAAGCAAAGTTCCAACACAAAACTTAAATGATTGGAGAGTTTATGTTATTCCAGTTCTTTATGTTATAACTTCAATTATATCAACAAAACTAACAACAGTAACTCAAAAAAAGAAACAAAAACAAGATATTGTTGTTTCTGGCGAGGAGGATAACAAAGAAGTTGATCCAACAGAACAAATGCAACAAATGAGTAATAGTATGATGTATATGATACCAGTAATGTCTGTTATGATTGCAATTATTGCTCCATTAGGATTGGCTTTGTATTGGTTAGCAAGTAATATTTTAATGATTATTGAAAGACTTATTATAAATAAAGTTATGGAAAAAGATGACAATAAGGAGGAATCTTCTAATGGCTAAAAGTATTATTGTAGAAGGAAAAACTTCAACAGAAGCTATTGAAAAAGGGTTGAAAGAATTAAAAGTATCCAAAGATAAAGTTGATATAAAAATATTAGAAAATGAAGAAAAGAGAAGCTTTTTTAGCATATTAGCTCCTAGAGTAGTAAAAGTTGAAATGACTTTGAAAGATGGAGTAACAGAAAAGAAAGCTGAGAACAAACCCAGAGAAGAAGTAAAACATATTGAAAAAGAAAAAAGAGCACCTTTAAAACCAGAAGAGTTAGAAAAGGCAAAATTGAACTTACAAGCATTTTTAAAAGATTTTGTTTCTAAAGTGAACAATATGGAATATAAAGTTTCTTCAGATGATGAATATGTATATGTTACATTAAATGGGGAAGGCGCAGGAAAACTAATTGGCTATAGAGGTGAAACATTAAACTCTATGCAAGCAATTTTAACTGCAATTGCTAATAAACAAATAGAAAGTAGAGTTCATCTTGTATTAGATATTGAAGGATATAGAGCTAAAAGACAAAAAGCATTAGAAGAACTTGCTGATAAATTAACAAGAACAGTTATAAATACAGGCAAACAAGTTACTTTAGAGCCAATGTCTGCTTATGAAAGAAAGATTATTCATAATAGATTACAAGATAGCAAAAGAGTAAGAACTTATAGTGTTGGTGAGGAACCATACAGAAAAGTTATTATAGCAAAAAAATAAGAAAAATCGGAAGTCAAAGTTCGGATTTTAGTTTAGTTAACTAATTCTAGCTTTGACTTCTTAATTTTTAATATAATCAGCATCTTGCGTCGTTAAAAGTAATTAAAAACGCGGTTACAACCACAAAGGTTGCGCCCTTGCCTTTTTACTTACTTTTGCCTAGCAATATACTAATTATATTAAAAATTATAATAGAAATAATTTTATTTAATGATAAGGAGGTAAGAGATGGGTACAATTGCTGCAATTTCAACAGCTCCGGCTAATGGAGGAATTGGAATTATTAGAATGAGCGGTAAAGAATGTTTTGAAATATTAGATAAAATTTTTGTGCCAAAACAAAAGCAAGATATAGAAGAAATATCTGGATATACCATAAAATATGGATATATTATAGATTTTAAAACAAAGCAAAAAATAGACGAGGTTTTAGTATCATTTTTTAAATCACCTAAAAGCTATACTACTGAAAATATGTGTGAAATAAATTCACATGGGGGAGTGGTAATTGAACAAAAAATCTTAGAACAATGTTTATTAGCTGGAGCTGAAATGGCTGAGCCAGGCGAGTTTACTAAAAGAGCTTTTTTGAATGGTAGAATAGATTTATCACAAGCTGAAGGAATTATTGATTTGATAAATGCTAAAACTTCTCAAGAAGCAAAAGCATCATTTAAACAATTAGAAGGAAGTTTATCTAAAAAAATTAAAGATATACGCCAAAATTTATTAAACATAATGGCTGATATAGAGGCATCTATTGATTACCCTGAATATGACGAAGTACCGGAAATAGTTAATAAGAAACTAATTGAACAAATAAATGCAATTGAAGAGAAATTATTTAAATTAGAAAAAAGTTTTGATAGTGGAAAAGTATTAAAAGAAGGTATAAAAACAGTTATATTAGGAAAACCAAATGCAGGAAAATCGTCATTACTAAATGCTATTTTAAATGAAGAAAGAGCAATTGTAAGTCAAATAGAGGGAACAACCAGAGATACTATTGAAGAGATGGTACAAATTCAAGGGATACCTTTAAAATTGATAGATACAGCAGGAATAAGAAATACTCAAGACGAGATCGAAAAAATTGGCGTTAAAAAGGCTTTAGAGCTGTCAAATGAAGCTGACCTAATAATAGGTATATTTGATAACACAAAACGGCTTAGAAGCCGAGGATTTGCGAATACTGGAAATTCTTAAAAATAAGAACTCGATTATACTATTAAATAAGATTGATGAAAAAGATAATGGACTAGAAAATGACATTAACATTAAAAATGTTAATAAACCAGTTGTAAAAATATCTGCTAAAACTAAAGAAGGGTTAGAAGATTTATATGAGCAAATCTTGAAAATGTTTAAATTAAATGAAATTGAAATAAATGACGGGGAAGTAATAACAAATATAAGACATAAAAATCAAATAAGAAAATCTATAGATGCTTTAGAACAAGCTAAAAAAGGAATTGAAATAAAAATGCCTATTGATGTAGTGGCAGTTTCACTAAAAGAAGCCCTCGAAGATTTGAGTGAAATAACTGGAGAAAATGTGTCTGAAGATATAATAAATAATATATTTTCTAAATTTTGTTTAGGAAAATAAGACTTTATAATTTTAATTTAAAAGCATTGAATTACTATAAGAGTAAAATATTAACCTATATGTTTCACAAGCAAAGTATAATGAAATATATAGTTTCAGAGGAAAAAAATGCGTGAAACACGAACAGTAAACCACAACAAAAAGACAACATTTTTAAAAGAGTTTCGACAAAGTGTTGAAAAATCAAAATAAAACACTTTCGACAAAAAACGACAATCCAAAAAGTTGTATCAAACAGTGATTTCTGTTTCATAGAAAACTGGACCAAAAAATAGAAAATAAATTTAACAAGGAAGGTAAAATAAAAATGAAATATAATGCAGGAAAATATGATGTAGCAGTAATAGGGGCAGGACATGCTGGATGTGAGGCGGCTCTAGCAACAGCAAGATTAGGATTAAAGACTTTATTATTTAGTATAAGTTTGGAAGCTGTTGCAAATATGCCATGTAATCCACACATTGGTGGAAGTTCAAAAGGACATTTAGTAATGGAGATAGACTGCTTAGGTGGAGAAATGGGTAAAAATATAGATAAAACATATACTCAACTTAGAATGTTAAATACATCAAAAGGACCGGCAGTGTACTCCTTGAGAGCTCAAGCGGATAGAAAAAAATATCAAATGGAAATGAAACATACTCTTGAAAAACAACCAAACTTATATTTAAAACAAGCAGAAATAGTTGACATTGGAGTGGAAGACGGAAAAGTAAAATCTGTAGAAACAAATATAGGTGCAATATATGAGGTGGATAATGTTATATTAGCAACTGGTACATATTTAAAAGGAAAAATATATATAGGAGAAGTATCTTACGAAAGTGGTCCAGATGGTGTGTTCCCAGCAAATAGGTTATCTGATATGTTAAGAAAAATCGGCATAAACCTTGTAAGATTTAAAACAGGAACACCAGCGAGAATAAATAAAAATTCTATTGATTTTTCTAAAATGGAAAGACAAGATGGGGATAAAAATCCTACAGCATTTTCATTTGAAGATAAAATAGTAGAAAAAGAAGAACAATTACCATGTTATTTGACATACACAACACCTGAAACACATGAAATTATAAGGAAAAACTTGCACCGTTCACCTTTATATGGTGGAGAAATAACAGGTACAGGGCCAAGATATTGTCCATCTATAGAAGACAAAGTAGTTAGATTTGCGGATAAAGAAAGACATCAAATATTTGTAGAACCAATAGGAAGAGATACAGACGAAATGTATATACAAGGAATGAGTTCATCACTTCCTGAAGATGTACAAATAGCTATGTATCGCACTATACCTGGATTAGAACATGCTGAATTTACAAGACCAGCATATGCAATTGAATATGATTGTATAGATCCATCTGAATTAAAATTATCGTTAGAACATAAAAAAATAGATGGAATGTTTTTTGCAGGTCAAATAAATGGAACTTCTGGATATGAAGAAGCTGCATCACAAGGAATTATAGCAGGAATAAATGTAGCACAAAAAGTAAGAGGAAGAAAACCAGTCATTCTAGACCGTTCACAAGCATATATAGGAGTTTTAATTGATGATATTGTAACAAAAGGAACTAATGAACCATATAGAATGATGACTTCTAGAGCAGAATATAGGTTATTACTAAGACAAGACAATACTGATTTAAGATTAACAGAAATAGGACATGATGTAGGTTTAATATCTGAAGAAAGATATCAAGCATTTTTAATTAAGAAAAAACAAATTGAAGAAGAAATTGAAAGACTTGAAAACACTGTGGTTAAGCCAACAGAGAAGGTAAATGAATTGTTAAAAAATAATAATTCTTCGGCACTTACAACAGGTGTAAAAATGGCAGAATTATTAAGAAGGACAGAAATGAATTACGAACTTTTAGGTGAAATTGATGAGAATAGAAAAGAATTGCCTAAAGAAGTAACTCAAGAAGTAGAAATAGAAGTAAAATATAAAGGTTATATAAAACTACAACAAGCACAAGTTGAAAAATTTAAAAAACTGGAAGCAAAATTGTTGCCACAAGATATAGATTATAGTACAATTAAAGGGCTTAGATTAGAAGCAAGACAAAAATTAAACAAAATAAAACCAAATTCAGTAGGTCAAGCTTCTAGAATATCAGGCGTTTCGCCAGCAGATATATCGGTGTTACTTATTTATTTAGAACAAACGAATAGAAAGGTATAATATTGATTATGAATAAATTAGAATTTAGTAATGATCTAATTGAAAAAGTAAATTCCATTGGAATAGAAATATCTCAAAAACAAGCAAAACAGTTTTATAAATATATGGAATTATTATTAGAATGGAATGAAAAAATGAATTTGACAGCAATAACAGATCCAGAAGAAGTAATATTAAAGCACTTTATAGATAGCTTGACAATTATTCCATATTTAAAAGAAGCAGATACAGTGCTTGATATTGGCACAGGAGCAGGATTTCCTGGAATACCTTTAAAAATATTAGAAGAAAATAAGAAATTCACACTATTAGATTCTTTAAATAAAAGAATAATATTCTTACAAACAGTAATAAATGAGCTAGAATTGAAAAATATACAAGCAATTCATGGTAGAGCAGAAGAATTTGTGAGCAAAGAGAGAGAAGCTTATGATATTGTAACATCAAGAGCTGTAGCAAGACTAAATGTACTTTTAGAATATATGTTGCCATTTGTAAAAGTAGGCGGAAGATGTATTTGTATGAAATCTTTTGAAATTGAAGAAGAATTAAAAGAAGCTAAAAAAGCTATTGAAATTCTTGGAGGGGAAATTGAAAAAATAGACGAAATTACATTACCAAATACTGATATTAAAAGAAAAATAGTAGTAATAAAAAAGGTAAAAAATACGCCAAGTAAATATCCTAGAAAAGCTGGAACACCAGCAAAAGAGCCAATAATATAATTTTAAAGTGACCTTTGTAACTAAAGCAGAGGTTACTTTTTTATTGTATAGGAAAAATCGAAGATTTTTGCTATACAACAAGGTTAAGTTACCTTGGGATGTACGGGTTGCATAGCAACCCCGTACAGGTGGCAAAGCCACTTTTCTTACTAATTTATAATTCCAAGATTTATTGTGAAAATTATTATATTTTTTTCAAAAATTCATTGACATATTGACGATATTTTTATATCATTAATATGTCCCTTTTAATATAATTAGATATTAGAATAGTTTACATAAAACAACAAAGGAGGCAATTAAATTGGGAAAAATTATATCAGTTGCAAATCAAAAAGGTGGAGTAGGAAAGACTACAACCTCAGTGAATTTAAGCACTTTACTTGCCAAAAGAGGAAAGAAAGTTTTGCTAATAGATGCAGACCCACAAGGAAATGCTACAAGTGGTGTTGGAATGGATAAAAATACAGAATTATCTGTTTATGATTTAATAATTAGTGATGAAGTAGAAAGTAAAGATACTATTCAAAAAACAGAAATTAAAAATTTATATATTTGTCCATCTAATATAAACCTTGCAGGAGCAGAAGTTGAGCTGGTTTCAATGATGTCGAGAGAATATAGAATGAAAGAAAAGTTAGAATCAATAAAAGATAAGTTTGACTATATTATTATTGACTGTCCACCATCATTAGGATTAATTACATTAAATTCATTTACAGCATCAGATAGTGTATTGATACCAGTACAATGTGAATATTACGCTCTAGAGGGATTAGGACAACTTATAAACACTATTAATTTAGTAAAAAAACACTTGAATAAGGATTTGGAAGTTGAGGGAGCATTACTTACTATGTATGATATTAGAACAAACTTATCAAATCAAGTAGTAAAAGAAGTTAATAAATATTTTGAAAACAAAGTATATAAAACGGTAATTCCTAGAAACGTAAAACTAAGTGAGGCGCCAAGTTATGGAATGCCAATATCTATATATGATCCAAGATCAAAAGGTGCTAAAAGTTATGATAAATTTGTAAAAGAATTTTTGAAAAATAATGATAATACAAAAGGAAAACATGCAGTATAAAAGAAAAGGAGATGTTATAATGGCTGTTAAAAAAACAGGTTTAGGAAAAGGATTAGAAGCTTTATTTAGTGAAAATCAACTAACTAAAGAAGAAGAAAGAAAATTAAAAGATGGAGAAGAAATTGTTCAAAGCATAAAAGTTATTGAAATAGAACCAAATAGAAATCAACCAAGAAGAAATTTTCCAAGTGAATCAATAGAAGAACTTGCAAAATCAATAGAAAAATATGGTGTAATTCAACCAATTATAGTTTCTAAAAAAGATGGATATTATGAGATTGTTGCAGGTGAAAGAAGATGGAGAGCTGCTAAAAAAGCAGGCTTAAAAGAAATGCCTTGTATTGTTAGAGAAAATGACGAAAGAAAAAACAAGGAAATTGCTTTAATTGAGAATATACAAAGAGAAGATTTAAACCCAATAGATAAAGCAAGAGGTTTTAGACAATTATTAGATGATTATGGTATGACACAACAACAATTAGCAGATACAATAGGTTTAAATAGAAGTACAGTTACAAATACATTAAGATTATTGAACTTAGATGAAAGAGTAATGCAATTAGCTATTGATGGAAAACTGAATGAAGGACATTGTAGATCTTTATTATGTATAACTGACGCAGACAAACAATATGCTGCAGCAATTAGAATTATAGAAAAAGGTGAAACGGTTAGAGATATTGAAAAGAAAGTTCAAGACCAAAAGAAAACATCACCTAAATATGAAGAGAGAAGACAAGCTATTTGTAGAGATATAGAAGATAGTTTCCAAAGTTTCTTTGGAACAAAAGTTAAGTTGAATGCAGGAAAAAGAAGTGGTAAAATTATTATTCAATACTCTACAAATGATGAATTAGAAAGAATTTTAAACCTAATAAAATAGATAAAAAATTGCTAAAATTTTAATAAATAAATTTTGGCAATTTTTTGATTTTCTAAGTATAATTCTATTGACAACTGAGTGACAAATGTGCTATTATATATAAGGTTACCGGTACATTAGTATTGATAACTTAAGTGGAGAGGTGGTCGAGTTGGTTTATGGCACCAGTCTTGAAAATTGGCGTAGGTTTGTAGCCTACCGTGGGTTCGAATCCCACCCTCTCCGCCATTTTTTTATAGAAAAAACACATTCTAAAATATGTAGGTGTACCCAAGTGGTTGAAGGGGACAGTTTGCTAAACTGTTAGGGTTCGCAAGGGCCGCGGAGGTTCAAATCCTCTCACCTACGCCAAAAAAATAACAGTAGTTTATACTGTTATTTTTTTATCTTTATTTGCATTTTCTTTTTCGATAGCTAATTTTTCTTTTTGTTGTCTTTTTAAATTATCTTTTGCAACTGTCATTAATAATTTAATTCTATTTGTTTGATTTGCTTCACTAGCGCCAGGATCATAATCAACTGGAGCAATATTTGCATCAGGGTATTTATCTCTAATAGTTTTTATAACGCCTTTTCCAACTACGTGATTTGGTAAGCATGCAAATGGTTGCACACAAACTATATTTGGAATACCATGTTCAATATATTCTACCATTTCAGCTGTTAAAAACCAGCCTTCACCTGTTTGATTTCCAATTGATAAAATGTCCTTAACTTTAGTTTCTAGCTCAAATATATTACAAGGTAATAAATAACCTTTTTTAGAATTTTTAAGAGCTATAACAGAATCTTTTTCTAAAATATCAATTAATTTAATTGCAGCTTTAAATAATTTAGCTTTCATTTTATCAGTTTTTATTAATTGATTAAAGGTAATTTTATGTGTTGCTATAAATTTAACAAATCCCATAAAATCAGGAAGAATTACTTCAGCACCTTCTTCTTCTAATTTATCTGCTACAAAATTATTTCCAAAAGGATGATATTTAATAAGTACTTCACCAACAATACCTACTTTTGGTTTTTCAACTGAAGTATCTAGCTTGATTTTTTCAAAATCATTTACTATATCATAAATACTTTGTTTAAATTTTTTCATAGTTGATTTTACAACTAGTGTTTTACATTTTTCCATCCACTCATCAAATAATTTTTGAGTTTCACCTTTATGTATTTCATAAGCTCTATTTTTAGTAAGCATTTTTTGTAATAAATCTGCATATACAACGCATTTAATCATTCTTTCAATCATTGGTATTGTAATTTTAAATCCAGGCATTTTTTCCATACCAACAACATTAAATGATATAACTGGAACATTTGCAAAGCCAGCATCTTTTAAAGCTTTACGAATAAATCCAATGTAGTTTGTTGCTCTACAGCCACCACCAGTTTGAGACATTATTAAGGCTGTTTTATTTAAATCATATTTGCCAGATTCTAAAGCTTCTATCATTTGACCAGTAGTTAAAATAGATGGATAACAAGCATCATTATTTACATATTTTAATCCGGTTTCAACAGTATGTTGAGTGCAGTTCCTTAATAATTCTACTTTGTAACCACATGAAGCAACTGCAGCTTCTAGTAGCTCAAAATGTATTGGAGCCATTTGAGGAATTAAAATAGTATAATCCTTTTTCATATCTTTATCAAAGATTTTTTTAACTTGCTCATAATTTCCAGAGCCTTTTTCTAATTCTTTATTTTGTTCTCTTTTCTTCATACTAGCTAAAAGGGAACGAATACGAATACGAACAGCACCTAAATTATTTATTTCATCTATTTTTATTAAAGTATACATTTTACCAAAGCTGTTTAATATTTCTTCAACTTGATCAGTAGTAACAGCATCTACACCACAACCGAATGAATTTAATTGAACTAATTCAAGGTTGTCATGTTTACCAACAAAATCTGCTGCTGCATATAATCTAGCATGAAATACCCATTGATCAACTACACGAATAGGTCTTTTAACTTCAGTTTGATTACAAATTGAATCTTCTGTTAAAACACATAAACCTAAGCTTGTAATTAAAGTATCAATACCATGATTTACTTCAGGGTCTACATGATATGGTCTTCCTGCTAAAACAATACCTTTTAAATTATTTTTATTCATGTATTCTAAGGTTTCTTCACCTTTATCACGAATATCTTGTTTAAATTTTTGATACTCTTCTTCAGCTTTTTTTGCAGCTGTTAATAATTCTTTTTTAGTAAAGTTGTATTCAGCAAATTCTGGCAATTCCATAATTGTTTCAGCTAGTTTTTTACAATCGAAAGGTAAAAATGGATTTAAAAATTTAATATCGTTTTCTTTTAATTCTTCAACATTATTTTTTAAAACTTCTGAATATGAAATTACAATAGGGCAATTATAATGGTTATCAGCTTTTTCATATTCTTTTCTTGAATATGGCATACATGGATAAAAAATAGTTTTTATACCTTGTTTTATAAGCCCTATAATATGACCATGAGAAAGTTTTGCAGGGAAGCAAACTGATTCTGATGGCATACTTTCCATTCCTTTTTCATAAGTTTTACGATTACTTTTTTCTGATAAAACAACACGGAATCCTAAATTTGTTAAAAATGTAAACCAGAAAGGATAATCCTCATACATATTCAAAACCCTAGGAATACCAATAGTTCCACGAGGAGCATCTTTTTCATCTAAAGGAGTATAACCAAAGATTCTTTCATATTTATATTTCATAACATTTGGTAAATCTTTATGCTCTCCAACATTTCCAGCACCTTTTTCACAACGGTTACCAGAGATATATCTTGCCCAATTACTAAATTTATTTATTGTAAGTAAACAATGATTTTCACAACCATTACAACGAACATGTGAAATATCAATTTTTAATTTATCTAAATCTTCAGGTTTGCTTAAAGTAGATACATATTCCATATCTAAATTTGCTTCATATTGTTCTTTTGCAAGTAATGCTACACCATAAGCACCCATTAAACCAGCAATATCAGGTCTTACAACATTTCTACCAACAATTAATTCAAATGCACGTAATACTGCATCATTGTAGAAAGTACCTCCTTGAACAACAATGTGTGCACCTAAAGTTTTTACATCTCTAACTTTCATTACTTTTTGAATAGCATTTTTTATAACAGAATATGAAAGTCCAGCAGAAATATCTCCAACACTATAGCCTTCTTTTTGAGCTTGTTTAATTTTTGAATTCATAAATACTGTACAACGAGAACCTAAATCAACAGGTCTTCTTGCTTCTAAAGCAGAATTTACAAATTCTTCAATAGATAAATTTAAACTTTTAGCAAATGTTTCAATAAATGAACCACAACCAGAAGAACAAGCCTCATTTAGCATAATATTATCAATTGCGCCATTTTTCATACGAATATATTTCATATCTTGACCACCAATATCTACTATGCTAGTAACATTAGGCATAAATTGTTTAGCTGCTGTATAATGTGCAATTGTTTCAATTTCATTTAAATCAACATTTAATGCAGTTTGTATAAGTTTCTCGCCATAACCTGTAACACCACTATAACGAATTATAGCTTTTTCAGGCTTTTCTGCATATAATTTTTTAAGCATTTGAATAACACTTTGTAAAGGATTTCCTTCATTGCTTCCATATAATGAATAAAGAAGGGTTCCTTCACTGTCAATTACAGTTAATTTTGTTGTTGTAGAACCTGCATCTATACCTACGAAACAGTCACCTTCATAAGTTTTTAAATCACCTTTTTTTACAGTTTCTTTATCATGTCTTTCTTTAAATTCTTTGTATTCTTCGTCTATAGAAAATAAAGGTGAAAGTGGGTGAGAAGTGTCATCATGTGAGCTTCTTAACATTTCTATTTTACTTTTTAATTTTTGTGATGTAATTGCATGAGAAGATTCTACAGAGTCTAATGCAGCACCTTTTGCAACTAAAAGATGAGCTTCTTCAGGAATAATGATTGCGTCGCCCTCTAGTTTTAATGTTTCAATAAAACGATTACGAAGTTCTGATAAATAATTTAATGGACCACCTAAAAATGCAACATTTCCACGAATTGGCCTTCCACAAGCTAAACCACTAATTGTTTGATTAACAACAGCTTGGAAAATTGATGCAGCAATATCTTCTTTGGCAGCACCTTCATTTAATAAAGGTTGAACATCAGTCTTTGCAAAAACACCACAACGTGAAGCTATTGGATATATCATTTTATGATTTTTAGCTAACTCATTTAAACCAGTTGGATCTGTATGTAAAAGAGATGCCATTTGGTCTATAAATGCACCTGTACCACCAGCACAAGTACCATTCATACGTTGTTCAATTGACTTGTCAAAGTATATAATTTTAGCATCTTCTCCACCAAGCTCAATAACTACATCAGTTTGTGGTATGTACTTTTCAACTGCTCTCTTGCAAGAAACAACTTCTTGAATAAATGGTAAATCTAGAAAATTAGCAGCACTCATAGCACCAGAACCTGTTAGGGCTATAGTGAATTCATAGTCTTCATATTTTTCTGCTAAAGCTGTTAATACATTGCAAACTGTATTCTTAGTGTCAGAAAAATGTCTTTGATAATCTGTATATATTGTATTTAAATTTTCGTCCATAATGACGATTTTAACTGTGGTAGACCCTACGTCTAAACCTACATGTAATAATTTTTCCATTTAATAAATATCTCCTAACTATTATATTGAAATCAATATAAATCACTAAATATTTTACATAAAAATTGATAAAAAGTCAATGTATTTGACATGGTAAATAGCACCAATTCACAGAAGTTTCACAAAAAGAAAAAATTATAGTTCTAAAATGAACAAGCCATACATAATTATTGATTAGTACAAGTAAATGAAAGGGTGAGTTTTTATGAATAAGAAAACACTAATTATTATAATTATTTTAATAATAGCAATAGCTATTACAGTATTTTTACTATGGAAAAATAAAGATAAAAATGCTGAAAACAATGTAATTCAGCCACAAGAAGAAACTACAGATGAACAAATGAGAACAGCTTTAGTAACCTTATACTATGTGAATAAGGAAACTAAAGAATTAACACCAGAAGGAAGAATGATAGACGTGAAAAATTTGCTAACAGACCCATATGAAACATTAGTTAATCTTTTAATAGAGCAACCAAAAAACGAAAAGTTACAGTCAGCGATTCCAAATGGAACTAAAGTACTAGGGGCAGAACTAAAAGGAGATGTAGTATATTTAGATTTATCAAATGAATTTATTGAAAATCATGAAGGTGGGGAAAAAGCAGAACAAGCAACAATAAAAGCTATAGTAAATACTTTGACTGAACTTAATGAAGTAAGTGGTGTAAAAATACTAATCAATGGACAAGAAAATAAAGAATTTAAAGATAGAAAAATTAATTTTAAAGATACTTTTACTAGAATTAAATAAAACAATTTTGGGCAATTCTGGGGACGAGATCAAAAGGCACCTTTTGCTGAAAAAAAGGTGCCTTTTGACCCCGTCCCAAAAATCACCATTTAAAAACTTTATAAAATTTTATTCCCTTTGCAACCTGTTTAAAATCGCGCAAAAAATGCTCTATTTCAAAAAGAGATTTTACAGTATTATCTTTCCTTTTTTTAAAATCAAACTTTTTTTTAGGTTCTTTTTTGTCTCCTCTATATTCAAATTCGTCCATGTACAATTCCTCCAAATATATGTAAATTATAATAATAACTTATGAAAAAAACGGCTAAATGTTACTGGAAATACATAGCAAAAAAACTAGAGTTCTGGCGTGAACTCTAGTTTTTTATTGGTGTTTGCACCAATAGATATAATCAACTTATTGCTGTAGTAGTTAACAGCTACTATAAGTATATTACTACAATTTCCTAAAAATGTCAATTGGTTTTATAAAATTTTGTAATGTTTGCTAGACAAATAAGTTAAAATGTACTATAATTTATCTGTTTTATATAAGAATTTAATGTTTAGAGGGAAAATAAATGCAACGTATTTTAAGTTATTTAAGGAGAACAATTGATAATTATAATATGATAGAAGAAGGAGACAAAATAGCAGTAGGACTATCAGGAGGAAAAGATTCATTTACATTACTTATGGGATTAAAAGCATTACAAAGGTTTTATCCTAAGAAATTTGATATTATTGCAATTAGTGTAAATCCTGGATTTGAATTTTTTAATTCTGAATTTTTAAAAACTAAGTGTGAAGAAATAGGAATAGAATATGTTGAAGAAGTTTCACATATTAAAGAAATAGTATTTGACATTAGAAAAGAAAAAAATCCATGTTCATTATGTGCAAATTTACGTAGAGGAATAATAAATTCAGTGGCAATAAGAGAAGGATGTAATAAAATTGCGCTAGGGCATAACCAAGATGATGCTTTGGAAACATTTTTACTTAACTTTTTGTATGCAGGTAATTTATCAACTTTTGCGCCAGTAAGTTATATGGACCGTTCTAAAATTACACTTATTAGGCCTTTAATAGACACGCCTGAAAAGGAAATAAAGAAATTTGTAAAAAGAAATAATGTAAAAGTAATGCCAAAGGTTTGTCCGATGGATGGAGTTTCAAAAAGAGAAAACATGAAAAACATGGTATTTGAATGGGAAAAACAAATTCCAACAATTAGAGCAAATATGACAGGAGCAATAAAAAGAGCGCATATAAATGGTTGGAAGTAATAAAAAGGAGTAGTCAATGACCACTCCTTTTTATTACCTTTTAATACTAATTATAACTAATTTAATTAAAAAGTAAACGAGGATAGGTATGAGAACTAACAGTGCAACATAACCGATAATAACTACCAATTTGCTTAAAAAAACTAAGATGTCATAATACATAACTATTCTCCTTATACTATAATATAAAAGATATATGTATTATACCATAGTAATTAAGAATTTGCAATTTCTCTCATTGCGGTTTCTAATTCATTTAATTTTTTATCAGCATCTTCTAAGCTTGTTCCTTTTACACCCATATAGAATTTAATTTTAGGTTCTGTTCCAGAAGGACGTACACAACACCAGCTATCATTTGTTAAATCATAATAAAGTACATTTGATTTTGGTAGGTTTGTAGATTCACATTTACCAGAATCTGTGTAGCAAATAGTTTGTGCTAAATAATCTCCAACTGATAATACTTTTTCACCTGCAATTTCTTTTGGTGGATTATTTCTCATATTTTCCATCATTTGTTTAATTGCTTCAGCTCCTTCAATGCCTTTTAAAGTAATTGAAAATTGTTTTTCTTTATAGTAACCATATTTTTCATACATTGCAATCATTGCATCCCATAAAGTCATACCTTTTTCTTTATAGTAACAAGCAGCTTCGCATAAAGTCATAACTGCAACAATTCCATCTTTATCTCTAGCATGTGTTCCAATTATACAACCATAGCTTTCCTCATAAGAATATAAACATTCATATTCGTTATTATTTTCTTCAAAGCCTCTAATAATTTTTGCAATATTTTTAAAGCCAGTTAATGTTGAAAATAGTTTTACATTATATGCCTTAGCAATTGCATCTGTTAAATTAGATGATACTATTGTTTTAATTACTGCACCATTTGCAGGTAATTTATTATGAGATTTTTTTTGAGATAAAATATATTCTGCAATTAAGTTTCCTGTCATATTTCCATTAAATTGAATATATTCACCAGTTTTTGTATCTTTTACATACATACCTAATCTATCAGCATCTGGGTCATTGGCTAAAATTAAATCAGCATCTTTTTCTTTTGCTAATTCTAAAGCTAATTTGAATGCTTTAGGGTCTTCTGGATTAGGATAATCTACTGTCGGAAAGTTTCCATCAGGTTTTTCTTGTTCAGGTACTACATAAACATTTTCAAAACCTAATTCATCTAAAATTGCATGAACCAAACGGTTTCCTGTTCCATGAAGTGGAGTATATACTATTTTAATATTTTTTTGATTATTTTTTATTGCTTCATCATTTACTACTAATTTTTTTAATTCAGCAATATATTTTTTATCAATTTCTTCTCCAATAACATTGTATAAGCCTTTATCAATAGCTTCTTGCTTATCCATAGTTTTAATTGTAGAAAAATCAGTAACAGCATTTACCTCAGCAATAATTTCTTTATCTGTTGGCTCGACTATTTGAGCACCATCATCCCAGTAAACTTTGTAACCATTATATTCAGGAGGATTATGACTTGCTGTTACAACTATACCAGCAGTACATCCTAAGTTTCTTACTGCAAAAGATAATTCAGGAGTTGGTCTTAAACTATCAAATCTATATGTTTTAATTCCATTTGCATTTAAACAAAGTGCAGCTTGTTCACTAAATTCTGTTGACATTCTTCTTGAGTCATAAGCAATTGCAACACCTTTATTTTGTCCACCTTTTTTAATAATATAATTTGCTAAACCTTGAGATGCCTTTGTAACAGTATACTTATTCATTCTATTAGTACCAATACCAATAACACCTCTTAAACCAGCTGTACCAAATTCTAGGTCTTTATAAAATCTGTCTTCAATTTCTTTTTCATCATTTTGTATATTTCTTAAATCTTGCTTGTCTTCTTCTGAAATAGCAGGATCATTAAGCCAAGCATTATATTTTACTTTATATTCTTCCATTTATTTTTCCTTTCTAAACTTATTATTAATTACAAGTAAGGTAATATAATACTTTTCGTAGTGAGGCTGTGGGGACCAACAAGCTAGAAGATGTTGCTAAATTTTTTCAAATCATTATTAATGTTTGCAAAAAATTGTTGTTACACCTTCTTGCGTAGTTGGGATGGAGCGAAGAAAAGTTTTCATATTACCTTACTGTATAAATAACTAATTAATCCCGTGAAATGCTTTGTATAATGCTCTTGCAGTCTCTGGACTATCAACACCAGTTGCATTCTTTACAGGAGCAAATTCTTCTTCTCTTTTTACTCTTAAAATACTCATGTTATCAGCAATGCTAAAAGCATCAAATATAAAAGCTTCAAATTTATATGCATTTGGCTCAGTTGGTTCAACTAAATTTCCAGAAGCATCTAAATAACTTGCTTTTTTGAAAGCAACATGATAAGGTAATTTATTTTTACTAATTTCTTCTAATAGTGAAATATTAAATTGATTACACAAAATATGAGATTCTCCATAAAGAAGTTCTCCATTTTTATCTAATGCTTCAGATAATTCCTTAGAAATTTCTGTGTATTCAATAACACTTGGTTTACCATCTTTTTTACAGAAAACACCAACTCTTTCTTCTGGGCATGCTTTTACAACACTTTTTCCACCAGATAAAGTGTTTTCAGAAACCATAAGTCCAGTTAAAACAGGATCAACCATTTTAACTAAAACGTTGTCAACACCGCCAATAAAAATCCATTCAATTCCTTTTTCTTGCATATCATATAAAATGCCATTTTTTCTCATAGCTTCAAAAATTCCACCATGACCATCAGCAGCTTGTTTTATCATACCATGTTCATCTAATAAGATTTTGCCATTTGTATCAAGCATAGGAAGTTTTCCTTGCTTAAAGAATTTAACTGCAGTTTTTGGATAATCAAAATAATTATGTTCTTCAAAAAACTTAACAGTATCATCATTATTTTCATCACTTGTCATTAAATACCAAGGAATATCAACTCCATATTTTGCTCTAGCTTCTTTTATATGCTCACATAAAATTTCAAAAATAGATTTGTGAGAGTCAAGTCCTAAATCAAAAGTTCCTTTAGGACCATTATGTCCAAGTCTAGTTCCTTGTCCACCAGCCATAGTAACTACAGCTAATTTACCTGCTTTAATAACTTCTTCACCAATTTCAGTATATTTTCTTAAGTCTTCATCAGAAAGTTCTGCTTTAGTTGTATGTGGAATTGGTTCTAACTTTACATTTTCAAAATTTGGTTTTGTTTTTGTACTTTCATATAAGTTTTGTACTTGATTAAAATCTAATGTTAAAATGTCATCTAATAATTTGTTTTTTTGTGCATCAGAAAGCTTGTCATAACATTGAAGTAAATGCTCTTGCCCATATTTAGCAAGCAATTCTTTTGCCATTGATAATTTTTCATTCATAAAAGATACCTCCTATAAAAATTACAAGTATATCTTATACGATTTGGACAATTAAGTCAAATTTATTAGTTATTATTTGCAACATTTTTAAAATCCTGATAGCCATCAAATACTTCGGAAATCTCTCTTTCACCAGATGTATTTAAAATTTTATCATGTCCATCTAATATATTTACAATATTATTATTAAATTCAGTAACTTCAAAAAAATCTATAATTTTAATAGACTTAATATTAGCTTTTTCAAGCCACTTATTAATATTACTATTTATTATTTCAATATAATTTTTATTTCCACTAATTAAAATTATATTTTCTGCATTTTTTGTAATTTCTGTATTTAAAATATTTTCAATATCAGTATATTTTTTACTATCTACACTTGTCCAACGAATACGTAAAATTTCATTTTTATTTTTCAAATTTAATTTTTTCATTAAAACTTTTATATTTTCTTCAATATTATTTTCTAGGATTGTTATTACTTTTGTTTTCTCATCAATTTTAGAATTTATATATGGCAAAATAGTTGTAGTTAAGTGCCAATCACTTACATAAAAACCACATAATTTCTCAACTTGATAATTTTTATTATTCATAAAATAACCCCCAGTTTTCATTTGTTTTACTATGGAAAATTTTACCATTAAATCTTACGGAAGTCAAGCAAAAAAACCAACAATCGTGCGTGATTATTCGACATTTTTGTATTCTAAGAACATTTTCATAGTATGAAAATGTTCTGTAGAAGACAAATATGCGAATTGCTAGAATTTATAGCGGTTTGCACTGCGTAAAAATTCTTGTAATCCGTTTTAATAATAAAAAATTTGGAAGCAATGTATAAAAATTTTAAAAGTTGTTAATAATTGTATTAAATAAAAATTTCTTGAAGGAGATAAGGATTGAGAAACTTAAGAAAGGAAGAAATCGATTATGAAGAAATTAAAAATTGGGAGAATATTTGTTATTTTAATATTATTAAGTTTATTTATTTTAATATCAGCTATTTCATATGTAGATGCCGTTTCGAATAATATAGCTGATAGTGTATTTCGTTTGCATGTTATAGCAAACAGTGATAGCAAAGAAGATCAAGAATTAAAATTAAAAGTAAGAGATGAATTACTTTCATATATGAATATAATTTCAAAAGACAGCACAAATAAACAAGAAGCAATGCAAATAGCAAATGAACACAAAGAAGAATTTATACAAATTGCTGAAAAAGTAATTAAAGAAAATGGATATAATTATACAGTAAATGTTCAAGTAGGAAAAGCAGATTTTCCAACAAAATATTACGGAGACATAACTTTACCAGCAGGAACTTATGATGCTTTAAAAGTACAAATAGGAGAGGCAAAAGGTCAAAATTGGTGGTGTGTAATGTTTCCACCACTATGTTTTGTAGATGTAAGCACAGGAATTGTGCCAGATAATTCTAAACAAGAATTAAAACAAAGCTTAGATAATGAGGAATATGACTTAATAAGTAAAACAGATAATAATGAAATTTCATTTAAATTTAAAATAGTAGAGTTATTCCAAAATTGGAGATTAGGAAATAAATAAACAAAGGCAGAGAAAAAACTCTGCCTTTAATATTTATAAAAATGTCGAAAAAAGTCGATAGAAATTAAAGAAAAGTATTGAAAATAAAAAGATGTTATAGTATTATAATTATAGTAATAAACCCAAAAGAAAAGTAAGAAAGAGGCACAAAATATGAAGAAAGCTAAAACCTTTGCAGGAGTAGAGAGAGAGAGAGAGAGAGAGAGCCACAACATTAATAAATAATAACCAAGCTAAGAGATTAGCTTTATTAAGTGTATATAAGACAGGTTATAAGTATGAAAATACTTATAACCTGTCTTTTTGTGTGACTGAATGATAAAAGAAAATAGATTTTAATATTAAAAAAACATATAAAAAACTAAAAGAAAGGGTATGAAAAAATCATACAAAAGGTGAAAAGAAGAATGAAAAACAAAAGAATTTTAAAGGAAAGAGGTATTACTCTAATAGCACTAGTAGTAACTATAGTAGTATTGCTGATTTTGGCAGGAGTAAGCTTAAATGCAATATTTAGTGAAAACGGAATAATAAAAAGAGCAAAAGATGCCCAAAACAGAATGAATAACGCACAAGAAAGTGATTTAAATGCACTAAATGACTTAGATAAATGGATAGACAATCAAGTAAATGGAACCGCAGGTGGAAATACAACAGGTGGAGATGACAATCCATCAACATCACCTAAAATCTCAACATTAGTAGGAACAGTAGTAGATAAAAATACAAAAGCAGAAGATGCATATGGAAATAAAATAACAATACCAAAAGGATTTAAAGTAGTAGCACATGGAACGGTAGCAGGCTCAGCAACATATACATATAGTGGAGATAATATTCCAGCAGTACAAGATGGAATAGTAATAGAAAATGGAACAGATGGAAATCAATTTGTGTGGGTACCAGTAGGGACAATAAAAAATAAAAGTGATGACTCAAAAGGAGCAACAAGTACAATAACACTAGGAAGATATAGTGATTTTACAATGACAAACGGAGCAGTAGCTTCAGGACAACCAGCACAAGTTGCATCAGTAGAAAAATGTACACAAGCAGTTACAATAAAAAGTTACTATCAAGAATTAAGTACATTTAGAGCAGGAAATAGTGAAGCAGGTTCAACAGCAGAAAATGCAACAGCAAGAAAACTAGAAGAATTTATATCAACAAGTTTATCAAATGGAGGATATTATATAGCAAGATTTGAAGCAAGTGGAACAGCATCAAAAATAGCTTCAAAATATAATCAAACAGTATTAGTAGATATAACACAACCAAATGCAGCAAAAGCAGCAAGAGAGATGTATGGAGAAATAAAAGAAAATAATAAATTGGTATATGCAAGTGATTTAGTAAATAGTTATGCATGGGATACAGCAATAATATTTATACAAACATATTCAACAGAAACAGACGCAAGTAGCTATGCAAGTGAAAATAAAAGTACATCATTTGCAAATACAGGAATAAATAACGACAAATATTGTAATATATATGACATGTCAGGAAATGCATCTGAATGGACCACAGAATCATCTACCGGCTCTGTCAATAGCAGCTCCTACCCTTGTGTTAATCGTGGTGGGGTTTTCCTCACAGGTAAAGGCGTATCCTTAGGTTTCACGTCTGGCCGCGGCTACGATAACACGACTAGTTGCCTCAGCAATAGTGGTTTACGCCCCTTACTTTATGTAAAGTAGCACTGACCACTGGTTCAATGAACCAGAAAAAATGAATAAATACGATGTTAGCACTAATGCGTTTAACACGTACTTTAGCGCATCAAATATTATATTAGGCAGAGAAAAAACTCTGCCTTTTACATTTTACATACTAATATCTTGCAATAAAGTGTAAAGTATGGTATAAAAGTAGGAGAAAATAAAAATGGAGGTAATCCCTTTGGATAAATTAGTAATAAGCGGACCTACAAAATTAAAAGGTGAAGTAGTAATAAGCGGAGCTAAAAATGCAGCAGTCGCAATATTACCAGCCACTTTATTAGTTAATGGAGTATGCAAAATAGAGAATTTACCTAATATCAGTGATGTAAAAATGTCATGCAAAATTTTAGCTGAATTAGGTGCTAAAATTACATGGTTATCAGACAACGAAATTGAAATAGATACAAGAAATATTTGTTGCACACAAGCACCTCTTGATATGACTAGCAAATTTAGAGCATCATATTATTTGTTAGGTGCATTACTTAGTAGATGTGGGCAAGCAGAAGTTGGTTTGCCAGGTGGATGCAATTTAGGAGCAAGACCAATTGACCAACATATTAAAGCTTTTGAAGCTTTAGGTGCAAAAGTAGTAGTTGCACAAGGAAAAGTAACTGCAAAAGCTAAAAAGATGGTAGGAACATCAATATATATGGACGTAGTTTCTGTTGGAGCTACAATCAATGCAATGCTTGCAGCTGTGTTAGCAGAAGGAACAACAACAATAGATAATGCGGCAAAAGAACCACATATAGTTGATGTTGCAAACTTTTTAAACACTATGGGAGCAGACATTCGTGGAGCTGGTACAGATGTTATAAAAATAAATGGTGTAAAAGAATTAAAAGGAAATGCTACATATTCAGTAGTTCCAGACCAAATAGAAGCAGGTACTTTTATGCTTGCAGCAGTAGCTTCTAGAGGAGATATTACTATTAAAAATTGTATACCTGAACACTTAGACTGTATTACAGCTAAAATATTAGAAATAGGTGGAAACGTAAAAGATATGGGTGACTCAATAAGAGTTACTATGAATAAAAGACCTAATAAAGCAACTGTAAAAACTCTTCCATATCCAGGGTTCCCAACAGATATGCAACCACAAATGGGAGTTGTACTTTCAATGGCAGATGGTACAAGCATGATTCATGAAAGTATATGGGAATCAAGATTTCAATATACTTCTGAACTAAACAAAATGGGAGCAAAAATTACAGCACAAGGAAAATCAGCAGTATTTGAAGGTGTAAATGAATTAACAGGAGCACCAGTATATGCAACAGACTTAAGAGCAGGAGCAGCATTGATTATTGCTGGTATTGTAGCCAAAGGTGAAACTCAATTATATAACATTGAACATATTGACAGAGGATATGAAAATATTGAGGAAAAGTTTAGAAAACTAGGAGCAAATATACAAAGAGTTACAGAGTAAAGGACGAATACACAAATGTTTAAATTTTGTAGTTTATATAGTGGAAGTAGTGGAAATAGTTTATTTGTGCAAACTGATAATACTAAAATTTTAGTTGATGCAGGAGAAAGTGCAAAAAAAATTGAAACAGCTTTAAATAGTATAGATGTAGATATAAATGAAATTGATGCGGTTCTTGTAACACATGAACATACAGACCATATAAAAGGGCTAGCAACAATATCAAAAAAATTCAACATACCAATATATGCAAATAAAGAAACATGGGAAGCAATGCCACAAGTGGCAGAAAAAACACAAAATCAAAATTTGTTTAATGTAAATGAAAATTTTGAAATAGGTGATTTAAAAGTAATACCTTTTAGCATACCACATGATGCTGCAAACCCATGCGGGTTTAATATATTTTATAATAATCAAAAAATTAGTATTGCAACTGATATTGGACATATGGACAAAGCTATAATAAAAAATCTAGAAGGCAGTTCATTTGTATTATTAGAAGCAAATTATGATCCAAATATATTAGCATATTCAAGATATCCATATTCTTTAAAACAAAGAATAGCAGGTCCAAATGGACACTTATCAAATGAGGCAGCTGGAAAAACCATTTCATGTTTATTAAATTCAGGTTTGCAAAATGTTATGCTAGGACATTTAAGCAAGGAAAGTAATTTTCCAGAATTAGCATACAAAACTGTTATTGATGAATTATGTGCTAATAATTTTGATGAAAATAAAATTAAAGTTGGGATTGCAAACCGTTCAAATCCGAGCGAAATATTAAATTTAGAGGTATCATAAATGTTACATATTGACTGTATATGTGTCGGAAAATTAAAAGAAGATTATTTAAAAAATGCAATATTAGAATATTCAAAAAGACTTTCTAAGTATTGCATTTTTAATATTGTGGAATTACAAGATGAAAAAGTTCCATCAAATTTAAGTGAAGCTGAAAAACTAAAAATAATTGAAAAAGAAAGTAATAACATTTTAGCGAATATAAAAGAAAATAGTTATGTAATTGCACTAGATTTAAATGGAAAACAATATACATCTGAAGAGTTTTCAGAAAAAATAGAGCAAATCACACAATATTCTTCACATATTACTTTTTTAATTGGTGGAACACTAGGAATGTCAAATCAATTATTATCAAGAGCTAACGAATTAATATCATTTTCAAAAATGACATTTCCACATCAATTAATACGTGTATTTTTGTTAGAGCAATTATTTAGAGGCTTCAAAATTCAACATAATGAAACTTATCATCATTAATATATTGGTATTGTAGAGGAAACTTCAAGGAACTTCAAAGTTATTATAAAAACGGGGCTTTGTAATTAAAATTAAAATTGGGAGATTGCCATTGAAAAAAACATATATAGGGGATATATGAATTAAAAAATTCCCTCTACAAAAATAAAATCATTAATCTAAAATTTTCTTTAGAATTCTTATAGCTAAAAATTTAGAAATTAAATTTTTAAGAATAAAATATAAAGAAATAAAAAATATAATTTGAAATAACATATTATTTGTCCTTTTTGAAACAAAAGTTATAAACTATGAACATATACTACTATAAAAAGTTCAACTTGTCAATAAAAACTTCACGACAAAAATCGACAAATAACTACAGACGCAATCATTCCAGCAAAGTCTGCCAATAAAGCCGCTAATAAAACAAAGCGGATTTTTTTTATTTTAATACAAGCTGTATATACAGCAATTGTATAGAAAGTAGTCTCTGTGGATCCCATAATTGTAGAAGCAATAACCCCTATTAAACTATCAACACCGTAATTTTTCATAATATCTACAGCTACACCAATTGATGCACTACCTGAAATTGGCCTTAACATTGCTAAAGGTAAAATTTGGCTAGGAATATTTAAAATGTTTGTAATTGGCGAAATAATCGAAATTATAAACTCCAAAACCCCAGAGGTTCTAAGAAGTCCAATTGCTAGAAAAATTCCTAATAAAGTAGGAAATAGTTCAACTACTATTTGCATGCCTTCTTTAGCACCATCTAAAAAAGTGTCAAAGACTTTTACTTTTTCTTTTATACCATAAAAAATAATAATTATTATTGTAGCAGGAATTGCTAAGGCTGATAAAAAATTAACTACTTGCATATATACAGTCCTTTTTTATTAAAATTTTTTCATTAAAAGTTTAGCTGACGTAATTCCAACTATACCTGCTATAATTGTTGCAAACCAAACTTGAATAATAATTCCACTGGGAGAATTAGAACCAAGGGAACTTCTAATAGCAATTACATTAGTAGGTATAAGTTGTAAAGATGCAGTATTTATAACAATAAACATTGCCATAGAATTAGTTAAAGTATCTTTTTTGGGGTTATCTTGTTGCATTGTTTTCATAGCCTTTAAGCCAAGAGGAGTGGCCGCATTTCCAAGGCCAAGTAAATTAGCAACCATATTCATAGAAATTTCATCTTGTGCTTGTTTATTATTTTTTAATTCTGGAAATAGAAAATTTATAAATGGTTTTAAAGCTTTACTTAAAGCATTAGTTAAACTAGTTTTTTTAGCAATTTCCATTATTCCATTCCATAAACAAATTGTACCAAAAAAAGTAAGTGTAAGCTGAACCGCAGAATTTGCAGAATCAAAAATGCCATTACTTACATTTTCAATATTCCCAGAAATTAAGGCGTATATAACAGAAATTATAATAAATGCAGGCCAAATTATATTTAACAAAAAAAATCACCTCTTATTATTTAATTGTATTCTTAAGCTTGTTTTTTATTACAAAAGATGTCTTTCGACAAAATTCGACCAATCAACACAATAAAATTACAGAAAATGTTAATTTTTTGTCGATATTTGCTTGCAATTACAAAGCTTTTGTGATATTATCAATATGTAATAAATTTGTCGAAAAATGTTATTTTAAGGAGGTTTTTCATGAAAGCTACTGGTATTGTAAGAAGAGTGGATGAATTAGGAAGAGTTGTTATTCCTATTGAACTAAGAAATAAATTTGGAATTGCAGAAAAAGACCCAATTGAAATATATGTTGATGGCTCAAATATAATATTAAAAAAATATGAACCAAACTGTATATTCTGTGGAAATTCTAAAAAATTATCTGAATACAAAGGTAAATTAGTTTGTGATAAATGTTTAGAAAAATTATCAGAAATTAAAGAAGAATAATAAATCAAAAAATAGTGTAACGAGAGGTTACACTATTTTTTTGTTATAAAATTTTGATAAATTTCATTTTTGCTAACATTTCTATCTTTTGCTATTTGTTTAATAATTTCTTTTTTGTCTAATCTTAATTTTTCATAAAAATTATAATGTTCTTCTAAACTCATTTTAGAAAAATCAACTTCATCAGCATTTTCAGTTTTATTTAAATCTAGAATAATTACATATTCACCTTTAGGTTCTTTCGATAAAGTTATTAGTTCTGAAATTTTCCCATATATTTTTTGCTCATGAATTTTGGTAAGCTCTCTTACTAAGCAGCCTTGGACATCTCCAACATTTTCTAAAATATCTTCTAAAGTTTTTTGTAACTTATGTGGAGCTTCGTATAAAATAACAGTTTTTTGCTCTTTCATAATTTGCAATAATTTTTCCTTACGATTTTTCTTATTTAAAGGTAAAAAACCATAAAAAGAAAATTCGGTTGTCGAAATTCCAGAAACAATTAAACTATTAATTAAGGCACATGCACCAGGTATTGGAATAATCTCAATATTATTTTTTATTGCCTCTTTTACAATTTCTTCGCCTGGATCGGAAATGCCAGGAGTACCAGCATCTGTCACTATTGCTATATTTTTTCCAGCTAATACTTTTTCAATTAAACCTTCTAATTTTATATCTTCATTATGCCTATGATAACTGATCATTGGCTTACTAATTTCAAAATAATTTAATAATTTTAAAGTTTGTCTTGTATCTTCAGCTGCAATTAAGTCAACATTTTTTAATGTATCTATTGCACGAAATGTCATATCATTTAAATTTCCAATAGGTGTTGCCACCAAATAAATTTTACCAGCCATGTAGTCCTCCTAAATTTTATTATATATTTTTAATAATTCTTCTGTATAAGTAACATCAGAATTATAAATATATAAAGGTTTCTCAATTTTTAAAAATGGTTTTGCATTTTTGGTTGCTTTAATTAAAACTAAGTTTGGAGCTTTGTCACAACTTGGTTGTACTAATTTTAATTCTTTAGGTTCCAATTTATATTTTCTAAGAAGAGATAAAATATCAACTAATCTTTCTGGTCTGTGAACCATATAAATACTAGATTGGTCTTTTAATAAATAACTAGAAATAGAAATAAAATCCTCTAAATTGGCAGTTATCTCATGGCGAGAAATAAGTTTAGCCTCAACTTCATTTATTCCACCAGTGCCTTTAGTTTTATATGGTGGATTTGTTACAATTGCATCAAAAGAGTTAGTTTCATAAATATTTTTTAAGTTTTTAATATCTTCACAAACAATTTCTATTTTATCTTGTAGGTTATTTAATAAAACACTTCGACTAGCCATATTAGCAACTTCTTTTTGAATTTCTATCCCAACAATTTTGGAAGCTTTAGTTTTGGCAGAAAGCAATATTGGCAAAATACCAGTTCCAGTACCTAAATCAATAACTTTTGCATTTAATTTAACATTCTTTGCAAAATCAGAAAGCAACACGCTATCCATTCCAAAACAAAAACCATTTTTATTTTGTATAATTTTTAAATTATTTAATTCTAAATCATCAATTCTCTCATTTTCTTTTAATTCCATAAAATACCTCTATATAAATATACCATAAAATCATACTTTTGAAAACACTTGCTAAAAATAAAAAAATATTGTATTATATAAATACATGTGTCTATAGCTCAGTTGGATAGAGCGCTCGCCTCCTAAGCGAGAGGTCGCAGGTTCAATTCCCGCTAGGCACACCACTTTTATAAATCTAGGAGAGAGTATGACAGAAAAAGAAAAGTTTATGAGAGAGGCACTTAAACAGGCTAAAAGAGCATATGAAAAGGGCGAAATACCAGTAGGTGCAGTTATTGTAAAAGATAATAAAATTATAGCAAGAGCATATAATGAAAAAGAAGAAAAAAAAGATACTACTAGGCATGCAGAAATTATAGCAATTCAAAAGGCTAGTAAAAAATTAAATGCTTGGAGATTATCAGGGTGCGAAATGTACGTTACTTTAGAACCTTGTAGTATGTGTGCAGGAGCGTTAATACAAGCTAGAATAAAGAAACTATATATTGGAACAATGGATGAAAAAACTGGTGCTTGTGGCTCTGTAATTAACTTGTTTAGATATGAATTTAATCATAAAATAGAAGTTGAAACAGGGGTGTTACAACCAAAATGTGAAAAAATTTTAAAAGATTTTTTTAGAGAATTAAGAGACAACAAAAAGAAAAATTAAAAATATGGAGCAGTATCGAAGCGGTCATAACGAGGGTGATTCGAAATCAATTAGGCGCCTCAAAAACGCCACGTGGGTTCGAATCCCACCTGCTCCGCCAATTAAAAAAGGAGACCAAAATGTTTACAGATAGTAAAAAGCAAATGATAAAACTTGTAATAGCAATAACAATACTAATTTTTGTATTAGTAATAGTTGGTATATTAATGATTAAATATGAGGTTGAAGGTGAAACTAATATGCCTTTTAAACTTTCAAAAGTTATAGTAGTTGGTACAGTTGAAGGTGTAGAAAATGGAGAGAGCGATAAAAAATGGGATTTTAGTATTTTCCAAAATAATGATATTCATTTTTACATTGATCAAAATGCAGAAAAATCACAAAATTTACTTATAAAATCAGTAAAAATAGATAATATAAAAGTACTTGAAGAACCTCAAAAAGGAAGTATAAAAGTATATATGCCTAATAGTGAAGCAGGTAGACTTTTTGCATATGATGAACAATTTGAAGTTAAAGAAAAATTAGATTTTAAAGGTGCAAGTCAAAGTAGTTCAACTAATTTAGAAATAGGTAGTAAAGGTGGAACTGCAGTATTTCGTATAAGCAATACAAATATAGGAGAATATAGATCAGACAAAGATAAACAAATTGAACATAATTCTAGCCTATTAGAAAAAATTGAAGCTAGTTATGAAGAAATAAAATTCAAAGTTTCTTTTGACTTTACAATAGAAACTACTAAAGCTAAATATAAGACAAATATTGAATTGAACCTTCCAACTAGTGAGTTTGGAGAAGATAAAAATTGTTATTTAGAAATAAACGACACAAGTGATATAATTTTTAAAAGAGTAAAATAATACTTGATATTTGAACTAAAAAAGTATATAATGCAAATGATATGATTAAAGTAAGGTGTAGTCATTGTGTGGAGAATAAACCAATAAAAGCCTATGAACCTTGTCAGATCCGGAAGGAAGCAGCAATAAGTAGATACTTTTGTGTGGAATTATTCTCCATAGAGTGACTAGTGCCCTAAATTTTCATATCATTTATTTATTAGAAATAGTATTATAATATAATAAAGGTAAAGAAAAAGGTGATAAAAGTATGGCATATACGGCTTTGTATAGAAAATTTAGACCACTAAAATTTTCAGATATGGTTGGTCAAGAAGCTATTACTAAGACATTAAGAAATCAAATTACGTCTGGTAGAGTTGGTCATGCATATTTATTAAATGGTACTAGAGGTACTGGAAAAACTACTACTGCTAAAATTTTAGCAAGAGCTGTAAACTGTTTAAATCCTCAAGATGGAGAGCCATGTAATGAATGTGAAATTTGCAAAGCTGCATTATCAGGTTCTTTAACAGATATTGTTGAAATGGATGCTGCTTCAAATAACAGTGTAGACGACATCAGAGCAATTCGTGATGAGGTTAATTTCTTACCAACACTTGCAAAATACAGAGTATATATTATAGATGAGGTTCACATGCTTTCAACAGGAGCTTTTAATGCACTTTTAAAAACATTAGAAGAACCACCAGCACATGTTAAATTTATATTAGCTACAACAGAACCTCAAAAGTTACCAGCAACAATACTTTCAAGATGTCAACGTTTTGACTTTAAAAAAATATCAAATGCTGATATTAGTAAAAGACTTGAGTATGTATGTAAAGAAAGTAACATAGAAATTACAAAAGAAGCAATAAAAATAATATCAGTTTTAGCAGATGGAGCAATGAGAGATGCTTTAAGTATTCTTGAAAGATGTATTCAAGAAGGAAATGATAAAATTGATGAAAATTTAGTTAAAGATTTGGTTGGAATTCCAAAACTAACATTTATAGCACAAATTATGAAAGCAATTGCTGAATACAAAGTAGAAGATATATTAAAAACAATTGAAGACATTACTAATCAAGGAAAAGAGTTAAACAACTTATTATGGGAAATTATTAAATATGCTAAAGATATGTTAGTATATAAAACAGGTGGAAATCTTGAAATATATAGCCAAGACGAATTAAAACAAATGGATGAAATTTCAAGGCAAATTTCAAAAGAAAGATTACTTCAAATAATTTATGCATTATCAGAACTTGAAAATAATATGAAATGGTCTTCTCAAAAAACAGTACTATTTGAAGTTGAAATGATTAAGCTTTGTAGTCCACAAGAAAGTGTAAGTACATCAGGACTTGAAGATATAACAGCAAGATTAAATAATTTAGAAAATAAAATAAATTCAGGAAATATTAAGGTGGCAGTTCAACAAAGTACTGAGCCAAAACAAGAAAAAAAATTTGATAAGCCTGTAGGAAAAGTACACATTGAACAGGTTTCAAATTTAAATATAGAAAAATTGCCATTCTGGAATAAAATAATTGAACAATTAAAACAAGACAGAAAAATGCTTTTAGCAAGTAACTTACTAAACACAGTTGCGACAATGTTAAATGACATGACAGTTGGTATAGTATTTCAAAATGGGTTGACTCCATTTGTAAAGAGCATTATGGAAAAGCCGGAAAATATACAAGAATTAACAAGACTTGTTTCAATAGAATGTGGTAAAGAGATGAGAATTAAATTATTAGATTGTCAAGATGCTATTTTGGCTCAAAAGGCTAAACAAAAGAACTCAGAAGATACAATTAAAGAGGAATTAGATATTCCAATAAATATTATAGAAGAATAGGAGTGTATTACAATGTCAAAAAGAGGTTTCCCAGGAGGAATGGGAGGATTTGGTGGAATGAACATCAATCAATTAATGAAAGAAGCAAAAAAAATGCAAGCAGATATGGAAAAATCACAAACAGAACTTGCAAATAAAGAGTTTGATGCAAGTGTTGGTGGTGGAGCAGTATATGTAAAAGTATCTGGTAGTAAAGAATTAAAAGAAATTAAAATTCAAAAAGAAGCTGTTGATCCAGAAGATGTAGAAATGTTACAAGATTTAATATTAAGTTGTGTAAATGAAGCATTAAGAAAAGTTGACAGTGCACAAGCTCAAGAGCTTGGAAAATACAATATTCCGGGGTTAATGTAATATGTCATATTATTCACCATCAATAGAAAAATTAATTGAAGCGTTTGAAAAATTGCCTAGTATTGGAAATAAAACAGCAGCAAGGCTTGCTTTTCATATATTAGATGCAAGTGAAGAAGAAACTAATGAATTTATAACAGCAATACAAGATGCAAAAAAGAATTTAAAATATTGTTCACAATGCTATAATATTACAGATACAGACCCATGCCCAATATGTGGTAATCAAAATAGAGATCATTCTATTATTTGTGTTGTAGAAGATGTAAGAGATGTTGTTGCAATGGAAAGAACGCATGAATTTAAAGGTGTTTACCATGTATTGCATGGAAGTATTTCTCCAATGAATGGAGTAGGGCCAGATGATATAAAATTAAAAGAGTTACTTTCACGTTTAATGGAAGGACAAGTTAAAGAAATAATTTTAGCAACAAATCCAAGAGTTGAAGGAGAAGCAACAGCAATGTATATATCAAAACTTGTAAAACCACTTGGAGTAAAGGTTACAAGAATTGCACATGGAATTCCGGTAGGTGGAGATTTAGAGTACACAGATGAAGTTACTTTAAGTAAAGCTTTGGAAGGAAGAAGAGAATTATAAGAAGTTGAAAAGTGTGAAATACTTTTCAACTTTTTCTGTGCAAAAAGTAAAAAAACATTGACTTTTTTCGATTTTATTGATATACATATAAATGAAAAATAGAGAAAGGAGATGAAAAATATGTCAGAAAAAGGAAAAGGAGTTTTAGCATACATATTTACATGGGTTGGAGGTCTTATTGTACTATATGGTATGAAAGACAATGAAAGAAATACAAAAATCCATGCAGCACAAGCTATAGTTATAGGTATAGGATATATGGTAATATACATGATTTATAGATTTATTCCTGTATATATTCCATTTTTCTCAACAATTGTATATGGATTATATATTGCTCTTGTAATTATTGGAATTGTTAAAGTTAATAAGGGAGAAGATCCAGAATTACCAGTAGTTGGGAAAATTGCAATGTCTATATTTGATAAAAAAATCAATGAATAATATTATATCAAAGGAGAAAAATTAAAATGACAAAAGCTAAATATTTAATAATAGCAATATTTGCTATTCTATTATTAATACCTAATGTAGTTAATGCAGCTGATGTAAGCGTAACAAGAAATATTTATTCAAACAATGGTAGTATGAAATTTGAATTTAAAGGATTGACTTTAGACAAAACACATGAATATGAATTTGGTCTTACAAAAACTGCAGCTGCAGAAGTAGGAACATGGCATTTAATAACAGAATATACTGAAACAACAGCAGTTGTTGATGTAACAACTACTACAAAAGATTTAAGAGATGTTATAAATGTTGTTGATACAGGTTATATCACGATAAAAGATAAAACCACAGATACTGTGGTATTACAACCATATTCTGTTAATTTAAAAACACCATATTTAAGGGTAGCAAACTATACAGTACTTAATAACGGAAAACAATTTAACTCTAGCTCTACAGATTGTATTCAAATTGCATTAAGATGTGCTTCAAATAGCGAGGCATATTATCAGTATGAAAAAATTACAGATACTAGCATTATAAATAAGTATAAAGAAATTAAATCAAAAAATGGAGATGTAATGGAACTTGAGGGAATGTTAAAAACAAACCCACCTAGTTCAAATTGGACTACTTGGGAGTACTGGAATGGTTATGACTATGCTACAGGTATGAATGGATTTGGACATCCTCAAAGTAATATATCTGTTCCTGAAAATGGATTATATTATATGTGGATATATTTTTCTGGTACTGGATTAAAAAATATATATGGTTATATATTAGTAGATAATTTAGAGCCAGATATTGCATTAGAAGGTATTTCAGTACCATCAACAAAAACTTTAAAACTAGGAGAAACACTTACACTTACACCTACATTTAAACCAACTAATGCTACAAATAAAATAGTAAATTGGACTTCAAGTGATGAATCTATTGTAGCAGTTAATAATGCTGGAAAGATAACAGGAAAGAAAGTTGGTTCTGCAATAATTACAGTAACTACACAAGATGGTAACAAAAAAGCAACTTGTACAGTAACTGTTGTAAATTCAAATAATAATACAGGTACAGAAGACACAAAACAATATTTGTCTTTCCCATATGTAATATTTAATGGTACATCAAGTATAACTGTAAAAAACTATACAGGAAGTTATAAATTATACTATCAATTTGTAGAAGTAACTGATAAAAAGTTTAGTGAATTAACAGCATTAAAAGAAGAATATAAAAATTCAAAAATAACATATGCTGAATTTTTAACAAAATACAAACAGACATTACCACAATATAATGAAAAAGATTGGGTAGAAACTAAAGATGGAAAATTTGAAAAAGATTTATCAGGTTTTACAGGTACAAAGAAGTTCGCACTATGGGGAAAGTTAGTAATGGATACTAAAACAGTATATGAAGCAGAAATTTATTCAATGGATGGAAGCGGAAAAGCTTCAAATATACCAAATGAGACTGATAAAATAACAGATAATACTAAAGCAACAGGAAAATTACCTCAAACAGGTATTGGAATGGGAGTTATTGTAGTTATTACAATTACTGCTTTATGTGGTGGATATGCATTTATAAGAACAAATAAACTAAGAGATATTTAATGTTTATTATATAAGAGGGAATTTATATATACTTATTAAACTAAGAATATAATCCCTCTTAAATAATATTTTAAGGAGACAAAGATGAATCAAATTTTATTTGTGCCAAATGATTATCAGGAAAAGAACACAAATATAACTTCAAATACACGAAAGAAGAAAAGGATGTTTATACTTCCTATAATATTAGGTTTAACTGTAACGATATCTTCATATAAAATATATGCTGTTGTGTCAAATATACAAGAAGCTAAAAATAACACTTATAAAGGAGAAGAAAATATTCAAGTTAGTAGTATAGAACTAAATGATAATATGATTGTTGCAAGCTTTAATAATAATCATGAAGAGAAAAATAATATTAAAAATGAAGATAATGTGACTAATACAAATGAGCAATTTCAAAATACTACTAAAAAAATCAAATCAAAATATAAAGCAAGTAATGGAAAAACTTATGATGTGATAGCTAATCTAAATATTCCTAGCCTTGGAATAAAATATCCAGTTTTGTCATCAACATCAACAGCTTTGTTAAAAATATCATTAAACAAATATTGGGGCGCAAATCCAAATGAAGTTGGAAATATGTGTATTGTAGGACATAATTATGAAGATTCAAGATTTTTTGGAAAGTTAAATAAAATAAAAAAAGGAGCAATTGTGAAAATAACAGATTTAACTGGAAAAACTTTAGACTATGAAGTATATGATACCTATACTGTTGGACCATATGACACAGATTGTACTAGCCAGTTGACAAAAGGCAATACAGAAGTAACATTGATAACATGCAATAAAGATGGAAGTAAAAGGTTTGTAGTAAAAGCGAGAGCAAAAATATAAGATGTAGTAAATAATAAAATTTACCACATCTTATTTTTTATATTATATAAATATAAAAATTTATTTTAATAATATATCACAAATTTCTTTAGTAGAATTCTTTTTAGCAAGTTTAATTGCATTTTCTCGCATTTCAATAAGTTTATTTTCATCTTTAAATACCAAGTCAATAATTTCATCTGGATTAGCATCTGATCTAAGCCAGATACCAGCACCTTTAGATTCTAAAAATTCAGCATTTTCTTCTTCTTGACCGGGTATTGGATTAATAATTATCATAGGTAAGTTAGAAGCTAAACTCTCAGTAGTTGTAAGACCACCAGGCTTACTTACAACTAAGCAAGATATATTCATAAGTTCTGGAACTTTATCTGTAAAACCAAGAACTCTAACTCTATCTTCAGCTTGATTATTTTTAACTAATTCTTCAAAAGCCTCTTTCATTTTTTCATTTTTACCTGCTACGGCAACAATTTGAAAATCAGTAAGTTTTTTGATAAAAGCTTCTAAAACTTGAACAGTTCTATCTTTTCCTAAACCAAATTCACCACCACCGAAAAATAAAATTACTTTCTTACTAGGATTTAATTCAAACATTTTATAGATTTTTTCTTTATCAAAATTTTCGAAAAATCTATCAGACATAGGAATTCCGGTAACATGGATTTTATTTTCATTTATTCCTAATTCAATCATATCATTTTTCATATTATCATTTGAGACGAAAAAATTATTTGTATATTCACTACCAACAAGCCATTGTTTATGAATAGCAAAATCAGTTAAAATTGTTGCAATTTCACAATCAATTTTACCTTTTTCTTTTAAATAACTTGCCATTTGACTACTGAATGGGTGAGTGGAAATAATTAAATCAGGATTTATTTCATTAATTAATTTTCCTAATTTTTTAGCCATCAATTTATTACTATCTTTGCTAATTTCAGAAAGCAAGCCTTTTTGAGAGCCTTCATATACTTTGCCCCACAACTTTGGAGCTTTTTTAGCCATTTCTCTATAAGCACCACTTGTCATCTTTTCTATAGGTCTATTTACATATTTCATACAGTCTATCATTTGAGTTTCAATATTTTCATAATTTTCTGTTATGTATTTTTGAATAGATTTTGCAGCTGATAAATGTCCACCACCATAGGATGCATAAAAGATTATCACTTTTCTCATAAAATTTCTTTCTCCTTGTATTTATTTGAACCAATTGTATCACACATTATTCAAAATCACAATAAAATGAATAATTTTACAAAAAAATGTGCAAAATACCAATAACAAAAATTCAGGAGTTTATTATGAGAAAAAAATTGATTTTTAGCATTTTTATAGCTTTAATATTTCTTATTATTTATGTAATAAATATGTTACCAAAGGAAGAAGTGCAAGCTGCAAGTAGTGGTAGTAACTCAGATATACAACTTCTTGCAAGAGCAATAAATGGGGAAGCAAGAGGAGAACCTTATGAAGGACAAGTGGCAATTGGAGCAGTGATATTAAACAGAGTAAAAGACTCAAGGTTTCCAAATACTATTGCAGGAGTAATTTATCAGTCGGGTGCTTTTACGGCAGTGGCTGACGGACAAATAAATCAAGCTATGGAGGATGAAGCAACTGTAATGAAAGCAGCAAGAGATGCAATGAATGGGTGGGATCCAACTGGTGGAGCTGTATATTATTTTAATCCTGCCACTGCGACAAACAAGTGGATTTGGTCAAGACCTCTTATAAAAACTATTGGAAAACATAGATTTTGTAAATAAGAAAGGAAGATAAAAAATGAATAAATTAGTAGATTGGAAAAACAGATTAAAAGATAGACACATGCTTAGTGTTGTAGTAGTTTTATTTGCTATAATAATAGCAATGGGAATATGGATTTATAAAAAACAAGTAGACTATAGACAAGCTTCAGAAAACCAATATAATATGGCTTTTTATGAATTAGTAAATTACGTACAAGATGTGGAAACATATTTGGCAAAATCACTTATATCAAGTACCTCAGAACATGGAGCAGAAACATTAACAAATGTATGGAAAGAAGCCAATTTAGCACAAGTGTATTTGTCAAGATTACCTATAGAATCGGTAGAACTTGAGAATACAGCAAAATTTTTAAACCAAGTGAGTGATTATAGTTTTTCATTATCTAGAAAAAATATAAAAAATGAAAAATTAACACAAGAGGATTTAGATAATTTAAAAGAATTGCATAATTATAGCGTACAATTAAAAAACACTTTAGACCAATTATCCGCAGATATAGGAAGTGGAAGAATTAGTTGGGGAGAATTAACTAAAAAAGGAAGTGTTGCTTTTGCGCAAGAGGTTAGCAATATTTCAAAAAGTAGTTTTAGTAATATGGAGCAAAACTTCCACGAATATTCGGGATTAATTTATGATGGAGCATTTTCTGAACACATAACTAGCAAAGAAAAGAAAGGTCTAACAGGTGATAATATAGATGAACAAAAAGCACAAGAAATTGCTAAAAAATTTATTGGAGAAGACAAAGTTCAAGAAATAACTTCAACGGGAAAATCCGAAAACACTAATATGCCAACATTTGATTTTAGTGTAAAAGTAAATGGAGAAACAAATTCAAATATGGTAATATCTATTTCTGAAAAAGGTGGACATGTAGTATTTATGAACTATAACAGAGATATTCAAGCAGAAAGTGTAACACAAAAAAGAGCTGACGAAATAGGAAAAGACTTTTTAAAATCTCGTGGATTTGATGATATGAAAGAAACCTATTATTTAAAACAAGATGGAATTGTGACAATAAACTATGCATATGAACAAGATGGAGTAACAGTATACCCAGATTTAATCAAATTAAAAGTTGCTCTAGATAATGGAGAAATAATGGGAATTGAGACAACAGGATATTTAAATAGCCATGAAAAAAGAAATATATCAGATGTAAAAATAACAGAAGAGCAAGCTAAAAAAGACTTAAATTCAAAAATAGAAATTTTAAGTGAAAATTTAGCAATAATTCCAACTGAGTGGAAAACTGAAGTATTATGTTGGGAGTTTAAAGGAAAAGTTGATGACACAGACTTTTTAGTATATATAAATGCTAAAACAGGAGAAGAACAAGATATTTTGGTAATAACCAATACACCAAATGGAACATTAACACATTAATACGTCATTAAAAACTTGAGGTAACATTGTTACAAAAGCAATAGAAATTGCTAATAGAACAGCTCAGTAATTTGAAAAAAATCGCTTTAGTATAAAACTAAGGCGATTTTTTCGTGTAAATTTATTGCAAAAATTATATGAATTGGAATATAATAAATAAAAAAAGAAGAAGGTAGAAATATGGAAATAACAATTAAAGATATAATAGAGAAATGCAATGGAAAGTTAATTCAAGGTGATGAAAATTTAGTTTTTGACAAATTATGCAAAGATACAAGAATTCTAAATAAAGGTGAAATTTATTTGGGAATTCAAGGTGAAAATTTTAATGGTAGTAACCTATATGAACAAGCACTAGAAAAAGGTGCTATAGCATGTATTTTACAGGATGTAGAAATTTCAAACGAAATATTAAAAAAATACCCAGAAGCAACAATAGTTTTAGTAGAAAACACAGTAAAATGTCTACAAGAATTAGCAGCATATAAAAGAAGTATGTGCAATATTCCAGTGGTTGCAATTACAGGAAGTGTAGGGAAAACAAGCACAAAAGATATGGTGGCAAGTGTACTTTCACAAAAATATAAAGTACTAAAAACACAAGGAAATTATAACAACGAAATAGGTATGCCACTTACATTACTTAGTTTAAAAGATGAAGAAATAATGGTACTTGAAATGGGAATGAACTCATTTGGAGAGATAAGTTTGCTTTCTAGAATTGCAAAACCAGATGTTGCAATTATTACAAATATAGGAACAGCACATATTGGACTTTTAGGCTCGAGGGAAAATATATTAAAAGCGAAACTTGAAATACTTGAGGGACTAAATAAAAATGGAACAGTAATCATAAATTATGATAATGATTTATTAAATGCGTGGTATGAAAAAGAAAAAGGAAAATATAATGTTATTACATATGGAACACAAGCAGGAAGTATGATTATAGGAAAAAATGCAATATTCCATGAAAATGGAACAGATTGTGAAGCAGTTATAGATTCCAAAACATATAATGTACATATTCCAGTTGGAGGAGAACATTTTGTATCAAATAGTTTATGTGCTTTAAGTGTTGCAAAAGTATTTGAAATTCCAATTGAAAGGGCATTAAATGGAATAGAAAATTTTGAACTTACTAAAAAAAGAATGGAAATAAAACAAGCAAAATGTGGAGCTATGGTTATAAATGACTGTTATAACGCAAATTATGATTCAATGAAAGCTGCTTTGGATTATATGAGCAAATTACCTAATCCAAGGAAAATAGCTGTATTAGGAGATATGGGAGAATTAGGAGAATACAGTCAAGAGATACATGAAAAAATTGGAGAAGTTGTTGCACAAGATAATATTGATATTCTTGTTTGTGTGGGAACAGAGGTAAAAAGTTTAATAAATAAAGCAAAAGAAAATGGAGTGGAAAATACATATCATTGTAATTCAAATGAAGAAGCAATAAATTTATTAAATAAGACATTACAAAAAGATGATGTTGTATTAATAAAGGCATCAAATTATATGAAATTTACAGAAATTTGTGAAGCAATTTGTTAGAAAGAGAGGAAAAATTTATGAGAAAAATAGGTGTTATATTTGGAGGAATGTCTACAGAACATGAGGTTTCTATATCTTCAGGAACTTCAATAATTTCTAATTTAGATAAACAAAAATACGAAATTCTACCAATATATATTAGCAAAAGTGGAGAATGGTATAAATATACAAAACCAGTAAATGACATTATACCATTACATGTTGGAGATGAAATAACAGAATTAGAAAAAATAGAAAATGAATTTGAATGCTTAAAAAGTTTGGACATAGCATTTCCTGTATTACATGGTTTGTATGGAGAGGATGGAACAATCCAAGGATTATTAGAATTATTAAAAATTAAATATGTAGGTTGCAAAGTACTTAGTTCAAGCATTTGTATGGATAAAGTGTATGCAAAAATAGTATTTGATAAAGCACAAATTCCTCAAGCAGACTATGCTTATGTAAAGGCTGAAAAGGGAAAATATACATATGTTCATAAAAACTTTGATGAAGAAACATTAGATTTAGATCAAATTTGTAAGAAAATAGAAAGTAAATTAGGATTACCAGTTTTTGTTAAGCCATCTAATTCAGGTTCATCAGTTGGAATAAAGAAAGCGGAAAACATTGAAGAATTAAAGCAAGCTATTGAGTATGCAAGTAAATATGATACTAAAATTCTAATAGAAGAAGAAATAATAGGAAGAGAAGTTGAATGTGCTGTAATTGGAAACACAGACGTAAAAGCTACTTGCGTAGGAGAAATTTTGCCAGCAGAGGACTTTTATACATTTGATGCAAAATATAATAATGCACAATCTAGAGTAGTTATTCCTGCGGAAGTTGAAAAAGAAAAACAAGAAGAAATTAAAAAATTAGCAATAAAAGCCTTCAAAGCTGTTGATGGAAAAGGATTAGCAAGAGTAGATTTCTTTATCAGAAAAAGTGACAACAAAGTATGTATAAATGAAATAAATACTTTGCCAGGCTTTACTCAAATTAGTATGTATCCAAAACTATGGGAAGAATGTGGAATACCATATTCAAAATTGCTAGATAATTTAATAGAATTGGCTTAAAACTATTTAAAACGCTAAAAATATATGATATAATATGGCACATAACAAAAGACAGAGAAATTAGAGGGCATACTAGGGGGAAATCTAAATGATTTTCAAAGATTATTATAAGATATTGGGGTTGCCAAACAGTAATGTAACAACAGAACAAATAAAGCAAGCATATAGAGAACAGGCGAAAAAATATCATCCGGATATTAATACTACCAGTAATTTTTCAGAAGAAAGATTTAAAGACATAAATGAAGCATATAAAACTTTGTCAAATACTTCTACAAGAAGAAAATATGATAAAATGTGGAATTCTCGTATAGGTAAAAAGCAGAAAAATAGAGGACAAGCTAAAAAAGAAAAGAAGTCTGCATTTGCTGAGTTTTTTCAAATGTTTTTTGGTGAAATTAAAAATAATAAAGCTAAAAGTGAAGATATAAATGGTGGCAAAGCTCCTATAAAAGGAGAAAATATAGAAACTGAAATCACAGTATCTATATTTGATGCATTTTATGGAGTAGAAAAAAAGCTAGCATTAAGAGCTGTAAATGGAAAAATGAGAGAATTTAATATAAAGATACCAGCTGGAATTAGAAATGAAGAAAAAATACGTTTAATGGGGCAAGGAAAACCAGGGGAAAACGGAGGAAAAGCTGGAGATTTATTAGTAAGAATTCATATAGAAAATGATAAAAAGTTTACATTAAATGGTGTTGATTTAATTAAGAATTTATATGTAACACCTTGGGAAGCTGCTTTAGGAACAAAATTAAATATTTCCTCTATTGATGAAGAAATATTACTATATATACCACAAGGAACACAATGTGGAGAAAGCTTAAAACTTAAAGAAAAGGGGTACCTTGACGGAAAAGGTGGTAGAGGAGATTTAATTATAAATATTCAAATAATGAATCCTACTGATATAACAGAGGAAGAAAAGAAATTATTTGAACAATTAAAGAAAATATCAAAATATAATCCAAGAGAAATACATAGTTAACATAAGTTTTATCGCTCGAAAAGGTTGACATATTGCTAAAAATGTACTATAATTTAATGTAGTGATGAAATTTAACAAAAGACAAACTATGTATTATACTACAATTCATAGAAAAAGGAGTATAAAAGATGGACAAAATACAAGGTAAACACTTTAGTATTACAGATCCTCAAGGAGTAAATACAGTAATTTATAGGGTGAACAAAACACCAAGAGAATTATTACAAGAGTATCCAAAATTTACAGTACAACGTTTAGAGTATGCTGAAGAATTAAATGGAAATTTAAAAAAGAAAACATTTTTTGTTGATGAACCAGAAAATGAGGAAGAATTAGTAATTTTATCTTTTGGGCAAGATAGAGTAGTTATTAACATGGGACTTTTAGAGGAGGACAAAGTAAAAATAGCTAAACGTCCTATACCAATTAAGTTTGATACTTTATATTCAGAGCAAGAACAAGAATATAAAGAGTTTAGATATACACCTGATTTAAAGAGGCCTATATCAATAATAGATCCAGAAACAACAGAAGAAATCAAACCAATTTTATATTTTGATGAAGAAACAAATGAAGTAAAAGGTAAATGCAAATTAAAACCATACAAATCATATTTTGCATTTGAAATTAGAGAGAGTAAAGAATAGAAGGGAGTATTTATATGAGTAGTACAACTGTACGTTCAGAAAATAACCAAATCAAAACAGAAGTAACAGGAATGGGAATAGTATTCAATACACGTGAAAATAAATATGAAATTGAAGTAGGTCAAACTCTAGACACAGTATTAAAAGATCATATTCAAACACAAGGAGAAATGGGAATTGGTGTTGAAAATGGATATGTAGAAAAAAGTGGAAATAGTAGTAAATTAGTAACAGCAAATGAAACTAAAACTATGAAAAATCCAAGAGCATATGAGGTTATTTCAAAACAAAGAGAACAAAGAAGAGAAAGAAAAGGAAAAATTAAACAAGTAGAAATGGATAGATAAAAACTAATGAAAAGGTGATAGGAATCTATGAACATGAAAGTAAGAAAAACATTAAAAGATAATAAAAAAAGTTTAATAATAATAGGAATTCTATGGATTATTTTAGCAATAATCCTAGTTTCTCCAATTGCATATTCCATTGTTGAATCAACGAACAATGGAATTTTTGATTTTAGTATATTTATAGAGCAAATATTTTCAAATATTACAAGTTTTAATACTTTTGGAAAAGTATTTGGAGAGAAATATATAGGAGCATTTTTTAAAACATTAGCATACTACACAATTATATATATTGTATTCTCAACAATAGGATTATTTAGATCAAAAGCTAAAAGTGATTATAAGGACATTGAACATGGCTCAAGTGACTGGAGTGAAGGTGGAGAGGAATATCAAGTATTAAGTAAAAATAAAGGTATTTTATTAGCTCAAAATCACTATTTACCAGTTGATAAAAGAGGAAACGTAAACGTATTGGTAGTCGGTGGTTCTGGTTCTGGTAAATCAGCATCATATTCAATACCAAATGCATATCAAATGTTAGGTTCATATGTATTTACAGATCCAAAGGGTGAGTTGTATGATAAAACTTCAGGATTTTTAAAACAAAACGGATATGATATAAAAGTATTAAATTTAGTAAACCCTGCAAATAGTGATGGATATAACCCATTGATGCACATATCTAGCGAAATAGATGTTGACGTTATTGCTAACACAATAGTAAAAGGACAAAAATCAGAAGCGGGAAGTAGCTCAGACCCATATTGGGACGATATGGCAGAAATGTTATTAAAAGCATTAATATATTATTTAATTGCAACAAGACCAGAGGAAGAACAAAACTTAGCAAGCTGTTCAGAATTAGTAAGAGCAGCGAATACTAACGGTGGTAGTAACTTGTTAACAGAACTTATGAATCAATTACCATATGATCATCCAGCAAGAATGAATTATAAATCAATTGAAATAGCACCAGAAAAAACATATGGATCAATACTAAGCTCATTACAATCTAAACTTGGTAAATTTGATTCAAAAGAAATTGCAGAAGTAACTTCTACAGATACAATTAATTTTGAAGATATAGGAAGCAAAAAAACAGCAGTATATGTTATATCTTCAGATACACATACAGCATATGACTTTTTATTAACAATATTCTTCTCACAAATGATACAACAATTATATAACTTTGCAGATGCAAATGGTGGAAGATTGAAAATGCCAACTTTCTTTATTTGCGACGAGTTTGCTAATATTGGTAAAATACCAGACTTTGATAAGAAAATATCAACAAGTAGAAGTAGAGGTATTTCGTTTAGTGTTATTTTACAAAACTTAGATCAATTAGAAGCAGTTTATGAAAAATCATATGAAACAATTATGGGTAACTGTGATACACACGTATTTTTAGGAAGTAACTCATTTAAAACAGTAGAATATTTTTCAAAGGCATTAGGAGAAAAGACAATAACAAGAGATAGTACATCAATAAATAGAGATAAACATTATCATAGACAAGGTATTAGTGAATCAGATCAAGTATTAGGAAGAGCTTTAATGACACCAGATGAATTAAGAAGAATGGATAATGATGAGTGTATTATTTATGAAAAAGGAATAAAGCCAGTTAAAGCTAAGAAATATTATTATTTTGAAAGTCCAATGGCTAAGAAATTAGCAGCATATACATTAAATCACTTAGATTTTAATGTTGGTGACAGAGGAAAATGGAGAAAATACAATCCATATAATCCATATGTAGAAGACGAAGAAAATAGTAAGAAAAATGATTTAAAAGTTGAATCATTAGATGATTTATTTGATGATATAGATGATAAAAAGGAAAATATAAATAAACAAGAACAAAACAATATAAATGATGAAAATATATCTAATAATAAATTAAATATGGAAAACATGAAAATAAATAAAAAACAAACAATAGACGAAATGGCAGATGATGCTCCAGTGCTACCACAAGAAAGTGAAGAGAATGAAATATTCTCAGCAGATGTTCAAAAAGAATTAGAGGCAAAATTTGATGAGCTGTTTGGACCAATAGATGAAAATTAAAAATAAATAAAATTAAAATTAAAATAAATGATAAAAATAATTATCATTTATTTTTTTGTTGTATAGAAAAATCGAAGATTTTGGCTATATAATTAAATTTCTTTGGGCTGTGCTGGTTGCTTATATTATAAATAAAATTATTTGAATAATAAAGATAAAAATATTATTTAAATAATAATAAAATAAAATATTAAATTCAATTTAAATAAAATAAATACTAAAAAATATAAAAATAATTAAAAAAATTAATACCAAAAACAAAATAATAAAAAACATCAAATTGTCAAAAGAAAAATATACCGCAGATATACTGACAACAAAAACAAAAAGACAAAAAAAGACAAAACGAGGCTTCCTTTATAAAACGAGGCAAATCGATTACAAAAGAAAATAGTTATGAATAGGTCAAAAAAACATTAAATTTCACACAAAAAAACGGCTAAAACCCTTCGGCTGTAATCAAATAAAAACAAATGAACCAAAGGCATAGAAAGGTATACATAAAACAGTGAAAACGAAAAATGATAAAAATAAAGAACCAGATAAGATATAGAACAAGGTTACAAAAAATAAGACATTGACAAAAAAGCAAAAAATAGAAACTATTGACTAAACTTACAATATAATATAAAATAAGAACAAGAAAACAAAAGTTTAACTTTGAAAACAGACTGTTAAAATTTAAAACATATAAAATTATAAATAAAATAAAAAAGAAAAAAGAATAGAAATTAAAAATTAAAATATAAAAATAAATTAATAGAAATAAATATAAAAAATAATATAAAAATAAATAATATAAAAATAAATAAAATAAAAATAAATAAATAAAATAAATAAATAAAATAAATAAATAAAATAAATAAATAAAATAAAAATAAATAAATATATAAAATAAAAATAGATTTTAAAAAAATGAAAATAAATTAATAAAAATAAAAAATTAAAATAAAAGAGGTAAGAAAAATGAAATTCATACATATTGCAGATATGCACTTTGATACACCATTTTCATATTTAAGTTCAAAAGGTGATTTTGGCAAAATAAGAAGAATGGAACAAAGAGAGGTATTCAGAAAAATAATAAATTACATAAAAGAAAATAATATTGATTATTTATTTATTGCAGGAGACCTTTATGAACATAATTATATTAGAAAAAGCACAATAGAATATATAAATGATTTATTTAAACAAATATCACAAACGAAAATATTTATTACTCCAGGAAATCATGATCCATATATATCCAATTCTATGTATAAAAATTTTAAATGGAATAATAATGTAAAAATATTTACATCAAAAATAGAAAAAGTAGAAGATAAGGAAGTAAATATTTATGGAGTAGGATTTGAAGACTTTTATTGCAGAAAATCAGAAGTTGAAAATATTATATTAGAAGATAAAAATAAAATAAATATATTAATTACTCATGGAAGTCTTAATGCAAGCGATAAATTGCAATTAGAATATAATCCAATAAATAAAAATAAATTAAAAGAAGTTGGCTTTGATTATGTTGCACTTGGACATATACATAAATTAGACTATAATACAGAGAAAAATCAAAATATAATATATCCGGGTTCTACAATTGCAATGGGATTTGACGAATTAGGAAAACATGGTTTTATTGTTGGAAATATTGAAAAAGAAAAACTAGAATTAGCTTTTATTCCAGTGGATAAAAGAGAATTTAAGGAACTAGAATTTGATATAACTGAAATAAATGATGAGGAAGAACTTATAGAAAAGATAAATAACATATATTTAGACGATAATAATTTATATAAAATAATATTAATTGGAAAAAGAAATTTTGAAGTAAATATAAATAACTTATATAAATTTATTAATAAAGAAAATATTATAAAAATAAAAGATAAAACAAAATTAAATTGTAACTTGGATGAATTAGCAGATGAGAACACTTTAAAGGGTATTTTTATAAAGGAAATAAAAGAGGAATTAGATAAAACAAATTATACAAAAGAAGAATTAGATAAAATATTAGAAATTGGAATTTCTATTTTAGAAAATTAAAATAAACTTAATTATAGATATAGAACAATTAAATAAAAATATTTTTAAATGAGGAGAAAATAATTGGAAATTAAAAATATAAAAATAAATAATTATGGAACTTTAAAACAAAAAGAAATAAATTTAGAAAATAATATAAATATTATTTATGGAAAAAATGAATCTGGAAAATCTACTTTATTAAATTATTTAAAAAATATTTTTTATGGAATTTCTAAAAATAAAAATGGAAAAGAAATCTCGGATTATGAAAAATATTTACCTTGGGTTGGTGAAGAATTCTCAGGAAAAATAAAATATCAATTAAATAATGGAAATACATTTGAAATTTTTAGAGATTTTAATAAAAAAAATCCGATAATATTTAATCAGGATTTAAGAGATGTTTCTAGTGATTTTAAAATTGACAAAAAGGATGGTAATAAGTACTTCTATGAACAGACAGGAATAGATGAAAAAACATACATATCTACTATAATGTCACTACAACAAGAGGTAGTATTAAATAATCAAAATCAAAACATTCTAATACAAAAACTCTCAAACATTATGGGAACAGGGGAAGACAAGGTGTCGTTTCAAAAGGCGATGGAAAGATTGAATAAAAAGTTAGTAGAGGAAGTGGGAACATCAAGAACTCAGGATAGACCAATCAATATAATACAAAATAGGATGGAAAAAGTATCTAGTGACTTAAAGACAAAAAAAGAAGTGCAAAAAAATAAAGAGATGCTACAAGAGAAAAAAGATAATTTAATGGAAAAATTAAAATGTGAAGAGGAGAAAAATAATAATTTAAATAAATTAAATTTATTATTTAATAAATTTTCAATCGAATTGGAAAAAAATAATTTAAAAAATAAAATAAAAGAAGAAAATAAAGAAAAAATAAAAAATAAAATAGAAGAAAAAAATAATTTAATAAAAAATAGTACAAAAAATATTAAATTAAATTCAGAAAAAAACAATTTGATAAAAAATAGAAAAATAAATTATTTAATTTTTGGAATAATTTTTATTTTATTATTTATTTTAAATTTATTTAATTTTAATTTAATAAAAAATAAAACAATAAATTATTTAATTTTGTTTTTGATTCCTGTTGAAATAATAACTTTTATTTTTTATTTGATTAAAAATAAAAGAATAAAAAACGAAGAAAATATTGAAAAAGAAAAAATAGATAAAGAGCTAAAAGAAAAAATTACTATATTAAATAGTGAAATAAATTTATTAGAAGAGGACACAAAAAAATTAGAAAAAGAGATAAAACAGGAAAAAGAAGATATAATATTTAAATTTAACTTAGACAAACAAGATATTTCAAAAGAACTTGAAATTAATATTAATATAGAAGAAAAAGATAAAATAGAAAAGGAATTAGAATATTCAAATAAGAAGATAGTAGAATATAAATTGGAATTAAATGGCTTAAAATATGAAGAAAACGAAGTGAATGATAAATTAGAGGATTCTATTTCTAAAGAGGAAGAATATGAAAATTTACAAGAACAGCTAGATGAATTAGAAGAAAAAAATAAATATATATTGGCAACAAAAGAGTTATTAGAAAAGGCATATGAAAAAATGAAAAATAATGTTACTCCAAAATTTACACAAAATTTATCAAATATTGCAAGCAATATTTCAAATGGAAAATATAAAAAAGTAATATTTGATGAAGAAAAAGGATTAGTTGTAGAATTAGAAACTGGAGAATATATTTCTGCAAACAGATTAAGTATTGGAACAATTGACGAATTATATTTATCATTAAGATTGTCAATGCTTGATGAAATATCAAGTGAAAAAATGCCAATTATATTAGATGAGGCTTTTGCATATTTTGATGATGAAAGGTTAAAGAATTGTTTAATATTTTTAGCAAAACAATCTGAGAAACATCAAATTATTATTTTAACTTGTAGTAATAGAGAAAGACAAATTTTAGATTCAGTTAATATAAAGTATAATTTAGTTGAATTGTAGGTATATTTATGGTATAATAATTCTGTTCATTAATAAAAGAGGAGAAAAAATAATGTTTCAAAAATTAGATGAAGTTGAAAAACGATATGAAGAGGTTACAAGAAAAATTAGTGATCCAGAAATAATTGCACAACAATCACAATGGCAAGCACTTATGAAAGAACATGCTGAAATCGAACCAGTAGTTTTAAAATATAAAGAATACAAAAAGGCTAATCAAGCAATAGAAGATGCAAAAGAGATGCTAAAAGATCCTGAAATGAAAGAATTAGCAGAAATTGAAATTGAGGAAAACAAAGAAAAACTTCCTAAATTAGAAGAAGAAATTAAAATTTTATTAATTCCAAAAGATCCAAATGATGACAAAAACGTAATTTGTGAAATTCGTGGTGGAGCTGGAGGAGAAGAAGCAGCTTTATTTGCAGGTACTTTATTTAGAATGTATTCTATGTATGCAGAGAAAAAACACTGGAAATTAGAAATATTAAATGAAAATGAAACTGGACTTGGTGGATATAAGGAAATATCTTTTATGATTACAGGAAAAGGTGCATATAGTAGACTAAAATTCGAAAGTGGAGTACACCGTGTACAAAGAGTTCCGGACACAGAAGCTAGTGGTAGAATTCATACATCAACTGCAACGGTAGTAGTATTACCAGAGGTAGAAGATGTAGAAATAGATATAAATCCAGCTGATATTAAAATGGAAGTATTTAGAGCTTCAGGAGCTGGTGGACAACATATTAACAAAACATCTTCAGCAGTTCGTTTAATACACATTCCAACAGGAATGGTGGCAGAATGCCAAACTGAAAGATCACAATTCCAAAATAGAGATTATGCTATGAAATTACTTCGTTCAAGATTATATGAACAAGAAAAAGCGAAACAAGATAATGAAGTAGCAAATGCAAGAAAAAGTCAAGTTGGTAGTGGTGACAGAAGTGAAAAAATAAGAACATACAATTATCCACAAGGTCGTATAACAGACCACAGAATTGGGCTTTCAATATATCAAATGGAGAACTTTTTAAATGGTGATTTAGATGAAATGATAGATAGCTTAATCACAGCAGACACTGCAGAAAAATTAAAAGGTAGTGAAGAAGAATAAAATAAATTCCTTTGAAATAGAATTAATTAAGAATTTTATTTCAAAGGAGTTTTTATTTTGAACGAAATATTAAAAACCACTTTAATTGGGTTGTTTTTTGGAACTTTTGGAACAACAATAGGAGGAATAATAGGAGTAAAATTTAAAAATCCATCAAAAAAAATTTTAAGTTTTATTCTAGCATTTGCATCAGGACTAATGTTGGCAATTGTTTGCTTTGACTTATTACCAGAAGCCTTTAATTTAACAAACTTACCGACCGCATTTTTAGGAATATTTTTAGGAATTGTTATGATGATTATATGTGACTTATTAGTAGATAAAAAATTTAATAAATCTACTAGATTTAAAGATAGTAAAAATGCTTTGTTGAAAACAGGAATAGTAGTAAGTATTGGTCTAGCTTTGCACAATTTACCAGAAGGATTAGCGATAGGTTCAGGATTTGGAGCATCAATAAAATTAGGTTTGTCTTTAGCAATTGCAATATGCTTACATGATATACCAGAAGGAATTTCAATGGCAGTTCCTATGAAAAATGGAGGAATGAAAAAATCTAAAGTAATTTTTTATGTAGTACTTTCCGGAGTTACAACAGGAATAGGAGCTTTTTTAGGTGCGCTAGTTGGAGGAATTTCACAAAGTATTATAGCAATGTGTTTAGCGTTTGCAGCAGGTGCAATGATATATATTGTTTCAGGAGAACTTACACCAGAGGCAAATAATTTATACCATGGAAGAATGACCGCCGTAGGAAGTATGTTAGGTTTACTTATAGGAATTTTTGCAATGTCAATTTAAAAAAGAAAATTTGTTTGCAAATATTTGCTAAAATGTATTGACTTTAAATCTTAAATTTATGTATAATGTAATAGCAAAAAATAAGAAATGAGGAAATACAAATGCAAAATTTAATTGAAGGACTAAATGATAAACAAAAAGAGGCAGTTCTTGCTACGGAAGGACCATGTTTGGTAATTGCAGGTGCAGGTTCAGGAAAGACAAAAGTGCTAACACATAAAATAGCATATTTAATATCAGAAAAAAATGTAAAACCATATAATATATTGGCAATTACATTTACAAATAAAGCAGCAAGTGAAATGAAACAAAGAGTGGAAAAAATAGTTGGAGATGTGGCACAAGAGATGTGGATGGGAACTTTTCACTCTATTTGTGTGCGAATTTTAAGAAGATTTATTGACAGAATTGGATTTGATACATCTTTTTTAATATTTGATACATCAGACCAAAAAACAGTTGTAAAAGAATGTTTAAAAGCATTAAATATAGATGATAAGACTTTTTCAGATAGAAGTGTTTTATCAGAAATTAGCAATGCAAAAAATGAAATGTTAACACCAAAAGCATACCAGGCAAAATATTCGGGTGAATTTAGAAAAGAAAAAATTGGACAAGTATATGAATTATATCAGAAAAGATTAAGAGAAAATAATGCAATTGATTTTGATGATATAATAAATTACACAATTGATATATTAAGCGAAAATCCTGATGTTTTACAATACTATACAGAAAAGTTTAAATATGTTTTAGTAGATGAATATCAAGATACTAATAAAGCTCAATTTACATTAGTAACAATTTTAGCATCTCGATATGGAAACATTACAGTAGTTGGAGATAATGACCAAGGAATATATAGCTTTAGAGGTGCAGATATTAGCAATATTTTAAATTTTGAAAAAGATTTTCCAGGTACTAAGATTATTAAATTAGAGCAAAACTATCGTTGTACAGGCAATATCTTAAAAGCTGCAAATGCAGTAATAAAACATAATGAAAATAAGTATGAAAAAAAATTGTGGACAGAAAATGAGGATGGAAGCTTACCTTGTTTATATCAAGCTGAAGATGAATATGATGAAGCAAATTATGTTGTAAAGCAAATTGAACATTTAAAAACAGAAGAATATTTAAAACCAAAAGATTTTGTTATTTTATATCGTATGAATGCACAGTCAAGAGCAATAGAAGATATTTTAAGAAGAGAAAACATACCATATAAAATAGTAGGTGGATTAAAATTCTATGAAAGAAAAGAAATCAAAGATACTATTGCATATTTAAGATTAATTCACAATACATCAGATAATCTATCATTAAAAAGAATTATAAATGAACCAAAACGTGGAATTGGAAAAACAAGTTTAGATAAAATACAAGAAATTTCAGATAGAACCGGAACTTCCATGTATGAAATAATTAAACATGCAGAAGAATTTGATTTAAATAGAGTAAAAGCAAATGCAGAGGAATTTATAAATTTAATAGAAGAATTAAGATTAAAAAAACAAGAGCTTAGTATCTCAGAATTATTAAAGGAAGTTTTAAACAAATCAGGTTATACAAGGGCTTTAGAATTAGAAAATACAGTTGAAGCTGAAACAAGAATGCAAAACTTAGAAGAATTTTTGACAGTTGCAATAGAATTTGAAGAAGAATCAGCAGATAATACATTGCCAGAATTCTTGGAAAGTATTACATTATCAAGTGATGTGGATGAAATGCAAGATGAGGATAACACAGTTACTTTAATGACTTTACATAGTGCCAAAGGTTTGGAATTTCCAGTGGTGTTCTTAGTTGGAATGGAAGAAGGTATTTTTCCTGGTTATAAATCAATTGGAGAACCAAAAGAATTAGAAGAAGAAAGACGTTTATTCTATGTAGGAATTACAAGAGCAAAACAATTTTTACATTTAACTTGTGCAAAACATAGAACAATATTTGGTTCTACAAGTTATAATGCAGTATCAAGATTTATTAAGGAAATACCAGACAACCTATTAGATGGTGTTGTTAATAATGATCAAGAGGAAAAATTTAATGATATGTCATATAATTGGGAATATGGAAAAACATCAGCAGGCAAAGTAACAACATATAAATTTGATGAAGCAAAAAACGAGATAAAACAAAAATCTACATATCAATTTAGAACAGCAGAAAGCTTTTTAAGTTCATTATCTCAAAAACAAGCAAATTCAGGAGTAGATATTACAAAATATAAAGAAGGAATGAGAATTTACCATAAGAAATTTGGTGAAGGAATAATACAAAAAATTGAAGCAGAAGGAGACGACTACAAACTAGATATTCAATTTGATAAATCAGGACATAAAAGACTTATGGCTAAATTTGCAAATTTGGAAATTATTTAAGAGCAGAAAATTATTTTCTGTTCTTTATTTTTGTATAAAAATTATAAATTTGCTCATAATAGATATGAAATAAATTAGTAGGAAAGGAAGGATAAATATGCCAAATTTAAATCAATTAGAATTACAACATCTAAGACATTTAATAGGATCACATGAAACTGCATATCAAAAATTAAATACATTTTCTTCACAAGCAGTTGATCCACAAATTAAGCAAATGTTTGCAAAATCTGCACAAGATGCATTAAACACAAAACAAAAATTAATGTCATTTCTTAATGATTAATTGGAAAGGAGAATAAATAATGGACGAAAAAACAATGGTAAATGATATTTTAGGAAGTGTAAAAGCAGACTTAACAGCATATCAAACAGCTATAACTGAAGCCGAAAATATGCAATTAAGACAAACACTTCAACAAATTAGAAATGGAGACGAAAGTTTTCAATATGAATTATTTAAAGTTGCTCAAACAAAAGGATATTATCAACCAGCTCAAAAAGCAACAGTAACAGAAATACAAACTGTTAAAGAAGAATTAAATCAATAAAAATGTACTTAAATACATCTCTAAATATTACGGAAATTCAATATTTAGGGATGTATTTTTCTTTAATGATTATTAAAAAACACTTGTAATTTTTATCTATTTGTTATAAAATAGATAAGAAATTAAAAATGAATGGGAGTGTTTAAAATTAGTAGTTTTAGAAAATTTGCAATGTTCTTTAGAACAACAGTAAAGATAATAATATTAACTATTTTATCTGCATTTCTTATTATAAGTGCAGTAGCATTTTTCTATAAACCAACATATTCAGTTTCATTAAATGGGGAAATTATAGGATATACAGAAAATAAATCTGATCTACAAAATAAAATAAACCAATATATGGAAGGAAATTCAGAAGAAGGAATTGCATTTAGGCAAATTAATTCTGTACCAGAATATACTCTATGTTTATTAAAAAAAGACATTACACCAAATGATGATGAAATATACGCTAAAGTTACAGAGAACGGCACACAATATTATAAATATTATGCAATAACAGACGACAAAAAAGAAAAAGTATATGTTTCTACATTTAAAGAAGCAGAAGATGTAATAGCAAAATTGAAAAAGAAAAATAGTGCTAATAAAAAAGATTTAGGAATAGTAGAAAAATATGATACTAAAACAAAAGATTTTACATCAGTAGAAAAAAGTGTATCTAAATTATATGAAGCACCAAAAGTTACATATGTAGCTACAGCATATTCAGGTAGTGTATCTGGAATGTCAGAAGCTAAAGTAAACTTAGGAGTGTCTCTAATTAGACCAGTTTCAGGAATTATAACAACTAGATTTGGTAGAAGTTCTTATGGACATAGAGGATTAGATATTGCAACATCTACAGGAACACCAATTAAAGCAGCTGCAGGAGGAAAAGTTACAGTTGCAGGATGGAACAATTCATATGGATATATGATTAAAGTATCACATGGAAATGGTGTAGAAACAGTATATGCACATTGTAGCAAATTGCTGGTTTCAAAAGGTCAAACGGTTTCACAAGGTCAAGTAATAGCTAAAATCGGTTCAACAGGATACTCAACAGGACCACACTTACACTTTGAAGTAAGAGTAAATGGAACCTTATATAATCCACAAAATTATGTATATTAAATTTAAAAATTCTCCAGAAAAAATCTGGAGAATTTTTGAGTATAATTACATAATTACAAAATGTTTAAAACCAATTTCTAATGCGTTATTTTTCATAATCAATGTGCCACACTCTTTTAATTTGCTAGCAAAAACCTTAGAATTTGTAACACATTTTGCAAATTCAGTAATACAAGTATAAAATTTGATTTTATCAATAAATTCAGTATTTATATTATTCATTAATAAATAATATTTTTCTTTATATTCATATAATGTGATAGACTTTGCTAACTTTTTGTAATTAAACAAAGTATTTTTACTTAAAAAAACTAAAAAATCATTAAAATCATCAAAAGAATTAAAACAATATACAGCCTGAGTTGAACTAGGAACAATATTTTTTCGTTTTACAGTAAATTTTCTTTTAGAAATTTTTGACTTTTCTTCAGGAGGAAGTTTAGTAATTGTAAAGATAAAATTAGTGTCAGCCATTACTAAAGCTTCAACTTTTAAGTTATAATCCTCAGGATCAAATCCGGTTTCCTTTTTGGCTTGTTCTAACATATCTAGCAAAACATCTTGAGCTTCAGCAGAGTTAGACATAAAAACATGAAAATCAATTTCTTTTTCTGCTAAATCTTGAATAGTTAAAGTAATTCTTATTTTATTTTCATTTAATTTTTCAAACTTCATTAGGTGTCCCCCATATATCAATCTAATAATATTATACTACTAATACCCTCTAAATGGAACCAACAATTTATGGAAATTTTATAGGGTGTATTAGGTATAACACATAATTGTAAAAAAGAAAATACTTTTGTGTGAAAATATTGTAATTTATCTTGAAAAAAACACCAAATGAATATATAATACTAACATATTAACTAAGGAGGAGACATAAATGGCAACAAGAGAAAAAAATATATGGATATTACTTTTATTTATTTTGTCAGGAATTGTTGTAGGGGGTCTACTAGGCAACTTGGCAGGACATGTGGATTTTTTATCATGGCTTGCTTATGGTGAAGAATTTGGACTATCTACTCCAATAGAACTAGACTTAAATGTAGTAAAATTAACATTTGGTCTTATGTTCAAAATAAATATAGCAAGTATAATAGGAATAGTATTAGCAATATTTATTTACAAAAAAATTTAACAAATGAATAAAAGAAAAAATAGGGGAAAACATACTTTTATTAAACAAAAATTTATTCAAAAATAATTTAAAATGGGGGCTATTTAGAAAGGACGGATTTATATGCCAATTAAAATGAAACAGCTCCCAATTTCAGAGAGACCATATGAAAAATTAGAAATGTATGGAGAAAATACATTATCAAATGCAGAATTACTAGCGATAATTATAAAAAGCGGTACAAAAGAAGAAAGCTCGGTTACGCTAGCACAAAAAATACTTTCACTAGGAAAACAAAATAATTTCAATCAGGATAGTTTTACATTTTTACAAGAACTATCCATCAATGAATTAATGCAAATCAAACGGAATAGGCAAAGTAAAAGCAATTCAAATAAAAGCTGTATGTGAACTTGCTAAAAGAATTTCGATTCCAATTGATAAGCAAAAAATAAAAGTAAAAACCCCACAAGATGTATCAAATTTAGTAATGAATGAACTAAAATTAGAAAAAAGAGAAATAGTGAAAGTAATAATATTAAATTCCCAAAATGTAGTAATAAAAATTCAAAACATATCACATGGAGGAACTAACTCTGCTAATGTAGATCCAAAGGATTTGTTTGCAGAAGCTATAAAGTTAGGAGCACCTAAAATAATAATGGTGCACAATCATCCAAGTGGAAACTCAAAGCCAAGTCAGCAAGATATAGAATTTACAGAAAGAATGGAACAGGCATCTGAAATATTAGGAATTCAATTATTAGATCATATTGTAATTGGGTATAATGAATATACAAGTATAAAATCACATTTATTGAAAGGAAGAAATTAAAATGAAATTGATGGGATGGAATTCAAAAGATATAGGAGTAGATTTAGGTACAGCAAATATCATAATTACCATAAAAGGAAAAGGAATAGTGCTAAATGAACCATCTGTGGTTGCAATAGATAAAAATAATGGAACGATTTTAGCGACTGGAGCAGAGGCAAAAGAAATGCTTGGCAGGACGCCAAATGACATTGCAGCAATTAGACCTTTAAAAGATGGAGTTATTGCAGATTTTACAGCAACACAACTTATGCTTAAATCTATGCTACAAAGGGTATGCCAAAGATATAATGCGGGTAGACCAAGAGTTGTAGTAGGAGTTCCATCAGGAATTACAGAAGTAGAGGAAAGAGCAGTAGAGGAATCTGTAATGCAAGCAGGAGCAAGAGAAGTATATATAATAGAAGAACCAATGGCAGCCGCAATTGGAGCAAATTTAGAAGTTGCAGAACCTAATGGAAACATTATAGTTGATATTGGTGGAGGAACAACAGAAGTTGCAGTTGTTTCTTTAGGAGGAATTGTAACTAGTAATTCTCTAAGGGTGGCTGGAGATGAACTAAATGAGGATATTGTAAACTATGTAAAAAGAGAAATGAACTTAGCAATAGGAGAAACAACAGCCGAACAAGTTAAAATAAATATTGGATGTGCTAAACCTTTATTAACAGAAGAAAGCATGGAAATTAGAGGTAGACATTTAGCAACAGGTCTTCCTGAAACAGCTATAATTACTTCAACACAAGTTCAAGAGGCAATGAATGACTCAATTGAAAAAATTGTAGACATTATAAAACAAACTTTAGAGAAAACACCTCCAGAGCTAGCATCAGATATCATGGAAAGAGGAATAGTTTTAACAGGTGGAGGAGCACTAATTAGAAATTTTGATAGTTTGTTAGCAGAAAAAACAGAAATGCCAGTATATGTAGCAGACCACCCATTAGAATGTGTGGCAAAAGGAGCAGAGAAAACACTAGAAGATTTAGAAAAACTAAGAACAGTACTAAGTAGCTCTAGAAGAAGATAATTTTTAAGGAGTAGGAATGTATAAAAATAAAAAGACGGGTATAGTAGGCATTATAATAACAATAATTGTATTGATAATAATTGTTATATTATCTAATACAGATATTAAAAAAGTTTCATTTGTAGAAAATATTTTTAGTAGTATTGTAATGCCGATTCAAAATGGGCTTACGTATTTAAAAAACAAGATAGAAGGAAATGACAGTTTTTTTACGGATGTCAAAAATTTGCAAGCTGAAAATGATGAACTTAAAAAGAAAAATAGTGAATTAGAACAATCTTTAAGAGAACTAGAAATTATAAAATCTGAAAATGAAACATTAAAAGAATACGTTAATTTGAAGGATAAATATTTAGAATATAAAACTTTGCCTGCATATATTATAAATAAAAATATAAATAATTATGAAAAAACTTTGGTAATAAATGTAGGAAGTAAAAATGGTATAAAACCTAACATGACTGTAATTGCAGATAAAGGTTTAGTTGGCTATGTAATATCTACCACAGATAATACTTCAAAAGTACAAACAATTATAGATAGTTCTACATCTGTAAGTAGTATTATTAGTACATCAAAAGAAGCAATTATTGCTACAGGAACATTAGAAGGAAATTCAATATTAAAAGCTTCATATATACCAACAGAAGCTACGTTATTAGAAAATGACAATGTTGAGACATCTGGTTTGGGTGGTATTTATCCGAAAGGAATACACATTGGAACAATTAAGCAAATTGTTAACACAAAAAATAATATAGACCGTTATGCATATATAGAAACTGCAGTTGATTTTTCAAAATTGCAAACAGTATTAGTTATAACTAATGAATAGTAGAAAGGAAAAATATGAAAAAAGCAATAGCAATAATAAGCCTAATAATTGCATTTTTTGTAATATATTTTTTACAAACTAACTTTTTTACATGGTTCACAATAGGTGGAATAATGCCAAATTTATTTATAATATTGGTGCTATTTATTGGTTTATTTATTGGAAAAAAAGTAGGCTTTATATTAGGTATTGTATTTGGAATAATTCTAGATTTTTTGTTGGGACAAGCTGTGGGAGTGTCAGCGTTTCTATTAGCAGTAATTGGGCTTATTGCAGAATATTTAGACAGAAGCTTTTCGAAAGATAGTAGAATAATGTTAATGATGATAGTAATAGCAGGAACAGCGCTTTTTGAAGTTGGATATTACATATTTAAAATATTAAAGTATGGAGCTATATTTGAATTTGTACCATTTTTAAAAATATTAATAATAGAGATAATATTCAATCTTATTTTAACTATAATATTGTACCCATTAATACAGAAAACGGGAAATAAATTAGAAGATATTTTTAAAAGTAAAAAAATATTGTCAAGATATTATTAAGGAGGAAATGTTGGAACAGACTAAGAAATTAAGATACAATATAATTATAGTAATAACATATATAGTTGGCATTATTTTGTTGTTCCAACTTTTTAACTTGCAAGTTATAAAAGGAAGCGAATACAGAGAAACTTCAAATACAAGATTAACAAGAGAATCAACAGTAAAAGCGGCAAGAGGGAATATAACGGATAATTCAGGAAATAAATTGGTAACAACAAAAACTGGTTTTAGTTTGGAACTTTACAAAACTAAAATAGATAATGATGTTTTTAATAATTTGATATATAATCTAGCAGTATTACTAGAAAAAAATAAAGATAAATATAATGATAACTTACCAATTACCGTAAATCCATATGCTTTTACATCAAAAGATGAAGAAATACAGAAAAAATGGAAAAAAGAATATGGAATAGATGAAAATGCAACAGCAGAAGAGGCTTTTAATTTTTTTAAGAAAAAATATGACATAAAACAAGATGAGCCAGAAAAAGCGAGAAAAATAATGACAATTAGATATGAAATTTCTAGAAATGGATATAGCAATATCAAGCCAGTAATTATATCTAATAATATTAGTTATATAAGTGCAAACCAAATAAAGGAACAGAGTAATAAATTTCCAGGAACAGCAGTTGTAACAGTGCCAATAGTAACATATCCATATGGAAGTTTAGCATCACATATTTTAGGCTATGTTGGTTCAATTTCAGCAGAAGAATATGATGCTAACAAAGATAAATATGGAATGAATGATACAATAGGAAAAACGGGTATGCAATATACTTTAGAAGAGTATTTAAAAGGGCAAGATGGAGTTAGACAGGTTGATATGTCAGTTGATGGAACTATTACAGAGGAATATATTTCACAAGAAGCGGTTGCTGGTAATAATGTGGCACTAACCATTGATTCAAACTTACAAAAAGTAACTGAAAAAGCTTTGGCAGAAAATATTAAAAAAATATCAAATGGAGCATATGGAAAAAAATATAATGCTAAAAATGGTGCAGCAATTGTAATGAATATAAAAACCGGAGAAGTGCTAGCACTAGCAAGCTATCCAGATTATGAACCAGAATTATTTGTATCAGGAATAAGTCAATCAAAATTAGATGAATATAATAAAAATAAAAACTGCTATAACTGGGCAATTTCAGGAACCTATGCACCAGGATCTGTATTTAAAATGGTAGTTGCAACAGCAGCTTTAGAAGAAAAGATAATAACAACTCAAACTACAATCAATGATACAGGTATATATCCAAGAGGGCATAAACCAGCCTGTTGGATATATACAGATAGACATTATGGACATGGTTACTTAAATGTTACGGGAGCTATTAAAAAATCTTGTAATTATTTCTTTTATGAACTAGGTTATAGAATGGGAATAGATCCTGTGATAAAATATGCTAAAGCATATGGACTTGGAATAAAAACAGGAATAGAATTGTCAGGAGAAGCAGAAGGTATAGTAGACTTAAAAAAACAATGCCAAGATTTATATGGACAACAGTGGCAACTAGGAGATACACTTTCAGCAGTAATTGGGCAAAGTTATAATGATTATACACCTATCCAAATAGCAAGATATGTTAGCATGCTAGCAAACGGAGGCAAGTCAGTAGATGTTACATTAATAAAATCTATTACAGATGCAGATGGAAATAAAATATCAAAAGATGAATATGAGAAAAAAATAAAAGAAAAACTAGGAATTGAAGACATACCAGAAGTTAAAGATTTAAATATAAAAAAAGAAAATTTAGATGCTATATTAAAAGGCATGAAAGGAGTTACAAGCGAAACTGGAGGAACAGCTTATTATGTATTTTCTGATTTAGATATAGATATTGGAGGAAAGACAGGTTCTGCTGAAACGGGAATTAAAAACCAAGTAAATGGATGGTTCGCAGGTTTTGCACCATATGATGATCCTGAAATTGCAATTGTAGTTTTTATAGAAAATGCAGGTTCTGGAGGAAACGTAGGAGATACAGCCAAAACGATAATAAATGAATATTTAGGGATGAATGCTAAAGATGTGAAGGAAGACCTTAATGCAATTCCTTCTACACAAATCAATAATTAAACTGTTATATAAGGAGTTAAAAATAGATGAAAAAAGAAGAAGTAAATGAATTAGGATTATATGGAATTAAAAAAAGTTTTAATAAGGAAATTGCAACCTCAGAAACTAAATTTTATAAAGGTTCAATTCGTTCAGGACAAAAAATGGAATTTGAAGGAAGCTTAGTAATACTTGGAGACGTAAATGCAGGGGCTGAAGTATTAGCTGAAGATAATGTTGTAATACTAGGAATATTAAGAGGAATGGCACATGCAGGAGCAAAAGGAAATAAAGAGGCTATAATTGCAGCAGCCTCTATTGAATCTGCACAAATACGTATTGCAGATATTGTAAAAGAAATTGAAAGAGAAGATAATGTAGAAGATACAAGAGAAATTAAAACTTATGCTTATGTTGAAGAAAATGAAATCATATTAACTTAATAATAACAATATAAGAGCAATAAATAAATATTGATCTTTAACATCTTCCTTGTACAAAAAGAAAATCAATCCAATAAGTAAAAGGTCATCATTATATAATTTTAAACCAAATAAATCAAAATAACTTTCATCTTCGCCACGATCAGTTTGATTAAAAAAATTATCTAAAAAATTAAAACCATATGAAGCTTTAGCAGTAGTTTTTTCATCATCCTTAGGCTTGGTCGAAGATTTATAATTTTTATTATATCCTCTTGAAAACTCAGGAGGATATTCTTTTACTTTAGAGGTAGCTAGAGTGCCTCTACTATAGTACATAGAGGGATTGTAAGTATATCTTCTAAAATAAGGAAAACTGAAAAATGGGTAACTATACATCATTCTTTTTTTCACCACCTAAAGGATTCAAAATTTCAAATGCTTTTCCCATACTAAACAATTTTATGTATTGGTCAACTTTGTCTTTTCTACTAGGCTTTAGATAGGGCTTTAAAGACTTTAACAAGTTGGCTCTGGGATCATTTTGGCTTCTGTTCATATTATCAATAATAGATTTCATTTTTAACATAGTATCCATATCAAAATTTGGCATATCATTAGAATTATTTTCTGAATTTGGCTGTTCCGTAGAAGAATTAGAAGACATGCCATTAGAATTAAAATTATTAAGCATACTTTTTATAGAATCTGGAACTTCATTATTTTTAAGCATATCATTCATTTTCTGAAAAATTTCTGACATATCTTCACTCATAACCATTCTCCTTAAATATTATTATTTTTTCTGATTTGATTTATAATATTATCTGCATCCTTAGAATTAAGCATTTTACTAACTTTAGAAAGATTTGCGTCCAACTCTTTTTTATCCATTTTAGAAAGCATATTCATAAGTTGTGCCACATCCATCTTATTATCCATACAATCACCTCAATATAATATATGTTCTTAAAACTATAATATTATATGTAAGAAAACTAAAATAGTGACTAATGTAATATAAATTTAATATTGGGCACGTTAATTGTAGTTCCGTAAATAAAAAACCTATATTTACCACTATTACCAAAGATTTGCTGTTGAAAAAAGTCATAAAAATGATAAAATATATATGAGTAATTAAAAATATAAGAACAAAATGTAAAAAAAGTAACTTTGAGGCTTAAAAAGCATTGAAAAATGAGCAAAAATGTCGTATAATATAATATGAGATTTATAATTTTAAGGAGGAAGCTATGAATAAAACATTAAAAAAGATTATCGCAACAGTACTACTTACCTGTATGATAAGTGCCAATTTATCTATAATTGGAGAATATGGAATAAGTTATGCATTATCAGAAAGTGAACTATCTAATCAAAAAACAACTACTCAAAATGAAAATGTAGAATTTAATTCATACTTTGAGGGAGGAGTTCATAGTAAAACAGAAAAACTTGAAAATACAACAAAGCTATTTGTTAACATCAAAGTAAAAAATGCAGGTTACTTGGAAAATCCGGTAATCAGTTTTTCAGATGTAAACTTTAAAATAGCAGGAGAAGTGAATAACGAAAATATTCAAAGCATTAGTGAAAATAAAATAACTTTAAACAAATTAAATAATGGAACAGACCTAACACTAGAAATTCCAGTAAAAGTACTTAATGAAGATGAAGTTACATTAGATAATTTTGAAAAAGAGACAAAAACAAATTTCACAGCTACATATATAGATGCAAATGGAAAATCGAACGAGATTTCAAAACAAGTTGTAAATAAATTATTATGGGAAGGAACAGAAGGAACAGAAGGAATATTAAAAACAGATGTAACTAAAAAAATCCCATATCATATTGGTGAAAAATATGGAGTGCTATTACAATTTTATATAGATGCCGAAATAAAAGATAGCAAGTTACCAATCAAAACAACAAAAATTGATGTAACAGTTCCAACATTAAACAATATAAAACCAACTTCAGCCAATGTAATTGCAACAAGTACAGAAGCAACAAATGGTGAAGTAAACGGTACAAATTTCACTTCAAGTAATTATAACTACGATTCTACAACAGGAGTTTTAACAATAAATACTAAAAATAAACAAGACAAAATCTCATGGGTAAAAAATGTTAAAGATAGATATTTAGTTACTTTTATTTTTGATGTAAAAGAAGCATATGACTATGTTATAAACAATACTAGTAAAATAGAAGTAGGAATAAGTGCAAAATCAGAAATAGAAGTATATAATGGACAAAAAACTATAGTTAAAAACAATGCAGAAAAATCATTCTCATATACTGCAGGTGAGGGTGCAACTGTGTCAATGCCAACAGAAGGAAAAATGATAGACTTTGATATAAAAACTATATCAGAAATGACTAAAGGGCAAATTTATGCAAACTATGAAGCAAAAAATAAAAATGAAACAACATATAATATAAACTACTATGCTACAGTATGTAATGCGGAATTAACAGATAAGATTGAATTTACTCAAGAGATAGATCAATTTTTAACAGAAGAGAATACTAAAAATGCTACAACAGTTGCAGGAAACAATTATACATACAATAAAATAGTAAAAATAAATAAGGATATATTCAAAAAAATTCTTGGAGAAGATGGAAGCATAAAGTTAGCTAATTCAGATGGAACAGAAATTGCAACAATAGATAAAGATACAACAGTTTCAGAAGAAAAGTATACTATAGATATAAGCGAAAAAAATAACAATCAATTGTTAATAACTACAAGCAAACCAGTAGCAGAAGGAATATTAACAATTGAAGTTGAAAAGGCAGTAAAAACAAATATAGATTATACATCAAATCAAATGAAAAACTTTAAAAAGCTAACAACAGGAATGAGAGCAACAGTAGATGAAGAAGATGTAAAAACAACAAAAGAAATAAAATTAACAGAACCAAAAACAGAAGTATTATTTGAAATTAGCCAAAAAGAATTAACAACAGCAGTAAAAAATAAAAATATAGGAATAAGAATAATATTAAACACCTCTGATACAACAAAAGCACTATATAAAAATCCAACATTTAAAATAAAATTACCATCATACATTGAAAAATGCAATTTAAATAGTTATGACATAGTAATGGGAGATGGTTTAAAAATAAAAAGTGCAAAAACAGCAACAGAAAATGGACAAATAGTAATAAATGTGGAATTAGAAGGAGCACAAACAGAATATGCTACAAATGCTCAATATGTTGGAGCTGTTATTGATATTAATGTAGATTTAACAACTAAAACATTGACACCAACCAATACTAACAAAATAACAATGGAATATAAAAATAATAATGAGATGTCAGAAAATAACAACGGAACAGTAGAGGAAAAAGTAAACTTTATTGCACCTGAAGGAATTGTTACAGCAAATGGAATCTCTAATTATGCACAGGGAAAGGAAATATTAACTATAGCTGATGAAGGGGCAACAGGAATAATTGCAACAAATTCAGCAAAAAGAACAATTACAATTACAGGAAAAATAATAAATAATTATAATAGCACAATTAAAGATATTGTTATATTAGGAAGAATACCTGCAAAGGGAAATACTAATATAGATACAAATGTAGATTTGGGTTCAACATTTGATACAAGTTTAAAAACAGCAATACAATTACAAAATATTGAAACCAGTGATTACACTGTATATTATTCAATAAAGGCTAATGCTAATAAAGATTTAACAGATACTAGCAATGAATGGACTACTACATTTAATGTTAATGCAAAATCATATATGGTAGTATATGGAAAAGATCTTAATGAAACTAAAATGATAGAGTTTGCGTATGATGTAGAATTACCAGAAAATCTTTCATATAATAATAGCATATATGAAATGTATAAAATATATTATACAAATATGTCTTCAATAGGAAATATTCAAGAATCAAAAACGTCTCCTATTATAGAATTAACAACAGGAAAAGGGACTGAACTATCTGTACAATTATCTTCAGATGTTGAAACTGTAAGAGAAGGACAAACAGTAAGAATGAAAGCTATAGTAAAAAATAGTGGTGAGTTAACAGCAAAAAATGTAAAAATAAATATACCATTACCTAAATATGCTACATTTACTAATCTTATAGAAGGAAATTACTTCGAAAAGGACGATAGTACTAATAAAGTTATTGCTTTAGGAACAATAGCCAAAAATGAAGAAAAAGAAGTTTTATACTACTTGAAATTTAATAATTATGCTGACGTATTTAATGGAGAAGAAATTACTGACGAAGAAAAATCAGAATATTTAAAATTTCCTAAAGCCATAAATCATAAAGTATTCTTAACAGCAGATAATTCTAGTACAATATATTCTGATGAATATACAATCAGCTTAGAGAAAGGACAGATTGCAGTAGAATTAATTTCAAATACGGTAGAAGGTACTGTACTTAAAAAAGGAGAAAACTTAAATTATATTATTAATTTAATGAATATTTCAGGAAATACAGAATTAAAAAATACAATAGTAACAATACCATTACCCCAAGGAGTTATGTTTAAATCAGCAACAATAAACCATAATCCAGTAGAAAACAACGTTACAACAGAAGGTGTAAATTATAATGAAAACACAAGAAAGGTTACTATTAATGTAGGTGATTTAGAAAATAAAAAAGTGATTAAGCTAGAAACAGAAGTGCAAGAATTTGAAGGAACTATTTCTATAATGGCAAAAGCAAAAGCGGATGAGACTGATGAAAATTATTCTAATGTTAGTGAATACAGAACTGAAATTGTAAAGTTAGAGGTATCAAACTTAACATCAACACCTAAATATGTAAAAGAAAAAGAGCAAGTAGTATATAATTTAAAACTTACTAATAAAGGCGAATCTTCTATAAAGAATATTGTAATTACAGATAAATTGCCAGCAGAATTAAATTTTGAAAAAGCTACATATATGGATGAAAGCAAAGAAAGAATTGTAAATTATTTAGTAGATGATAAAATTCGCATAGATATTTTATCTATGAGCCCAGGAGAAAGCATAAATATAAACTTATATGCAACAGCTAATTTATTACCAGATAAAAATGACAAAAAAATAAGTAATAAAATGACTGTGAAGGCAGATAATGTTACAGAAACAGAGACAAATAGTGTAGAAAACATAATTGAATATTATCAAAAGGCACATGATGAAAGTGGAAGCGAATTAGATGATCCAACAATTCCAGAAAGTACATATAAAATAACAGGAACAGCATGGATAGATAGCAATAAAAATGGAATGAGAGACAGCGAAGAAGAATTATTATCAAATGTAAAAGTAATACTAGTAAATAAATCTACAAATGTAATTGTAAAAGATAAAGATACAAAACAAGCAAAATCAACAACAACAAATGCCCAAGGACAATATGAATTTAGCAATATAGAAAAAGGAAGATATTTTGTATTATTTGTATATGATGCGGCAAAATACAGTGTTACAGAATATCAAAAAGAAGGAGTTGATACATCAGTTAACTCGGACGCAATTGATGTAGAAGTACTTCTAAATGGAGAAAAAACAATAGCAGGAATGACAGACACAATTGAAATTTCAAACTCAAATCTTAGAGATATTGACATAGGATTATATGTTCAAGAAAAATTTGATTTAAGACTAGATAAATATATTAGTAAGATTACTAGAACAACCCCAACCTCTGGAACAGATATATTTGATTATAGTAATGAAAAACTTACTAAGATAGAAGTTTTAAAGAAAAACTTAGGAAAGAGTAGTATAGTTGTAGAATATAAAATAGTGGTAAAAAATGAAGGAGCAGTAGCAGGCTATGCTAAGAAAGTAGTAGATTATTTACCAAAAGGAGTAGTATTTAATACAGAACTAAATAAAGACTGGTATTTATCAGACAATGGAAATGTATATAATACAAGCTTAGAAAACACAATTATAAATCCAGGAGAAACAAAAGAACTAACATTGGTCTTAGTAAAACAAATAACAGAAGACAGTATAGGAGTTTTAAACAATACAGCAGAAATATATGAAGCATATAATGAACAAGGACTAAAAGATATAGACTCAACACCAGCTAACAAAGTAGAAACAGAAGATGATATGAGTAAAGCAGATATTGTTTTAGGAATAGTAACAGGTGCACAAATTGCAATTTATATAATATTACCTTTAGTAGTAATATCATTACTAGGATTTGGAATATTTGCAATTAGAAAAAGAGTTTTAAAAAAAGTATAGAAGGGAGGTAAAATATGAAAAATAAGAGAATAAAAGTAAGTATAATAATATTTATAGCGTTAATAACATTTATTTGTTTACTTGGTAATACAAAAGTACAAGCTAAGCTTCTTGATAAAACAGAGGAATTTATGGTTTCAACATGTAAAAGATATGAATATGGAAATGGTAAGTATACTGTAGTACCTAAATATAATGATTATACAATTTATTGTACTAATCCAGGAGCGCGTTGTGACTTTATACAGTCAATAACTTTGCAAGAAATAAACAATTTAATTAATCAAGGCTATAGATTTACTATAAACTGTGGTACTTTGGCAGATTTACCAGATAAGTATCATACATATCCATATTATCAAAAAAGTGGCTCTGGTTCATTAACAAATGCCCTAGCATATATTGTAACAATAGATGGAACAGAATGGACATTGGAAAAACAACTTGCAATATGGCAAATGGTTCATCTAGGTTTAGATGGAGGAATTATTACAAGAGAGAGTAGTTATCATGATGATGACTATAGTGGAAAGGGATATGAAGAAGAAGCGAGAAATTATAATGTATTTGCTGGACTATCAAAAAATTTAACAGTTACAGCAAATAATAATACACTTACAAAAATAGATCAAACTACAAAACAATATACAGTTGGATCTTTTAGTGTAAATTATACAAATGGTACATATGGAAATGTAACTTTTGGCGGAATATCAAATATGTATTTAATTGGGTATAATGAAAAAGGACAACGAGTAAAAAATATAAAAATAAATAAATTTGTTATAAATAATAAAGAAGTAACACCTAGATACTTTTCACCTGATAGTATCAATTATGTAGATACTAATCCTCAAGCATACCCAGACTCAGGAGAAAACTTTCAAGTAGTATTTTCTGATCCAAATAAAGGAGTAACAGATAATAATCAAATAATTTGTGATGTTGAACTTTATGTTGAATATAAATATATGAGTGCAACAGGGCAATATGTAAAATATAGTGGCCAAAGGTATGGTACTGGAGGTGCAGATGGTACTTTTCATGATCGTACATATAATCCGCATGAAGATAAAGATGAACTTATTTATGATTGTGGAGACAGACCTATAAATAGCCACAGTGATACAGTAGTGCACCATTGTGGAGTTGATTCGAGAGGGATTCCTAATTGTCTTAGTGGAGGTCCTAAATGTCAACCAACATGTACTGACAGGTGTAAACATATACATAACGTTGGGTGTGCATATCACTGGACATATAAAAAGCATACTGGAGATAGAGTTAAATATCAATTAAAAACACAAAAACAACAAGGATTTTCTTCAATGGATGGAGAAAGAGAATTACATAAACTTGATGCAAAAACAGATAAGATAAAAATTAGAATGGACCTAGGCGGATATGTATGGGAAGATAGTTTGATAGGTAAAGAAAGTAAATATGATGGACTTAACAACACAACTGAAGATAAAGCAATTCAAAACATAAGAGTTATATTATATGATAAAAACAACAATAAGATAGCGGAAAAACGTACGGACAGTGATGGATGCTATTTATTTACAAACTTAGACCCTATGAAAAAATATTATGTTGCATTTGAATACAATGGACAATTATATATACCTACAGAATACAAGAAAACTAACAACTGGAAGAATACATCAAAAGCAACGGAAACATCAACAGACAGAACAGCATTTGATAATAGATTTGCAGAAATAGGAGCATATCCAAATAACTATAAAAGATCAAATGGAAAATATAATAAAGCATACTCACAATATGAACTAATGGGATTTAAACTAGATGCAAACGGAAAATACTATTATGACAAATCACAACATTATATAGATACTTTCTATACAATAGACAAAAATGGAAATATAATAGAAGGAAAGAAAATAAATCCTGCACAAGTAAGCAGTGGAGATGCACAAAAAGTAAACTTTGTTAATGATTGTAAAATAGTTGCATACACACAAGCACAACAAAATAAACTAAATCCAGATTTGTATCCTTCAAAAAATCAATTTGTTATAAACAAAACTGAAAAGCAAAAATATACAACTGGAAAACAAGCAAGAGCAACTAAATTTTCAACAAATGCCGTTAAATATAACGGAAAAACATATGAACCACTATATCCAGATCAATTTTTCATTGATTTAGGACTTGTAAGAAGACAAGAAGTTGACTTAGCTTTAAGAAAAGATATTTTATATGCAGCAACAAAAATCAACTCAAAAACTGAAATATATCAATATGATAAGCGTGCAAACAATGATGAATATTGGTTAATTGAATACAGAATGAGAAATTATGCTGATTACTATGGCGGAATGTATGTAAATGGAATCTACAGATCAGATTACACTTATAGAGGGGAAAGAACTAATGGCGGAAGTGACTTAGAAGCATATGTAACATATAAAATAACAGTAAGAAACTCATCTATAGATGTGTTAGGACAAATAACAGAAGTAGTAGATTATTATGATAAAGATTATACATATATGCCTAAGCTATCATGGGTAATGTACAAAGACAATTCAGCAGATGACAATACAAAAATTGCTGTAAAGAAAGAAGACTACTATAATATGATTGCAACAGGCGACTTGTCAAAGATTCCAAACACGAGAAAAATAACAACAAAGACTTCAAGTAAGTATGGAGCTAAATCAGATATTACAACAAAGATGAATGCTATATATATTAGTGGATTAGCAGACAAGAAATTAGCGGTAGGAGAGCAAGCATATATCTATTTAACCTTTAAAGTAAATAAAGATGGAGACAACCCAATAACTGTAGATAAAGATAATGAATTCAAAATGAATTATGCCGAAATAAATGGCTATAAAACATATTATACAGGAAACATAGATTTACCAAATGGAGTAAAGAAAACAAGTAATAATGCAGCAGGCTTAATAGATATCAACTCAACACCGGGCAATTTAAGCCTATCTGATATAACAGGCAATAAGTACGAAAAGAACTTTGAGAATGATACAGACCGTGCAAAAGGATTACAAATAAAGATAGACGACAATTCACAAAGAAAGATAAGTGGAACGGTTTGGGAAGACCAAAGAACAAAAGAAGTATCAGGAACAAGCATAGGAGATGGAGTAAGACAAACAAACGAAATTAAGATACAAGGTGTTACAGTACAATTACTTGAAAAGTTGAAAGATGGAAAAGAATTCTTATGGCAAACAACAACAACTGATGCAAACGGAGCTTACAAATTTTCAAACTTTGTACCTGGAAATTATATTGTTAGATTTATGTATGGACATAATCTCCCTACTGTACAAACTAAAAACAATGTATCATATAATGGTCAAGACTTTAAATCAACAGTATATCAAAAAGAAATTAATGGAAAAGAAATTTCAGGATATGCAGATGAGTACTATAATATTAGAGCTGCAGATACCTTTGGCAAAAACTTGTCTGACGCAAGAGATATTTGGAAAGACAAAACAATATCAATTGGACAGCGAATAAATAATAGACCAACAGCTGTATACCAAAATGTAACATTACAAGGTAGAGAAACGGTAAATAAATATCTTGCTAATGGAGCAAAAAATCATGATGCAGAAATTTTGGCAGTACCATATGCAAGTAACCCTAACCAAACATATATAGCTCAATTGATTAAAAATACTCAAATAGTAGCAGAAACAGGAATAATAGTAATCGAGGGAGAGTATGACAGACAAACAACCTTAGGAGATAGTACTCAAAAAACAAGTAATGGAAAAGAAAACTATGCAAATGGAAATGATATAAATGGTACATATGAAATTAAGAATCTTGACTTTGGACTAACAGAAAGACCAAAAGCACAATTAGAACTAAACAAACAGGTAACAAATGTAAAAGTAACATTAGCAAATGGAAATGTGTTATTTGATGCAAATGATGCGGTAGCGAATTTAGCTTGGATAAAACATAAAGATTATGACCTAATGAGTAAAATGAAAAACGGAAAATATGAAGATTACTACAACAAAAAGGTAAACGAAAAATATAACCGTTATTCATATAAAACAGACATACAAGATATGATAAATAACACACTATATAGAGGTGGAAAAAACGGACTTATCCAAGTAACTATGGATTCAGAGCTAATGCATGGAGCGACAATACAAATAAGTTACAAACTAACAGTAAAAAACGTAGGAGAAATAGATTATACAGGAAAAGACTTCTACTATAAAGGAATAGGAGCAAGTGAAGGAAACAAGGTAACAACAACAGCAAACTTAATTGTAGACTATATTCCAAATAATTTACAATATAGAGAAGGAGACAACGAAGGTTGGTCAGTAGTAAAGGCTCAAGATTTAATTACAACAGGAAATGTAAATGGAAGTATAGGAACATCAATAAGTAAATATAATACAATACTTGCAACAGACAAAATGAATAAAGCATTAAAACCAGGAGAAACAGTTACAAAAGAATTAGTATTAACACAAACCATTACATCACAAAACACACAAGATAATATGACATATGGAAACATAGCAGAAATATTACAAACCTCAAACACTGTAGGAAGAAGAATGGCATTTTCAATAGTAGGAAATCAAGACCCTACAAAAGCACCAACAGAAGTAGATAGTTCAAAAGCAGAAGAAGTAGTAATATTACCACCATTTGGACAAATGTACTTATACTTTGGATTAGGAATTGTGGTAGTAGCATTAATAGCAGGAGCAGTAATAGTCATTAAGAAAAAAGTTCTAAAAAAATAATCAACTAAAGAAATTCTATAAGGGAATCCTTATGGGATTTCTTTTTGCTTTTTACATACTAAATATTGAAAAACCCACAAAAATAATGTAAAATATAAGACATAAAAAAGAAAAAACAAATAAAAACACTAAAGATAGCAAAAAAGATAGAAAACTTTTTTTATTTGCATACCAAAAACGACAAACATTTTAAACAGCTTGTACTAAAATATATGCAGATTAAAAAAGTAGGGGTGGTAAAAAGTGTTTAATAATAAAAACAATGAGGGAACAGCTAAACAGATATTAGCAAATCTTTTTAGTATACAAAATATTATTATTTATATAATATCATTTATGATTTCAATGGTGGGATTTAGTAGTCAAAGTCTTATGCTAAGTATAAGCCCATTCGCTATAAGCTTTTTGGCGTCAATGTTGAGTAACCGTAAGCCTATTGGTTTTATATATTTATTAACATTGGTAGGTACATTTATTTCTTTTGGTACAAATAGTACACTAATATATTTTTTAACAACACTTGTATTTTTTGTACTAGTATTAATAAAAAGACCAAAAGAACAAGAGGATGTGAATGAACAAAAAAAACTAGGAGTACATTTATTTTTAGCAGTATTATTGGTACAAATAGTGCCAATGTTTTTTAATAACTTTTATGTATATGATTTATTAACAAGCATAATGCTTGCGATAGCTAGTTACGTATTTTATAAAATCTTTACAAACTCAATATCAATGCTACAAGATATAGGCACACAAAAGGCCTTTTCAATTGAAGAAGTTATTGGTACAAGCCTTTTACTAGCAATTGCATTTTGTGCTTTTGGCAATTTAAGTGTATTTGGCTTTAGCATACGTAATATCTTAAGTATCTTACTAGTTTTAATATTAGGATGGAAAAATGGCATGCTGGTTGGTGCTACAAGTGGTATAACAATAGGGACTGTACTTGGTATAATTGCAGGAAATGAGCCAGTTATGGTTGCTTCTTATGCAATATCAGGGCTAATAGCAGGAATATTCTACAAACTTGGAAAAATAGGAGTTATAGTTGGCTTTATATTAGGAAATGTAATATTAACATATGTAGCAAATGGTAACACAGTACCAGTAATATTGATACAAGAAATTTTAATAGCATCACTTGGTTTATTAGCAGTACCAAAAAGGTTTAAAATAGACATTCAAGATTTGATCGGAAAAGACAAGTTACTTCCTGAAACTACAACAAGAGCATTAACAGAAAATGAAGACACAGTATTTAAACTAAATAGTATGTCACAAACAATAGCAGATTTAGCTAAAAGCTATGAAGAAGCGGCAAGTACCGTATTAGAAGAAAAGGACTTAAAAGAGCAAGAATTATCAAATGAACAAATATTTAAAGAAGAATTAGATGTAAATATATCAGAACTAGAAAACAACTTATTATATGAAGATATATCGCAGAATAACTGTGGCATTGTAGACGAAATCTTTAAGCATTTATTAAAAAATGACATAATTACAGAAAAAGAATTAGCTAATATTTTCGAACAACATAATTTGTACATTGTAGGCTTTAGACAAAATGGTACTACAGCAGAAAATGATGTATCAAAAATGATTAAAGCAATAAACTCAGCATATAGAGTTAGTAGAGTTAATTTTATATGGAAAATGAAGATGCAAGAAAACAAGAAAAATGTATCTTCTCAATTAGAAGGTGTATCAGAAGCAATATCACAAATGGCAGAAGATATAAAACAAGAAAAAGCAGAACCATTTGAAACTCAAAAACAAGAAATACTAAATTTGTTAAAACAAAAAGAAATAGAAATAGACAATATAAAAATAAAACAAAATGTCTCAGGAAGGTATTTTGTAGAGGTATTTACTCCGAACTGTGATGACATAGAAGGTAAAAAATGCAATATTAAAAAAATTGCTAAAATACTAGAAAAAGTATTACAAACTAAATTTGTAATACAAGCACAAAATTGTAGCTTAAGAGAACAATTAAACACTTGCAAATTTACATATTATTCAGAAGATAAATATAAATTACAAGTAGGAGTAGCTACATCAACTAAAGAAGGTTCGAAAGTATCTGGAGATAGCAATATAGCAACAAAGCTAGAAGACGGAAAATACTTATTAGCAATTAGTGATGGAATGGGTTCAGGAGAAGAGGCTAACCAAAGTAGCAAAATTGCTATAAATATGTTAGCAAAACTATTAAAAGCAGGTTTTGACAAAGAAACTTCTATAAAATTGATAAACTCAAGCTTAATAGCAAATACTAAAGAGGATATGTATACAACTTTAGACATACAAATATTAGACTTATTTGTAGGAAATATGGAGTTTATAAAAAATGGAGCATGTCCAACTTTTGTAAAAAGAAATAAAGAAGTACAATTACTAAAATCTCTTACACTTCCAGCAGGAATTGTGGAAAAAAGTGATTTAATAGTATATGATTATGACTTAGAAGATGGCGACATTTTAGTAATGTGTACAGACGGAATTATAGATGCTAATACAGAATATATAAATAAAGAATTATGGGTAAAATATTTGTTAGAAGATATAAACACAGATGATGCACAACAAATAGCAAATATGGTGTTAAATGAAGCAATTGACAATGAATTCGGAATGAAAAAAGATGATATGACAGTAATAGTTGCTAAAATAAATAAAAAATAGTACCAAAAACGACAAAAATCTTGTAATTATATATAAAAATGTGATATAGTATAGCTATAAAATTAGCCGTACTATATTTTTTTGTATGGTCTTAAGGAGGAAAGTGAAAAATGTCATCAGGAAAAAGATATAATTCACAAAAACCAAAGCTAAATATTAAAAAGGTAATAGCTGCTGTTATTGTTCTTGCTGTTATAATTATGGCGATTACAGGAATAGTAAAGGTATTTACAGGAGGAAGTAAATCAGAAGAGAAGACTATTCCAAATCGTTATTTTGCAGTATATACAAACAACAAATGGGGAGTAATAAATTCAAAAGGAGAAACTGTTATAAAGCCTCAATACGATGAAGCAATTATTATTCCAGACAATAGCAAAGCTATATTTATATGCACATATGATGTAGACTATTCAAAAAATACATATAAAACAAAAGTTGTAAATGCAAAAAATGAAGAAATCATAAAAGGATATGATTCAATCACAGCTTTAGAAAATTATGATAATGAAAATAACATATGGTATGAAAATGATGTATTACTAGCTTCAAAAGATGGAAAATTTGGACTAGTAGACTTTAAAGGAAAAGAATTGCTAAAATGTGAATATGATGAAATCACAACTTTAAAAGGCGTAAAAAGTAGTTTGATAACTAAAAAAGATGGAAAGTTCGGATTAGTAGATAACATAGGAGCAACTATAATAGAAAATACATATACTAAAATTGCACCAGTTTCAGATAAATACGAAGATGGATATATAGTAACTGATTCTGATAAAAAAATGGGAGTTATAAATCATAACAAATCTACAGATGTAGAAGTTAAATATCAAGATATTAAAGCTTTAGGCGGAAACGGAAAATATGTAGTAAAAGAATCAGGTAAATGGCAAGTTATAGATACTGAAGGAAACACATATTTAAAAGGAAAATTTGATGACGTAGTTTCTATAAATGGTGAAAATGTTGTTATAAAAAACAATGGAAAATATGGTGTTGTAACCTTAAGTGGAGATACTAAAATTGCAACAAAATATCAAGAGGTCAAATATTTATTTGATGACAAATATATTTTTAAGTCAGGAAACAAGTATGGTGTTGTAAACTTAGAAGGTGAAGAACTAATTGACCCAACATATGAAAGCTTAATTTATAGAGCAGATGCAGGATTTTTAGAAGGTACAAAGCCAAATGAAGTAAATACTGAATTTATGGATAATTCACTAATAACTAAGTTAGTAGGAATTCTAACAGAAATAAATATTGATAATGGATATATGAGAGTTAGAGTAGATAACGAATATAAATATTATAACTTTAAATTTGAAGAAAAAACTAATAAAGAAGTGTTAACAACTAATACTATATTCTTAGACAAAAAAGATGGAAAATATGGATTTGTTAATAAAAATGGAATAGTAGTAGTTGACTATATTTATGATGATGCTAGAGAACAAAATGAATATGGTTATGCAAGTGTTAAGAAAAACGGTATGTGGGGTTGTGTAAATCAAAAAGGTAAAGTTGTAATTACACCAGCATATCAGTTAGAGAATAACCCTATAATTGAATTTATTGGAAAATGGCATTTAGGAGAAGATTTAAATTTAAATTACTATACAGATAAATAAGAGGAGAAAATAATGGGACTAAAGACAAAATATCAATATACATACTTTATTTATCCATATTTAATTGAAGAAAATAATTATAGAAATTATCTATATAAACTATTAAAAAACAAGAAGTGTATGCTAAAAATATTTGAACCACAAAAAGATACTAGAATTGATGCATATTTTTTACCAGAACTTAAAAGCAAAATGTTTTGGTCATTAAATATGAATGGACAAGGACTTAGAGACTACGAAACAATGGACTTGAATATGAAAGCAACAGTACTTAGTAAAAAGTATTGCAATGTTTTTGAATACGTTTTGGATAAAGATATACCGGCTAAAATAGGAGAGAAAAATGGTATTTTCTTTGATATAAATAAGATTGAAATAGTATGCTTTAATACGGGAATATGTTTTTTACTTATGAAAACTGTACTAGATACAGGAGTTGAATTTGCAGATGTTTTAAATTTTAATTATAAATTTAGAGATATCCAATCAAAAATAGGACATCCAAAAGAATATGACAATATAAAAATACAAACACAAAAATTTGATAATATGCAAAGATTTTCTGAATTTTTAGGACAATTAACTGGTAAAAATATAGAAGCAAGAAAAATAAATTTAGATACTGATAGATTGATTACATATTCATATACTTGCTTAGATCAGGAATCTTGGAATGAAACTACAGATATGTTAAATTTAGAAAAAGAATTTGAAAAATATCGTAGTATAAAACCAGCGAATGAGCAAGTAAGTGATGTAACATATCAAAGAGATAGTGTGTACAAAGAAAAATATTTGTATTATGGTTTTGCTAATAATTCTACTGTGCTACTTACATCAGAAGCAAATATACAAAATTATAATGAACTTTTATTTGAATACGAAAATTCACAACTTTATCATTTTATATATTACTTACATCAAAAAGTATATTTAAACAAATTGAATTATGAAATAAAACAGGCTAAAAATTTTGAAAATATAAAGTCTAGATTTATAACTTTTGCAAAAGCAGATTGGATTTATGAAATAACCAATAATTTAACAGGAACTGTATTAGATAAATATTATAGAAAAGAATTAAACTTAGATGAAACATTCATAAGGTTAAAATCAAAATATGATTTACTGTATAAAGATTATGAAGTTAACAAAACAAACAAACACAATAATTGGCTGATTGTAATTATAGGATTTATAATTATAATTGGAATAATTAAATTATTGTTTAAAATGGGCGGATAATAGGAGTACAAAATGATTATAAAAACAGGAGTAGATATAATAGAAGTTGATAGAATACAAGAGGCAATAGAAAGCCAGAGAGAAGCATTTTTGCATAAGGTTTATACTCAAAAGGAAATCGATTATTGCGGTAATACTGGAAAAATGATATACCAACATTATGCAGTTAGGTTTGCGGCGAAAGAGGCTGTGTATAAAGCAATTTCGGAAGTTATATCTCCGAATGAAGACGATATTTTAAATAAAATAGAAATTACAAATACTGAAAAAGGTAAACCAAGGGTAAATCTAGAAGCATTGAATATTCAGAATATTGAATCAATGGATTTAAGTTTATCACATATCAAAAATTATGCAATTGCCTCTTTTAGTATAATATTTAAGTAATAATTAAGGCGGTAGTAGTATTACTATCGCTATATATAATTAGGAGGGAAATATGCAAATATTTGATTCACATGCACATTATAATGATGAAAAATTTGAATTAGATAGAGAAGAAACTCTACAAAAGGTTCTAGATGCAGGAGTTAAAAATTTAATATGCGCAGGATATAGTGTGGAATCTTCAAGACAAGCAATAAAAATTGCAAATGAACATAGATATATATACGCAACAGCAGGAATTTCGCCAAATGACATACCAACATTTGAAAATGAAAATACAGATGTAAAAGAATTCTTCTTTGAAGAAGTATTGAATGAACAATTAAAAGAAATAAAAAAATTGGCTAAAAACGAAAAAGTTGTAGCAATTGGAGAAATTGGTTTAGATTATTATTGGAATAAGGAAAACAAACAAAATCAAAAATCAGCATTTATAAAACAAATAGAAATTGCAAATGAGCTTGAATTACCAATAGTAATACACACTAGAGAGGCAATATCAGACACAATAGATATACTAAAAAATCAAATTACAGTTGTAAACAAAGGCATATTTCATTGTTGCCCATTAAATTTGGACCTAATTAGAGAGGGATTAAAATTAGGATTTTATATTTCTTTTGCAGGACCAATAACCTTTAAGAACTCTAAAAATGCTACGGAAGCAATAAGTTTAGTGCCATTAGATAGAATTTTAGTAGAGACAGACAGCCCATATTTAGCACCAGAACCAAAACGTGGAACTAGAAATGATTCTTCAAACCTAATATATACACTTCAAAAAATAGCAGATGTAAAACAAATGTCAATGGAAGAGGTAGCTAAAATTACTTACGAAAATACAAAAAATATATTAAAAATAAACACCAATTGATATTTCAATTGGTGTTTAAAAATTATTTATTAAAATCAACTTTAACATTTTTTCTAGCTTCTGCACTATCAACTTCAAATAAACTTTCAGCTGTAAAGTGGAACATACCAGCAATAATGTTTGATGGGAACAATTCTAATTTTGTGTTATATCTTGTAACAGTGTCATTGTAGAATTGTCTAGAATAAGAGATTTTATCCTCTGTTTCTGTTAATTCATTTTGCAAGCTTTCAAAATTTTGGTTTGCTTTTAAATCTGGATAAGCTTCAGCAACAGCCATAATGGTTTTTAAAGTATTAGATAATTCATTATCTAATTTAGCTTTTTCATCAACTGTTTTAGCACCAGCCCAAGCAGTACGTAATTCAGTTACTTTAGCTAAAGTATCACTTTCATGAGTCATATAACCTTTAACAGTTTCAACTAAATTAGGAATTAAATCAAATCTTCTTTGTAATTGTACATCCATTTGTCCAAAAGCATTTTTTACACGTTGTCTTAATGTTACTAAACTATTATATACAGAAATAATAAATAATATTAAAAGAACAACAATTATTAAAATAATCCACAACATAAGTTTCACTCCTTTATACTAATATTATGAAGTAATAATAACATATATTAAAACAATATACAATAAAAAATAGAAAAAAATAAATCATATTTTTGTACAAGCACGCATATAATATAGTATATGTAAAGACATGAAGAATATTACAAAGATGACAAAAAAACAAATCCTTAGAGCTCAAAGCAGTACACAAAACAATATAAAATTTGACAATATTTGTTTAAAATGGTATAATATAGATGTTGCTTTTAAAGGAGGGAACAAATTAAAAATGAAAAGTGATGATAAAGCATCGATATCGCTGAAAAAAATAATTTGTATTAGCATCTTATTTGTTTTTATAATGACAGCTGCAGTAGTAGCTGGAAACGTAAAATTAAATAATGTTAAAATTATTTTAGCTAGTGGTTACGAAATGAATGTATTAACTAGCAAAACCAAAATAGCAGATATATTAGATGACAATCATATTATATTACTTGAAGATGAAAAGGTATCACCTGATTTAGAATCAGAGTTATCAGATAATAATACAATTAAAATTTCTAAAATTACAGATGAAGAAATTGAAGCCCCTGAAGTTATAGAAACATCAGAAACTATTACAATGGAAGAAGTATTAAAAAATTATGATACTATTATTGAAAAAATAGTAGTTGAAAAAGTAAAAATACCTTTCGAAACAGTTACAAAAAATAAAGCATCAGGTTCGGGTTCAAAACAAAACCAAATTATACAATATGGTGTAAATGGTATAAAAGAAGTTACTTATAAAGTAAAATATCAAAATGATGTTGAAATTGAGAAAAAAGAAATTTCTTCAAAAATAATTAAGAAACCAGTGAACAAAATAGTAGAAGTAAGAAATAAGCAGGTTACATCAAGAGGTGGCACAACTACTAGATATGGTGGTAAATGGACTTATTCAGAAGCAGAACTTGACTTATTATGTGCTATTACAGCACAAGAGGCTTGTTCAAGTTATAATGCTGCCTTAGCTGTTATAACATGTGCAGCAAACAGAGCAGAAAGTAGAAGATGGAGATATAATGGAACAGACCCATTAAGCCAATATAAAGCAAGAGGTCAATTCTGTTACTCAATAGACAATCACTGGAGAAGAAGATTAAACGGAAATTATCCATCATATGTAAAACAAGCAGTTATAGATGCCTTAAATGGTAAAAGAAACCATAACTACTTATCATTTAGATCATCAGGATATGCAAGTGGTGTAAACATTGGTGGTAACGTATACTTCAATGCAATGTAATATAAAAAGAGTTCCTAAAAAATAGGAACTTTTTTATTGCCTTCAGCCACCCCACTTGAATTAGTGGAAGTTTTATGGTATATTATTTGCACAAGGAGAGAAGAAATATGAAATTAATTTCATGGAATGTAAATGGTTTGAGAGCAGTTATTAAAAAAGGCTTTAAAGAATTTTTTGAGAAGGAAGATGCAGATATATTTTGTATACAAGAAACAAAAATGCAACAAGACCAAATAGATGATGAAATAAAAAGCTTATTTAGTAAATATAATTGTTATTGGAATAGTGCTATAAGAAAGGGATATTCAGGCACAGCAGTATTTACAAAACAAAAGCCACTTAATGTTACATATGGAATAGGAATAGAAGAACATGACCAAGAAGGAAGAATAATAACACTAGAGTTTGAAAAATTTTATCTAGTAAATTGCTATACTCCGAATTCCAAAAGAGAACTAGAAAGATTAGAATATAGAATGACATGGGAAGATGAAATTAAGAACTACTTATTAAAACTAAATGAAACAAAGCCAGTAATTTTGTGTGGAGATTTAAATGTAGCACATGAAGAAATAGACTTAAAAAATCCAAAAACTAATAGGCATAATGCAGGATTTACAGATGAAGAAAGAGGAAAAATGACAGAATTATTAGATGCCGGTTTTACAGATACTTTTAGATATTTATATCCTACAAAAGAGAATTGTTATACTTGGTGGTCATATATGTTTAATGCAAGAGCTAATAATGCAGGCTGGAGAATAGACTACTTTATAGTATCACAATCAATCGAAAAAGAAGTAAAAGAAGCAAGGATTTATTCAGATGTTATGGGCAGTGATCATTGTCCTGTTGGAATAGAGTTGTAGGAGGTAAAAATGGAAGAAAAAAAGAAAAGCTTAAAATGGCTATATTGGTTTAGCTTAGGAGTGGCTATTATTGCAGTATATAAATTACTAGACAATTTCGGACCTATAACAGCTTGGTTGGCAAAGCTATTAAATATTTTAATGCCATTTATTGCAGGTCTGCTTATAGCATATTTATTTTACATTCCATGTAGAAAAGTTGAAAGTTGGTATAAGAAGGTAAAACCTATTTCAAAAAGAGCAAGAGTATTATCGATTATAACAGTATATATTATAGCAGTATTGCTAATTATACTAGCACTAAACTTTGTAATACCAGCAATATCAAAAAGTATTGTAGACTTAGTTACTAACTTTGGAAATTATTATAATAACACAATGAATACTATAAATGAATTACCAGAGGATTCAGTACTAAAGAGTGAAGCGGTTTTAAATGCTATAAAAGGAATAAGTGAAATTGATTTTAAACAATATATAAATATAGAAAAGCTGACCGAATATGCAAAAGGAGCAATAAATATTGTAAATAGCATATTTGATGTATTTGTTTCATTTATAGTTTCAGTATACTTATTAGCAGAAAGAAGAAGAATTTTAGACTTTTTGAGAAAATTGGCATCAGCTATATTTAAACCGGAAACTTATAAAATGATAGGAAAATATTTTAATAAATCAAATGAAGTATTTTTCAGCTTTATAGCAGGTCAAGTGTTAGATGCAATAGTAGTAGGAATATTAACTGCAATTGCTATGTCGATAATTGGAGTGAAATATGCAGTACTGTTAGGCTTTATGATAGGATTATTTAACTTGATACCATACTTTGGAGCTATCATTGCAGTAGCAGTAGCTATACTTATTACTATATTTACAGGAGGTATAGGGCAAGCAATTATTATGGCAATAGTTGTAATAGTATTACAACAAATCGATGCAAATATTATAAATCCTAAAATTTTAGGAAGCTCATTATCTATAAGCCCACTTTTAGTAATATTTGCAGTAACAATAGGTGGAGCATATTTTGGAGTATTGGGAATGTTTTTAGCAGTACCAGTTGCCACAGTAATTAAATTATTAATTGAAGAATATATAACTTACAAAACCAGCACAAATTAAAGTGCTGGTTTTTAATTATGTATTGACAAATAATATTAAATATAGTACCATGGAGATAGCCTTATTGGGGGAAAGGTGTATTTTTCAAGAGAGGAGGAATACAGGTGCCAGAACTCAATAAGATAATACAAAAAATGAAAAGACAGCCTAATGGAATTAGATTTCAAGAAGTAGCTAAAGTTTTAGAATATAATGGATATAAAATGAAGGCTAAAAAACGGTACTTCCCACAGAAATTTTATAAATTCTAAGGGTGATGTAATAACAATTAAAGAAGAAAATCCATTAAAAGCGGTTTATGTTAAAAACGTATTAAAGAGAATTTGAGAATAAAATTCTCAAATTAAAGTAAAATAAATATAAAGGGAGGCAGAATTAATGAAGAGTGTTGAAGATTATATGAATTTGCCATATAACTGTATTGTTCAACAAATTAATGATGAGAGTGGAACTTACTTTTATGCACATGTTTTAGAATTAGACGGATGCCAAAGTACAGGCGAAACTTTTAAAGAAGCTTATGAAAGTCTAAAAGATGCAATGAGAGGTTGGATTGAAACTAAAATTGATGATGGATTTGATGTACCACTACCGGTAAAATATACTGATTATAGTGGAAAATTTTTAGTAAGAATTCCAAAATCATTACACTACAGATTATCAGTTGAGGCACAACAAGAGGGAGTGTCACTAAATCAATATGCGTTGTATAAATTAAGTAATTAGCATATAACACAAAACCAGCACAAATTAAAGTGCTGGTTTTTGTGTTAAGAATAACTTAATAAATTAACTACTTTTTTCTTAATAAATTTGTGGTATAATTTATACGTAATAATCAAAAAGGGGAAAATTTATGTACAATATTTTAGTAGTGGATGATGATAAGGAAATTGTAAATGCAATAGAAATATATTTAAGTAAAGAAGGGTACAACATATTAAAAGCATATGATGGAATGGAAGCATTAAAAATAATAGAAAAGAATGATAATATTCATTTGATTTTATTGGATATAATGATGCCAAAACTTGATGGAATTAGTACAGCTAATTTAATTAGAAAAGATAAATCAATTCCAATAATAATGCTTTCTGCAAAATCAGAAGACTACGATAAGATTACAGGACTAAATAATGGAGCAGATGATTATATAACAAAACCATTTAATCCATTAGAACTAATTGCAAGAGTAAACTCACAAATTCGTAGATATACACACCTAGGTTCAATTGCAGATAAACAACAAGAAGGAAATACATATTGGTCAGGAGAATTAGTAATAAATGACGATACAAAACAAGTAACAGTTGAGGGAAAAGATGTGAAATTAACTCCAACAGAATATAACATTTTAAAATTTTTAACTAAAAATAAAGGAATAGTGTATTCAATTGAACAAATTTACCAAAATGTGTGGGAAGACGAATGTTATGGTGCAGAAAATATTATAGCAGTACATATTAGACACATAAGAGAAAAGATAGAAATAAACCCAAGAGAACCTAAATATTTAAAGGTAATTTGGGGAATTGGATATAAAATAGAAAATCTAGAAAAATAGGAGGTAAAAAATGAATGGATCAAAAATTTCTAAAAATGTAGCTTATGTTTTAGCACCAATATTTGCCTTACTCTTAATACTATCAACACTAGGTACTAAAATTATAGACGAAGAAATCAATGTTATACAAAATTCAAACTATATCTGGCAAATGGCAGGAGGTTTAGCAAATGTAACAAAAGGTGTAACACCATTACTAATTCCAATATCAGTTATGATACTAATTATTCTAGCAGTAGTGGTTATAGATGGAATTGGAAAAAATAAAAATGAAGATACAATTAAGTTAAACTGGTTTGACGAATGGAAATTAGAAGTAGTATTAGCTTTAAGTTTTATATTGTTTATAGCTGGAGTTTATATTCTAAGCATAGGATGGAATTCATTTGAAAATTCGATAAGCATAATGCTATCAAGTTGTGGAATCGGAATAATATATGTGAATTCAATAGTACTATTAGAGACTATAGTAAAAAGAATAAAAGCAAGAATGTTATGGAAAACTACTTTAATATATGCTATTTATAAAGCAATTAAGAAAATGATAGATAACCGCAAAATAATGACAAAACTATTTATATATTATTGGGGATTTTGCATTATAGGATTTTTTATAACATTAGCAATACCAAACTCTACTAGTAACAAGAACTTGTTTCAGGTAGTGATGTTAGCAGCACTTGGAATAACCACATTTTATGTATTATGCAAAAAAGTGGAAGAACTTAATAAAATTCAAATGGCTTTAAAAAGTATATATGACGGAGATACCAATATTGAGTTAAATCCAAATGAATTAAAAGGAGTTTTAAAACAAATGGCAGTATATATTGATGATATTGCTGGAGGTTTATCAAATGCAATTGAACAAAGCTTAAAGAGTGAAAGGCTTAAAACAGAGCTTATAACCAATGTGTCACATGATATAAAAACACCACTTACATCAATTATTAACTATGTAGATTTATTAAAAAAAGAAAAAATGCCTAATGAAAAAGCTACTGAATACTTAATGATATTAGATAATAAATCTCAAAGATTAAAAAAACTAACAGAAGATTTAGTAGAAGCTTCAAAAGCATCTTCTGGAAATATAAAATTAAATAAAGAGAAATTAAATGTCAAAGAACTTGTGCAACAAGTGTCTGGAGAATTTGAAGATAGGTTTAAGGAAAGAAACTTAGAAGAAATAACAACATTCCCGGAACAAGATGTATATATAAAAGCAGATGGAAGATATATGTGTAGGATATTAGAAAATGTTTATTCAAATGTTGCTAAATATGCTATGGAAAATACAAGAGTATATTTAGATGTGGTGAAAAACCAACATACAGTTGTAATACAAATGAAAAATATATCAAAACAAGAGCTTAATATATCAGCAGATGAATTGATGCAAAGATTTGTAAGAGGAGAAACTTCTAGAAATACAGAAGGAAGCGGATTAGGACTTTCAATAGCATCTAGCTTAACAGAACTTCAAGGAGGAAAATTTCATATTTACTTAGATGGAGATTTGTTCAAGGTAACAATAGGATTTGAAATGTTAGTAAATTAAAAATGTTAATGGTGACGGCTTGCCGTCACCATTAACATTTTTCTTAATTAACGTGATTAAATAAATACTGAATACCCCCATTAGCGGCAGCAGTTACTGCTAAAACAATAATACCAGCAACAAGAACACCAGCTACAATAGGTGGGATAGCTTTTTTAGGTGGTAAATTTAAAAAGTTAGCAATTAAAGAACCAACCCATGCACCAGTTCCAGGTAAAGGAACAGCTACAAATAAAAATAAACCTAAAGCTGTGTAATTTTGTAATTTTTCACTTTCTTCAATTTTTCTTGTAGCTCTTTCAGTAGCCCAATCTATGATAACCTTAAAAGGTTTCCATCTCCCAAAAAAATCAAATAAAGGTCTAATATATTTAACAATAAAATATATAGGTATAATATTTCCGATAAAGCTACAAATAAAAGCTTCAAAATATGAAAGACCAAGCCCAACGCCTATTGGAATAGCACCTCTTAACTCTAAAATAGGCACCATACCTACAAAAAATGTAATCAAATATTTTAAAATTATAGACATATAATTAACCTCATTTCTATTAACAATGCAAATATTGTACTATATTAAATATTATTTGTCTATAATACCTTATAAAAATTAAGAAATTTTTACCAAAATCGTTGACAGCAAGTACAACAAGTGTTATACTAAAATAGGTATGCTTTTATTAAGCGTTACTAGTCTACATTTAAGGTGGATGTAATGATTAATATAAAAATAAATTTTACCAAATAAACAGCAAATTAAACAGTTGACAAAAATGTCAACCGTATTTTTGTTGCCTTTTATCTATAGATTATGTTAATTTAATAAAAAGAGGAATTGACCTATAATTACTTACGGAAAGGGTATTTAGAGAGCAGAAAAATATGCTGATTTGTAAACTAATTATAGAAACAAGAAGGACTTTTTATTAAAATCATATATTTTAACTTCTGCTTAATTTTTTTTAAGGAGTGATTCTTTTGTTAAAAGAAATTAAACACGAGAAATGTTCTCGTAAAACTTTTGCAAAAATCGGCGATTCAATCGAAATGCCAAACTTAATTCAAGTTCAAAAAGACTCATACAATTGGTTTATCGAAGAAGGCTTAGGAGAAGTACTTAGAGATGTATCTCCAATAGTTGATTATTCTGGAAACCTTGTACTTGAATTCTTAGACTACTACATGGAAGAGAAAACAAAATACACATTAGAAGAAGCCAAAGAACGTGATGCAACTTATGCTACAAGATTACATGTAAAAGTAAGACTTATCAATCGTGAAACAGGTGAAATCAAAGAACAAGAAATTTATCTTGGTGATTTCCCACTTATGACAGATAGTGGTACTTTCGTAATCAACGGTGCAGAAAGAGTTGTAGTAAGCCAATTAGTTCGTTCACCAGGTTGCTACTATGCACAAGATTTTGATAGCAAAACAGGTAGAAGAATTTATACATCTACTGTTATGCCTATTCGTGGTGCATGGATAGAATATGAAACTGATGGAAATGATGTATTTTGGGCTAGAGTTGATAGAACTAGAAAAATACCTGTTACAACACTTTTAAGAGCATTAGGAATAGTAACAGATGAACAAATTACACAATTATTTGGGGATGAAAACAAAATAAAGGAAACTTTAGCAAAAGACCCAATTAAAACACAAGAAGAAGCTTTAGTTGAAATATACAAAAAATTAAGACCAGGAGAACTTCCAACAACTGATGCTGCAAGAAACTTATTTAATGGTTTATTCTTTGATGATAGAAGATATGACCTAGCAAAAGTAGGAAGATTCAAATTTAATAAAAAATTAAGTTTAGCAACAAGAATTACAGGAAGAATAGCTTATAACGATATTATTGATCCAGAGACTGGAGAAGTATTAGTAGAAAAAGATAACAGTATTTCTGAAGATACAGCAATTGCAATTCAAAACAGTGGAATCAATGTTGTTGATGTAAAAGTTGAAGACAAACCAGTAAGAATTATTGGTAATGGCACAGTTAATATCCACAGCGTACTTCCAAATGTTAATTTGAGTGACTTACATATCAAAGAAATGGTAAATTACATAGTATTAAAATCAATAATTGACACTACAGAAGAAAAAGAATTACATGATGTTATTAAAGAAAGAATAGACGAATTAATTCCAAAACATGTTACAAACGAAGATATTATTGCTTCAATAAGCTATTTATTAAACTTAGAACATGGTTTAGGAAATGTTGACGATATTGATCATTTAGGAAATCGTCGTATTCGTTGCGTTGGAGAGTTATTACAAAATCAATTTAGAATTGGTTTAACAAGACTTGAAAGAGTAGTACGTGAAAGAATGACAATTCAAGACTTAGATATAGTTACTCCACAAACTTTAATTAATACAAAACCAATAACTTCTGCAATTAGGGAATTCTTTGGAAGCTCACAATTATCACAATTTATGGATCAAACAAACCCACTTTCAGAATTAAGCCATAAGAGAAGAATTTCTGCATTAGGACCTGGTGGTCTATCTCGTGAGAGAGCAGGATTTGAGGTTCGTGATATTCACTATACACACTATGGAAGATTATGTCCTATTGAATCACCAGAAGGACCAAACGTAGGACTTATATCAGCACTTTCATCATTTGCTATTATAAACGAATATGGATTTATTGAAACACCATATAGAAAAGTAGATCATGAAACAGGCAAAGTAACTGATGAAGTTATATATATGCCAGCAGATGAAGAGGATAAATACATTATTGCTCAAGCCTCTGAACCAATTGATGAAGAAGGAAAATTTGTAAATGATAGAATTCGTGTACGTCATAGAGCAGACATTACAATGGTTGATAAAGACCAAGTTGATTTTGTAGACGTATCACCAAAACAATTAGTATCAGTTGCAGCAGCTATGATTCCATTCTTAGAGCATGACGACGCAAAACGTTCTCTAATGGGTTCAAACATGCAACGTCAAGCAGTTCCACTACTTACAACAGAATCACCAATAGTTGGTACAGGTATTGAATATAGAGCAGCAAAAGATTCTGGAATTACAGTAATGGCTAAAAATGACGGTATAGTTGAAAAAGTGACTGGTGACGAAATTCAAATTAGAAATAAAAAAGACGAATTAGATGTTTACCATTTAAGAAAATTCAAAAGAACAAATGGTGGAACATGTATAAATCAAAGACCAGTTGTAAGCACTGGAGAAAAAATTAAAGCAGGAGAACTAATTGCCGATGGGCCAGCAACTAAAAATGGTGAAATGGCACTTGGTAAAAATGTTTTAATAGCTTTCACAACTTGGGAAGGTTATAACTACGAGGATGCTGTTTTAATTAGTGAAAGATTAGTAAAAGAAGACGTATATACATCAATTCATATTGAAGAATATGACTGTGAATGTAGAGAAACAAAATTAGGAGCAGAAGAAATCACTAGAGATATACCAAATGTTGGTGATGACAGCTTAAAAGACTTAGACGAAAACGGTATAATTCGTATAGGTGCTGAAGTAAGACCAGGAGATATATTAGTTGGTAAAGTTACTCCAAAAGGAGAAACAGAACTAACAGCAGAAGAAAGATTACTTCGTGCAATATTTGGAGAAAAAGCTAGAGAAGTTAGAGATAACTCACTTCGTGTTCCACATGGAGAAGCAGGAACAATTGTAGATGTTAAAATATTTACAAGAGAAAATTCAGATGAATTAGCTCCTGGAGTAAATCAAGTAATTCGTTGCTATATTGCAACAAAGAGAAAAATATCTGTTGGTGATAAGATGGCTGGACGTCATGGTAACAAGGGTGTTATTTCACGTATATTACCAGAAGAAGATATGCCATTTTTACCAGATGGTACACCAGTAGACATAGTATTAAACCCACTAGGTGTTCCTTCTCGTATGAACTTAGGCCAAGTTTTAGAGGTTCACTTAGGTATGGCTGCAAGAGCACTTGGATACAAGGTTGCAACACCAGTATTTGATGGTGCTAAAGACGAAGAAATAAAAGAGCTATTTAGAAAAGCAGGACTTAGTGAAGATGGAAAAACAGTTGTATATGATGGTAGAACTGGAGAGCCATTTGATCATCCAATTACAGTTGGTGTTATGTATATGTTAAAACTACATCACTTAGTAGATGACAAAATACATGCTCGTTCAACTGGACCTTACTCATTAGTAACACAACAACCTCTTGGTGGTAAAGCACAATTTGGTGGACAAAGATTTGGAGAAATGGAGGTTTGGGCATTAGAAGCTTATGGTGCTGCATATACACTTCAAGAAATGTTAACAGTTAAATCTGATGATATTGTAGGAAGAGTAAAAACATATGAAGCAATTGTAAAAGGTGAAAATGTTCCAGAACCAGGAGTTCCAGAAGGATTTAAAGTGTTAGTAAAAGAACTTCAATCATTAGGACTAGATATAAAACTTCTTTCAGAAGACAATAAAGAATTAGAACTAAAGGAAAATATTGATGAAGGAATTGATTTTAACAGTATTAAAGATGATCCAAAACTAGAAGAAGAACTTGCAGTAGTTGATGAAGAAGAACTTGCTGATGGATATTCAGAAGAAGGAGATCTTCTTGATGACGAAGAAGGTTTAGATGATGAAGACTTATTACTTGATGATGAAGAGTTATTAGATATGGATAACTTTGATGATAATGAAAAATAAAATTTAATAGCCATTCAAAAAGTTTAAACAAGTTAACAATAAGAATTGCACAGCAGTGTACAACTTGTTTAAACGAGTATGAAGAAAAGAAAAATATTTAGGGGGCTAAATAAAGTGGATGAATTAGAAATTTTTAACAAACTTAAAATTGGGATAGCATCAGATGAAAAAATCAGAGAATGGTCAAAAGGTGAAGTTAAAAAGCCAGAAACCATTAACTACAGAACTTTAAAGCCAGAAAAAGATGGTCTATTTTGTGAAAAAATATTTGGACCAACAAAAGACTGGGAATGTCACTGTGGAAAATATAAAAGAGTAAGATACAAAGGCATTGTATGTGATAGATGTGGTGTTGAGGTAACAAAATCAAAAGTAAGACGTGAAAGAATGGGACATATTGAACTTGCTGCACCAGTTGCACATATTTGGTATTTTAAAGGAATACCAAGTAGAATTGGACTAATGCTTGATGTATCACCAAGAAGCTTGGAAAAAGTAATATATTTTGCATCATATATTGTAATAGATAAAGGAACTACTGATTTAACAGTATGTCAAGTATTATCTGAAAAAGAATATCGTGAAGCAGAAGAAAAATATGGGAGAGGTTCTTTTGTAGCTAAAATGGGAGCTGAGGCAATTGAAGAATTACTACAAAAAGTTGACGTAGAAAAATTGTCTGAAAAATTGAAAAAAGAACTTGAAAAAGCAAGTGAACAAAAAAGAGCAAAACTAGTAAAAAGATTAGATACAGTTGAAGCTTTTAGATTATCAGAAAATAAACCTGAATGGATGATAATGAATGTAGTACCAGTAATTCCACCAGATTTAAGACCAATGGTACAATTAGATGGTGGTAGATTTGCTACATCAGATTTAAACGACTTATATCGTAGAGTAATCAACAGAAATAACCGTTTAAAAAGACTATTAGAATTAGGTGCACCAGAAATTATTGTACGTAATGAAAAAAGAATGTTACAAGAATCAGTTGATGCCTTAATTGATAATGGCAGACGTGGAAGACCAGTAACAGGTGCTGGTGGTAGAGCATTAAAATCTTTATCAGATTTATTAAAAGGAAAACAAGGTAGATTCCGTCAAAATTTATTAGGTAAACGTGTTGACTATTCTGGACGTTCAGTTATCGTAGTAGGACCAGAACTTAAACTATATCAATGCGGTGTGCCAAAAGAAATGGCAGTTGAATTATTCAAACCATTTGTTATGAAAGAATTAGTTGGACGTGGAATTGCACATAATATTAAAAATGCTAAGAGAATGGTAGAAAGATTAAGACCTGAAATATGGGATATTCTAGAGGATGTTATTAAAGACCATCCAGTATTATTAAACCGTGCTCCTACATTACATAGACTAGGTATTCAAGCATTTGAGCCAGTTTTAGTAGAAGGTAGAGCTATAAAATTACACCCATTAGTATGTACAGCTTTCAACGCTGACTTCGACGGTGACCAAATGGCTATTCACTTACCATTATCACCAGAAGCACAAGCTGAAGCTAGATACTTAATGCTTTCAGTAAATAACCTTTTAAAACCACAAGATGGTAAACCAGTAACAGTACCTACACAAGATATGATTTTAGGTGCATATTACTTAACAATGGAAGTACAAGGAGAACCAGGAGAGGGTAATTACTATTCTTCACCAGAAGAAGCAGTAATGGCATACTACAACCATGATTTAGGTTTACATGCAAAAGTATTTGTAAGAATTCAAAAAGAAATAGATGGTAAATTGGAAACAAGAAAAGTTGAAACAACAGTTGGTAGATTAATTTACAATGAAGGAATTCCACAAAATTTAGGATTTGTTGATAGAACAAAACCAGAAAACTTATTTGAACCAGAACTTAACTTTGCAGTTTCTAAGAAAAACTTAGGAAAAATAATTGCAAAATCAATAAATGTAAATGGTTTAAGCGCAACAGCAGAATTACTAGATTATATCAAATCAATGGGCTTCAAACATTCTACAACAGCTGGTATTACAGTATCTGTAGATGATGTAAAAGTGCCAGAAGCTAAAAAACAAATTCTTGCTGAAGCAAACGAACAAGTAAATAATGTATTAAAACAATATAAACGTGGTTTAATAACAGAGGATGAAAGATACAACTCAGTTATCAAAATTTGGGAAAAAGCAACAGATGATGTTACAGAAGCAATGAAAAACAATTTTGAAGACTTAAACCCAGTATATATGATGAGCCAATCTGGAGCCAGAGGTAACTTAAACCAATTAAGACAAATTGCAGGTATGCGTGGTCTTATGGCTAGTACAACTGGTAAAACAGTAGAAATTCCTATTACATCTTCATTCCGTGAGGGTCTAGATGCACTAGAGTACTTCATTTCTGCACACGGTGCTAGAAAAGGTTTAGCAGATACAGCCTTAAGAACAGCCGACTCAGGTTATTTAACAAGAAGATTAGTTGATGTATCTCAAGACATTATAGTTCGTGAAGAAGACTGTGGAACACATGAAGGACTTATTGTAGAAGCAATTAAAGATGGAAATCAAATAATTGAAAAACTAGAAGAAAGATTAGTTGGAAGATATGCATTAAATGATATAGTTAACCCTGAAACAAAAGAGTTAATTGTTGATACTAATACAATGATTACAGACAAAATTGCTGAACAAATAGTAGCAGCAGGAATTGAAAGAGTAGAAGTACGTTCAGTATTAGGATGCCGTACAAAACATGGTGTATGCCGTAAATGTTATGGTATGGGATTAGCTACTCGTGAAAAAGTAAATATCGGTGAATCTGTTGGTATTATAGCTGCACAATCAATTGGTGAGCCTGGTACACAGCTTACAATGAGAACTATCCACTCTGGTGGTGTTGCAGGTGTAGCAGATATCACACAAGGTCTTCCTAGAGTTGAGGAGCTATTTGAGGCTCGTAAACCAAAGGGTCTAGCAGTAATTACAGAAATTGATGGTAAAGTAAAAATAGTTGAAGACAAGAAAAGGAAAGAAATTGTTGTTACTTCTAAGGATGATTCAAAAACATATGCAATACCATTTAGATCTAAATTACGTGTAAGAGAAGGAGACGAAGTAAAAGCCGGAGATGCTTTAATTGAAGGTGCTATAAATCCAAACGAAATATTAGCAATTAAAGGACCAGAAGGAGTATATGAATACTTAATTCAAGAGGTTCAAAAAGTTTATCGTAACCAAGGTGTTGATATCAATGACAAACACATTGAGGTAATTGGTAGACAAATGCTTAAGAAAGTAAGAGTAGAAGATAATGGAGATACAGATATGTTTGCTGGTTCGCTAGTAGATATTCATGAATTTGAAGACAAAAATGAACAAGTAATAGCAGAAGGAAAACGTCCAGCAACAGGAAAACGTATGCTATTAGGTATTACAAAAGCTTCATTAGCTACAGAAAGCTTCTTGTCAGCAGCATCATTCCAAGAAACAACAAGAGTATTAACAGAAGCAGCCGTTAAAGGTAAAGTTGATGACTTAATTGGATTAAAAGAGAATGTTATTATAGGTAAATTGATACCTGCAGGAACAGGACTTCCAATTTATAAAAATACACATATCAATACAGAACAAAATGAAGAACAGGATGATGAATTAGCTGAATAAAAATAAAACAAACCGTTGATTTCAACGGTTTGTTTTTTGTGGTTTATGCTGCGGGGGATAATCTAAAGATGTGAGAATAGGCAATAGAATTATTGACCTTATATCCAACAACTTCAGCTTCCTCAACAATGGTGAATCCGGATTCAATCCATGAGCATCTGAGAGACTTCAAGAAGTTTCCAGAGACAAATTTGAGACTGTCCGCAGGGACAGAGAACAGAATGTCCGAGGATTCTTTGTCGATTCCGACACTCCAAGGACCAAGCGAAACATGATACTTGCTCATAGAGCTTAAGAAAGCTTGTGTAGCTCGTGTCATTTCCGGAGTTTGGACTGTCAAGAGCCGCTGCTTGACGAGGTTAATACAGTTCAATGTTTAAACCACCTTTTTTTAATTTACTCATAAGAGCATACTATTATTATACCACAATTTACATAATATGTAAAGCAATGTGCTGACAAAAGGCTAGAAATTCATAAAATTAACAAATATACTGGTACAATCATAGATAATGTGATATAATATAGGAACTAAAATTTTAAGGAGGAATCGTATATGGCAAATGCCAAAAACGGCCGGAAAAGAAGACTAAACATTACATTATTAGTCTTTATTATTCTCATAATAGCCGTAATAGTTGAACAACAGCACCAAAAAGAACTGGAAAACCCAAAAATACCAAATGATTATACAGAAGTCAATCTTAGTGGAGAATTAAAGCTTCACATGATAGATGTAGGGCAGGCAGACTGCTTTTTATTTATCCAAGGAGATAAAGCGGCTCTGGTTGATTGTGGGACAAGAACTACAGGAAAAGAAGCAGTTAAATACATAAAAGGTTTAGGTATAACTAAACTTGACTATGTATTTGGAACTCATCCTCATGACGACCACATGGGTGGTATGTATGATATCATAACAAATTTTGAAATTGGCAATATTATCTTGCCAAAGGTAGAAGCTGGGCAAGTAACTACCAACTGGTATATAAAATTAATGAAAGAAATAGCGGATGGTAATTACACAGTAGAGTATTCCAAAACAGGCAATGAATACCAATTGGGCGATGCTACTATGGAAATACTTTGGCAAAGCGAAGGAACACAGAATAATGTCAACAATTATTCAAACATCATAAAAATCTCTTTTGGAGATATGGATGTTTTGATGACTGGAGATGCAGAAACCGAAATTGAGGAAGAAGTTCTACGGTCTGAAGCAGAAATTGATGCAGAAATTCTTAAAGTTGGTCATCATGGAAGTGATACTTCAACCAGTGAGGAATTTTTGAATCAAGTTGATCCAGATTATGGACTCATATCTTGTAAAGTTGGAAACAAATATGAACATCCAACCAAAAGCACAATGGAAAAATTACAACAACGGGAGGTAGAAGTTTATCGGACAGATGAATGTGGAACCGTTATAGCAACTATAACGGCAAAGAATGTGACTTTTAATTCTAAAATTGGTGACTACTTAAGTGGGCCTGAGCTTGAGGAGGTAAAAAAAGCATCATGAAAAGCTATATGACAATTGACCGGATAGAGGGAAAATTCGCAATTTGCGAATTAGAATTTATCTCGACTGAACAGAGCGCAGAAGTAGACTACTGGGAAAGAGACACAGAAATGATAGATGTGCCTACAGCTATGTTGAAAGACCCTGAACAAGGAGACGTATTCATGGTAGAACATGAAAAGGAAACCCTGTATAGGATTTATGGCAAAGACAATGAGGAAAAGCGAAGAAGAATTGAAGCATTAAAGGCAATTATGGGATAATATAAATAGGAGGGCTTAATAAGCTCTCCTATTTTATGTTATAGGAAATTTCTCAAACATGCTTTTGATAATAAAAAGTAACATATTCACCATCATAATTTAAATATGAGATTGAGACATAGCAGGTCTCTCAGTATATCTAATGACATAGTTAACTGCAATTGAACTGTTTTGAAAAAATAGAAAGTGAAACACCATATATTTATTGTACTTATCCTGAGATAAAAATTGTCAATAAAAAAATTGAAAAATTAAACAAATTATAATAAAATTTGTAACGAAATGGATTTTAAATCGTCATTTAAGTAAAGGGGGTAAAAATATGCAGAATATGGAAGAAATATATAAAGAATATTTTGAAACAGTAAAAAAATATTTATTCTGTTTAACCCATAATAATGATATTGCTGAAGAATTAACTCAAGAAACTTTTTACAAAGCAGTAAAAAATATACATACTTTTAAAGATGACTGTAAAATTTCTGTATGGTTATGTAAGATAGCAAAAAATACTTGGCTAGATAGCATAAAGAAAAACAAGAATATTAAAGATATGGCGGATAATGAATTATTTGAAATAGAATCTCTGGAAACAACAGATGAAACGGTAATTTCTAATCAAGGCAAACTAGAATTGTATAAAAAAATTCAAAAGCTAGATGAAAAAACGAGAGATGTAATATACCTAAGAATAACGGGGGATTTAAATTTTAAAGAAATAGGAGACATATTTAATAAAACAGAAAACTGGGCAAGAATAACCTTTTACAGAGGAAAACAAAAATTAAAGGAGGTAAAGTTGCATGAAAGAAAAAGAATGTAAATTAGTTCAAGACTTATTACCAAATTATATAGAAAAATTGACTAGTAAAGAAAGCAATAAGATTATAGAAACACACTTAAAGGAATGTCCAGAATGCAAAAGAATATTAGAAGATATGCAATATGATATAGGATTAAAATCAAAGGAACAATGCCAAAAAGAAACTAAATATATGAAAAAATATAGAAATAAATTAAAGATATTAAAATTTTTAGGCCTAATATTGTTAATTATTGTATTGGCATTTGTAGTAAATACAATTAGAAAATATATTATACTAAATGATTTATACAATAAATCTCAAACAATAAATATTGAAACAAAAGATAACTATCATGCAATATTAACTGCAAGCAGACAAAACAGTGTATATTATATAGAGCAATATAGAAAAGGAAATAAAGCTATACAATATGAAAACTCATATATTAAAGATGGAAACAAAATAAAGATATCAAATAAAACACATTATAATTCAAATACGGAGAACTTTTCACTAATAAGTGATGGAATAAATAAAGAAAAAGTGAAAGGATCTGAAGATATTCAGAATTTAGAATGGCAAGACCTATCAGAATTAAAAATAAATTCATTATATAGTGCTATTTATTCAAAAGTGAAAAAAATCAATTATGAAAAAAGGGACTGTTATTTAATACAAGACTTTGGACAAGAAATCGTTGTTGAAGCTAACACAGGTAATATAATTAGAATGGTGAGTAGCTTACCAGAAGAACAAACAACAACATTTGAATACTTTAGAGAGTTTGATACTGTACAGGATAGTGACATTATTAGGCCAGAAACTACAGATTATATGGAAAAATAATACATTTTTTCAAAAAAATGTAAAAAATATTGACGAAGCTTAAACAATGTGATATAAAGTAAATATTAATTTTGTGGTTAATACTGTGCATGCTTGAGCAGTGTTAATAGTAGGTAGAAATGTCAACGACTATTAAGGAGGAAAAACTAATGAAGAAAATTACATCTTTGATTCTCGCAATTGTCATGATGTTATCCATGACAGTAGTATCTGTCTATGCCGCCGAAAACACCATGCCCCTGGAGAGTGTGACTGACGTTGCCAGTACCTACAGTACCGATGATCGGAATCTGGCAATGTTTGAAAACGAAAGAATTTATATTCAAAAAACCGTTACGGTTACTCCCAATAAGGGATGGGGACTTTGGCTGATTCTTGCTCCTACACAGGGATCTGGATGCACTATTACTGTGTATGAAAAAACTTTACTTGGGTTTACAAACCAAGTAAAGCAAGTTACCTTGGGTGTGGGAGAAAAAATTAGAGAAAAGGTTGTTACTTCTTGTAATGGAAGATCCTATGTGATAACAATTGTTCCTACAGGTGATGTTACTTATATTGCTGGTGGCATTACTCAAACAGAAAAGATTTGAGACACTGATTTCCAAAGCACTATAAAATATTAGTTTAACATTATGACATTTCTATCTACTGGGGATGCTCGAATTTCGAGCATCCTTTTTTATTTGCTTTTTGGCTAATAAAATTGACAAAAGTGGAGAAAAATAGTACAATAGTATACGTAAAAAAGGAGCTTGTTTTATGAAAAATAATAATAGCAAAAAAATATTTGAAGGGTTGATATCAAGAACTAAAATATATTTAGTTCTAATTGCAATACTTTTAGCTGTAATTTGTATTCTGGATTTACGCTATTTTACCCCTTCAGTTGTTTTATATATACTAATTTTAGCATATACGTATTGGAGTAACCAAAAAAGAAGGATAGAACTTTCAGACCATTTGCAAGATTTAACATTTAATATAGACAAACTTGCTAAAAATACAATGGTAAATTCACCATTTCCATTGGTTATAGCAGAAACAAATGGCAATATGATTTGGAAAAGCAATAAATTTACACAAGAATTTGCAAATATTGATATAAATAATATTTTAGGAGACTTGCTAAAACAAATAAAATTAGAAATTGAGAATAATGAAGAAAGTACAGAGCAAAGCATTCATAAAGAACTAGAAATAGGAAACAAAATATATGAAATACTTGGAAGATATACAAAGTCTAAAGAAGAATATATTTGTACTATTTACTTTATAGACGAAACAAAATGTGTTGAACTAGAAAAAGAATATCATAATTCTCAAATTTGTGTTGGTCTTATTATGATAGACAACTTTGAAGAAGTAAATCAAAGAATTAGTGATGAAGACAAGCCATTATTAACAGCACAAATAGAAAAAACAATATATGATTGGGCATCAGAGTTTCAAGGTTTAGTAGTTAAAGCAGAAAGAGATACTTTTGTATGTATATTTGAACAAAGATATTTAGCAGAACTAGAAGAAAAGAAATTTAATATTCTCGATACAATTAAAGAATTGGAATTATCAGACAAAATACAAATAACTTTGAGTATATCAGTATCAACAGAAGGACAATCAAATTATGAAAAATATAAATCAGCACAAGCTGGTTTAGACATTGCTCTGGGTAGAGGTGGAGACCAAACTGTAGTAAGAGAAAATGGAAAATATCAATTTTTTGGTGGTAGAACTCAAGAACTTGAAAAAAGAACAAAAGTAAAAGCAAGAATTGTATCACATGCTTTACAAGAACTAATGCAAGAAGCTAAAAATGTTATGATTATGGGACATACTAATGGAGACATAGACTCTATGGGAGCAAGTATGGGACTATATCGTTTAGCAAAAAGCCTAAATGTTGAAGCATATATAGTAAATAATTCTACAGGAATTAGCTTAGAAAATTTTATGGAAGCAGCTAAAGAAGAAAAGGAATACCAAGAAGTAATTATAAATAAAGCAGAAGCTTTATCAAAAATATCTGCAGAAACATTACTAATAATAGTTGATACACATAAAAGAAGCTATGTTGAAGTTCCAGAATTGTTAGAGGAAACAGGTAAAATAGCTATAATAGACCATCATAGAAAAAGTCCAGATTTCATTGAAGAAGCAATTCTTACTTTTCATGAAGTATATGCTTCATCAGCTTGTGAACTTGTAACAGAAATATTAGAATATGCACCAAAAGAGATAGAGTTAACAACTATAGAAGCTGAGGCACTATATGCGGGAATTATGATGGACACTAAAAACTTTACTTTTAAAACAGGTGTTAGAACCTTTGAAGCAGCTGCATATTTAAGAAAATGTGGTATAGACATTATAAGAGTTAAAAAATGGTTCCAAAGTGATTTGAAAACGTATACTAAAATTTCTAAAATAATTGATAATGCAGAAATAATAAATGATACAATAGGAATTTCAATTTATGATGAGAATGATAAGGATGCAAATGTAATTTGTGCAAAAGCAGCAGACGAATTATTAACAATTAGTGATATAACTGCATCATTTGTTATAGGAAAATTGGGAGATAAAGTTTGTATTAGTGGACGTTCAATTGGAGACATAAATGTGCAGATTATTCTAGAAAAACTTGGTGGTGGAGGACATATAACTTTGGCTGGCGCACAAGTTGAGGGACTAAGTATAGGAGAGGTTAAAAATCTTCTTATTGAAAAAATCAATGAGTATTTTGAAGAACAACAAAACTGAAAGGAGAGAGCTAAATGAAGATAATTTTATTACAAGATATAAAAGGTGTAGGTAAAAAAGATGAAGTAATAAATGCAAGTGATGGATATGCAAGAAATTTCTTATTACCTAAAAAAATGGGTGTCGAAGCAAATGCAGAAAATATGAGTAAATTAAAAGCAAAACAAGATTCAAACCAATATAAAAAGTCAGTAGAAAAGGAAAAAGCAGAAAAAATTGCTGAAAAGTTGAAAAACATCACTTTAAAAATATCTGTAAAATCAGGAGAAAATCAAAAAATATTTGGTTCAATTACTGCAAAAGAAATTGCAGAAAACTTAAAAGAACAATATAAAATAGAAATTGACAAAAAGAAAATAGACTTAAAAGAACCTATTAAAGTATTGGGAGTAACTACAGTGAGTATTAAACTTTTTGAAGGCGTGGTAGGCTCTTTGAAAGTCCAAGTATTATAAATTTTGAAGATAATCAGCATCTTGCTTTGTCAGAATTCATTTGAAACGCGGTTACATACAAACGTATGCGCCCTTGCCTTTCAAATAAATTCTTTCGCGCAATATACTAATTCTCTTCAAAATTGAGATGAATTAAAAGGAAAGAAGGAAGGAAGCAGAAAATGGAGCTAGGAAAAATTCCACCACACGATATAGAAGCAGAACAAGCCGTTATAGGAAGTATGCTAACAGACAAAGACGCAATTATGTCTGCAGTAGAAACCTTAAAACCAGAAGACTTTTATCGTGAAGATAATAAAATAATTTACGAAGCAATTTTAAATTTATATAATCGTGCAGACCCTGTGGATATTATAACTTTAAAAACAGAACTTCAGTCTATGAAACAATTAGAAGCAGTTGGTGGATTAGAGTATATTGCACAACTTCCAGATAAAGTTCCAACAACAGCTAATGTAGAACAATACATAAAAATTGTTGAAGAAAAGTCAGCCTTAAGAGCACTTATAAAAACAGCAAATGAGTTAATTAGTTTAGGATATGACCAAACGCAAGATGTAGAAGATATATTAGACTCAGCTGAAAGAAAAATATTTGATGTTATACAAAATAGAAATCAAAAAGGATATTCTGCAATTAAAGACATTCTAGTAGACTCATTTACTCAGTTAGAACAATTATATAACCAAAAACAACACATAACTGGAGTACCTACAGGATTTGCAGATTTAGATTATATAACTGCAGGACTTCATAAATCAGATCTAGTTATTGTAGCTGCTAGACCTGCTATGGGTAAATCAGCATTTGCATTAAACTTAGCATCAAATGCAGCAGTTAGATATAATACACCTGTTGCTATATTTAGCTTGGAAATGTCAAAAGAGCAAATGACAAATCGTATTCTATGCAGTGAAGCAATGGTAGATAGTAATAAAGTAAGAACTGGTAAAGTAGAAGATGACGACTGGCAAAAATTAGCCGAAGCTTCTGGTAATTTATCACAAGCACAAATATTTATAGATGATACACCAGGTATTTCTGTAATGGAAATACGTGCAAAATGTAGAAAATTGAAGTTAGAAAAAAATATAGGAATGGTTGTAATTGACTATATTCAATTAGTTCAAGGAAGCAATAAAAGAAACGGAAGCCGTGAACAAGAAATTTCTGAAATAAGCCGTTCTTTAAAAATATTAGCAAAAGAAATAAATGTGCCAGTTATAGCACTATCACAACTTTCAAGATCTGTAGAACAAAGACCAGATCATAGACCAATGCTTTCAGACTTACGTGAATCTGGAGCTATTGAGCAAGATGCCGACATAGTTATGTTTTTATATCGTGACGATTATTATAATCCAGATACAGATAAGAAAAATATAGCAGAAGTTATATTGGCAAAACACAGAGGAGGCTCTACAGGAACAGTTGAACTTTTATGGTTAGGAAATTACACAAAATTTGCTAATCTTGATAAGTATAGGGAATAAGTATGTTAAATAAGATATTAAATACAATTAACAAATATAATTTAATACAAAAAGGCGACAAAATCGTTATAGGAGTATCTGGTGGACCTGATTCAATGTGTCTACTAGATTCTTTGTATTGCTTAAAAGAAAAATTAGGTATAGAAATATTTGTAGCACACATAAATCACATGATAAGAGAAGAAGCAGATGAAGAAACCGAATATGTAAAAGAATATTGCAAAAATAAAAATATAAAATGCTATGTAAAAAAAGCAGATGTGGAAAAATTAGCAAAAGAGCAAAAGCTAGGGACAGAAGAAATGGGAAGAAAAATTCGTTATGAATTTTTTAATGAAGTAGCTCAAAAAGAAAATGCAAATAAAATTGCAACAGCACATAATTTAAATGATAATGTTGAAACGGTTTTAATGAATATACTAAGAGGAAGCGGAATATCAGGCTTAAAGGGAATTGAAATTAGTAGAAAAGAAACCAATATAGAATATATAAGACCAATAAGAGAATGTGAAAGACAAGAAATTGAAAAATATTGTGAAGAACAAGACTTAGACCCAAGAATTGATAAAACAAATTTTGAAAGTATATATAATAGAAATAAAATAAGAAATGAAATAATTCCATACTTAAAAAAAGAATTTAACCCTAATGTATTAGAAGGAATAAATAGGTTATCAGATATAGCAAGAGAAGAAGAAGAATATTTTGATAAAGTTATTGCTAAAGAGTATGAAGAATTAAAAATTGGAGAAAATGAAAAAGAGGTTATATTAGACTTAAAAAAATTCAATAAGCTAGAAAAGGTTATAAAATCAAGGATTATTTTATATACTATTAATAAAACAAATGGCAATGTTCAAGGCATTGGAAAAATACATATAGAAGATATTATTAAACTTTGTGAGAATAATATTGGTAATAAATATTTAACACCTAATAAAAATATAAAAATTTTTGTAAAAAAAGGAAAAATTTTTTTTATGGGAAAAATGAACCTTCCGTAGATAAACCGTTGAGGTAGGCTAATTTGCTAAATGAAAGTTTTGTGAAAACACTTGAATTTAAAATCTTAGTATGGTATAGTCTAAATTGTTAAAAAACATAAAGAGGAGGAACAATTTTGAAGAACAGTATAAAAACATTAGCAATGTGGCTAATTATAGGAATAATATTAGTAGTACTTATTAGTTCTATTGTAGAAAATAGAGATAATAAATTAGCTTATTCTGAACTTATTTCTAAAATCGAAGCAGGAGAAGTAAAAGAAATTACATTATCATCTGATGGTGTAAAAGCAGAAGTTAAGCTAAAAAATGAAAACTTTACAAAAGAAGTAAATATCCCAAGTGTGGAAAATTTAATGAATAGCTTGAATGATAGTATGAAAGCAGGAACTGTAAAAGTAACTGAAAAATCAGAATCTATCTGGATGGTAATATTCAGTTTATTAACTCCATTTGGAATACTTATTATATTCTTTATATTCTGGTTCTTACTTATGGGAGGAGCACAAAGTGGAAATGGCGGAGCTGGTGGCAAAACAATGTCATTTGGCAAAAGCCGTGCTAGAATGATTAATCCATCAGACAAAAACAGAGTAACATTTGACGATGTTGCAGGTGTTGACGAAGAAAAAGAAGAATTAGAAGAAATAGTAGAATTCTTAAAAAATCCTAGAAAATTTACAGAGATGGGAGCTAGAATACCAAAAGGTGTTTTATTAGTAGGTCATCCAGGAACAGGTAAAACTCTATTAGCAAAAGCAGTAGCAGGAGAAGCAGGAGTACCATTCTTCTTTATAAGTGGTTCTGACTTCGTAGAAATGTTTGTTGGTGTTGGTGCATCAAGAGTTAGAGACTTGTTTGAAGAAGCAAAGAAAAAAGCCCCATGTATCATATTTATAGACGAAATTGATGCTGTAGGACGTCAAAGAGGTGCTGGTTTAGGTGGAGGACATGATGAAAGAGAGCAAACATTAAACCAATTATTAGTTGAAATGGATGGTTTCTCAGCAAATGAAGGTGTTATAGTATTAGCAGCAACAAACAGACCTGACATATTGGATAAAGCTTTACTAAGACCAGGTAGATTTGATAGACAAATAGTAGTATCAAATCCAGATGTAAAAGCAAGAGAGCAAATATTAGAAGTACACAGCAGAAAGAAAAAATTAGCTGATGATGTAGATTTAAAAACAATAGCTAAAAATACTTCTGGATTCTCAGGAGCAGACCTAGAGAATGTATTAAATGAAGCAGCACTATTAGCAGCTAGAAGAAACTTAAATGAAATAGGAATGCAAGAAGTTGAAGATGCTATGGTAAAAGTTACTATGGGACCTGAAAAACGTACAAGAGTTAGAAGTGAAAAAGAACAAAAGCTAGTTGCTTTCCACGAAGCAGGTCATGCAGTAGTAAGCAGATTTTTACCAACACAAGATCCAGTACATCAAATTTCTATTGTACCAAGAGGAATGGCTGGTGGATATACAATGTATCGTCCAACAGAAGATAAATCATTTATGTCAAGAACAGAAATGGTTGAAAATATAGTATCATTACTAGGTGGTAGAGTTGCAGAACAATTAGTACTAAATGATATTTCAACAGGCGCAAGTAATGACATCGAAAGAGCAACACAAATTGCTAGAAGCATGGTCACTAAATATGGTATGAGTGAAAGAATAGGAACTATAACATTAGGTTCAAGCCAAGAAGAAGTATTCTTAGGAAGAGATTTTGCTCAAGCTAAAGAATATTCAGAAGAAACAGCAAATTTAATTGACGAAGAAGTAAAAAGCATAATAGACTTCGCGTACAAAAAAGCAGAAGAAATATTAAAAGCTAATATGGAAAAATTAACAAAAGTTGCTAATGTACTTCTTGAAAAAGAAAAAATTGATGGTGACGAATTTGACGAAATATTTAGCGAATAAAAATAAAGCAATAAAAAAAATTGAGGTAACCACCTCAATTTTTTTATTGTTTTTATTTTCCTAAAGTTATTTTAACAACTGTGCCTTCTTCTACTTGTGTATTTGCAATAGGGTCTTGACTTACTACTGTTCCTGAACCTGTAACACTATAATTTAAATTCAAATTCTTAAGAGCTGACTTTACTTGAGAAAGTGATTTGTTAGTTAAATCTGGTACTTGCTTAGAAACACGAGTATTTTCAGTTTCAGTGTATAGCTTTATAATAGAACCTTTTAATAATTCTGAACCTTTTGTTGGAAATTGCTCTGTAACAATTTCTTTAGAACCAGCAGAAGTACTAACTGTAAAACCAGCATTTTCTAAAGTTTTCTTAGCTTCTGCAACAGTTTTGTTTGTGACATTAGGAAGGCTAATAGTTTTACTAGAAGAACTATCACTAGAATTATCGCTTGATACTTGCATATATGGTAGAATTTCTTTTAACATTTGTGCAGCAACAGGAGCAGCAACTAGGTTTCCACTGTGACCCTTAGAACCAGTTGGATCATATAATGTAACCAATAGGACTATTTCTGGATTTTCAGTTGGACTAATAGCAACAAAAGAAGCTGTATATCCTTCATCTTTACTGTAATCTGATTCTGAGGTACCTGTTTTACCTGCAATAGAATATCCTTTAATTTTAGCATATTTTCCAGAACCTTCAGATACTACTGTTTCTGCCAAATCCATCATTATATCTGCAGTTTCTTTAGAAATAACTTGTCTTACAGCAGTAGTATCAATTGTAGTAATAGCACCATTATCTGTATTTGTGATTTGTTTTACAAGACGAGGTTTCATTAAAACACCATCATTTGCTATAGTACAAACAGCAGTAATCATTTGAATAGGAGTTATTTTAAATCTTTGACCAAAAGCCATAGTAGCCAATTCAACAGGACCAACATTTTCTAAGTCCCAAAAAATCGAACTAGATTCACCTATCGTATTTATTCCAGTTTTATCAAAAAAACCAAAAGCTTTATAATATTTATAACTTGTAGTAGCGCCTATTTTTTCGCTGATTTGTATAAATGCTGGGTTACATGAAACAGAAAAAGCTTGACGTAAACTTTCATAACCATGTTTGATTCCATATGCACATCTTATTCTTGTTCCATATACTACTTGAGAGCCTTTACAGTGATAGACATTAGCCTTATCTGGTTCAGCTAAATTTTCCTCTAAGGCAATTGAAGCAGTGATAATTTTAAAGACTGAACCAGGCTCATAAGGGTCTGCAATTGCTTTATTACGATATAAACTATTTAAAGTGTTACTTTTTTCCTCAGAAGTAAGCTTGTTCCAATTCTTTTTAGTAATGTGTGATGGCATTTCAAAAGGTGTATTTAAGTTGTAATCTGGATATGTTGCCATTGCCAAAATATCTCCTGTTTTTGGGTCCATTGCTATTACATTACCACCACGAGTACACTTATTATCAATACAAGCTTGTTTTAAATATTTTTCTACAATACTCTGAATATTTGCATCAATTGTTAATGTTAAATCACTACCATTTTCAGCAGGTATATAAGTTTGATTACTATCAGGAATAAATTTTTGAATAGCATCCTGAGCAGTTATTACTCTACCTGCTGTACCAGTTAGTACATCATTCCAAGCAGCTTCTAATCCTTCTATACCCTGATTATCAATATTACAGAATCCCATTAGTGAAGAAGCTAAATTATTATATGGATAATATCTTTTGGCATCTTCATCAATATTTATACCAGAATATACTTTTTCTTTTTCCATCCAAGCTTTAAGTTTATCAACTTTATCTTTTTCTACTTTTCTTACAATAGTAATATAACTTGAATCACTAGAAACTTTTGATAGAGTTTCTTCATAATCTAATTTAAATATATCAGAAAAAGCTTTTGCAACTTTTTCTTTTAAAGTTTGAGTTTTATCTTTGTCGATTACTCCATTTTCTTTTACCACTATAGAAGTTGGAATTATACTTATAGTATCAACTTTGGCACTTATGGCTAAGGCTTTACCAGTTGAATCATAAATAGTGCCTCTACTAGGACTAATTGTACGACTTGTTATAAGTTGGTTATACATTTGCTCTTTTAAGCTAGATCCTTTTATAAATTGGAGATAAGCTAGACGAATAAGAAGTAATCCCATAAAAATGAACATAACAAACATAGCAATTAGTATTTTTTTTGGCATAGTATATAATTTCTTCATTAGTCCTCCATTTAAATTTTCAATTTTTTTATAATTTTAATTTCATTATATAGTTGGTCAATCACATTCTCACGAACTTTTAATGCTGTTTTATATTCTTCTAAAATCTGACTGTAATTTTCCATATTTTCACCTTGTTGAAATAAAAGAGTCATACCTTCATGATAATAATCTTTTGTTTTTTCTTTATTAGAATTATCGGCTTTTCTCTGATAAGATTGAATTAACTCTAAACGTTTTATTTGTTCTTTTAAATATTCAACATAATCCATTACACAACTAATTTCATATAAAGTATCATCAATAACAACCTTGAATAATTTTTTTAAAATCAATCCATTTATTTTTCCTTCTTTTTCATGTGTATTTAGTTGATCTAAGGCAATAAATCTAGGGTCAGGTTGAGCATCTTTTATAAGATCCTTTAAAGTCTCGGAAATATTAATGTGAGTAGTATATTGCCTTTTTGTAACAAGCGCATCATATTCATCCGCAACACGCACAATTTGAGCACCATAAGGGATATCTTTTTTAGTAATGCCATTAGGATATCCAGAACCATTTAGTGCTTCGTGATGATCTAAGGCAAATAAAGCGTATGGACGAAGATGAGGATCTTTCATACACATATCATAACCAAGAGTAGTGTGCGTTTTTATAACTTCATATTCTTCAGGTGTTAATTTGTCAGGCTTATTTAAAATTTCAGGTGGAATAAATAGTTTACCAATATCATGCAAATATCCACCAATTGTACAATGTACAGTAAAGGAACTTTTGCATCTTAAATACTCACAAATTCTACAACATAAATTTGCAACATTTTCACTGTGTTTTCTAGTAAAAGGATCAAGTTTTCCTAAAACGTCTAATTGATAGCGCATAATTTGGTCTAAATTATATGCTTTTAAATTTAACGGACTATAAAAATCAAATTTTTGTTCAAACATGTAATTCTCCTTAAAATCTTTTGTAACTAAATTAATAATACTACAAAATACAATAAAAGGCAACAAAAAATTGTATTAATATGTTATAATAACAACAAGGTGATAATTATGGAATTTTTTGATGTAGTAGATAAAAATAGAAATAAACTAAATTATAAAAAAGCACGTGGTGAAAGCTTGCAGGATAATGAATACAATATGGGAGCTGAAATGTGGATTATAAACAACAATAAACTACTAATGACTCAAAGAAGTGTACAAAAAACACATTCAGGTGGATGGGAAGTGCCTGGAGGATGTTGCCAAGCTGGAGAAACAACAGAAGACACAATTAAAAGGGAAATGAAGGAAGAAATAGGCATAAAATTTGAACAAGATGAATTTGTTTTAGTAGGAGCTCAACTATATAAAAAACAATTTGTAGATATTTTTAAAACACAAAAGAAAATTAATATAAGAGATATTAAATTACAATTAGAAGAAGTTCAAGATGTGAAATTTGTTGATAAAGATGAATTTTATAAAATGATAGAAAACGATGAAATAGTTCTTTCAGTGTTACAGAGATATAATCTAATTAAAAACAAACTAGAACTTAACTGGTAGGAGCGCAAGTTGTGATTTAGGTGACTTTTGACCCGTCCCGAAAGCCACCTAAAAAGTCGATAAAAATTTAAGAAAAGTATTGAAAATAAAAAAGTGTTATGATACTATAATTACAGAAAAAATCTAAGGAAAAAGGTATAGAAAGAGGCACAAAGTATGAAAAAAGCTAGAACTCTTGCAAGAGTAGAGAGAGAGAGAGAGAGAGAGAGCCACAACTTTAAGAAATAACAACCAAGCTAAGAAATTAGCTTTATTAGTGATATATCAAAAGCAGACTATGTAAAATGTACTGAACCCAAAATGTTGGACAGTATAAATTAGGCTACTAACTGGGAATGTT